>Ga0265318_10000119_pt1 | contig 72544 bp, 53 predicted proteins | sample 4821metaG_FD_192431 | JGI IMG/M metagenome (GOLD analysis project Ga0265318, IMG submission 192431) | Rhizosphere microbial communities from Carex aquatilis grown in University of Washington, Seatle, WA, United States - 4-8-21 metaG | ecosystem: Host-associated > Plants > Roots > Rhizosphere >... | reverse complement strand
TTGGCGAAGGATGGCGGCCGTCGGTGATTCCCCAAATCCACTGACTCTGCCCGGCCATCGTTTCGAGAGACCTCGGACGTCTCGTCCCCTGGACCACCCGCCCACACGCTCGTGTCGTTTGCCCCCGCCCGCCACACGCCGCCCCCGGTCCCACCCACCCCAACCCACTTCCGTCCCCGACGACGCCCGACCCGACCCTGGCCCCCACGCCGCCCCCGACCAACCCGGGCCACTCCTCCCGACCGACCCCGACCTGCTCCCCAACATCCCACCCGGACTACCACACCTGACCGAAGGCCCTCGACCAACCCGCTCACCGTCGTCCGAAACTTGCCTTCGAGCTTGCCCCCCCTTGCCATCGTCGGTTGGGGGCACAGCTTTAAACGCGGCGTGAGAATCTTTCAGGGGGCGACGATCAGGGCACCTTGCAGCCCGGTCCGGCCGCGATCGCGACGATAGGAGAAGAAGCGCCCCCCGGCGCACACGGTGCACCGCTCCGCCACGTCGATGTGGGCCGCGGCAACGCCGAGGTTCTGGGCCGCGAGAACCCCGAGGCGCCAGAGATCCACGTGGTCCTTCTCCTGCTCCTGGTCCCGCTCGTGGTCCTGGCCGCGGGCTCGGATCCCGCCCTGCAGGCGCGCCGCGCCGCCGAAGGCCACCTCGACCTCGGCGATGACCTCGGCGCCAACCTCGAAGCAACAAGGCCCGATCGAGGGACCGATCGCGACGCGCAGATCGGACACGCGGGCCCCTGGCAGGTCGAGCAGCCTCCGCAGCGCCGCCTCGAGCACGCCGGCCACGGCTCCCCGCCACCCGGAATGCACTGCGGCGCAGGCGCCCGTGACCACGTTCCCGATCAGGATCGGGACGCAATCCGCGGCCAGAACGCCGAGCGCCACCCCGGGCGACGCCGTCAAGACCGCATCCGCCCGGGTGGCCCCGGTCACGCCCGCAGGCTGCCCCGCCGCGACCACCGCCACCTCCGCGCCGTGGACCTGCCAGCCAAAGTGCACCTCGGCGCCCCCGGCTCCCGCGTCCCGCAAGCGGCGGTGGTTCTCGGCGACGGCTCCAGGATCGTCGCCCCAGCGCCCCCCGAGGTTGAGCGAATCGAAGGGCCCCTGGCTCACGCCGCCGTGTCGGGTGGTGAACCCGTGTCGAAATCGACCCACCAGCAGCTCCGACTGAAGGACCGGCAGGTGACAGGCGTGGCCCTGGATCTCGGTGTCGTGCATGGCGGTTCCCTTTGCCTCCTCAACGATGCGACGAAGTCCCCTGCGTCGGCAAGGGCGCAGGGGAAGGCGCGAGCCCTCGCAGGGCCGCCAGGGCCGAGGCGAAGTCCGGCGGCGGCGCGGAATCGAACTCCAGCCACTTCCCCGTCGCCGGGTGCGCGAACCCGAGATGGCGCGCATGCAGGGCCTGTCGCCCGAGGACCTCCGCGACGGCGCGCACCTCGGGCGACCGGGGCGGCTTGCCGTAGGTGCGATCCCCGAGCAGGGGCAACCCGAGCGCGGCCATGTGCACCCGCACCTGGTGGGTCCGTCCGGTCTCGAGCACGGCCTCGACGCGCGCCGCCCCGGCAAACGCTTCGACCACCCGCCAGTTGGTGATGGCCTTGCGCCCGGTCTTCACCTTGATCGAGAACTTCTTGCGATCCCGCGGGTCCCGCCCGTGCAGCGTCTCGATGCGCCCGCCCGGGTTCGGGGGACGCCCGACCACGAGGGCGTCATAGACCCGGCGGATGTCGTGGGCCTTGAACGCCGCGCCGAGCGCCACCATCGTGCGATCGTCCTTCGCCACCACCAGAAGGCCCGAGGTGTCCTTGTCGATGCGGTGAACGATCCCGGGGCGCAGCTCACCCCCGATGCCGCGCAGATCGCGCACGTGGGCGAGGAGCGCGTTGACCAGGGTCCCCGCCTCGTGCCCGGGCGCCGGATGGACCACCAGCCCGGCGGGTTTGTCGATCACGATGAGGTGTGCGTCCTCGTGCACCACCGTGAGCGGAATCGCCTCGGCCTTCAGGTCCGTCGGCGCGGCGGCGGGGGCGAGCCAGGCCACGCGTTCGCCGGCCTTGACCTTTCGCGAGGGGACCGCCGCCTGGCCATCCACCGTCACCGCGCCCTCGGCGATGTGCCGGGCCAGCTGCGAGCGAGACACCCCGGGGATGCGGCTCGCGAGGAAGAGATCGAGGCGCGCTCCCGCCGCGTCGGCCCCGACGGTCCAGGCTCGTCCGCCTACCAGATTCGCGATTTCACGTGCCCCTTGGCCTTCAACATCACGTCGACGAGGGCCCGGTCGTAGTGGTTCTGCGCAAACATCTCGGGCGTGACCCGGCCTTTGTACAGCGTTCGTCCTTCCTCTATCTCGGCGCGCATCACGTCGAACAGGGCATCGCGCTCGATGCCGTCGACGATCTTGGCGTCGTGGTAGACGAGCAGATCCGAGACGATGGCGCGGGCGAGCTGCCGGGCGCGCTCGGGTTTCTCGATGAGAGCCATGGCGGCGATCTTACACGTTCGAGGTGCTGGCGCGCCCTGGCTTCGGTGTCGGTCGGAGCCCGGGCCGGCGCCTCGGCGTCAAAGCTCGATGTGCCCGCCCACCCCGTCCATCCAGGGACGTCCGATCGTTCGCAGACCGATCTCGCCGGCTGGGGTGACCCGCACGACCTTGGCGCGCACGCGCAGCGGATGATCGTCGTGGCGCGGCAGCTCGAGCTCCATGATGCGCCCGGGATGCTGGAACACCAGGCGGGCCTCGAGCAGGAGACCGTCAGCCGAGACGTTCCGGATCTTCCGCAGGTAGCGCGCGCCGGCGACCAGCTCGACCGCGTAGAAGTCCACGCGCCGGCGCGCCACCGCGCGGCGCTCCGCGATCAGAGGATTCCAGAGGCGTTTGGTGTCCATGACCCGCTATCATACATCCGCGCACATGTGGGTCAAAATGCCGTGGCCCCCCGGATTGCGCAACGAATTGCAGCGTCCGGATGATTGGTGAGGCCAGAATGGCGACACCCGGACTTTCGTCCAGGGTTGGTTCACAGTTGAATCCTGCGAGGGCCGTCGTGTCACCCCACCCGTTCTTCCGAGGAGCTCCCATGACCAAGACCAGGTCCCCGCAATCTCATGCCCATCTGGACGTCTCCCCGTCGCGTCCCCGGCGAGCGGCTCGCCCCGCGGGCGGCGCGCGGCAGCTCTTCTGCCTAAGCGCGCTCGCCATCTCGATCGGGACCGCCACTGTCCGGGCGGAGGCCGCGGAGCCCGCGTTCTACGCCATCGAGAAGAGCGCCAAGGACGCCACCGTCGGCACGGCCTCGACGGCCAGCGTCGCGGTCGTGGGAAAGAACGGCTGGCACGTGAACGCCGAAGCTCCCATCACGCTCACGCTGGTCGCCGACCCCGGCGTGGCCCTGGCCAAGGGGAAGCTCACGCGGGCCGACCTCGCGGAGACCTCGCTCGAGCGCGCGCGCTTCGACCTGGCCTTCACCCCGAGCACGCCAGGGAAGAAGAAGATCACCGGGGACGCCCGCTTCGTGATGTGCCAGGAGCAGGCTTGCAAGCCGGTGAAGGAATCGGTCGTCCTCGAGGTGGCCGTGGCCGAGACCTCGCCGGCCACGGGCAAGGCGACGTCCGAGGCGGGGGGCGGCGGCTCGGACAGGATCGCGCGTCCGAAGGCATCGGGGGCGTCGAGCACCGACAAGGCCAAGCCCACGGCCAAGGCCAAGGCCAAGGCCAGGCCCACGGGCCACCCGGCCAGCGGCACCGATGGCCCGACCGGCGGCACCGAGAGCAAGTCCGACCCGTCCGAAGAATCCTGGTAATCGGGTCCGGGCCCGACCCCAGCCCGACCGTCACGGGCCGCCCTTCACGAATCGGCCGATCATGACGATGGACCTGCCGCTATGGGTGGCGCGCACAAGTTTGCCCGAGGCCGAGGCCGGGCGTTCGCCCTGGCCCTGACGCGGGTATGGCTCGCCGCCTGCGGCGCGGTGTGGGGTGCGGGCTGCGGCGGTGCCCTGGTCCATGTGCGGGCCGACCTCGGGGACCTGCCGGAGCGAATCAACGCGATCGTGTCCCTTCCGCCCCGGCTCGGGTTCGGCAAGCTCGCGGACCAGCGGCGCTCCGGTCGATATGCGGACGACTTCCTCATCGAGGCCAGCGGAGGTCGCACCGTCCTGGCCGAAGAGCTGAGGGGCACCGACCCGGAGCTGATCCCGGCTGGCCTCACCGCCCTCGGAGAGGATCCGGCGCGCGCCGTGACGTTCTCGATCACCGCGGCCCGTGGGAACCGCACCGAGGCGTCCGAGCTGCCGGGGTTTGGAACCGGCCAGGCGCTTCGCCACTACGCCGACTACCTCGTGCGCCTGGACGTGCGCAGCGCCCTGACCGGGGAGCTGCTCGGCAGCGTCGAAACGTACGCCAGCGCTTACGCGAACGCGCCCGAGCGCGACACCCGCGGACACCCGCTCGGGCTCGCCCAGGCCAGCGAGGACGCGATCCGCGAGGCGATGCGCCGTTTCACCCCGCGCCTGGTGCAATCACCGCGGGGGGGCATGCACGGGTTCGGGAGGCTGGTCGAGATTCCTCCGCGCCGAGGCGACGCTGGCGCTGGCGCTGTACAAACCGAGCCTGGGCCGACCGTCTCGGCGAGCGACCGGCTGCACCGGCTGCGCGTCCTTTACCCCGAGGTCCCCGAATCCGAGCTGGCCCGCCTGTCGGGGAGCGGAGCACGGCTCCTGATCCTCGACCCGGGGCGGATGCGGGTCTTCGGGATCGAGACCGGGGACCTGGTCCGCGGCGCAGGCACGCACCAGCTCACGAGCCGGGCGGCGCTGGCGCGGACGCTCGCCCGGGGAGACGTCCCCACCATCAGCGTCGATCGCCCGGCGGGGCACTTCCTGCTGGCGCGCGCGGCGAGGTGAGAGGCACTCGAGATTGGTGCGCGGCCCCGTGAGCGGACGCGACGGGGAACGAGGACGAGGACGAGGTTAGGAACTGTGGCCGGACGATCGGCGGGGTGAGGTAGGGTGATCGGTGTGAGCTGCCCCTCCCCGTTCGACGTGGCCAGGGTGCCGTCGCGCTGGAGCCCCGGTGAGCTCGCCTGTCTGGCCGCGCTCCTCACCTGGGTGGCGGGCCTCTGCCTGGCTCCGATCTCCGAGACCGATCTCTTCTTCCGGCTGAAGGTGGGACAGGAGATCTGGGCACGCCACGCGCTGCTTCGGCGGAATCTGTTCTCCTTCACGGCTCCCGACCACCCCGATCTCGACGCGGCCTGGGCGTTCGAGCTCGGCCTGGCGGCCGTGCATCGAATCGCCGGCTTCGCCGGGATCGTCGTGGCCAAGACCGCCGTCATCTGCGCGTGCTTTGCGGGGCTCTTCGCTCTTTGCCGGCGTGACGGAGCGCCGGCCTGGTTGTCCTCGATCGTGCTGGCGCTGGCCGCGCAGGTGATGCAGGAGCGCCTGGTGGAACGCCCGCACATCGCCTCGTTCGCGGGGGAGGTGGTGATCCTGTGGGGGCTCCGGGGCGCCCGCGGACGCTGGTCGCGGGGGGCGTGGGTGGCCTTCGCGGCGGCCATGCTGGCCTGGTCGAACGCCCACGCCGGGATCTTCGTCGGCACCGGCACCCTCGGTCTGGCCGCGCTCGGATGGAGCCGGCGCGACCGCGCGGTGAGCTGGCGCCTGCTGGGGATGGCGGGCATCTCGGGACTGGCGGCGCTCGCGACGCCGCTCGGATGGGGCATCCTTCGGTACTGGGAGCTGCACCTGCGGATCCCGCGCATTCACCCGGTCGACGAGTTTCGCAGCGCCACATGGCGCTCGGACGCGGCCACCTTCGCCTGGCTCGGGGCGCTCGCGCTCGCCGTGCTCGCCGCCGCCGCCCGCATGCGCCGGCGCGCCACGACCGTGATCGACACCGACGGGGGACCTGGCCGGGGCGGTGTCGCGGTCGGTGTTGGCGTCGGGGCGGGCGCCGAGCTCCCCGCGGCCGATCTGCTCCCGGTGACGGGCATGGCGATCCTCGGCGGTCTCTCGGTCCGCTTCGCGGCGGACGCCGTCCTGATGTCCGTCCCCACCCTGGTCCGCGCCTGCACCCTCGTGCTCGGGGACGGCGCGCCACCGCTCGGTGCCCGCAGTCCCCGGCAAGAGGTGGCGACCGCCCTCTCGATCGTCGCGCTGGTGGCCCTCACGGCCGCGCCTCGGGCGGCGCAGGTCCGCGCCGGACACCCCCTGATAGACCTCGGCATCGAGGAGAGCGTGGTCCCGCTCGGGGCCCTCGCCTTCGTGGAGCGTCACGGGCTGCGCGAGCGGATGTACAACGACTTCGAGACCGGCTCCTACCTGGTGTTCGAAGGATATCCCCGCTACCGCGTGTTCGTGGATCCGCGGCTGCCGGCCTATCCCGAGGCGTTTCATGCGCTCCTCGGGAACTTCGAGCTGACGCGCGCCGAATGGGACGGCGCCATGCGCGACCTCGGCGTGCAGAGCGCGCTCCTGACCTACGCCGGGGTCAACCGCCGCGTCTCGTGGTGGGACCCGGACGAGTGGGCCCTGGTGTACCGCCAGGACGACGCGCGGGTCTTCGTGCGGCGCCTGCCGCGATGGCGCGCGCTCATCGCCGAGCTCGAGATCCCCGCGACGTTTTCCTTCACCGTCGAGAACGGGACCGTCACGCTCCCCCTCGACGTCCAGCCTGGCGGCTCGCCGGTGCCGCCGTGCGAATGGCAGCGGCGACTCGGGGAGCTCTGGTTCGAGCTCGACGGGGACCGCGCCGGACGCGCCGAGCGGGCCTACCGGCGCGCGCTCGAGCCTCCCGGCTGTCTCCCGTCGAGGGCGGAGGAGGCACGCCTCGCGGCCTGGCTCGGCAGCATCGATCTCACCGCGGGTCGGCTCGATGCCGCCATCGCCCACCTGTCGCGGGCCCTCGTGCTGTCCCCGGACGACACGCGGGCCCGCGCCGCCCACGCCCGCGCCCTGGCTGGCGCGGGACGGCTGCACGAGGCGGCCGCCGAATGGACCGTCGTCGCGCGCACCGCCCAGGACCCCGGCCTCGCTTCGGTGGCGGCGACCGAGCTGCGTCGGCTGTCGATGGCAAGCCCATAGAACAGTGCCCGCCGCCCACCGGTCGCGCCCCCCTCACAGCTCGATCTGGGTCCCGATCTCGACCACCCGGTTGGCGGGGATCGCGAAGAAGTCGGTCGCCGAGCGGGAGTTGCGGGACAGGAAGCGGAAGAGCCGCTTGCGCCACAGCGCGAGGCTCCGATCCCGGGTCGGCAACAACGTCTCCCGCCCGAGGTAGTAGCTCGTGTCGGCGATGTCGATCTTGAGGCCGATCGACGCGCAGTGGGCCAGCAGATCGGGGACGTCCGGGGTCTCCATGAAGCCGTAGTGGGCGGTGATGCCCCAGAAGCCGAGCCCGAAGTCCTTGAAGCGCAGCCGGTCGCCGGCGGCGACCTCGGGCACGGCATCGGTGGCGATGCACAGGATCACCACCTGCTCGTGCAGGACCTTGTTGTGCTTGAAGTGGTGGAGCAGCACGTTCGGCATGCCTCGCCTCGTCGAGGTGAGGAACACCGCCGTCCCCTTCACGCGGTGCGGTTTAACGTACTCGAGGTCGGCGATGAAGGCGTCGATGGGCAGGGTCTCCGAGGAGATGCGCGCCGCCAGGATCGACCGCCCCTTCTTCCAGGTGGTCATGACCGCGAAGACCGCGCTCGCCACCACCAGCGGGAACCACCCGCCCGTGGCGATCTTGGCCGCACAGGACGCCAGGAACCCGAGGTCGAACACCAGGAACAACCCGAGCACGCTGGCGGCCTTCCACAGGGGCCAGTGCCACCGGCTGCGCGCCACGAAGTAGAACAGCACCGAGGTGATGGCCATGGTCCCGGTGACGGCGATGCCGTAGGCATCCGCCAGCCGGGAGGACGCCCGGAATCCCAGCACCAGCGCCACGCAGGCCACCATCAACAGGCTGTTGACCTCGGGGATGAAGATCTGCCCTTCGGTCTTGCCGGAGGTGTGCACGATCGTCACCCGCGGGGCGTACCCGAGCTGCACCGCCTGGCGCGTGAGCGAGAACGCCCCCGAGATCAGGGCTTGCGAGGCCACCACGGTGGCGAAGGTGGCGATCGCCACCATCGGGTAGAGCCACGGGCCGGGCACGAGGTCATAGAATGGATTGGCGGTCGCGGGCCGCGCCAGCAGCAGCGCCCCCTGGCCGAAGTAGTTCAGCAGGAGGCACGGGAAGACCACGGTGCTCCACGCCAGCTTGATGGCCCGCCGACCGAAGTGCCCCATGTCGGCGTACAGCGCTTCGCCACCGGTGATGCAGAGGACGACCGAGCCGAGCACCAGGAATCCGTGCACGCCGTGCTCCCGGAAGAAGCGCACGGCGTGGATGGGGTTGAGCGATGCCAGGATCTCCGGCCGCTTCCAGATCCACGGCAAGCCGGCCGCGCCGATGGCGATGAACCACAGGAAGGTGAGCGGCCCGAAGATCGCTCCGATCCCGCCAGTCCCCCGCTTCTGGACCGCGAAGATCGCCAGCAGGATCCCACAGGTGATGGGCACGACGAAGGGCGTGAAGGTCGTGGTCGCCACCTCCAGGCCCTCCACCGCCGAGAGCACCGAGATGGCGGGGGTGATCATCCCGTCGCCGTAGAGCAGGGCCGCCCCGAACAGGCCGAGGAAGGCGAGCGGCAACCGGCTGCGCTTCTTCTCGACCTGCGCCGGCGAGGCCACGAGGGCCATGAGCGCCAGCACCCCGCCCTCTCCGTCGTTGTCGGCGCGCATCACGAAGCGCAGGTACTTGACCGAGATGACCAGGGTCAGCGACCAGAAGACCAGGGACAGGATCCCGAGAATGTTCTCGGGCGAGACCCCCACGCCATGCGGCGGCGTGACGCACTCTCGGATGGCGTAGAGGGGCGAGGTTCCAATGTCGCCGTAGACCACACCGAGCGCCCCGATCGCGAGCTTGACCAGATCCTTGCCCTGGGCGCTGTTGGCCGAGTGCACCGCGGCCGCCCCGTGCGCATGCGCGGGCGCGTGCGGCGGGGGCACGGCCAGACCGATGGGTGGGTCAGCAGGCGCGTCGGGCATGGGCTGTATCGAGGTCATTCGCATTCGTCATATCCGGCGGACACCGCCAGCATCGTCGACGACCCGAGGTTCGCAGAATGCGATGTCGGCGGTGTTTCAAGCAGGTAAGCACCTCGAAAACGAACCACCGCTCCACACCGATCGGCGAGCGCCGCGCCACGGAGCCCTGCGGACGATGACCGGGATCACGTCCCCCCGGCGTCCCGGACCCGCACAACGCAACGCAATACATCCCAGCGGATGCTAGCGCGGCCGCCCCCGGTGCGCCGGGATTTGCACCGGATTCCGTCACGGCCCGGTCGCAGCGACCAGCTCGACCGAGGCGGAACAGCCCAGTCGATCGGCCCCCGCCGCCAGCAGGGCGCGTGCCTGGGCGCGGGTGCGAATGCCGCCCGAGGCCTTCACGCCCGCCCGCGTTCCGGCCATCGCGCGCAACAGCGCGACCTGTGCCAGGAGGGCGGCGTGGGCCGCGGGGCCGCCGCCGCCCTCGCTGGCCGCGAAACCGGTCGAGGTCTTGAGGAAGGCGGCTCCTCCCGCCAGACCGGCACGCGCCGCCCGCGCGAGCTCGTCCGGAGAAAACAGGGTGGACTCCAGTATCAGCTTGATCGGAACGCCCAAGCCCACGCCATCGACCAGCGCCCGGGTCTCGGCCTCGATGGCGGCCGCGTCCCCACCGCGAATCCAGCCGAGGTTGGCCACCACATCGAGCTCGGTCGCGCCGTCTGCCACCGCCGCGCGCCCCTCGAACGTCTTGGTCGCGGTGGTGCTGGCGCCGTGCGGGAACGCCACCACCGCCGACACCCCCACCCCGGAGCCGGCGAGCGCACGCGCGGCGAACGCCACGAAGGTGGGCTGCACGCAGACGGTCTTGAACCCGAAGGTCCGGGCCTCCGCGCACAGGCGCGCGATGTCGTGGGGGGTGGCGTCGGGTCGCAGGCAGGTATGATCGATGCGTGCCGGCTCGATCCCGGGCCCTTGGGCCTGGTCGCCCGGGGCGGCTTGAATGATTTCGGGGTCCCGGCTCACGCAGGTAGGGTATCACTCGAGCTGGCATTCTCCGCGCTGGCCCACGCTCCCCAACCTCGCCCATCCCTCGGTCGTCGACCGTGCCTCCAACCCCAGATCAACCTGCCCCCACCACCGCGGGCGCCGTGGCCGCGGCGCCGATCGTCACGCTCGCGGATATCGAGGCAGCCCGCGCCCGCATCCACGGGCGCGTGCGCGCATCCCCGTGCACCTACTCGCGCTCGCTGAGCGAGCTCCTCGACAAGCAGGTCTACCTGAAGCTCGAGAACCTGCAGCTCACCGGCTCGTTCAAGGAACGCGGCGCCTGCAACCGCTTGCTGCAGCTCGACGCGGAGGAGAGGCTGCGGGGCGTGGTGGCCGCCAGCGCCGGCAACCATGCCCAGGGCGTGGCCTATCACGCACGCGCCCTCGGAGTCCCGGCGACCATCGTCATGCCGCGGAGATCCCCGCTCGTGAAGGTGACCCAGACCCGCAGCCTCGGCGCCGAGGTGACGCTGGTGACGGGCGGCTACGACGAGGCGTTCGTGGAGGCCGAGCGTATCGCGGCGACGACCGGCCGGGTCCTGATTCCGGGCTTCGACGACCCCGCCGTCATCGCGGGGCAGGGCACGATCGGCCTCGAGATCCTCGAGCAGGTCCCCGACGTCGACGAGGTGGTGGTGGCGATCGGCGGCGGGGGCCTGATCGCGGGAGTCGCCACCGCTCTCAAGGAGAGCAGCCTGAGACCCCGGCCGGGCGAGGCGGCGGGGCCAAGGCTCGCCGGCCCCGGGTCCTCCTCGGTCCCGACCCGCGGGATTCACGTCTGCGGCGTGCAGTCCGAAGCGATGCCGAGCATGCGGGCCGCCCGACAGGCCGGCGCGCCCCGCCGCATCGAGGGCGTGCGCACCATCGCCGATGGCATCGCGGTCGGTCAGGTCGGCGCCCTGCCCTTCGCCATCGCGGAGCGCTACGTGGACAGCATCGTGACCGTCGACGACGAGGAGATCGCCGAGGCCATCCTGATCCTCCTCGAGCGCGAGAAGCTGGTGGCCGAGGGCGCCGGGGCGGCCCCGCTGGCGGCGCTGATCCACCGCGAGCTGCCCGCCGATCGCAAGACCATCGTCCTCGTGATCGGGGGCGGCAACATCGACGTGAACCTGCTGTCGCGGATCATCGATCGCGGCCTGATCAAGTCCGGGCGCATCGCGCGCCTTCGCGTGATGGTGCCCGACGTGCCGGGATCGTTGGCGCGGATCCTGGCCATCGTCGCCGAGTCGGAGGCCAACATCCTCGCCATCGAGCACGACCGCGTGGGGACGCGCCTCGAGTTCGGGCAAGCGTCGGTCGAGATCACCGCGGAGACCCGCGGCTTCGAGCACGTGGCCGCCATCGTCGCCACCCTGCACGCCGCCGGGCTCTTCACCCGCGCGCCCACCGACTGAGGACGGGACGGCGGCCCGAATTCGAGGCACAATCCCGCATCATCCGAATGGCGGACACTTCTGGCTGGCTGGCAACCGCTCTGTTCCTGGCGTCGGCCGTCGTGGGGGTGGTGGCCGCCGAACGGGGCTGGAGGCGGTGTCTGTGGTGGGCCAAGCCCATCACGACCCTGCTCCTCTTCGCGGTCCTCGGGCCGGCGATCGGTCGCGGAGGGTTCGCGGGGTGGATCGCGGCGGGCGTGGCCCTCTCGGTGGTGGGGGACACGGCCTTGCTGTTCGAGACCGAGCGCTCGTTCATGTTCGGGCTGGTGGCGTTCCTCGGGGCCCACGGGCTTTACACGGTCGCCTTCCTCTCGAAGGCCCGGGGCGGGACGGCCGTCGGCCTGTATGCGGCGGCCATGGGCGTCGTCACGCTGGTCTTGCTCGGGCGCCTGTGGCGAGGTGCGGGGAGCTTGCGGATCCCGGTGGTCATCTACGGGGCCACCATCGCCACCATGGTGGTGTCGGCGTTTGCCACGATCGGCGTGGGCGGGCTCGGCCCGGCGGCGAGCCGACTGGCGGCCATCGGTGCCCTGCTGTTCTTCGTTTCGGACGCCTGTCTCGCCCTCTGCCGGTTCTCGAAGCCGATCCGGCACTCGGCGGTGCTCACGCTCGGGGTGTACTGGCTCGGACAGCTCGGGATCGCCTGGGCGGCGCGCCTGACCCACGGCGGCTGATGAGAACCGTCCGGCGGTGCGGGCGCCACCTCGGGGGATGCAGTATCTTTCGCGCGCCCGGCGCTCATGCCGGCGGAGGAGGAATGATCATGGCGATTTCGAAAGCGGAAGCCCAGTGGACCGGCAACCTCAAACAAGGAAAGGGCTCGGTCAAGGGCGCGAGCGGGAACCTGTCCGCACCGTTCACGTTTGCCACCCGGTTCGAAGGCGCGGCCGGTGGCACGTCCCCGGAGGAGCTGATCGGCGCGGCGCATGCGGGTTGCTTCTCCATGTTCCTGGCGGCGCAGCTCGACACGGTGGGGCACCCGCCCCGCAAGATCGACACCAAGGCCACCGTGCACCTCGACGCCGGACCGCTGCTCTCGAAGATCGAGCTCGAGACCGTGGCCGACGTCCCGGGCATCGACCCCAAGCTGTTCGCGGAGAAGGTCGAGTTCGCGAAGCAGAACTGCCCGATCTCGAAGGCCCTGGCCTCGGTCCCCACCGTCACGGTCAACGCCAAGCTCGTCTCGTCGTAAGCCGATCACGAGGACCCGTGGCTCGACCGGCGTCGTCGCGCGCCCGCCGCCTCACATCTGGGCGGGCGCCGCGATGCCGAGGAGCTCGAGCCCGTGGGCCAGCACCCGGGCGGTCAAGCGGCACAGGGCCAGGCGGCTGCGACGCTCGGCGGTCGGCGCCTTCAGGACCGGACAGGCCTCGTAAAAGCGCGTGAACGCCGTCGCGACGTCGTAGAGATAGCCGCAGAGCCGGTGCGGTTGAAGCGTGTCCGCGACCCGGTCGAGCACGGTCGACAGCTCGATGAGCTCGAGCCCGAGAGCCCGCTCCTCGGCGGTGATCAAGCTCGGAGGAGCCCCTTCACCCTCACCCTCACCTTCACCCTCGCCATCTCCGGGTATTGGGATGCTCGCCGCCGCCTTGCGCAGGATCGAGCCGATGCGGGCATGCGCATACATCAGGTAGGGCCCCGTGTTGCCCTCGAAGGAGAGCATGCGATTCCAGTCGAACACGTAGTCCTTGAGCCGATCGTTGGCGAGATCGGCGTACTTGATGGCGCCGATTCCCACGGCGTCCGCGATGCGCGCCTGCTCCGCCGTATCGAGATCGGGCGACTTGGCCACCACTGCGGCGCGCGCCCGTTCGACCGCCTCGTCGAGCAGGGCCGCGAGCTGGACGGTGTCGCCGGCGCGGGTCTTCAGCATCTTCTTGTCCGTGCCGAGCACCGAGCCAAAGGCCACGTGCTCGAGGCGAACGCCCGGCTCGAGCCAGCCGGCCATGGCGGCGACCGCGAAGACCATCGCGAAGTGCTGGCTCTGGGGCGTGCCGACCACGTAGACGAGCCGGCGGGCGTGAAGGGCGCGCAGCCGCTGGCGCAGCGCCGCGAGATCGGTGCAGGCGTACCCATAGCCGCCGTCCTGCTTGCGCACGATGAGCGGAACGGGCTCACCGTCCCGCCCCGTGAACCCCGGAGGGAACACGCAGACGGCGCCCTGGCTGACGCGCGAGACGCCCTTGGCCTCGAGCTCGGCCACCACCTCCGCCAGCTCTGGGTTGTAGTGGCTCTCGCCCACCACGTCGGCGAGCTGCAGGCCGATGCCGAGCCGGCGGTACAGCTCGAACATGTGATCGAGGGACACGTCGACGAGCCGCCGCCACAGGGCCAGCGTCTCCGGATCGCCTGCTTGCAGCTTGACCACCCGCAGCCGGGACCGCTCGGCAAAGGCTGGATCGCCGTCGAACTTGGCCCGGGCCCGCTGGTAGAACCCGACCAGCTCCCGCAGGCTGGCCTCGCCCCCGAGCGCGTTCTCGTCGACCAGGTTCTCGATCAGCATCCCGAAGGGTGTCCCCCAGTCACCGATGTGGTTGCGGCGCACCACCCGGTCGCCCCGCCACGCGAGGACGCGGGCGATGGCGTCCCCGATGATGGTGCTGCGCAGGTGCCCGACGTGCATCTCCTTGGCCAGGTTGGGGCTCGAGTAGTCCACCACCACCGTCTCGGGGACGGCCACCTGCGGAACCCCGAGACGGACGTCGTGCAGCATGCGGTCGAGCGCGGCGGCGAGATAGTCCGCGCTCAACGTCAAGTTGATGAACCCGGGACCCGACACCGTCGCCTCCGCGAGGCCGTCGCCCGCGCGGAGCCTGGCGGCGATCGCCACCGCGAGCTCGCGCGGCGGCCGCTTGAGGGTCCGTCCGAGCGCCAGCGCCACGTCCGCCTGGAAGTCGGCGTGCGAGGAGCGGTGGAGCGCGACATCACCGTCGAACCCCGGGAGCTCCGGGGATTTCGACTCGGAGAGCACCTCCCGGACCGCCGCCGTCACGCGCGCGCGCAGCATGGCGCCCGGCGAGACGGCCAAGATGGTGGCGGAGGTCGGATCGGCCGGCATGCCCGCGGGCGGCCGGGCTGGCTCATCGGTCGTCATGGCACGTCCTAACATATCCGATCGTCGCGAGCCGAGCCCCGAGACCGTCCGACCCGAGGCAGTGCTGACGAGCTGGCCGTCAATAGCCCCGGACCTGATCGTGGTCGGAGCCGAACCCTTGATCGTGGCCGTGCACCTGAACGTGAACGCCCCCGTGGGCGTGATCGAGAAGGCCCTGGAGCGGTCCGACTTCCGATCTTCCGTTCCGATCTTCTCTTCCGATCTTCCTTCCGATCTTCCTTCCGATCCTCCCGATCTTCAGTCCAGGTTCCCGGCCGGCGCCGAGGGAACAAGCGATCTCGCGTGCGGGCCCGGCGGCGCGGGAGCGGGCCCGGCGCGCGGTTTCGCTGGCTGCGCTGGCGCTTCCCCGAGGCGGCAGACGCCTGCCGCGCAGACGGCGGGCTGCCGGCAGCTCGGGTGCTGGGACATCATCTCGGCGCACAGGGTGCCGCCACAGCGGCTGCGGCGCGCGCGCTCGTAGCCCTCCGCACGCGTCTTGGCCACGGCCCGGGCCGCACCGCCCTCGGTGCAGCCACAGCAATCCTCCGGCACGAGGGTGCAGTCCGCGTTGGTCTTGCAGGGCTTGGCGGCGCTCACGGCATCGAGGCCGGTCGGAGCATGGCGGACGACCGACCCGCCCGTCGAGTGGGTCTTGTCGGATGGCCCTGTCCCGGCCTCGGAAGGAGGTGATGGAGGCGTTGGAGGATGCGACGACGATGACTCGGCCGGGGCTTCGGTCGCGTCGGAGATCCCCTGAGCGACGACGAGCCCGAGTCCCGCCGAAACCAGGCAGCCAAGCACGGCCCATCCGACGGTCACACGCCCGCGTCCGATGCTCCTCATGTGGCGCGAGTGTACACCCTGCGCGCGTCGGGCGCCCGCACCGGCGCGGGCGATCATCAGGTGGTCGGGGAGATCCAGACGCGTCTTCCCCGTGGCAAACTCCGACCGCACGCCTCTCACCTCCCCTGATCCCCGAGGTCCTTCCTTTGAGCCCATCTCGATCGCGGTGTTTCCCCGACGCGCGGCCTGCGGTTGGCCGCTGGCGAAGCCTCGGCTCTGGGCTCGCTTGCCTGCTCGCGCTGTGCTCCGGCTGCAGCGGCCCGGGGCCGGCGCGGCCTCGGACGGTGGTCGGGGACAGGCCCGTGTCCCCGTCCGCGCCCCCGCCACCCACGCCGGGCGATGCAGCCCCCGCCCAGACCGATGCCATCCCACACACCGACGGCGACCGCATCGTCGACGGCAGCGGCCGACCGGTGGTCTGGCGCGGGGTCGCCTTCGGAAACCAGGTCTGGCAGCACCGAGCGCTGCCGCTGTCCGACCACGCCGAGATCGACTTCCAGCGGGTGCACGAGATGGGGATGAACGCCGTCCGGTTCTACATGTTCGCCGGCACCTTCGAGGACGAGGCGGCGCCCGGTGTGTTCAAGGACGCGGGCTGGCGCTGGCTCGACGACAACGTGGCCTGGGCCCGCAAGCAAGGCGTCTCCCTGATCCTGAACATGCACGTCCCACCGGGCGGATTTCAGTCGAACGGGGAGGGCCATGCCCTGTGGGACGTGCCTTCCAACCAGGATCGGCTGGTGGCGCTGTGGCGGGCGATCGCCCAGCGCTACGCCCACGAGCCGGTGGTCGCCGCCTATGATCTCCTGAACGAGCCCGGGGTGTCGCGCGCGAAGAGCCAGTGGCTGAGCCTGGCCAACCGCATCGTGCGCGCGATCCGCGAGGTCGATCCCCGCCACATCGTCATCGTCGAGCGCGTGAACTCGATCGCCGGGAAGTGGACCAACGACGCCGAGATGAACTTCGTGCGGGTGGACGACGCCAACGTCGTCTACACCTTCCACTTCTACGAGCCATTCGCCTACACCCACCAGTTCGCGAGCTGGGTCCACCTGGGAGAGGGTGGGCCGTACCCCGACGAGACCCGGGTCGCGCGCCAGGGCGACAACCAGTGGCTCGGCATCGCCGCGTTCGAGAGCCCGACCCTCCCCCCCGGGGACAGCCCGTGGACCCACTCCGCCGGGCCGCGCCTCTCGGTCGGCGATGCTCGGGTCAAGGTGGGACACCTCTCGCTGGTGGCCGCCAACCTGGGAGAGGGCCGCGCCTTCTTCGACGATCTGGTGGTCGAGGAGTTCGATCCCGCTGGCAAGCGGACGGGCGAGATCCTGCGGGTGGATCTGCGCGATCTCGGGGGCTGGTCCTTCTGGACCGCCAACGGTTCGGGGCACGCGGGGGTCAGCTCCGAAGGCCACGGCGCGGGAGGCATGGGCGGGCTCTCGATCACCGGAACGAGCGGCGACGCCAACCTCGGGTCGTGGCAGAACGAATTCATCCCGCGTCCCGGCTACGCCTACGCCCTCAGCGGCTGGATGCAGGGCCGCGCCCTACCGGCGGGCGCGCGGGTCCAGATTCGGCTCGACTTCCTCGGGAGCTCGACCCCGGTGCTGCCCCGCAACCGGGCCTACCTCGAGAGCGAGCTCGACCGGTACCTGCGCTGGGGACGTGAGCACCACGTCCCGCTGTTCCTGGGGGAGTTCGGCCTCAATCGCCCGTGCTTCGCCGAGGGCCGCGGGGGCCTCGCCTGGGTGGCGGACATGCTGGACCTCGCAGAGGCCCATCGGCTGTCTTTCACCTATCACGACTACCACGAGGACGCGTTTGGCCTGTACGCCGGCAGCGGTCCGGTGGATCCGGCCCGCGCCAACCGACCCTTGATCGATCTGTTCACCAACAAGCTGCGCTAGCCGACAAGCTGCGCTAGCGGCACTGACCTGCCCGGCCGAGGTCAGGTTGCCGCTGGATCCTGACGATAGAAGGACTGGAGCTGCTCGTAGAGCTCGGGGTGGGTCGAACGGAGCTGACGCCCCTTCTCGAAGAACACCTCGGTCACCACGGCGAAGAACTCCGCGGGATTGGAGGCCCCGTACTTGTCGATCAGGTTGCGGTGGTGGTGCGCGGTGTCCCGCACCAGCCGATCGAACTCGTGGCCTAGGACGCGGGCCCAGGCGGCGTACAGCGAGCGGTTGGCGAGCACCGGCGCGCCGTCGCCTCCGCCCCCCTCCTGGTCCAGCTGATGCGCGAACTCGTGGAAGACGACATTGTGCCCGTCGTGCAGGTCGGCGGCGCCGGACAGGACACTGTCCCAGGCCAGCACCACCTCCCCGCGCTCCCAGGATTCTCCGAGACGGGCCTCGGGACCCTCGGCGACGAGCCCCCCCGCCAGGCGGTGGGCGCCGGTCACGAGGTAAGTGGTCGGATAGACCAGGATCGAGGAGACCCGGGGGTAGTCATCGGTGTCGCGGTGAAGCAGGAGCACGCAGGCCTGCGCGGCCACCGTGACGCGAATCTCGTCGGTGATCTCGAGACCGCCACACCCCTCGAAGCGCTTCTCCGCCAGGAACACCTGGATGAGGCCCGCCAGCTCCTCGCGGTCCGCCGGGGACAGGCGGGCCGCATAGGGGACGCGCCGGTCGATGATCGCCCGCCAGGTCGCCGGGAATGGCCGGGCACGGATCGCTGCTCGGCGGCGCCGCCTGAACCACCCGAACACGGTCGGGCGCGTGAAGATGCTCATTCCACCATCCTTGCCACCATCCTTGCATGATTCGCAATTGGATCGGGCGGCCCCGGACCCGAGCGGCCAGACTGCTGAGGAACCGACGCAAGGAGCCGCCGATGCAGAATCGCCTCGAGACCCTGACCCCGGACCTTCTCGCCAGGATGGACGCCTACTGGCGGGCAGCGAACTACCTGTCGGTCGGGCAGATCTACCTCTTCGACAATCCTTTACTGAAGCGACCGCTCGCGCTCGGGGACATCAAGCACATGTTGCTCGGACACTGGGGAACCACCCCCGGGCAGAACTTCATCTACGTGCACCTGAACCGGGTGATCAAGAAGTACGACCTCGACATGATCTACGTCTCGGGTCCGGGTCACGGCGGCCCGGCTGTCGTCGGCAACACCTACCTCGAGGGCACCTACAGCGAGATCTACCCCGAGATCAGCCAGGACGAGGCCGGGTTGCGCAAGCTCTTCCTGCAGTTCTCGTTCCCCGGCGGGATCCCGAGCCACGCCTCTCCGGAGTGCCCCGGATCGATCCACGAGGGGGGTGAGCTCGGCTACTCCCTCAGCCACTCCTTTGGCGCGGTCTTCGACAACCCCGGCCTGATCGTGGCGTGCGTGGTCGGCGACGGCGAGGCGGAGACCGGGCCCTTGGCCACCGCCTGGCACTCGAACAAGTTCCTCGATCCGGCCACGGATGGGGCCGTCTTGCCGATCCTGCACCTCAACGGCTACAAGATCTCGAACCCCACGGTCCTGGCCCGGATCACCCGAGAGGAGCTCGAACAGCTCCTGCGCGGATACGGGTGGACGCCTATCTTCGTGCAGGGGCACGAGCCTCTGCCCATGCACCAGGCCATGGCCACGGCGCTCGACCAGGCGGTCGAGCAGATCCAGGCGATCCAGAGGCGGGCGCGCCAGTACGACAAGGTCGGCAAGGACGACAAGGTCGGCCAGCTCGAACGCCCACGCTGGCCGATGATCGTGCTCGATTCCCCCAAAGGCTGGACCGGGCCGAAGACGGTGGATGGTCGCCAGATCGAGGGGACCTTCCGGGCGCACCAGGTGCCCCTGGCGGTGTCGCCGACCAGCCCGCCCGCGCACCTGACCGAGCTCGAGCAGTGGCTGAGGAGCTATCGGCCGGAGGAGCTCTTCGATCCGCAGGGCCGACTGCGGCCAGAGCTGGCCGAGCTGGCCCCGGTCGGCGAGCGCCGGATGGGCGCCAATCCGCACGCGAATGGCGGCATGCTGCTGCGTGATCTTCGCATGCCGGACTTCCGGGACCATGCCGTGCCGGTCCCCACCCCGGGTGTGCTCGGGGTGGGCGACACCCACGTGCTCGGGCGGTTCCTGCGGGACGTGACCAAGCTCAACGGTCAGGCGCGGAACTTCCGGATCTTCGGCCCGGACGAGACCCTCTCGAACGGGCTGGAGGCTCTGTTCGATGAGACCCGGCGCCAGTGGGACGCGGCCACGGTGCCGAACGACGAGTTCCTGGCCCCGACGGGCCGGGTCATGGAGATGCTGAGCGAACACCAGTGCGAGGGATGGCTGGAAGGGTATCTGCTGACCGGGCGCCACGGGCTGTTCAACTGCTACGAGGCCTTCATTCACATCGTGGACTCGATGTTCAACCAGCACGCCAAGTGGCTGAAGGTCACCGCCGGGCTGCCCTGGCGGCGCAAGCTGGCCTCCCTGAACTACCTCCTCGCCTCCCACGTGTGGCGTCAGGACCACAACGGGTTCACCCACCAGGACCCGGGCTTCATCGACCACGTGGTCAACAAGAAGGCCGAGATCGTTCGGGTGTACCTGCCGCCCGACGCCAACTGCCTGCTTTCGGTGGTCGACCACTGCCTACGCAGCCGCCACTACGTCAACGTGGTGGTGGCGGGCAAGCACCCGGCCCCGCAGTGGCTCACCATGGATGCGGCCCTCAAGCACTGCAGCGAGGGCCTGGGGATCTGGCCGTGGGCCAGCAACGATCAGGGGAGCGAGCCGGACGTGGTCATGGCCTGCTGTGGCGACGTCCCGACCCTCGAGACCCTGGCGGCGGTGTCGATCGTGCGCCAGCACCTGCCAGAACTGAAGGTCCGGGTGGTCAACGTGGTCGACCTGATGAAGCTTCAGCCCGAATCCGAGCACCCGCATGGGCTGCCGGACCGGGACTTCGACGAGCTGTTCACCCGGGACAAGCCGGTGATCTTCGCCTTCCATGCCTACCCCTGGCTGATTCACCGGCTGACCTACCGGCGGACCAACCACCACAACATTCACGTGCGCGGTTACAAGGAGGAGGGCACCATCACCACGCCCTTCGACATGACCGTGCTCAATGATCTCGATCGCTTCCACCTGGTGATGGATCTCATCGACCGCGTCCCGCAGGCCAGGACCAAGGGGGTCTATCTCAAGCAGCTGCTCATGGACAAGCTCGTCGAGCACCGGCAGTACATCTGCAAGCACGGACAGGACCTGCCCGAGATTCGCAACTGGGTCTGGGAGGAGCCCTCGGCGGCCCGATGAGCAGCGGCCGATCCGCTTCGCCCGACACGCTTCGCCCGACCCGTCGCCGGCGGGTCGGTGCTCAGCGTTGCCAGAGGATCATCGCGGCCTCGAGCGGGATGGCCGCCCCTTCGATCCTCGGGATGACCCGCGCCGTGTAGTCGCCCGCGGGCCTGGTGGCGGGAATCGTCACGACATAGGTCCGCGGGGCCGTCCCGTCCTGGGTGCGGGGAGTGGGTTGCATCTCGGTGGTGGTCAATCCCTCGAGGCCCTCGGCGCAGAGCTCGACGCGAAGGGCTGCCGGCGGCAGCTCACCGAGAGCGAGGTCCACCTCGAACCGGTGATCGGCCGCGCTGCTGGTGACCCGCAGCTCGCCGAAGTGGAGGGCGGGCCACGCGGCCGTCAGCCGTCGCTGCCAGGCGACGAGGTGCTTCCCCGCCGCTCCGCCCTCCGCGGCGCGGGAGCGGTAGGCGGCCGCAGCGGGCAAGTAGTGCCGCTCCGCGTACTCGCGGACGGTCCGGCTGGCCGAGAAGAGCGGGGTCAGGCGGGCCATGCTCTCGCGCACGCGGGCCACCCACCGCGTGGGGATTCCGTTCGGCGCTCGGTCGTGAAACTCGGGGATCACCTGACGTTCGAGCAGTTCGTAGAGGGCCGCCGCCTCGGCCGCGTCCCAGGCGGGATCGTCGCCGTGCTCCTGCCCATCGCCGAGCGCCCACCCGACGTCGGGCGCATACGCCTCCGCCCACCAGCCGTCGAGCTCGGAGAGGTTGAGGCCACCGTTGACCAGCAGCTTCATGCCGCTGGTTCCGCTGGCCTCCCACGGGCGCCGCGGGGTATTGAGCCACACATCCACCCCCTGGACCAGGTGTTCCGTGAGCAGCATGTCGTCGTCGCTGAGGAAGACGACGTGCGGACGGACCTCGGGTCGTCGGATGAACTGGATCCATTCCCGGATCAGGGCCCGTCCGGCCTGGTCCTCCGGATGGGCCTTGCCGGCGATGATCAGCTGCACCGGACGCTCGGCGCTGGACAGGATGCGCAACAGCCGCGCTGGATCGTGCAGCAGCAGGTTCGGCCGCTTGTACGTGGCGAAGCGCCGCGCGAACCCCAGGGTCAGGGTGTCAGGGTGGAACAGGGTCCTCGCCCAGTCGACCACCTCCGGTCCGAGTCCGGAGGCCGCCAGCTGACGGGTCATCCGTTCTCGGGTGTATTCGATGAGGGATCGTCGGGCCGTCGTGCGGAGTTGCCAGAGCTTGGCGTCCGGGATCCCGCGGATGTTCTCCGCGAGGGTGCTGGCGGTTCCGAGCCAGCGACTCTTGCCGCAGGACTCCGTCCACAGCTCGTCGGCCGCGGCCGAGTCCCAGGTGGGCATGTGCACCCCATTGGTGATGTGGCCAACCGGGACCTCGGCCTCGGGCCAGCGCGGAAACAGCGGCTGGAACATTCGCCGGCTCACCCTCCCGTGCAGGCGGCTCACGCCGTTGATGGCACGGCTGCCCCGGATGGCCAGGTAGGCCATGTTGAAGCCCTCGTTGCCGTCCTCGGGGTTCTGCCGACCGAGCGCCAGCAGCTCATGCACCGTCACACCGAGCTTGGTCCGGGCATAGTCCCCGAGATAGCTCTCGATCAGGGCCGGAGGAAAACGATCGAAGCCGGCGGCCACCGCCGTGTGCGTGGTGAAGAGATTTCCCGCCCGGGTCACGGCCAGCGCCACGTCGAACGGCTGCGCCGTTTCCTGCATGAACCCGCGGGCGCGCTCCAGCACGGCGAAGGCCGCGTGGCCCTCGTTGAGGTGACAGACCTCGGGCGCGATCCCGAGCTCCGTGAGCAGACGCCAGCCTCCGATGCCGAGCACCAGCTCCTGCTGGAGCCGGAGCTCGGGTCCACCCCCGTAGAGCTGACTGGTGATTCCGCGGTGCACGGGGATGTTTGCCGCGTCGTTGGTGTCGAGCAGGTAGAGCACCACCCGTCCGACCCGCACCTGCCAGGCCCTGAGCCAGACGGAGTATCCGGGCAGCACGATCTCGAGGCGCAGCCACTCGCCATTCGGGCGCCGCAGTGGCGCGATCGGGAGCTGCCCGGGGTCGTTGTACGGGAAGAGGGCCTGCTGCTCACCGGCCTTGTCGATGACCTGACGAAAGTACCCTTGCTGGTACAGCAGGCCCACGCCCACCACTGGAATGCCGAGATCGCTGGTGGCCTTGAGCTGATCCCCCGCCACGTTGCCGAGGCCTCCAGAGTAGATGGGCAAGGCCTCGCTGAGCATGAACTCCATGCTGAAGTACGCCGCGCACGTGAGCGCCGCGCGGGGGTGCTGCTCCTGAAACCAGGCCGGCGCCTCCGCGGCCCGCCGCCTGGATTCGAGCACCCGGTCGACCTCGTGCCGAAACACCGAGTCCGCCAGCACCCGGTCGATCCGATCGCGCGCGGTGGTCTGCAGGACGACCCACGGGTTGTGGGTCAGCTCCCAGAGCTCTGGATCGAGCGCCCGCCACACCTGGTCGGTCGCATGATTCCAGGAGCTGCGCATGTCGAGCGCGAGCTCCTCGAGCGCCTGGAATCCGGCGGTGTCCGTGGGGGTCTCCTTCACAGCATCCATGGTGTGTGCATCATCTCACCTCTCGACCTCGGTTCACCGAGGCAATTGCACGAACATCCCATGACCATGGCGGGACGTCTCGTCCACCCCGCAAGACCCGCCCGCCTGCTTTCCGGTTTCCGCCTTCCGCCTTCCGCTTTCCTTGACGCCAGACCGGTGGTGCTTATCTCCTGCACGCGAGCGTGAGGCCGCTGGTTCGAGCGGCCGACCGCGCGCCATTGCAGGAGGAGACGCATGTTGACGAGAAGGATCTGGGCACGACCGAGCTTCAATCCATTCGACAATCCATTTCAGGACTTCGAGCAACTCCGCCGCGGGATGCTCCGCTTGCTGGATTCCGCGCGGGACAACCCGGAAGCCGAGGCGAGCGCCGGCCTGTTCCCGCCCGTGAACGTCAGCCAGGACGACAACAACTTCTACGTTCGGGCGGTGGTTCCAGGCGTCAAGGGCAGCGACATCTCCATCTCGGCGTTGCGCAACCGCGTGACGATCTCCGGGAAGCGAGAGATCCCGCCGGAGATCGACAACAAGGTCAGCTACCACCGCCGCGAGCGCGCCGAGGAGGCCTTCAGCCGGGTCATCACCCTGCCCACCGAGATCGCCGCCGATCGGGTCGACGCCCGCTCCGCCGACGGCGTGCTGACGTTGACCGTGCCGAAGGCCGAAGAAACCAAGCCACGTCAGATCGTGGTCAAGAGCTGAATCCGGAAGGAGCGAAAGAGCGATGTCAACGTCACGTGATTTGAAGACCGACGGTGCGAAGATCGAGCCCACCACCAGCGGGACGGGTCCGGGGGGCCCCGAGCAGACTCGAACTGGCCCCGTCTACTGGCCGCAGGTCGACATCTTCGAGAGCGCCAATGCCATCACGGTGCTGGCGGACATGCCTGGCGTGAAGGCGACGGATGTGCGCATCGATCTGCGGGAGAGCGTCCTCACCCTGAGTGGCCGGGTCGCGCGCGCCGAGTCTCCGGTGGAGGTCAGCGTGCTGCGCGAGTTCGAGCCCGGCACCTATTTCCGGCAGTTCACCCTGTCCGAGACCATCGACCAGGGGAAGATCGACGCGCGATTGGCCGACGGTGTACTGCGTCTCGAGTTGCCCAAGCAAGAGCGGGCCAAGCCCCGTCAGATCACGGTCCGGGCCGACTGAGTCCCGAGGGTCTGCGCCCCCGCGTCATCCCGCCCCCGGGGACGGGAGACCCTTGGGCCGCTCTCGCGGGTCTCATCCCCCCATAGCTCTGGCCGTACGTCCATCCGTGCATCCGTGCATCCGTGCGTGTTGAAGGTCACGCCGCCGCCCTGAAGTGAGGCGCGGCACGGGGGAGCGTGGTAAGATGGAGCGTTGGGCGCGGCCCGGCGCACGGATCGGCTGATCTCGACGCGGGCAGCCGGTTTTCGTGTCGCCGGTGGCCGCGCGTGCGAACCGCTTGGTGTTCGCCCGCACATCACGCGGAGTGCGGCATGAACGGGAGGGATCGTGAGCTTGTTTCAGCCCCACGAGCAACTGGTCCGTCGGAAGAACATGAGACGAAATCCAAGCCTTCTGTCCTCACCTTTCGCGCTCTGTGCGCTCGCAGCTGCGGCCTGCACCGGCTCGGTCGGTCCCGTCGGCTCGAGTGGCACAGGCCCAACCGGAACCGGTACCACCTCGGGTGGCGGTTCTGCAACAAGCGGCGGCACCAATTCCAGCAACGGGTCATCGGGAACGCCGGTCAACATGAGCGGCACCCCGATGGCAGGCAGCGCAGGAAGCGGCACCCCCAACGGCACGGGAAGCCAGAGCTCGGGCACGGGCGGTCCGAACGGTTCCGGCGCCTCCTCGGGCGGCCCCATCACGACCCCAGGAACGGCGGCCACCGCCGACCCCACCCTGGCGGGTTCGATGGTCCTGCGTCATTTGACGCAAGAGGAGTACATCAACACGGTTCGCGACCTGCTTGGCGACACCTCGACGCAAGCAATCAACGTGCCGGGTGAGCTCCCCATCGCGGAGTTCGACACGTTCCCCTTCCCCGAGCCCTCGGTCATCGGGTCGACCGAGGCCAACTCGTATGAGGGGCTGGCCGAGGCCCTGGCGACCAACATCACCTCGAAGATTGGCTCGATCCTGACCTGCACCCCCACCGCCGGGGATACCGCCGGCGAGACGGCGTGCTTGGCGACCTTCCTCAAGACGTTCGGCGCGCGGGCTTACCGCCGTCCCCTCACCGCGGCGGAGACGCAAGGTTTTCAGAACCTTTACCAGACCGGGCGGACGACGCTGGCTCTCCCCTTCAATGGCGCCATCGCGCTCATCGTCGAGGAGATGCTGCAGTCGCCAGGCTTCCTCTACCACTGGGAGCAGGGTCCGACGCCGACCATGCATGACGCGACCAACCCGAACGTGATCGTGCTCGATCCCTACGCGCTGGCCAATCGGCTTTCGTACTTCCTGACCTCGACCATGCCGGATCAGACCTTGCTGGCCGCGGCCGCGGCTGGACAGCTGACGACCGCCGATCAGGTCGCGACCCAGGCCAAGCGGCTGCTCCAGGATCCGGCCGGGCACGCGAGCGCCGGGGTGCAGAACTTCTTCGCGCAACTCCTGCAGATCACGACGCTCCCCACCGTCTCGAAGGACATGACCACCTACAAGAACTGGACTCCAGCGCTGCAGACGGCGATGGATGCCGAGTTCCGCGCGTTCTTCTCGAGCAACATCCTGACCGGCTCCGGGTTGTTCGCGGACCTCTTCACCAGCAAGACCTCCTCCGTGAACAAGGATCTCGCGGCGGTCTACGGCCTCTCGGGCGTCAGCGGAACCCAGATGCAGCAGGTCACGCTCGACGCGAACCGCTCGGGGTTCCTGACGATGCCGGCCTTCCTGACCGTCAACGGCGGCGCCAACAACTCGAACGGCGTCTACCGGGGCCACGCGGTGTACATGCAGCTCCTCTGCCACGCCCTGACGCCCCCACAGAACGTGGTCGTCCCGACCCCACCCCCGCTCACCCCTGGCGAGACCTCACGGCAGAGCTTCGCGGCGCACTCCCAGGCCGCCTGCGCTCAGGGCTGCCACAACCTGATGGACGGGTACGGCTTCTCGTTCGAGCACTATGACGGCATCGGCCAGTACCGCACCCTCGACAACGGCTCGCCGGTCGATTCCACGGCCACCGTCCACCTCGACGGCCAGGACCAGAACATCACGGATGCCGTGCAACTCAGCAACCTCCTGTCCACCAGCGCCGAAGCCCGAAAGTGCTTCGCCACCCAGTGGGTCCGGTACGCCGTCGCCCGTCCCGACACCGACGCCGACGCCGCCTCCATCGATGCTGCTTACTCCGCCTTCGCAAGCGCGAACTACAACATCCGAGATCTGTTGGTCGGTGTGACCACCTCACGCACATTCCGTTATCGGACCCCCTCCCCTGGAGAAGTGTTGCCATGAAGGAAAAGTACTCGCGCCGCGCCCTTCTCAAAGCGCTGGGGGTCGGCGCTGGGATGCTCCCGATCCTCAACAACGAGTGGGCGTCGGCCGCCACGGCGGGCACCGCCACGGCCGCTGGTGGCATGCCGAAGCGGTTCATCGCGATCGCCATCACCAACGGGATCTATCAGAAGAACTGGTGGCAGGCCGCGAACGGCCTCGACCTCACCACCGGGACCTTGCTCCCCATCCTCACGCCGCTCGCGCCGTTCCGGAGCAAGCTGCTCATCCCCCACAACATCGCGATTCAGAACGTCTTCAACTCCAACAACTACGGCGGCCACTTCGGCTATCCGTGCATGCTGACGGGGACCCAGAAGGGTACCAGCGCGTCCATCGACACGCTGATCGCGCAGAGCGTCCCGAACGTCCCGAACGCCCAGCTCAATCTCGGTTGCCGTCCCAGCAACTCGCACTTGAGCTGGAAGGCGGGCGGCGTGGCGAACACGCCCAACACCAGCCCGTCCAAGGTGTTCACCCAGCTCTTCTCGGGGGTGAACCTCTCTCCGGCCCAGGTGAGCACCACCCAGGCCCGGCGGAAGAGCGTGCTCGACCTGGTGAACTCGCAGCTCACGGCATTTCAAGGGGTGGTCGGCGCGGACGACAAGGTCAAGATTCAATCGCACCTCGACTCCGTCCGCGGGATCGAGAAGGCGCTCACTGGTGAAGTGTTGACCGTCGGGTGCGCCCCTCCAACCCTCGGCGCGACGGTGGACTTCACCCAGGTCGGCAACTTCCCGACCTTCGTCAGCCTGATGATGAAGCTGGCCGCGACCTCGGTGACCTGCGGGATAACCCGTGCGGTGACCATCGAGCTCATCGACGATGGCGGTGGCAACAGCCTCACCTTCCCCTGGTTGAGCGTGTCGACGCAGAACTACCACGCCATCGCGCACCAGGGCGCCGGCGCGGCCGCCGACAAGACCACCATCGATACCTGGTGGCACACCCAGTTCGCGACGTTGCTCGGGATCCTCGACGGCGCCGCGGAAGGCCCTGGAACCGCCCTCGACAACAGCTGCGTCCTCATCGCGAATGACATGCAAGAGGGCAACACGCACTACGACAAGAACGTGCCATGGCTGATCGCCGGCGGCTGCGGCGGCTTCTTCAAGACCGGCCGGGTGGTCGAGCTGAACAACGCGGCGAACAACCAGGTCCTGACCACCATCCTGCATGCCATGGGGCTGAGCACGGTGGCCAGCGTCGGGGACATGTACACCGGGAACGTCGATCAACAGCTCGGCGCCTGAGCCGCGGCGCGGCTGAGCCAGCTCATCGGCGCGACTTGGCGCCGATGAGCTGCGCGGGCTTGCTGGGGTCCGGCCCACCAGACCGCTGGTGGCCCGACGGGGTTCTCTCAGGTGGTGGGGACGATGGTCACGTAGACCAGGGTCTGGTTCAGGAGCTGGAAGGCGATCTCGCCGAAGGTCATGGGTCCGAGCAGGCTGCCGGTCCGACGGTTCTCGAGCTCGCCGTAGAGGTAATTGAGCACGCAGTTGCAGGTGAAGACCGGCGTGGCGATCTCCGAGGGGATGGCGGCGGTGAAGCTCTGAGGATAGCTGGCCACCGGGCGCGCGAACCGGTACGAGACGCGCTCGAAGACGGGCGCGTAGAACTTGACCGTGGCGGTCGGCGCGTCGAGCGCCTGGATGCTGACGTTGATCAGCGCTCCGCAGAAATCCGCGATCATGGGCAGCCGCGTGTCGAGGCCCTTCTGCACCACGTAGTCGTGGAAGCTCCGCCGCTCGCCGTTCACGATGCAATCCTTGGCGGAGAAGCCCGCGGCGGGGAAGAAGATCTCGTCGCCGTCACCGGGCTCGAAGATGTTGACGATCCCGATCTGGGCCCGGTGCGAGGTCGGCAGCTCGATGTGCAGCGCCAGGCCCCGATCGGACAGGACCTCGCCGGTCGAGCCATCGAACACCCGGGGTTGCTTCTTGCCCAGATCGTCGAGGTGAATCCCGCCGATCCAGCCGGCCACCGACTTGAAGAACAGATCCTTGTACTGCGGTGCCTCGAGCGCGTACTGGCTGTGAATCTCCGAGAAGGCCGGGAGGATCACGATGGTGTAGCCATTCTCCGGGGAATCGACGCCGATCTGGGAGATGCCGCGGGCGTCGTAGACCTTGGGGGGGCGGGCTCGCCCAAAGGCGGGCACCTCCTCGACGAAGATCCGTTCGCGCGAGGTCCTGCCGCCCTCCGGGGTCATGAAGTAGGGAATCGTCCCTCCAATCCAGTTGCCGCGAGGGAGGGCCCTCAGCAGATCCTCTTCTCCTGTGGACAGGTCCTGACGGCAGCCCCGCAATACCAACGGATATCGCCCGGCGGGCGCATGGGCACCCGCCGGGACGATCTTGCGTGGACCTGATCCTCAGTGACCGATCATCCACGGCCGCCCGTGGGTGCTGACGCTCGGGGCCACCTTCGGCGGGTCCTTCTGCGTTCGCTGCTCAACGAGCTGCGGCTCCACCCGGCCCCGGCGCCGCCCCGATCGGCGGGGCCCGGCAATCGCCGTCGCAGACAGGATGCGCCGTGAGCGCTTCCCGCAAGCGGGGCAGACCGCCGGCGCGGTCGCCGCGGCCATGGCCCGCTGCGCCTCGAACGGCCCACAGCCTGCGCACTCGTACTCGTAAAGGGGCATCTCAGACCGGCAGGATGTTCTTGTCGAAGATGGCGGTAGGCAGGGCGAGCGTGCAGCACGCGTTGGGAATGTCCACCACCCCCGACAGCCGACCCTCGATCGGGGCGCAGCTGAGCAGCAAGTAGGCTTGCTCCCCGGTGAACCCGAACTTCTTCAAATACTCCACCGCGTTCAGACAGGCCCTCCGGTACGACACATGGGCGTCGAGGTAGTACTGCTCGCCCGTGAACTCGTCCACCGAGATACCCTCGAATACCAGGAACTCCGAATATCTGGGCTCCACAGGGCCCGGCTTGAAGATGGGGTTGACCATCCCGTACTTGGCCACGCCCCCCTTGATCAAGCTCACGTGGAGATCGAGGTAGCCGGACATCTCGATCGCCCCGCAGAACGAGATCTCGCCGTCGCCCTGCGAGAAGTGAATGTCGCCCATCGAGAGCTTCGCGCCCGGGACGTACACCGGGAAGTAGATCCGCGAGCCCTTGGAGAGGTTCTTGATGTCGCAGTTGCCGCCGTGCTCGCGTGGCGGCACCGTCCGCGCGCCCTCCTTGGCCACCCGCTCGAAGTCGGCACCCTTGAGCGATCCCAGGACCGCGTTCTCCGGCTCGGGGAGCGCGGCCAGCGGCGGGATCTTGGGCTTCCAGGCCGGTCCCCCCCCCTTGTCCACCAGGGCCTTCTCGCGCTTGTTCCAGGTGTTGAGGAGCTCCTGCGAGGGCGCACAGCCAATCAGGCCCGGGTGAGGAATGCCCGCGAACTTCACCCCGGGGATGTGGCGGCTGCTGGCGTAGATGCCTTGCAGATCCCAGATGGCCTTCTGGGCCTTGGGGTAATGATCGGTGAGGAAACCGCCCCCGTTGTTGCGGTCGAAGATCCCCGTGAAGCCCCACTCGTCGTTGGGCAGCGCGCCCACGTCGAGCAAGTCGACCACCAGGATGTCGCCGGGCGCGGCGCCCTCGACGTAGATGGGGCCGCTCAGCACGTGCACCACGGTCAGCTTGACCTTCTCGATGTCCGTGGGATCGTCGTCGTTCTTGATCTGCCCGTCCGTCCAGTCCTTGCACTCGATGCGAAAGACGTCCCCGGGCTTGACGGTGACCGCGGTGGGGATGTCCGGATGCCACCGGTTGTGTCCGACAATCTCCTGCTTCCCCATGGGCTTGGTCAAATCAACCTTGAACAACGTCTTTGGCATTCTCTCGGCCTCCTTGGAACTTGCGGGTTGGGTCAGTCAGCACTCGTGCACGCATTCATTCATTCATTCCGCTCAGATCGACAGCAGCCGGTTCATGGTGAGGACGTCCACCTCGGACCGCAGGCTCTCCTGGATCGCCCGCCCACGATCGAGCACCAGCAACCGATCCGCCACGTCGAGGGCGAAGCTCAACACCTGCTCCGACACGATGATGGTCAGCCCCTTCTTGTCGCGGATCAGCTTGAGGATCTGGGCCAGCTCCTTGATGATCGATGGCTGGATTCCCTCGGTGGGCTCGTCGAGCAGCAACACGCGCGGATGGCTGGCCAGCGCCCGGGCGATCGCCAGTTGTTGCTGCTGCCCGCCGGAGAGGTTGCCGCCGCGGCGCTTGCGCATCTCCTTGAGGACCGGGAAGAAGCCGAAGATCTCCTCCGGGACGCCCTCCCGGCGCGACCGCAACCCCGCCTGGATGTTCTCCTCCACGGTCAGGAATGGGAAGATCAGGCGGCCCTGCGGCACGTAAGCCAGCCCTTCCTTGACCCGCTCGCAGGGCTCCTGTCCGCCGAGCGACTTCCCACCGACCACGATGCTGCCCCCCCGCAAAGGCAGGATCCCGATCAGGGCCTTGAAGAGGGTGGTCTTGCCCATCCCATTCCGACCCATCACCGCGACGATCTCGTTCTCCTCGGCGTGAAAGGACAGCCCAGGGATCACCTGGCTCTGTCCATAGCTCACCTTGACGTCCTCGACCCTCAGCAATGCCGATTCCAAAGTCCGCTGCCTCCTTTGCTCTGCGCTGGTTGCCCCCTGACGGGCGCCGGATCAATGCCCCAGATAGACGTCGATCACCCGCGGATCGTTCTGGACGTGCTCCATGCTCCCCTCGGCCAGCCACTTCCCCTGGTGCATGACCATCACCCGATGGGCGATCCGCTTCACGAACTCCATGTCGTGCTCCACCACCACCACCGCGGCGGTCTGGCAGATCCGCTTGAGCAGCTCGGCCGTGCGCTCGCGCTCGGGGGCGCTCATCCCCGCCACCGGCTCGTCCAGCATCATCAGCGCCGGGGACTGGATCAGCAGCATCCCGATCTCGAGCCACTGCTTCTCGCCGTGGCTGAGCAGCTCGGCCCGATCGTCCAGCCGGTCCACCAGGTAGACCGCCTCGGCGACCTCGTGCACCTTGTCGACCACCGCTCGGGTCCGCTTGAAGGCCCAGGCGCCGAAGGCGGTGCGCCCTGCCGGGTAGGACATCTCCAGGTTCTCGAAGACCGTCAAGGATTCATAGACCGACGGCGTCTGGAACTTCCGCCCGATTCCCTTGCGGACGATCTCGTGCTCGCGCATGTTGCGCAGCTCCTCGCCGTTGAAGACGATGCTGCCCGACGAGGGCTGCGTGCGACCAGAGATCAGGTCGAGCACGGTGGTCTTGCCGGCCCCGTTCGGCCCGATGATGGCGCGCAGCTCGTCGCGTCCCACGTAGAAGGACAGGTCGTCCACGGCCTTGAAGCCGTCGAAGGACACCGTCAGCCCCTCCACCGCCAGGAGGTAGTTGCTGGCCGGGCCAATCATCGCGACCCGCCCTCGGCGCGACGGGCCTCCGCGGCGTCGTCGTCGGGCGGTCCCCCCTCCAGCTGCCCGACGCTGACCATGGCCATGCCCCCGGTCGAGACCTCCACGGTGGCCCCGGCCCCGCCTTGCGCGGCCGCCGCGCGCGCCGAGGCGCCGGTCGCGCCGCGCACCGCCCGCACGAGCCGCCTCCAGCCATCCCGGAGGCTGACACCGGTCACGCTCCGCAGCCCGGCCAGCCCGTTCGGAAAGACCATCACCACCCCGATGAAGAGGGCCCCGATCAGGTAGAGCCACAGCTCCGGAAAGCGCTCGGAGAAGTAGGTCTTCGCGAAGTTGACCAGCAGGGTCCCGTAGATGGCCCCGAGCAGCGAGATCCGCCCACCGACCGCCACCCCGATCACCATCTCGATCGACGGCACGATCCCCACGAACGACGGGGACATGAAGCCGACCTGCAGGGTGAACATGGCCCCCCCGATCGCCGCCATCACGGCCGCGAAGACGAAGGCGAAGGTCTTGAGGTTGGCCACGTCGTAGCCGGAGAAGCGCACCCGCTCCTCCTTGTCACGCAAGGCCACCAGCAAGCGACCGAGCTTGCTCCCGAGCATGCGTTGCCCGAGGTAGACCGACCCGAGCAGCAGGACCGCGTTCAGGTAGTAGAGCAGCCGCTTGGCCGAGTCGGAGCGGATGTCCCAGCCGTGCAGGGTCCGCAGGTCGGTGATGCCGTTCACACCCCCGGTGTAGCCCTGCTGGCCGATGATGAGGATGGACAGAATCGACGCCACCGCCTGGGTGATGATGGCGAAGTAGACGCCGCCCACCCGGCGCTTGAACATGGCCGACCCGACGACGAGCGCGACCAGCCCCGGCAAGAGGGGGATGGCCCCCAGCGAGAAGAGCAGGCTCTTGAAGGGTCGCCAGAACATCGGCAGGGCGGTGATCTGGTTCCAGTCCATGAAGTCCGGGATCCCGGGGGTGGACTGGATCTTGGTCGAGATGGGATCGGAGGCCTCGAGCTTGAGGAACATGGCCATGCAGTACCCGCCGAGGCCGAAGAACACCCCCTGACCGAGGCTGAGGATGCCGCCGTAGCCCCAGCAGATGACCAGCCCGACCGATACGAAGGCATAGGTCAGGTACTTGCCAACCAGGTTGAGACGAAAGTTGCTCATCGCAACCGGGAAGACGACCAGCAGCAAGATGGCCGTCAGGATGAAGAGCAGGGTGCCGCGGCGGTCGCGGACCGTCTGCATGAAGCGCATCCCGCCGTCGGGCTGCTGGGTGGCGGGGATCCTGCCTTCTGCGGTGGTGGTTACACTCATTTGAACGCCTCTAACGTCGTACTATCGCCGCACTATCGTCGTACTTTGGTCGCGAAGAGCCCCTGGGGGCGCAACATCAGGATCACGATGACCGTGCACAGGGTGATGACCTTGGCGGTCGAACCGGTCAGGAAGAACTCGGTGGTGGCCTGGGTCTGGGCGATCCCGAATGCCGAGGCGATGGTGCCGACCAGGCTCTGGGCGCCACCGAACACCACGACCAGGAAGGTATCGACGATGTACATCGAGCCGCTGGTGGGACCGGTCGAGCCGATGGTGGTGAAGGCCGCCCCCGCCACGCCGGCCAGACCACAGCCGAGGGCGAAGGTCAGCCTGTCCACCCGCCGGGTGTCGATCCCGCAGGCGTTGGCCATCACCCGGTTCTGCATGGTGGCCCGGACCTGCACCCCCACGCGCGACCGGTAGAGCCCGAGGAAAACGATCCCGGTCAGGAAGACCGTCAGCCCCATGACCACCAGGCCGTTGATCGGGATGTCGAGCCCGGCCTTTGGCTGGAGCGAGCCCATCAACCAGTCGGGCAAGGTGGCGCTGACCTCCTTGGGACCGAAGATCGAGCGGAACATCTGCTGCATGCAGAGGCTCAGCCCCCAGGTGGCGAGCAGGGTGTCGAGCGGGCGCTTGTAGAGGCGCCGGATCATCAGCTGCTCGATCACCAGCCCGACCAGGGCCGCGATGACGAACGAGACCGCGATCGACACCACGAAGTAGGACTTGGCCATCCAGGGGGCCCAGCGCTGGCTCACCTCCGAGAGCAGGTAGGTGGTGTACGCCCCGATGGTGAGAAACTCGCCGTGCGCCATGTTGATGACGCCCATCTGCCCGAAGATGATGGCGAGGCCCAGCGCCATCAGCAGGAGGACGCAAAAGGCGCTGAGCCCGTTGAATCCCTGCATCACGAATATCGAGAACAGATCTGAGATGGACGTCATCGATGGCTTCCTTCGGAGGTGTCTCCCGCGGAGTGTTTCAGGCGCCGCCCTTGGCTAGCGGCTCACTGGTAACCCTTGGGGAACGGATTCGGCTCGATCAAATCCGACTGGTAGAGCACCTTGAACTGCCCGTTGGACTGGACCTGCCCGACACGCAGCTTGCTCCAGAGATGATGGTTGGGGTGAACCTTGACGTACCCCTCGGGGGCGGTCTTGAGCTCGATCCCGGGCGAGGCCGCCACCACCTTGTCCACGTCGAAGCTCTTGGCCTTCTCCACCGCCGCCTTCCACAGCCAGGGTCCGAGGTAGGCGGCCTGGGTAACGTCGCCGATCACCGCCTTGTCGCCGTACTTGGCCTTGAAGGCGGTCACGAACTTCTTGTTGTTGTCGTTGTCGAGGGACTGGAAGTACTTCATGGCGGCGTAGAACCCCGCGACGTTCTCGCCCCCGATCCCGAGCAGCTCGTCCTCGGTGACCGAGATGGTGAGCAGGGTCTGCTTGTCCGAGGTCACCCCGGCCGCCTTCATCTGCTTGTAGAACGACACGTTGCTGCCGCCCACCACGATGGCGTAGATGGCGTCGGGCTTCTTCAGCTTGATCTTGTTGATGAGGGAGCCGAACTGGGTATGCCCGAGCGGATAGTACTCCTCACCGACCACCGTCCCGTGCAGCACGTTCTCGATGTGCTTGCGCGCGATCTTGTTGGAGGTGCGGGGCCAGATGTAGTCGGATCCGATCAGGAAGAAGGTCTTGGCCTTCTTCTCCTTGTACAGCCAGTCGAGACCCGCCAGGATCTGCTGGGTGGCCTCCTGCCCGGTGTAGATGACGTTCTTGGACTGCTCGAGGCCTTCGTAGAACGTGGGGTAGTAGAGCAGCCCATTTTCCTTTTCGAACACCGGCAGCACGGCCTTGCGGGAGGCCGAGGTCCAGCAGCCAAACACCGCGGCGACCTTGTCCGAGACCAGCAGCTTCTTGGCCTTCTCCGCGAAGGTCGGCCAGTCGCTGGCTCCATCTTCCTGGATGATCTTGATCTTGCGGCCGAGGATCCCCCCGGCTGCGTTGATTTGCTCGATGGCCAGCCGCTCCGCCTGGATCGAGCCGGTCTCGCTGATGGCCATGGTTCCAGTCGCGCTGTGGAGCTGCCCCACCGTCACCTCGGTATCGGTGACCGCCAGTCCGGTGGTGTCCACCGTCGCGGTCGGAAGATCCGCCGCCAGCGCTCGCGCCTGGGTGCCCGCGATCGACGCGGGCATCGCGATTGAGATTGAGATGGCCAGTGCCGTGCGACGTATCCTCTTTATCGTGTCGATCATTTTTCTTCTTCGTCCTCCAGTCCAGGTTACGGAAGTTGCCGAATGGCCGACGCCAACGCCCCAGCACCCGTGCGTGACCGCCACGACCAGCCCTGCGCGGCTCTCGAGCCCGCCGTCCGTCGCCATCCGGAGGCACGGGCGCGCAGAAGGTCGCCTGCGTGGGGAGCTCAAATGAGCCCGTGCGGATCTGGTCAGCTCAGATTTGGTCTTGGTTGTTGGGCGTGCTCGAGCTGGGTTGGTCTCGGTCGACCAATCTCAACGTTTGCGTCGTTGAGGGATGCTTATCAATTCCTTCACACAGGGGATGTTTCGTCCTGGCACTATGTGTGTAAACGCAGCGGCGACGCCGACTGCGCAGGAAGCTCGTTCCGGAAAATCCACCGGCCAGCGCCTGATCATTTCACGTGCGTATCGCGCGGTTTGCCGACGGCTTTCCGCCGAGCGGAGCCGCGATGACCACGCCCGCGCGCCATGAGCAACGCCGCCGCGCCGAGCACCGAGGCGAGGGCGCTGCCCTCCAGCCGATCACCGCGCACGCGCGCGCGGCTCGCGGCGTACGCCCGCGCCGCCGGGCTGGCGGCGATCGCGCACCCACCACAGCTCGACGTGATCCGATCGCCCGTGGCGCCTGAGCCCCCCGTGGAGGCGGAGGCGGTCCCGACCAGCGTGCTGCAAACCAGGGGAGCGAAGACGTCGGCGTTGTTCAGGTTGAGGCAGCTCGTGGCGCAGGCGTTGCGCAGGTCGGCGGCGCAGGTCTTCACGCCCCCGACCGAGGCATAGTCGAGCAAGCCCTGGAAGGTGTCGCCGTTGTCGCGCGAGATCCCGACCAGGAAGGGATCGTCGAGCCCGTTGGCCAGCACGTAGAGTGCGCCGCCGCGCTCCGCGATCGAGCCGATGTGCAAGGTCGCGGGGAGCGGTTGAAACGACGCCCCCGAATCGGTCGAGCGAAACAAGGTCCCCGCGGTGGAATCGAACGCCGCCGCGAACAGCGTCCCATCTGCCCGCCGGAAGAAGGCCGAGAGCTGCTGCCCGGAATCGGCGGTGAGGGCCACCGCCAAGGTTCGCCCGGCGTCGTTCGAGATCAGCAAGCGCTCGTCGACCCCCGAGCTCCGCAGGTAGATGCGATCGGGGTTCTCGGGATCGACCGCCGCGATCCCCAGCGTCCCTCCCGGTGTGACGGCGGACGCGTCGAGGGTGTTGAAGGTCTTGCCGCCATCGTCCGACCGCAGGATCCTGGGCGGCGTGCCGTTGCTGGTCGCGGTCCACGGCGACATGGTCGCGTAGATGCGGTCCGGGTTCGAGCGCGCGAGCTCCACGCCGTCCAGCCGGAAACCCGGCTCGGTCGCGAACAGGGGCGCGCCGAGGAAGCTGGTCCCGCCGTTCGTGGAGGCGAACAGCTCGAAGACCGCGGAGGCCCCACTCCCGTGGTGGGCGATCGCGACGACGTGGGACGGATTGGCCGGGTCGATGAAGCTGTCGTCCACCAGCTCTCCGCTCGAGAAGCCCCCCGCCGTCGACCAGGTGCACCCGTCGTCGTCGGTGAAGATGAGCCCGTTGCGGGCGAGCCCGAGGATGCGGCCGCTCCCTCCATCGGCCGCCTGCTGGTAGAGCGACCCGAGATCGCTCGCCCCGTGCTCGCAGGTCCATGCCCAGGTCCGCCCGCCGTCGCGGGAGCTGATGAGACCGAAGTTGGTGGTGACCGTCGTGTCGTCGGGAAGATTGGCCGGGAGGAACAGCCGGAAGGGGGCGGGAAAGGCACCGTCCGCCCGCGCGGAGCGCGATGGGAGCAGGCCGCAGATTCCGCCCGCCGCCCCGACCAGCACCCCGAGGAGCCAGGGCCAGGCGGGCCGTGCCGAGCCGACGCGCGTGCGCGCGCGAGGCCCGACCCGCCGCCCACGCCAGTCGCGGTGACCGTGACCCTGCGGCGCACTGCCCGGGCGATCGTCGAGACTATCCCCCATCGCTTCATCATACCGGTCGGTTCGAGCTCGGGTCCATGATTTGCCGCGGCGCCCTCGCCCGAACCTTCGGGCCACCCTTCGATTGGTCTCGGAGGGGGCCGCGACCTATATTGGTCCTCTCCATGGCTCGACGACGACACGCGCGCCCGCAGGTTCGAGGGCAAGAGGACGCACCCCGCGCTGCCGGGATCGAGCGACAGGCGCCTCCCCAGAAGCTGGCGGCGCTCACCTTCGAGCACGCGCGCCTGCTCAAGGCGATCGGAGCCAAGCAAAGGGACCATGCACGGCTCGACCAGGACCTCCGGGAGATGGCCCGGCGGCTGGTGGAGGTGGAGCCCATCCGGGACGAGATCCAGGCCATCGAACGACAGATCCATCGCCTCTTTCAGCAGCTCCTCGTGCGCAAAGGACAGCCTCGGAAGGTCCGGCGCGCGATCCGCCTCGTGTACGACATGCTCGAGGAGCAGGGGGTCCTCTCACCGGACGAGGCCCTCTCGGACGACCCCGCCGCCGGCCTCGACGATCCACCGGATCCCGGGGACAGTGAACGCCCGGGCGGACCTGGGCCAGGCGCCTGGGCGCGGGGCGAAGACGCGACCGGGCGGCGTGAGCCGCCTCCGCCGGGAGCGGGTGGGTTCTCGGCGCGGCGTCCTTCCGACGCGGAGGCGGATCGATCGCTCCGCGGGCTCTTTCGACGGCTGGCGATGGCGGTCCATCCGGATCGGGTCTCCGACGACGCCGAGAAGGTCCGGCGGACCGAGGCGATGAAGGAGATCTCGCGCGCCTACGAGGAGCGCGATCTGGCGCGCCTGCTCCACCTCGAGCGCGCCTGGATGGGCGCGGGCGTCCTCGATCCGCAGGGGACCGAGGACGACGCGCTCGCGCGCAAGCTCGCCCATCTCGAACGGATGAACCACGATCTGCGCGCCCAGCTCGCCGAGCTGAATCAGGCGCTCCGCGAGCTCCGACGCTCCCCGGCGGGCCAGATGCACCTCGATCTCCAGCGCGCCGCCCGCGAGGGCCAGCGCGGCGCGGGAGGCCGCGGGAAGGTCGACCCGCTGTCCACGCTCGTCAGCGAGGCCAGGTCCGCCCTCGCCGCTCTCCGGGAGCTGCAGGCCTTCGTGATCTCCTATCGCGATGGCCAGCTGACCATCGACGCGTTCATGCGCGGCCCCAGTGCCGCCAGGGCGACGTCAGCCCGCGGAAGATCGAGCAGGGAGCCGGCGAGGAGGCAGGCGACGGACGAGGGACCAACCGACGACGACGTGCTGCGCATGATGGAGGAGCTCTTGAACGAGATGGCCGAGGCGGCCGAGGTGTTTGGTCCCCCGCCCCGGCCACGCGGCAGCTCGCCGAATCGGCGCAACGGTCCCCCCGGCGGCGCTCGCGGGACCAGCCGCCCGGCGCGAGGTCGACGATCCCCCGCGAACGACGACATTCCCTTCTGAGCCCGTGACCTCCGCAGGGACGGGACGCCGGCAGGGGATTTCCCGCCGTGGCGGAGCCCACACCCCGAGGCTGGCCGGGGACGAAAACGCCCTTTCCGGATATCGACATTTGCCGGGGAGTGCGCCAGATTGAGGCTCAATCGCCCGGGTTCCCCTCCCCCGGGCCGTGCAAGGTGCCCTCATGCCGACGAACCCGTGGCTCACTCGCGCGTCCGAGCGCATCGAGCGTCGATTGTTCCTCAAGGCCACGGCCGCGGGCCTGTCGGCCGCGGCGGCCGCCCGGATCGCCCGGGTCGCGACCGCCGCGCCGAGCCCCGCGCCGAAGCGCTTCTTCTTGATGTACGTCCCCCACGGCACCGCGCCCGAGCACTTCGATCCCCGGGTCTCCGCCAGCGATCCCACCAGCTTCGATCTCGACAAGACCAACGTCAGCATCCTCGGCCCCCTGCAACCCTACAAGTCGTACGTCAACGTCTACCAGGGCTTCCAGTACATCGGGCTCGCGGCGAGCCACGAGGGCATCGTGAACTGCCTCTCGGGTGCGACCCAGACCGACACCACGACCCCACGCACCACCGTCGACCAGGTGATCGCCAAGGGCCTCGGCGTCAAGCCCCTCATCCTCGGGGCCTGCTCCCACATCCCCTACGGGATGGACAACCACGGGATGCTGTTCTGGGACGGCACCCCGATCGATCCGCAGAAGAGCCCGGTCCAGGTCGCCGACGCCCTCTTTGGCACCAGCACGACCGCGGGCAGGCCCGCCAGCGCCGACGTCCAGCTTCGCAAGGATCTGCTGGCCCTCACCGCCTCGGAGATCCAGGACCTGAAGGCCACGCTCGGCGCGCTGACCTCGGAGCAGACCCGGCTCGCGGCCCACCTGTCGGCGATCCAGAGCATCCAGGCTGCGGGCTCGGCGGTCGCGACGTCGACCTGCTCGAGTCGCCCGAACCTGCCGACGGTCGAGATGGTGCGCGGCGCGAGCGCGGGCCTGGTGGTCGACCCGAGCGGGGGCAACGACTACTTCTACCAGGAGAAGAACTTCCCGCTCCTGCTGCAGGCGCAGATGGAGATCATCACGCAGGCCATGATCTGCAACGCCGCCCAGGTGATCGGGCTCATGCCGATGTACGCGACCTGCGACTTCGACTTCACCTTCGCCGGCGCGGCCGGGGCGCACCACCTCGGGCTGTCGCACACCGTACCCCGCGCGGCCATGGGCGCCCAGTACAACTCACCGGTCACCGTCGACAACTACGATCCCGCGACCCGCATGCCGTTCGCCAAGGCGCAGCGCTGGTTCATCCAGCAGCTCGTGACCAACATCGTGAGCGTGCTGGCCACCACCGACGATCCCGCCGCGCCCGGCACCAAGGTGCTCGACAACACCTTGATCTACGTGATGAGCGAGATCGGCGACGGCTCGATGCACAACCGCACGAGCGAGATCGACTATCCCCAGGTCCCGTCCAATCTCCCGCTCGTCACCATCGGGAAGGCGGGGGGAGCGCTCCAGACCGGGCGGGTGGTGGGCTTTCCCGTCGACAAGCCCGACAATGGTGCGGCGGGAAAGATCGATCGCTCGGCGACCGACCTCTACCTCACCCTGTGCAAGGCGATGGGGGTGGCGAGCGCCACCTTCCCGAACACCACCGGCCCCGTGACCGAGGTGCTGGCGTGACGCTCGGCCGCGAGCCCCGACGCCGCCCCACCGGCGCCCGGCGCGTTGGCCAGATGATCCCGACCTCGTCCTCCTGGCTCAGGGTGGGTCTGCTGCTCGCGGCTTGCTCGGGGAAGACCGGACCGTCGGCACCGGCCCCGGCGACCGGCGCCGGCTCGGGAGGGAGCGGACTGCCGGGCGGCAACGCCGGGGGCACGGGCAGTGGCGCCGTGACCGGGGGCGGAGCTGGCTCCCCTTCCGCCGCCCCCGGGGGCACGGGCGGCGCAACCGCCGCGGCCTCCGCCGCGACGATCGGAGCGACGATCGGAGCGACCCTGGCCTGCGCCCAGCCGAGCCTCGGTCGCCCCGGGCTGCGTCCGCTTACCCGCAACGAGGTCCAGAGCACCCTCGCCGACATCTTCCCCGAGGTCAGCGGGCAGTGGTCGAGCGCGCTCCCCGCCAGCCAGCTCCAGGGCGGCGTGTTCGACAACGACAGCTCCAACCTCATCGGCCAGCAGTTCGCCGAGGGCCTGCTCGACACCGCGCAGTCCCTGGCGACGGCGGTCACCGGAACGGCGCTGGCGAACCTGCTCCCGTGCTCGACCAGCACCGCGGACCACGCCTGTGCCCAGAGCTTCGTGAGCAAGTACGGTCGGCGCCTGTTCCGCCGCGCGCTGACCCCGGCCGAGAGCGCGCGCTACCTGGGATTCTTCGACGCCTCGCTGGCCAAGTCCGACTTCAAGACCGCGCTCAAGTGGACCCTCATCGGTCTCATCCAGTCGCCAAACGCGATCTACCGCAGCGAGATCGGGACCCCGAACGGGGCCAAGAACCGCCAGCTCTCACCGACCGAGATCGCGACCTGGCTCGCGTACACCTACACCGGCTCGACCCCGACCGACGACCTGCTCACCAAGGCCGAGTCCGGGAATCTCGGCGATCCGCTGGCGCTGGCCCGGACCATGCTCGCCACCCCGACGGGCAAGCAGGCGCTGCACCGGTTCTTCGAGCAGTACGTGGCTTACACCGCCGTCGGTGGGCAGGTGCGGCCCAACATCCCGAGCTTCACCGGCGTGAGCGCCGACATGGTGAACGAGATGCGCGCCTTCATCGACCAGGTGGTGCTGCAGAAGAACGGCGGCGTCACCGAGCTGCTCACCGCCGGCACCACCAACCCGTCGGCGGCCCTCGCCAGCTACTACGGCTTCCCGGCGCCGGCCAGCGATTACGTGAGCATCGCCCGTCCAGCCAACCGGGGGCTCGGGCTCATGTCCGAGGGCGCGTTCCTGGCCACGAGATCGGGACCCGATTCGTCGTCGCCCACCAAGCGCGGCCTGTTCGTCTTTTACCGGTTGCTCTGTCAACCGACCCTCACCCCGCCACCCAACGTCCCGCTGATCGGGACGCCGCAGCCGGGGGTCATGACGACGCGCCAGCGCTACGAGCAGGCCCACGCCAAGAGCGGGGCGGCCTGCGGGTTCTGCCACCACCAGTTCGATCCGATCGGGTTCGGCTTCGAGCACTACGACGAGGGTGGACGCTACCGAGACACCGAGGCGGGCCTGCCCATCGACGCGAGCGGCGCGGTCCCCAAGGACTCGTCGACGACCCTCTTCACTTTCAATGGCGAAGAGGAATTGGTCAACGATCTCGTCAAGCTGGACACGGTTCACCAGTGCTTCGCGGCCCACCTCGCCGCGTACGCCTTCGGCTCGCCCGAGGCCTGCCTCGGACAGGACGCCGCGCCGGATCTGGCGGCGGGAAAGATCGGCATCGTCGAGGCGTTTGCGCGCCTGGCCAGCGAACCACACGCGACGACGCGAAACCTCCAGTAGCGGCGGTGGCGCCGCGCCGGCGGCGATTCCCGTACGCCCCGAAACCTGACGGACACGGGCGCGGAATACGGCCCACCCGGCCTTGCGCGACGTGTCCATCGGTCGCTTGCCCGATGGTTCCGAGGGTGTATAGATCGCCTGTCCGCGTGGGTTGCGCGGGGTCCTGGAAAAAGTCGCAAGGGAGAGAGAAATGACCCGGATTGCCATCAACGGTTTTGGCCGAATCGGCCGGCTCGTGTTCCGAGCGCTCTACACGCAGGGGCTGTTCGGCAAGGAGGTCGAGGTGGTCGCGGTGGGCGACATCGTTCCCGCCGACAACCTCGCCTACCTGCTCAAGTTCGATTCGACCCAGGGCAAGTTCGAGGGCCACGTCAGCTCGAAGAAGTCCTCTCCCGACAAGGTCGAGGACGACGTCCTCGTGGTGGATGGCAAGGACGTGCTGGTGGTCAGCGCCAAGTCCCCGGCGGAGCTGCCGTGGAAGGCCCTCGGCGTCGAGTACGTCATCGAGTCCACCGGGCTCTTCACCGAGGCCGAGAAAGCCAAGGGGCACATCACGGCCGGGGCCAAGAAGGTGATCATCTCGGCGCCTGGAAAGAACGAGGACCTCACGGTGGTGATGGGCGTGAACCACGAGCAGTACGATCCCGGGAAGCACAACATCGTCTCGAACGCCAGCTGCACGACGAACTGCCTCGCGCCGCTGGTCCACGTGGTCCTGAAGGAAGGCTTCGGGCTGACCGAGGGCCTGATGACCACCGTGCACAGCTACACCGCCACCCAGAAGACCGTCGACGGCCCCTCCAAGAAGGACTGGAAGGGTGGGCGCAGCGCCGCCATCAACATCATCCCGTCGACCACCGGCGCGGCCAAGGCCGTGGCGCTGGTGCTCCCGCAGGTCAAGGGCAAGCTGAGCGGGATGTCCTTCCGCGTTCCGACGCCGACGGTCTCGGTCGTGGATCTCACCTTCAAGACCGAGAAGGACACCAGCCTGGCCGAGCTCAACGCCGCCCTCAAGCGGGCGAGCGAGACGTACATGAAGGGCATCCTCGGGTACAGCGACGAGGAGGTCGTCTCGAGCGACTTCATCCACGACGCACGATCGAGCATCTACGACTCGGGGAGCTCGATCGAGCTGAACAAGAACTTCTTCAAGCTGGTGAGCTGGTACGACAACGAGTGGGGCTACTCGAACCGCTGCGTCGACCTGCTGCAGTACATGGCCCGCAAGGCGCACTAGCTCTAGCTCTAGCTCGGGCCCGGTTGGGGGCCGGGCCGGGGGGGCCTGGCCTTCGGCCTTCAAGGTTCCCTGGGAGTCATCCGAAGTACGCCCATGTGATCGGATCGCTGGTTGGCGGCTACCGGGTCGTGACCGAGCTCGGCACCGGGGTGCTCGGGACGGTGTACTACGCCGAGCACCCCGTCATCGGGCGGCGCGCGGCGATCAAGGTGCTGTCCCCGGAGGTGTCGCGGGGCGCGGCCCGCCTCGAGCGCTTTCTCACCCACCTCAAGGTGGTGGGGAGCATCCGGCACCCCAACATCGTCGACGTGCTCGACGTCGGACAGACCTCCACGGGGGCGACCTTCATCGTGATGGAGATGCTCGAAGGCGAGAGCCTCGACGAGCGCCTGGAGCGGGTCGGGATGCTGGACGAGGTCACGGCGGTGCGGGTGCTGGCGCAGGTCGCCTCGGCGGTGGGCGCGGCCCATGACCGGGGCCTGATTCACGGGGCCCTCAAGGCCGGCAACGTCTTCATCACCAACAACGTCGATTATCCCGACTTCGTCAAGGTGCTGGACTTCGGTGCCTTGACCCTGACGGCGACGTCGGCCCAGAAGCCCTCCCCCTACTGGGCCCCCGAGCTGCGGGTGGGCAACCCGCCGGACAGCGAGTCCGACGTGTTCGCGATCGGGGTGCTCGCCTACGAGATGCTGGTGGGCGCCCGGCCCTTCGCGGCGCACGGAGCGGTCGTGCCGCCCCGGGTCGCGAGGCCGCTCGACGGTCCGGGTCCAGCGGATCCCCCGCCGCTCGCGCCCGTGGCCGGCGGCGAGGCCGGGGCGGCGGCGTCCCCCATCCCGCCGGTGCCCGTTCACGAGCGCAACCCAGGGATCTCGCCGGCGCTGTCGCGGGTGGTGACCCGGGCGCTCGCCGCCGATCCCGAGCAGCGGTGGTCCAGCCTGCGAGAATTTCGACGCGCCATCGAGCGAGCCCTCACGGCTGGCCACGCGGCCCCGCTTTCGCCCGAGGCCGAGCCCGAGCGCGCGGCCGGGGACGGTTGGGGTGGGAGCGGGAGTGGGAGCGGGAATGGAGGCACGGGCGGAAGCAGCGGCGCTGGCGAGATTCCTGCGATGGCGTCCTCCTTGCTATCCCCGGCCGACGAGGTGCGGGTCGAGCGCGTGCAGGCGCGCAAGGTCGGTCGTGCGCTGTCGGACATCGTCGTCCGCCGCATGCAGGAGAACCGGTTGCAGGTCCCCACCATGCCCCTGGTCGCGCTCAAGGCCCTCGACGTGCTCCGCGATCCGAGCGCGACCTTCGCGACCATCGCCAGGGTGATCGAGCAGGATCCGGTCATCGCCGCGCGCATCCTGCGGGTGGTCAACAGCGCGGCCTACTCCCGGCGGCAGACCGTCACCACCATCGAGCAGGCGGTCAGCCAGATCGGCGTCAAGCCGCTGCGGATCCTGCTGGTGGAGCTGGCGGCCTGCCAGATCTTCACCTCGCGCAGCGCGGGGATCCGCCAGAAGTTCAAGCTCATCTGGGAGCACTGCCTGGCGGTCGGCATGCTGGCGCGGGATCTCGCCGAGCTGGTCTCGAGCCGGGTGGAGCCCGACGTGGCCTACCTCGGGGGCTTGTTGCACGATCTCGGCAAACCCATCGTGGCAGGGTTGCTGCTCGAGGCCGAGCGCAAGCTGGTCGAGGAGCTGGACGTCCCCTGGATGACCGAGACGCTGTGGCAAAAGACCGTCGCCGAAGCCCACCGCGGGGTGGGCGCGGCCCTGGCCTCGGGGTGGCGGTTGCCCTCGGCGGTGGTGGAGGCCATCGAGCACTGCGACAGCTACGACCGCGCCGCCGGGCCCCACGCCTGCGGGAACCTGGTGCGGTTCGCCAACGTGCTGGCCAAGCGCGAGGGCATCTACGTCGGGGACGTCTCCGGCGAGGAGATCGTGGCCAACGTGCTACAGGGCCGCCAGGTCCTGCGGATCGACGAGAATGCGGAGGCCCGGCTCGTGGCCACGCTGCGCGATCGCACGAGCCAGGTCGTCGGGGAGCGTGGCGCCCGCGCCATCCACCCGAATTCGAGATCCGCGGCGGTGCACCAGCCGCCTTCACGGCAGCCGGCCTCGCACCACGTGCCGGTCGGCGTGCGGCGTTCGCGGCACGCCTGACCCGGCGGCAAGGGGCGTCCTTCCCGGAGAACGAGGATGGTCAGGTGAGGTCGCGGCCTTTGGTCTCGACCACCAGGGGCAAGAACAGGAGGCCGAGCAGGGGGACCACCCCCACGGCGGTGAGGGCGACGAGCGCGCTTCCGAGGGCGTCGGGGCCGCGGGCCGCGAAGCGCCCCACCAGGAAGGGCCCCGCCGCCGTCAACAGGCGGCCGGCGTTGTAGCAGAAGCCGGCGCCGGTGGCGCGCAGGCGGGTCGGGAAGAGCTCGGGCAGGTAGTAGGTGAACGCCCCGAAGACCCCGAAGATGGTGAGCCCGTCCCCGAAGTAGAGGAAGCGCCGGGTCTCGGGCGGCAGGGGCAACCCGAAGGTGCAGAAGATCGCGATGCTGCCGAGGCCGTAGTACAGGGCGAACATGCTCTTGCGCCCCAGGATCTTGGAGGCCGGGATGGTCAGCAGCGTCCCGATCAGACCGCCGAGGTTGAAGAGGCTGGTGGTCTCGGCCTTCCAGCGCTCGACGAGCGCGCGGGTGGCGGCGGGGTCGAGCGCGCGGGCCTTGGCCGCCACCTGGGCCAGACCGGTCGAGATGACCGGGATGAACGCGTTGCAGCTCCACCAGCTCACGAGGGCCACCAGCGCCATCACGAAGCCGCTGACGGTGCTGCGCCGCACCGCCGGTCCGAAGAGCTCGCGCAGCGACGGCGGGGCCACCGCCTGCCCGGACCGGTCGTGGCGCGTCGCCGTCCACCGCTCGGGCTCACGCACGAACAGACGGATGCCGAGCGCCGCCAGGGTCGGGACGAGCCCGGTCAAGAACACGTAGCGCCAGGACACCTCGGGGGCGCCCTTGAAGAACACGCCGGCGATCTGGAAGTTCGCGAAGGTCGCGAGGAAGAGGCCCATGGGCGCCGAGGTGTAGAGCAGCGCCCCGGCCTCGACCCGGCGCTTCTCGGGGACCACCTCGGCGACCATGGCCGCGCCGGCCGCCCACTCCCCCCCGATGCCGAGGCTGGCCACCAGACGGAACAGCACCAGCGTCGGGAGGTTGGGGGCCGCGGCACAGGCCGCCGTGCCGACGCCGTAGAGCAGCATCGTCAGGAGCAAGGTGCGCGTGCGCCCGATGCGATCGGCCAGGATGCCGAACAGGATCCCGCCGGTGGCCCACCCGAGGAGCAGGAACGAGGTCAAGGTCCCGGCCCAGTAGAGCGTCGCGCGCTTGGCCTCGGGCGACCCGATCGGCAGGCCGAGCAAGGTGGGCACGCAGTTCGGTGCCACGTAGTTGAAGAGCAGCCCGTCGAAGACGTCGAAGCCCCAGCCGAGCCAGGCCGCGAAGAGCACGGTCCACTGGTAGCGGTTCATCCCCCACAGACCCGCCTCGCCGGTCGCGCCCGGCCCCGCCGTCGGATCCGAGGCGCTCATGGCGTGGTGTCGCCGGCGGCGGATCGGTCGGGGGCCTCGGCGGCCCCGCAGAAGCTCACCCGCTTGATCATCGGCGGCGGGGCGGCGCGCTCACGCTTGACCGTCGCGCGCCGCGAGGCGAACGAGCGCGCCAGCTTGTCGCCGCTCTTGTCGCCACCCTTGTCGATCGTGCCGAGCAGGGCCTTCCAGGCCGCCACGTTCGGAGGCAGGGGGGGCGGGGCGGCGATGGGCTTGCCGCCGGCGATCGGGGTCGATCCGGCGCTGCCGGCCGCCGCGCCGCCGCTCCCGCTGGCGTCGCTCTTCTGGATCTCGACCGTGGGCTCGGGCACCAGGGCCACGAGCCCGACCAGATCCTCCACCATGTTGCGATCCGCGCCGGGGGTCCCGAGCGCGCGGGCCGCGGCCGGGACCAGCACGCGATCGCGGAAGATCTGCAGATCGTCGCTGTCCACCTGGCACCAGAGCAGGCGCGCGTGGAGCTGGCTGATGGCCGGTCCCGACTCTGCGCGGGACAGCTGCACCAGCCTCTGCAAGGCCTCGTCGTAGTCCCCCTGGGCCTCGCCGTACGTCGACAGCATCACGTCGACGATCTTGCCGCGGCACTCGGGATCACAGGCTCTCCCGAGCAGGTAGGCGGCCAGCCACTTGCGGCGCTGGGCGTGGAACTTGTCGAGGTCGGACTGCTCGACGTTGGTCACGAGCTCGCCGGTGCGGGCGGTGGCCAGCACCAGCGCGGAGATCACCTTGGCGCCGTCGGAGCTGTTCTCGAAGGCGTTGATCTCGTTCCACTGGCGACGCTCATAGCGGTCTTGCAGGTAGGGCTCGAACAGCCACATGAGCTTGGCGGGGTGGGCCTGGATCTCGCGCTCGTCGCGCAGCAGCGAGAGCGGCCCGGCCATCTGCGCGCCGACCGGCGCACCGGCCGGCGGCGGCCCGGCCTGCGCCCCGGCCTGCGAGGCCACCTGGGCGGTGGCGTCGATCTCGTCCTCGATCACCTGGGCGATGGCGTCCGAACGCTCCGCCAGGCGATCGTCCCGACAGATCTCCGCGGCCTTCTCCACCCCGAACTGCTGCAGGCAGGTGAGCGCGAAGGCGTGCTCGAGCTGTAGGTAGTTCTTGTGCTCCGTGCTGGCGAGCACGCTGCGCATGTAGTCGGGGTTGACCTTCCCGAGCTCGAGCGCGTACGAGACCGCCAGCTCGGGATCGAGGATGCTGCCACGGGTCAGCGACAGCAGCACCCCGAAGCGCTGATCGGCGGTGTCGGCCCCCTGCGAGGCCAGGATGTTCAGGTTCTTGGCCAGGATCTCCGCGCGGGCAATCCGCCAATCGTTTTCTGCCTTGGTGCGGGCGATGGCCTGCTCGGACTCGGCCTGGCGCGCGGCGGTCTGGGACTGCCGGTACTGCCAGATGGAGGTGGCCACCAGGCCCGCCACCCCGATCACGAAGCTCGACAGGAAGCTCGAGTACGTCTGGATGAAGTGCCCGAGCCGCGACGGGGGCTCGGGGCGGGCGGCGGCGGTGGGGGCGGTGGTCGGGTCAGCGGCCATTCCCGCTAACATAGCGCCGATGCCCGCCGCTCTGGTATGCCTTGCGCGCGTGATTTCCTGGCTCGAGAACCCGGCCGTCAAGTGGCTGCTGCCCGTTCCCATGCTGCTGGCGGTGGCGCCGCTCGTGTATCTCGTGTTCCGTGGCACCTGGCGCGGGCTCGAGGCCGAGGCCTCCGCCTGGCGGCGCGAGCTCGACGCGCGGGGCGAGGTCGACCACCGGCCGCTGGTCGCGCTGGTGCTGGGCGTGCTGATCCTGACCATGCAGGAGTACTTCGGTCAGATGGCCTTCTTCCAGCAACGGGTGGGACCGGCCCTCGGACGGGCGCTGGCCGCCGCCGCCCACCCCGGCATCCAGGCCCATCTGGCCCTCTACGCCGAGCTCCACGGGCGCCTGTGGTGGGGCCTGACCCGGGTCCTCGGATACCTCACGCCCTACCTGGTGTGGCGACGGTTCTTTCCGCGCGATGACCTGCGCGACATGGGGCTGCGCCTGGCCGGGTTTCGCGAGCACGCCTGGCTCTATGCGCTGTTCGTGGTGATCATGGTGCCGATCCTGGTGCTGGTGGCGCGGCAGCCGGACTTCGGCGCGTACTATCCCATCTGCGCCACCGCCGGGCGATCCTGGGTGGACTTCGCGGTGTGGGAGGCGGTGTACATCTCGCAATTCGTGGGTCTCGAAATGTTCTTTCGCGGCTGGTGGCTGCGGGCCACCCGGATCTTCGGGGCCGGAGCCATCTTCGGCATGGCGGTCCCCTATTGCATGATCCATTACGGCAAGCCTTACCTCGAGGCCTGCTCGGCCATCATCGCCGGGGTGGTGCTCGGCTCGCTGGCCATGAAGACCCGCAGCATCTGGGCGGGCGTGGCGGTGCACGTCACGGTGGCCCTGCTGATGGACATCCTGTCGCTGTCGCGCAAGGGCAAGCTCCCGAGCGCCCTCACCCCCACCTCGGCCCGCCACTTCACCTTCACCCACTGGTCGCTGCTGATCTGGCTGGCCTGGGCGGCGGCGGCGGTGGTCCTCGGCCTGCGCGCCGCCCGCGCCTGGCCCTCCTGGCGGGCCCGCTTGCGCGGCGCGCGGGGGTAGACGGCCCCGACGGGATTCCCGACGGGACGTCCCATGGAGGGCCGAACAGTCGCCCTGAGGTTTCCTCCGCTCAGGGCGAGACGGGCTTGATGGGGGCGTTCTCCGGTGGGGGAGGGCCAGAGTCTCCGCGCGGCAGGTCGACCTTGCCGGTCCCACCCCCTTCGTTGCCGGTCAGCAACCGGAACTCGGTGCGCCGGTTCTTTGAGCGCCCGGCCTCGGTGGCGTTGTCCGCGATCGGGCGATCCATCCCGTACCCGATGGTGGTGACGCGGGTGGCGTCGATCCCGTTGGCGATGAAGTAAGACTTCACGGCGTCGGCCCGCTTTTGCGAGAGATCCCGGTTGTAGTCGGACTTCCCGCGCGAGTCGGTGTGGCCCGAGATCTCCAGGCGAATGTCACCGTATTCCTTCAGCACCGCCACCGCCCGATCCAGGATCGGGTAGGACCCTGGCAGGATCGTGGACTGACCGGTCTTGAAGTTGATGCCCTCGATGACCCCCGTGAACTTCTTCACGGCCGCCGGGACCTCGTCGGGGCACCCGTCGTCGTCCTTGTAGCCGTTGACCGTCTCGGGCTCGTCGGGGCACTTGTCGCGCGACCCGAGGATCCCGTCGCCATCGGTGTCCACCTCCGGGCACCCGTCTTCGTCGTCGATGCCGTTCACCGTCTCGGGCTGGTTGGGGCACTTGTCCCGGACGTCCGGGATGCCGTCCTTGTCGTTGTCGGGATCGGGGCAGCCGTCCTCGTCCTCGAAGCCATCCTTGTCCTCGGCCAGCTCGGGGCACTTGTCGGACGCGCCGACGATCCCGTCGCCGTCCGGATCCGGCGGCGGCGGAGGCTGCACCATCACCACCTCGCGCTGCACGATGGTCTCGCGCACCTTCTCCACCTCGCCGAAGTTCACGAACAGGCTCCCGAGCGCCTCCCAGTCCGGGCCGTCGTACCCGACCTCGTTTCCCACCGGGACCTTCGAGCCGAGGAAGGCCGGCGGCGTGACGATGCGACCTTCGAGGCGCAGGCCGGCGTGATCGCCCAGGGCGATCTTGAGGCCGACCCCCGCCTGGACCATCCCGTCGGTGTCGGAAGGGACGATGGCGGTGTTGTTGACGACCGTCGAGATCGCGCCATAGCCGAGCGAGATGAAGGGCCGCACGGGCCCGGTTGGCACCAGGTGAACGATCAACATTCCCCGGTAGGCGAAGGCCCAGATCCGCGTCGCGGCGTTGTTGGTGTGGGTGGGAATGCCGAGCGCCTCGGCTTCGACCGATACCCAGTGGTTGAAGTTGAGCGCCAGGTGACCGCCGAAGGCCAGCGCCGTGGCCGGCGAGATCCCCTCTGGATCGCCTTCGTTGCGACCGAGACCGCTCTTCTTGTTGAAGAAGTGCGCCCCAAGGTCGAGCCCGAACTCGAAGCGATACTCCGGGGGCTCGTCGGTGACCGGCACGACGCTGCTGCTGGATTCCACGCGTTTCGCAGGGGACGGCGCGGCGGAGCCCGGAGGAGGACTCGCAACGGGAGTCGCCGCCGCGGGGCTCGGATTGGTCTCGGCACCGGCCGTGGCGGCGAGCGATGTCACCGTCAGCCCGAGCGCCATCACGGCCAGCGCCGGGGTCGACGGAACCACCCGCCGCCCCCCGCCCCACCTTCGGCCATGGCCCGGGCGCGATGGCGCCCGTGTCGGAAGAACTGAAACCCAGCGGTGCGCGGTCTCGGACACCAGTCTCATAAGCTCTCCTCCTTCGACGGTCATCGAAAGGCTGCGAATCGGTGGCGCACCGACGGCGCCCGTCTCGCTCGGAGAATATGTGATCGAGGCGGCCTCACCAAGACCGCCTGCGCGGATTGGTGCCATTCCGACGACGAATGGGCGGCAGCCGGAGCGGGCCAGACGGCCCGCTCCGGTGCCAATGAAAAAGCGCGCAGAACCCGTGAGGGTCCCGCGCGCCTGGATTGCGCTCCGGATGGTGGAAGGCCAGTCGTCCAGGTCCGGTCGGGAGTTTCCTCGGAGATCCGAGGCCCGGGGACCTTGACCGACGCCCTGGCTTCGAGGCCGATCCGACTACTTCTTGTCCGTCGACTCGGCGCCGGCCTTTTCCGTCCCCTTCGGCGAGCCCTTCTCCGCCGCGGGAGCCGGAGCCGCCGGGTTCGCGGAGCCCTCGGGGGCGACCACCGCGGACTTCTCCTTCATGTGGCTGGCGGACTTGGCGGCGGTCTTCCGGGCCTTGTGGTCGCTCTTGGCCGCGGCCTTCACGCTGGCGGGATCGGCCGGGCTCGCGGCGGCGGCGGGGCTCGTGGCCACCGCCCCCGAGGAAGCGGACGACACGCTCGGCTCCGCCTTGGCGACGATCGCCGCCTTGTTGGCCTTGCCGTGGTGGATGAGGTGAGCCGGCTGGGTGGTCTGGGTCGCCGCCATCGCAGAGGCGCCGGTCAGGGTCAAGAGGGCAGCGCCGATCAGGCTCGAGAAGCGGATGGAACGGGTGGACAGGGTGCGAATCATGGGAAATCTCCAGGTGAGGTGGGAAGCAGCGCGAGTGGAGCTCCCCGTGGGGTCCCGGCTCGGTCGACCGCGGTTGCGTCGACGAACACTCGTACTGCAGCAGGGATGCCAGGCCGGCGAGGCGGGCGAGCCCGCGGGCGGCGCGGCCTTCGGCCGCCGGGTTGCGTCGCCGGCGCGTGCGATGGGGCGATCTGGGTGTGCGGGTGAGGCGATCGCGCGGCGCGGATGGGGTGAGGAGCTCAAACTCCGCGAGGAAAGGGAGGAAGGCGGGCGGGATCGATGTCGCGCAGATACGGGTGCGCACCGTCCTTGGCCGACAGGCGCGGCTCGGCGATGGGCCAGGCGATCCCGATGTCGGGATCGTTCCACCGGATGCCCACCTCGTGCTCGGGCGCGTAGGGCGCCGTGCACTTGTAGGAGAACACCGCCGACTCCGTGGTCACGCAGAAGCCGTGGGCGAACCCGGGCGGAATCCACAGCTGCCGATGATCCTCGGCCGACAGGGTCATCCCGACCCACTTGCCAAAGGTCGGCGAGCCCACCCGCACGTCCACCGCCACGTCGAACACGGCGCCCTCGAGCACGAACACCAGCTTGCCCTGGGCCACCGGATTCTGCAGGTGCAGCCCCCGCAAGATCCCGTGGGCCGAACGCGACAGGTTGTCCTGCACGAACGGCAGGTCGATCCCGGCGGCCGCGTAGCGCTCGCGCTGCCAGGTCTCGAGGAAATACCCGCGCGCATCCCCGAACCGCTTGGGCTCGACGAGGAGGACCCCCGGCAACGCGGTCTCGGTGACCTTCATGGCATCCCCCGCCTCGCCAGCCGCAAGAGATATTGCCCGTAGCCGGTCTTGGCCAGCGACTGGGCCAGGCGTTCGAGATGCTGCTGGTCGATCCAGCCCTTGGCGAAGGCGATCTCCTCGGGGCACGCCACCATCAGCCCCTGGCGATCCTGGATGGTCTGGATGAAGAGCGCCGCCTGCAGCAACGAGTCGTGGGTCCCGGTGTCGAGCCAGGCCACCCCGCGCCCGAGCTTCTCGAGGGTCAGCCACCCCCGCTCGAGGTAAGCCCGGTTGAGATCGGTGATCTCGAGCTCGCCGCGCGGGCTCGGCTCGAGCGCGGCCGCCAGCTCGACGACGTGCTGGTCGTAGAAGTACAGCCCGGTCACCGCGTACTCGCTCTTCGGGTGCTTGGGCTTCTCCTCGAGCCCGATGACCTCCCCGCCCGGACCGAGCTCGGCCACCCCGTAGGCGGAGGGATTCTGCACCGCGTACCCGAACACCGTGGCGCCGGTGTTCTGGCGCGCCACCCGCTCGAAGAGATCGGGCAGCCCGTGGCCGTAGAAGATGTTGTCGCCGAGCACCAGCGCGCAAGGCTCGCCTGCGATGAAGTCGCGGCCAATGAGGAAGGCCTGGGCGAGGCCCTCCGGGCGCGGCTGAACGGCGTACTGGATGCGCAGGCCCCACTGCGTCCCGTCCTCGAGGAGGCGCACGAAGGCCGGCTGATCCTCGGGGGTCGTGATGATGAGGACGTCGCGGATCCCGGCCAGCATCAGCACCGACAGCGGATAGTAGATCATCGGCTTGTCGTAGATCGGCATCAGCTGCTTGCTGGTGGCGCGGGTGATGGGGTGGAGCCGGGTCCCCGAGCCGCCCGCCAGGATGATGCCCTTGGTGACGGGACGAGTGGCCGATGCGGGGGGGGTGCCCTCCGGAGCCATGTCAGATCGCCCCCCCACCGGGCGCGCCACCCAAGCCACCACCCAAGCCACCACCATAGTGCGAGTCGATCCAGCGGCGGTATTCGCCCGACCGCACGTCGGAGACCCAGCCGGGGTTCGCGAGGTACCACTTCACGGTCTTGCGAATCCCCGAAGCGAAGGTCTCCTCGGGCCGCCACCCGAGCTCGCGCTCGAGCCTCCCCGCATCGATGGCGTAGCGCAGGTCGTGCCCTGGGCGATCCTTCACGTAGGTGATGAGTCGTCCGAGTTCCTCCGCCGAGGCGCCGGTCTCCTCGGCGACCACCTGGCACAGGAGCTTGACGACGTCGATGTTGCGCTGCTCGCTGTTCCCACCGACGTTGTAGGTCTCCCCGGGGGCGCCGTGATGGAGGACGGTCCAGATGGCCGCGCAGTGGTCGTCCACGAACAGCCAGTCCCTTACGTTCTCGCCCTTGCCATAGACGGGCAGCGGCTTCCGCTCGAGCAGGTTCAGGATCATGAGCGGGATCAGCTTCTCGGGAAACTGCAGCGGTCCATAGTTGTTCGAGCAGTTGGTCAGCTTCACGGTCATCCCGAAGGTTCGTCCCCAGGCCCGCACCAGGTGGTCGCTGGCGGCCTTCGACGCCGAGTAAGGGCTCGAGGGATCGTAGCGGGTGTCCTCGCGAAATTTCCCCTCCGGACCGAGCGAGCCGTAGACCTCGTCGGTCGAGACGTGGTGGAAGATGCCCGCGCCGGCCGGCCACACGGCCCGACAGGCCTCGAGCAGGTTGAAGGTGCCCTCGATGTTGGTGCGCAAGAAGGGGCGCGGCCCGCTGATCGAGCGGTCGACGTGGCTCTCCGCGGCGAAGTGAACCACCGCGTCGGGCCGGTGGCGTTCCACCGCGGCACGCACCGCCTCGGCCTCGACCAGATCCAGCCGCTCGAACCCGTAGTTCGGGCGGTCCGCGATGGCCTCGAGGCTGCGAAGGTTGGCGGCGTACGTCAGCGCGTCAACGTTGACGAAGGTGTGTTCGGGATGGCGGGGGACGAACCGATTCAAGAAGTTCGCGCCTATGAACCCGGCGCCTCCGGTCACGAGGATCTTCATTCGAGCCGGAAGATACCTCAATTCGCCGGGATGTCGCGTGCGGCCCGGGCAGGTCGCCGATGCGCTTCCCGACGCCCATCCCGGCGCCGTGTGCCCGGGCAGGCGCCGGGGCATCGAGGCCAAGGGCGTGGCATCCTCGCGACATTCAAGATCTCCCCCCGAGCCCCCGAACTCTCTCCTGCGACGGAGTCGCCTCGGCGATGTTCCGCCAGGCAAGAGGCACCAGGCCAGAGGAGTCATTTTGATGATGCAGTCCGCCCCCCGTGTGCTCGGTCCCAACAGCCCTAGGCCAAGGTCCGGACGCCTCGGTGCGTTGCCTGTCCTGCCTGGCGCCCTGCGCCTCTTGATCCCGGCGATGCTGTCCGTCGCGGGCGGCTGCGTCGGCACCATCACCCCGGGGACGAGCTCCCTGTCCTCCGGCAATCAGGCCGTCACGACGGAGACCGGGGGCGCCGGCACTGGCACCGTCACCGGCACCGGCGCGACCACGGGCACGCTCGGCGGGCCCCCAGGTGGCTCGAGCGGCGGTTCGGGCGGGGGTCCCGGAGGCGTGGCCTCGGGCACGGGCGGCGGTCGCACACAAGCCGGCTCGACCGGAGGGACCATGGCCGCGCCCGGCGCCTCGACCGGCGGGATCGGCGGAGCCCCCGACCCGGGTGCCCTCGGTGGATTCGTGGGCGCGGGCAGCACCGTACAGGGCATCTTCATCCCCATGGCGCATCCGCGCCTGTTCTGGACGCCGGCACGCCTGGCGAAGGCCAAGACCTGGTGGACCACCCATTCCTTCGAGCCGCGCAACGACGTGTACTCGGTCGCCGACCAGCTCTTCGCGTACATGATGACCGGCAACGCCAAGTACTGCCAGGAGGCGCTCTCCTTCAGCCTGGCGGTCGACCTCTCGAGCTGCCCGTCGTCCAAGGCCGGCTGCGACGACGCCCGCTGGTACGGAGAAACCGCCATCACCACCTACGACTGGTGCTACGGCGAGATGACCGACGCGCAGCGGACCACCTTCCGCACCAGCTGGAACACCTGGCTGAACGCGATCCGCGCCCAGGTCTGGGGCGGGCCCGGGCAGTCCCAGAGCAATTACTACTTCGGTGACCTGCGCAACGACATCGAATGGGGCATCGCCAGCTACTTCGAGAACCCCGGCGTGGCCGACACCTTCCTCACGGATGGCCTCGTGACCCGCTACAAGAACGACTTCATCCCCGCCACCCTGGCGGCCGGGCAAGCCATGGGTGGGCTCGGCCTCGAAGGCGGACAGTACGGCCCCTACCAGAGCTACTACGTCTCGGCGGTCGCCTTCCCGTCGCTGTATTCCAGCGGCCGCGACATCTGGACCGAGACGCCCTACTGGAAGGGCACGGTGCTGAACCGCATCTACATGACCCCGCCCCAGCCGACCAAGACCGCGAGCGGGCTGCGCTCGGGCTGGGACGTCTTCGGGTTCGGCGACGACGAACAATGGGAGTCGGGCGCGCCGGCCACCGACACCGAGAAGGGCACCTTCATGATGGCGGCGGCCAACCGCTGGCCGGGCTCGAGCATCGGGCAATGGGCGCGGCAGTGGTTGCAGACCGTCCAGCCCGACATCGACGACACGGTGGAATCCACCGACCTCGGCGGGCCCGCGCGCGACTACTCGTCATTGCCGTTCGACTACTACGACGCGGGGCCGCGCTATCTCGTGGGGCGATCGGACTGGACCACCAACGCCACCGCCTTCCTGTGGCAGATGGGCGACGCGTACAGCAGCGGCCACAACCACGATGACTGGGGCGCCTTCCAGCTGCACCGCAAGGGCCGCTGGCTGACCCGCGAGACGGTGGGCTACACCGAGTCCGTTCCGGCCTTCGGGGGCGTGGGCTCTCAGCCGCTCTACACCGGTTTCGGACACAACGTCCCGCTCGTCAACGGCCTGCCCGGCGTGATGGTGCAGGGCATGCCCCCGGTGGGCAGCAGCGAGGGCAACTGGGCCTCGTCGCCGGTCGTGCACCGCCTGGCCAGCCAGGCCGCCTACGCCTACGCCGACGTCGATCTGACGGGCGTCTACCACTGCTGCAAGGCCGGCGCGACCGGCGGGAACACCGCCGCGGTCCACGTGGAGCGCGAGTACTGGTTCTTTCGGGACATCGAGACCACGGTGATCTTCGATCGCCTGCAATCCGATACGGCCGCGCGTTCCAAGAGCTTCGTGATTCATTGCGAGACCAATCCCGCCGCGATCGATGCGACCCATGTGGACTGCGTGAATGGCGATCAGCAGCTGGCCATCACCACCCTGGTCCCGGCCGTGCCAGCGTCGCGCACCATCATCGACGAGTCCAAGGCCGCGAGCCCGCCCCCCAAGGCCAACGCGCAATATCGGGTCGAGATCAACGACGCGCCGAACGCCACGCTGAGCTACACCTTGCACGTGCTGCAGGCCATGGACACCACCGCGACCAAGCTCATGGCGTCGGTTGTCGACTCGGCGCCGGGACAGCCCGCGAGCGGGACGTACACCGTGACCCTCGACGGGAAGCACGCCCTGCAGATCGCGAAGGGGGTGACCTCGACCGGCGGCTCCGTGACCCTCGGGGGCGGCGCCCCGCAGAGCCTTCGCGCCGACGTCCAGGGGTTCGCCCTCGATGCCTCCGACCTCCCGGTCTGGGCGCCGTAGGCTCGCGCCCAAGCCCCGTCCTCGTCCTCGTCACCGCGCTCGTTCCCCGTCGGGGGCGTTCGCGAGGACGCGGACGGGAAATGGGACGAAGTCCAGGGGAACCGGAGCGGATCGGCCCTCTCAGGGGGCGAGGAACGGCAGCGCCATCCAGGTGCGCTTGAGCGCGCCGGGGACCTGGCGATCGATGGAGAGCCGGCCGAGGTCGAGCGGATCGCTGGCCCTCGAGAAACGGTTGAGGCCGGCCCTGGTCGTGAAGCCGAGCTCGTAGCCCGCCCGGGCCACGGCCCGGCGCACGGGCGCGATGTGAGCGACGGGCTTGCCCACCGGGTAGGCGATGGTGGTGATGGGCTCGCCGAGCTCGAGCTCCAGCTTGGCGCGCGAGGCGGAGAGCTCGTCGGCCAGCACCCCGTGCGGCAGGGTCTGCAGGACCCGATGAGCGCGGGTGTGTGACCCGATCCCCATCCCGGCCCGCCGCAGGGCCCTCACGTGATCCCACTGCATGAGGACGGCGTCGGCCAGCCGGTGCTCCTCGCTGGGATCCCAGGTCACGCCGAGCGCCTCCCCGAGCTCGGCGTAGAAGCGCTCGAGATCGAGCGCGAAGTGGTCCTTGACGATGCGATTGAGGCGCCGCACGGCCCGGGCCTTGGCCTCCGGCCCGGCGAGATCGAGGTCCTCGGCCGCGGGATAGACCATGTGCGCCCTCTCGCGGGTGGAGCGTCTGACCATCAAGCTGAGGCGCTCCCACCAGAAGAGCGTCCGCTCCGACAGGTGTCCGGTGCTGATGAAGAACAGCCCCTGGATCCCGTACCGCTCGAGCGCCGGCAGGGCGTACTCGAAGTTGTCCAGGTAGCCGTCGTCGAACGTGACGAGGACACTGCCCGGGAGCAGCTCGCGACCGGAGCGCTGCGCCTCGAGGACGTCCTCGACCGAGACCGGCCGGTAGTGCCGGCGCAGGTAGGCCATCTGCTGATCGAAGTCCTCGGGCGTGGCGTCGACCAGCTCGGGATCGAGCGAACCGACCTCGGACAGCGGGACCACCCGGTGGTAGAGGACCACCAGCAGCCCCGGAGCCACCCATCCGGCACGGCGAGCGAACGTGGCGTGGGACAGGAGTCCGCTCCGATCTGCCAAGGAAGCCAACCGCGTCGTCAATCTGCCCATTTTTCCATCCTAGCTCGTCGTCTGGAAGGTTTGCCCCGGCCGCTCCACCGCCAACCCCTCGGAGCTCGGGTTTGCTCCTTGCAATTTGCGCTGTGCCGCCCGCCGTCCTGGACGGCCCCGCCTCCAGCACCACCCGTCGGCAGCCTCGGCTCGAAGATTTAGGTTATGCGATATACGTCGATACCTTCGAAAACCTGACCCGACGCATGACGAGAACCCAACGCCCATGGTCATAGCCCATGTCCTCACCTCCCTCGAGATCGGTGGGGGCGAGCGCGTCACGCTGGAGCTTGCCAGCGCCCAGGCCGCGCTCGGCCACCGGGTCCTCGTCATCAGCCTGGCGGCGGGCCCCGACGGGCCACTGGCCGACGCCCTCCGGGAGCGGCGGATTCCCGTCCTCAGGGTGCCAAAACGCGGCCCCGGTGTCGATGCCACGGTCATCGTGCGGCTGGTTGCGTCGTTCCTGCGCGAACGGGTCGAGGTGGCGCACCTGCACAATCGACTCCCCCTCATCTATGGCGTCCCGGCAGCCCGGTTGACCGGGGCAGTAGCGGTGCACACCCGCCACGGTCCGCGCGCCGCGGGAGCCCGGCAGGAGTGGTTGTCGCGGCTGGCGGCGCGCGGATTGCACGCCTACGCCGCGGTCTCGGAGGACGTCCGTCGGCGCGCGCTCGAGAGCCGGGAGATCGCGCCCGAGCGCCTGTGGGTGATCGACAACGGCGTCGACGTGGACCGGTTTCGGCCCACCGGCCCGGCGGCGCGGGCCCACGCCCGGGCGGCGCTCGGCATCCCGGACGGGGCCTGGGTGGTGGGGGCGGTGGGCCGCTTCGCGCCCGAGAAGGACTTTCCCTTGCTGGTGCGGGCGGTGGCCCCCCTGCTTCGGGGCGGGGATCTGCGGCTGCTGCTGGTCGGAGATGGGGCGGAGATGGGGCGGGTGCGGGCCGAGGTCGAGGCCCAGGGCGTGGGTGGGCTGGTGAGCCTCCCCGGTGCCCGCAGCGACATCCCCGCCTGCCTGTCCGCGATGGACGCGTTCGTGCTTTCGTCGCGGATGGAGGGGACCCCGATCGCGGTCCTCGAGGCCATGGCGGCCGGCCTGCCCCTGGTCGCGAGCGCCGTGGGCGGCTTGCCGGCGCTGGTCACGGACGGCGAAAACGGCTTCCTCTTCCCGAGCGGGGACGAGGCCGCCTTGCGGGCCAGGGTGCGGGCGCTGCGCGACGATCCGACGGCGGCAGCGCGGGTGGCCGAGGCCGGGCGACGTCTGGTCGAGGCCAAGTATTCGCGCGAGGCGATGGCCCGGAAGTATCTCGATCTGTATGCAAGGCGAGGAGTCCACCCATGATGTTTGCGCTGGCGTCGTTGCTGATCCTGCTGCTCGCGTACACCTACCTCGGGTACCCCATCCTGATCGGGCTGCTGGCTCAGACGCGGGGCGAAGAGGTGGTCCCGGGGGCGGCTGCGCCGGGCGAGCCCGAACGGGGGTCGGCGGGCTCCGCCGAGCTCCCATTCGTGACGGTCTGCCTGCCAGTCTACAACGGCGCGGACTATCTGCCGGCCAAGCTCGAGAGCCTCCTCGCGCAGGACTATCCGTCCGAGCGGGTGGAGATCTTGATCTACCTCGATGGATGCAGCGACGACTCCGAGGCGGTGGCCCGAACCATCGCCGCCTCGCCCGCCGCGGGGGGACGGGTCCGGGTGGTGCCCGAGACGAGGCGCCTCGGGAAGCCCACCGGGCTCAACGCGCTCGCCCCGCTGGCGCGCGGCGAGCTGCTCCTGCTGAACGATGTCCGACAGCCGCTGTCCCGGAACGCCATCCGGGCGCTGGCGACCGCCCTTGCCGACCCGCGGATCGGATGCGCCACCGGCAACCTGGTCCTGGCGGGCGGTGCCGGGAGCGGCGTCTACTGGCGCTACGAGAACTGGCTCCGCCGGCAAGAATCACGCTTCCGAGGGGTGGTCGGGATGACCGGCCCCATCGCGATGATCCGGCGCGACGATCTCGAGCCACTGCCGGCGGACCTGATCCTCGACGACGTGTGGATCCCCATGCGGCTGGTCCTCGCCGGCAAGCGCACCCGCTTCGTGAGCGAGGCCGAGGCGTACGACGCCGCGTTCGAGAACGAGCGCGAGTTCAAGCGCAAGGTCCGCACCCTGGCGGGCAACTACCAGATCTTCGCGCGCTTGCCGGCCCTGCTGTCACCGGCCAAGAACCCGCTGTGGTTCGAGACGGCGTCGCACAAGCTGTGCCGGCTGGCGGCGCCCTGGTGGATGCTGGCCCTGTTCGCGCTGGCCGTGGTGGGCTCGGGGGCGGCGGAGCCCTCGCTGGCGACCGTCATGCGGGTGCTGCTGGTCGCCCAGGTGGCGTTCTACCTGGCGGCCGCCGCCGGCAAGCGTGCGGGCAAGCTAGGCGGGCTGGCACGCACGTTCGTGGTCCTGAACAGCGCGGCGGTGCTCGGCCTCTGGCGTCACCTCACGGGCCGACAGCGCGTGACCTGGTAGGGACGCGCCTTCGGCGCTCGCGGGAAGGGGCGGACCCCTCCCCGCGGCCCCCTCCCGCGGACGACACGAGTTGCGCCCGGAACTGCTTGGCTCATGCTGTCTCCGGTGGGCGAAGCCCACCTCCGATCCACCGCGTGGAGGTGCCTTCGGATGAAGGACGAGCCCGCCTTTCTTTTCGACGGGAACGGCTTGGAAGGCGGGGGCGAAGAGGGGTCAGGGGGGCTTGGGGAGCTGGGAGCGGAGCCAGTCGAAGGTGCGGCGCAGGCCCTCGGGGGTGGGGACCTCTTGTCGCCAGCCGAGGCGCTTGAGCTTGCCGTTGTCGAAGCGATTGCCCCCCCAGGTGGTGGCGCTCTTGTACGGCGTGAAGATGGCGGGCAACTGGCCGCGCGACCAGGTGTGGTAGCGCTCGACCGCGCGCGACAGCAGGCTCAGGGCCGGATACGGTATCCGCAAGGTGCGCAGGTGCCGGACGGACCGCTCGTAGCCGGCGAGGTACTCGGCGCAGGTGGGCAGCTCGTCGTCGTTGACGTTGTAGACCTCACCGCCTGCGGCCTGGGCCCGAGCGGCCACGATCATGGCGTCGGAGCAGTTGTCGACGAAGGACAGCGGCAGGAGGTTCGGCCCACCGAGGTTGAGAAAGAGCCCGAAGAGATCGAGCCCCACCCGTGACGAGAAGGCGCTCCCCCCCGGTCCGTAGATGACGCCCGGCCGCAGCACGACCAGCGGGAAGCCGAGGCGCTCCGCGTACTCGCGAAACAGCCGCTCCTGTCGCAGCTTGACGTGGGCATACAGATCGCGCTTCTGGGGATGCGGCTCGAGCGGGGTGTGCTCGTCCACCACCACCCCCCGACCGAGCTCGGCCACCCCGTAGACGCTGAACGAGCTGACCAGCACCACGCGCGGACGCCCCGCCCCCGCCGGCAGGGCATCGAGCAGGTTCTTCGAGGCGACCACGGTGTTGAGGAACATGTCGGCCGGCGCCCCGCGCAGCGACGCCGCCAGGTGATAGATCACGTCCACCCCCTCGACCGCGCGCCGCGCGTCCGACGGCGAGACCAGGTTGGCGTCGACGAATTCGAGCTCGGCACCCGGGTGACGGGCCGCCGCCGCCAGCACCCGCGCGCGCCGCGACCCCGAGCGCACGGTGAGCCGCAACCGGCGCTCGCCGTGGGCGAGCAGCCGCTCGACCAGCGAGCCGCCGAGGAAGCCGGTCGCGCCCGTGATCAGGATCCGCGGCGGCGCGCCTCCGCCGGGGATCACGCCCGGGGCCGTCGCGCCGGAGGCGGTCATCGGGCCACCTCCCGGGAGACGCCGGGCCCGGGCGCGGGCGCGCCAGCGGCGGGGGCGGCATGACCGGCGGCGATCTGGGCGAAGATACGCTCCATCCAGGCCGAGACCCGCAGCATTTCGCGGGTGGCGATCGGCAGCGGTCCGTCCTCGAGGATGCAGTCGTAGAAGCTGGCGATGAGCCGGTTGAGCCCCGAGAAGAAGTGGAAGTCGCCGCGCGCGAAGGCCGCGCCGTTGCGGGCCCCCGCTCGCAGGAGCTGCAGCGCCTGTCCGAGCGGCGGCACCAGCCGCCCGACCGCCGACGGCAGCGTGGCCCCCGGCTCGAGCGTGACGCTGCGGCTGACGTAGTCCACGTGCATGATGTTCTTCTCGCCGTAGACGCGCACGAAGTGGGCGGCTGGCTTGACGTGCGAGCTGAAGGTCCCGTAGGCCGAGGTCTCCTGGCCCACCAGGGTCAGGCGCAGCTCGTCTTGCATCTGGTCGCGCGCGTCGCCGAAGTGCACGGGGTGCCGGCGCCAGGCCCGGGCATCGAGCGCGGGCGCGTCGTCGGCCACGAACTCGGTCAGCTTGTTGAGGACGTGATCGACGTTGTTGTGGAACAGCTTGCCGGGCAAGGAATGCACCCAGTGTCCCGGATCCGCCAGGATGGCCGAGCCGAACTGCCCGTGCAGGCTGTAGCCGTACCAGCTCTCGACGTGCACCACCTTGCCGACGGCACCCTCCGCGATGAGGCTCCGCATCTCGAGCGCCGGCGGATCGAAGAGGTAGGTGTAGCCGATGGTCATCTTCTTGCCGGCCGCCGCGACCGCGTTCACCAGCGCCGTCGCGTCCGCGTGGTCGAGGGCCAGCGGCTTCTCGACGTAGAGGTGGCACCCCGCCGCGAGCGCCAGCCGCGCCAGCGGCAGGTGGGACTGGGGCGGCGTGGTGATGTGCACGACGTCGGGGCGCTCGCGCTCGAGCATCCGCTCGTAGGAATCGTAGTGGGCCGGCAGGCCGTAGCGCACCGCCATCTGCTCGGCCATGAGCAGCTCGCGATCACACACCGCCACCACCCGCGCACGCCCCGGGAGCTTCTGGATCTCCTCGACGTGCCCGTCGGCGATCTTTCCACAACCCACGAGCGCGATCTTGAGCGTCATGCCGCTGCGATCATCGGCGGGCGGCCGGTCCCCGTCCAGTTCGGCGTGGGCGATCTTTTCCACCCAGGCGCCGGTCGGATCTCACGGATCGGGGTGCGCGCCGGTTATGATCGAGACCGCCATGGCCGCAACCACCTCGTCCCCTTCATCCGTCGCGCCCGGCGCACCCGGCTTGCGCGTCGCCGCCCCCGATTCCCGCGGCAGCAAACGTCTCCGCGTGCTGGTCGTGACCAAGCTCTTCCCGAGCGGCGCCTCGCCCACCTTCGCGGTCTACAATGGCCTACAGATGGCCGCCCTGGCGCGGGTGTGCGACGTCGACGTGCGCGCCACGGTGCCCTGGTTCCCGGGCGCGCGCATCCTCAAGAGGTGGTCGCCGGCCGGGCAATTCGCCGAGCTCCCCGCCCGCGAGACCGTGCATGGCCTCGACGTACGCCACCCCCGGTTCCTGGCGCTGCCGAGGGTGGGACGGATCGCCGCTCCGGCCCTGTATGCGGCGTCGCTGTGGCCGGGCCTGCGTGGGCTCGCGGGCAAGGTGGACGTGGTGCTCGGCTGCTGGGCCTTCCCCGACGGCCTCGCCGCCATCCTGCTGGCCCGTCACCTCGGCGCCGCCGTCGCGGTCAAGGTGCACGGCTCGGATCTGAACGTGCTGCCCCAGGATGCCACCTTGCGCCGGTTGCTCGAGGAGGGGTTGCCGAAGGTCGATCGCTTGATTGCCGTCAGCCGCCCGCTCGGTCAGCGGGCCATCGAGCTCGGCGTCCCCGCCGATCGGGTCGAGGTGGTGTCGAACGGGATCGATCGCGAGATCTTCAAGCCGGCCGACCGCACGGAGGCCCGCCGGGCCCTCGGGCTGCCGCTGGATGGGCCGCTCATCGCCTATGTGGGACGGCTCGATCGCGCCAAGGGCCTGCACGAGCTCCTCGACGCCTTTCGCACCCTGGCGCAGCGCCATCCGGCGCTGCGGCTCGCCATCGTGGGCGATGGCCCCGAGCTCGGGAAGTGTCAGCAGGCCGCGGCGGAGGCCTGGGTCGGGGGGCGGCTGTTCCTGCCCGGCGCGCTGCCCATGCCACAGGTCGCAGCGTGGATCGCGGCCTGCGACGTGCTGACCCTGCCGAGCTGGAACGAGGGCACGCCCAACGTGCTCATGGAGGCCTTCGCCTGTGGCCGGCGGGTGGTCGCCACCAGCGTCGGGGGCATCCCGGACGTGGTCTCGTCCCCCGAGCTCGGCGAGCTCGTGCCCGTGCGCGACGTTCCGGCCCTCACCGCCGCGCTCGAGCGGGTGGCCTTCACCCCCTACGTCGCCGAGACCCTCACGCGGGCGGCGCCCTACGGCTGGCCGGAGAGTGGCGCCCGCCTGCGCGACGTGCTACAGGCGGCGGTCGACCACCACCGCGCCCAGACCACGGGAGCCGTCCATCCCGCAGGAGCCGCGCGGGTCAGATCCCCTTGAAGCGCAGGTACGTGGCGATGGCCAGTCCAAGGCCGAGATCCGCGCCACACACCATCGCCACGTCCCGCCAGGTGAGAGGAACCTGGAACTCGGGCAGATCCTTGCGCACGGCCGCATAGAGCGTGCCCGTGAGCCCGAGGTAGATCCACAGGGCCGTGTGGTAGGCAATCGACAGGAAGAAGGCCGAGACCGCCAGGCCCGTCAGCGACGCCAGGAGCGCCATCGCCCAGATGCGGGCGTCGCGCGCCTCCGGCCGGTCGGCCAGCTCGATCTGCACGCGCACCGTGACCTTGAAGGCGTAGTACAGCGCCAGGGTCCACAGCACGTAGCCGATCGGGCCGAGCTCGGCCAGCGTCAGCAGGAACGAGTTGTGGGCCGTGAGGAAGTGGTGCTCGGTGAACTGCCCCGCCCCCACCCCGGTGGCGGGGTTCTCGCGAAACATCGACAGCGCCTCGGACCAGCACTCGAGGCGCTCGATCGACGACGACTCGGCCTCCTCGCCCGAGCGCCCACCGAGGAGGAGCAGCGGCAAGGCCAGCACCAGACCGAGCCCCACCCCCCGCCATCGGTAGCGCCGCACCACGTACACCCCGATGGTGGCCAGCATCGCGAGCTGGCCCCCCCGCGACTGCGTGAAGATGGTGCAGGCCCCGGCCAGCACCAGGGTCACGGCCAGCAAGCCGAGGCGCAGCTTGGTGCGGCGCTGCTCGAAGAACCCGAACGACAGGGGCAACCCCATGCTCAGCACCCAGGCGAGCTCGTTGGGATCCTCGAGGATGCCGCGGTAGCGTACCCGTCCACCGATGGAGCGGGTGCCGAGCACACCGACGTGCTCGCACATGAACTCCGCGCCCGGGGGAGCATCCACGTAGCAGTCCGCGCGCGTGTCGCACAGGCGCTGCTCGATGCTGGCGGTCTCGGAGGCCTCCACGCCGGAGTCGGTCCGCGCGAAGCAGCGGCTCGGCGAGAGCCCCTGGTGCACCCCGATGGCGGACAGCGCGACCGTGAAGGCGAGGAGCAGCCCGCACATCGCGGTGAGGGCCCGCCAGCTCTGCAGCCCCTCGGACACCAGCACGAACAGCACGAAGGCCACGCCGAAGCGGGCCAGCTGATCCCCGAGCGTTTCGGGCGCCTTGATCGCCACGGTGATCACGCACCACACCACCAGCGCGGCCAGCAATCCGAGCAGGGGCGAGCCCCGAAGACGGTTCGCGCCCACCCGCGCATCGAGCACGTACCCGTAGAGCGCCAGCGCCACCACCGCGTAGATGGTGAGCGGCCGCAGCGTCTCGTAGATCTCGTGAGGTCGCCAGAACACGTAGGTGAACAGGACGACCAGAGTCGGAAGGATGAACATCCCAGGTCCATCATATCTGACCGGGCTTTCGCCACCGGTCTCCGTAACTTCCAGCCCCCAACACGTGGACGAGGACGGGGCTTGGCTGGGCCAGAACGTCCCCGGGCTGCGCGACTCAGCCGCCTGGAGTGGCGTTCGTGCCGAGAGCAAGGCCCTGGCGAACGCCGACCCGCGGACGCCAGCCGAGCAGGCGCACGGCGTTCTGGCTCTCGAACCGGCGCAGGGCCAGGGCCGAGCGCAGGCGATAGGGTGCGACCGGGGACGGCTTGCCGATGAGCCCGAGCGCCAGCTCCGACGCGCGGCCGATGGCCATCACCGCCCCCCGGGGTACCCGCACCACCCGCGCGGAGGCCCCCGCCACCTCGGCCAGGACCTGGTTCTGGGTCCACGGCTCGGGATCCACGAGCTGGATGACCTCGCCCCGGTGCAGCTCGCTCTTGCTGGCGGCCAGGATGGCGTCCACCACGTCGTCGATGTAGACGAGCGGCAAGGGCATCTCACCGTCGCCGAGCACGACGTACCGCCCGGCCGCCCGCCGGGCGATCGCGCCGGTCATGAGGGGTATGCGCCGCCCGAAGATCTGTCCCGGCCGCAAGATCACCGTGGGCAACCCGGCCGCCGACGCCTCGGCCACCAGCTTCTCCGCCTCGAGCTTGGCGCGCGTGTACGAGCCCCGCTCCTCGGCCCGGCCCTCGAACGGCGTGCTCTCGTCCACCGTCGAGAACGGCGCGCCGTCCGCCCAGTCGATGACCGACATCGAGCTCACGTGCACCAGCTTGCGCACCCCGTGGGTCCGGCACGCCGCGAGGACGTTGCGGGTCCCCTCGATGGTGCCCCCCTGGTGCTCGATCCAGCCGCCCTTCATGGTCGCGCCGGCGTGAATCACGCAGGCCGCGCCCCGGACCGCGCGCTCGACCGCCACCGGATCCCCCAGATCCCCGCGCACGTACTCCACGCCGTCGCGCGGCCGCTCTGGCAGGCGCCGCACCAGCACCCGCACCGGCCCGGCCCCCTCCGCCAGCAGCCGGTCCACCACCGCCGAGCCGAGCCCGCCCGAGGCCCCGGTCACCAGGTACGGGACGTGGAGCGACAGCTTGAAGCGGTCCTCGATGGCCTCCTGATCGCGGTCGGCGGCCCGCGCCACCTCCTCGGTCCACTTGACCACCGACACCGCGTCCGCCGCCGTCGCCGGTGGCCGCGTCCCGTCCGCCAGCGCCTGGTAGAAGGCGATGATCAGCTCCTGCACGCCGTGGTACTGGCGGATCTTCTTGCGGGCGAAGGCCACCACGTTGGTGGGCACGTCGATGAGCGGCTGGATCGAGTCGGTCAGGGCGTTGACAATCCGCTCGGCCGCCTTCGGCAGAGGCAGGGCCATCCGGCGCGCCTGGAACATGAGGAAGAGATCCAGGCGCATGACGCCCTTGCTGCCCTGGATGATGATCTGGTGCTGTAGCGGGCGCACCCCCCAAGACAGCTGCACCTGCCCGAGGCCCTTCTCGCAGGTCACCAGCACCCGCCAGTCGTTGAAGGCCAGGTTGGCGTCCCCGGTCCCGGCCCGCCAGGTCGCGTCCACCTTCTGGATCGGGCCGAGGAGGGCCTCGAGGACGTAGAGCGCGTGGATCCCGAGATCGCGAAAAGGGTAGCCCGCGGTGCGATACTGCGGCGGCAGCGGACCACCGCCGTAGGGGGGGTACATCGAGCTGCGCAGGATATCGACGCCGATGACCTCGCCGATCTCGCCCCGTCGCACGGCCGCCAGCGCCGCCCGGATCTGAGGATCGAAGAGCAGCGAGTGCGAGACCCCGACCTCGAGCCCCTTGGCCTTGGCGAGATCGCGCAGCCGGATGCAATCGCCGACGTCGGTGGCCAGCGGCTTTTCGACGAACACGTGACAGCCGAGATCGAGGGCCTCGGTGGCGACCGCCGCGTGGGTGTGGGGCGGCGTCAGCACGTGGATCACGTCGGCCCCGGCCGCCCGCAGGTCCGCGATTCCGACCATCACCGGGAGGTTGAACTTCGCGCCGAGGGCGTCGGCCTTCGCGCGATCGAGATCGACCACCCCCACGATCTCCACGTACGGGATGCGCCGGAGCGCCAGCACGTGAAACTCGCTGATGTGTCCAGCCCCGACCAGTCCCACCCGGAACCGGCGCTGGGCCGGCGAATGCGCGCCGTTCGCCTCGCGCGTGGCGCCCGAGCTATGCGGCGGAGGCGACGGATTGGATGAAGCGTGCAGATCTCGAACGGGCTGCGGTTGTGACTGACTCATGGGTTTCGTCCCCTTACCCTGTTTTGCGGGCCACCGGCGGCGGAGGCAACACGTAGTCTCGGTAGCCCCCCGGATCGCCCGCGTACCCGTCCATCGCGGCCATCGCGATGTTGTACATCTCGCGGGCGGTCACGTAGTGCAGGCGCCAGCGCTGGCCGTCATTGTACTGCGTGGTGAGGATGGTGTGCAGCGCGCGGCCACCGTCACCGAGCAGCGACTGGCTCTGCGCCTCCTGCGTGCCGTGGGTGTGAACCTTGACGAAGACCCACTCGGGCCGGCCGACCACGCCGATCCCCTGGCGGACCCAGCTGCGGACCCGGGCGGGGGTCGCCGGATCGCGGGCGTTCACGTCCGCCGCCTCGATGCGCGGAACCGGGCGGCTGGCCGAGCGCAGGGTGATCGCCAGCGGGCCCTCGATCATGAGGATGCGATCGTCGCGGCGTTCCCCCACCCGCGCCGGGCTGCCGGTCTCATAGGAGCGGCGGCGCGCCAGATCGCCCTCGGGCCAGTAGATGCGATTGACGATGCCCGGCTGGGATTCGTCGGGGGCCGCCGGGAAGGTGAAGTCCGCGTAGCAACCCGCCGCGTGGAGCAACGGCAACTCCGCGTCGACGCCGCACCAGCGTCCATCGGCGCGCGCGTTGGCGAGGCACCAGTTGCCGTGGATGAACCCGAACCGGGGCCGACCATCCGCGCCGCGCGCGAGGTGGCCGTGGGCGGCGAAGAGGTGCAGGTACTCGGCGATCAGCTGAGCGAGGTGCGGGGCGGTGTCGCCGTCGTGGTGCAGGTGCAGCTCGACCTCGCCGAACCCTCGCCCGGCCAGCGCCGCCAGCTTCTCGAGGTACTCTGGAGCGTACTCCTCCCCTGGAAAGAAGAAGGAGTGGCGGGGGGCGAAGCCTTCGCTGTCGCGAAAGCCGGCGACCATCCGCGGGTAGCCCTCGAGCCAGCGGTCGACCCGGGCCGAGCCGAGCGCCCGATCCTGGGTTCGCCACAGCGGCTCATAGTGGTCGCAAAAGGCAAAGAGCAAGTGGCGCGGCCCGGCGGCTGGTCCGGACCGGGTCAGCCTGGCGCGCGCACTGGCGGCGACCTCGGTGGCGGCCCGCGTGGCCAGGAAACGGGCGTAGCCACCCACCCACCGGTCGAGATTCTTCTCACGCAGGTAGGCGGTCGCTCTTTCCGCCCTCTCCATCAAGCTCGGCATAGTGGTTTTGGCGTGCCCAGATTACCATGTCCGGGCGTGGACCCAATCATCGGAGCCTCGGAGGATTTCCAAAGGCGCGACCCACCTTGGGGGGAGAATCCAACCGAGCGAGCGCCCGACTGATGCGCGGGCTTCCGGGGAGGAGCAGCCGGAGCAGCGGCCGTCCATTCACGGTGCGGGTGTCGAACGCGCGCGCGCTCGACCCCGACGTGGTGCGGGCCTGGTCGAGCCTGGAGGCCCGCGCGCTCGAGCCAAACGCCTACCTCTCGCCACATTTCGTGCTACCGGCATTGCGATACCTCGACCCCGACGTACGTGCCCTCGCGATTCGAGTCGAGCGCGCCCCGGAGTCCGCGACCGACGGGCATGCGGGGGAGACGGCCGGGGAGCCGGCGGCGGCGCGCCTGGTGGGGATGGGCATCTTCGAGTGGGTCAAGGGCACGCGCGCGTTTCCGCTTCCCCACCTCGTGGCCTATCGCTCGCGCCACTCGTTCTCGAGCGGTATTCTCCTCGATCGGGCCCACGCCGCCGAAGCGCTCGCGGCGCTGGTCGAGCACCTCGCGTCGACCCAGATCTGGCGCGGTCACGGCCTCGAGCTCGAGGGCACCTGGGGGGATGGCCCGACGTTCGCGCTCATCGCGCAGGCGACGGCCGCGCACGGCGGACACGTCGATCACGAGGAGTGGAACGTGCACACCCGCTCGGTGCTGGAGCCGTTCGCCGATCGCGCGCGGATCGAGGCGAACCTGAGCGCGCAGGGCCGCGATCTCCGCCGGCGCCGGCGGCGCCTCGAGGAGCAGGGCAGCGTCTCCTGGGCCCTGCATCGGCGAGGCGGCATTCGCGCGCCGTCGGTGGAGGCCTTCCTCGATCTCGAGCACCGGGGATGGAAGGGCGAGACCAGGACCTCTCTCCGATCGAACCCCGCCGACGAGGGCTTCTTCCGCGAGGCGGTCGCCCGGTTCGCCGGGGAGGAGCGCGCGGTCTTCACCGAGCTCCTCCTCGACGGGGAGGTCATCGCCAGCACCAGCAACTTCGTCTCGGGCCGCGCGGGCTTCGCCTTCAAGATCGGCTGGCGCCCCGACCTGGCGAAGGTCTCCCCGGGGGTCCTCAACGAGATGGAGTTCCTGACCCGCATGTACGGGGAGCCGAGCCTCGGCGACCTCGACTTCTGGGACAGCGGGGCCGCCGAAGGCTCCTACATCGACAAGCTCTGGCCCGGACGCCGCCCGCTCGTCTCGATGGCCATCGCCACCACCCGGCTCGGGCGCTCGGTCATGTCGCTGGTCCGGGCCGCCCGCGCAATTCGCAAGCGCCATCGGGCGCGGCAGCCCGTGCCCGCCTCCGCGGCTACGGCACCGCCCGAGCCGCGGGATTGACGACGCCACAGCCCAGGCAGGTGGATGCGCCGTGCGGGCTGAGGAAGCCCACCACCGGTGTCGGTGCTGCGATCGTGAAATCACCGCGGCCGTCATTCACGAGAAGCTCGGTGACGCCGCTGCCGAGCACCCGCAGGTCCAGTTGGCCGTCGCCTTCGACATCCAGCGACAGGAACGGCAGAGCCACATCAGCCTGCATCCCGACCAGGTCGTAGACGTCAGGCGGAGCGAACACGCCCGCCAACCGATTGTTCAAGGTCACGAGCACCTGAACCGTGGCCCCGGATCCGAGGGCCAAGGGGGGGAGGAGTGCGAGAAAGGCGAGATCGGTCGAGCCGTCCCCGTCGAAGTCGCCAAAGACCACCCGTCCGGCAAAGCCGGCAGGCAGTGGCTCGGCGACCGGCTGACCCGGTTCGTCCTCGACGACCGTCGCGACCCCGGTGGTGTTGTCGACCATGATCACTTCGTCCGTGCCGTCCGCGTCGAGGTCGCGAACCTCGACTGAGAGAGTCCCCGGAGGTGGGGTCGCGGCCCCACCCGACCCGACGATCTCACCTCCCATCCCGATGTGCCCCGCGACGGGCTCGCCGCCCGTGCCCAGGGGCGGAGCGCCCCCCGAGCCCACCAGGGGCGGAGCGCCCCCAGAGCCCAGGGGCGGAGCGCCCCCAGAGCCCACGGGCGGAGCGCCCCCAGAGC
>Ga0265318_10000117_pt1 | contig 73512 bp, 76 predicted proteins | sample 4821metaG_FD_192431 | JGI IMG/M metagenome (GOLD analysis project Ga0265318, IMG submission 192431) | Rhizosphere microbial communities from Carex aquatilis grown in University of Washington, Seatle, WA, United States - 4-8-21 metaG | ecosystem: Host-associated > Plants > Roots > Rhizosphere >... | reverse complement strand
CGCGGAATGGGTCACTGTCGCATCGACCACGACACGCCGAGTGGCGGCGGATGGGGCGACGCGTCTACCCCGACGCTTCGCGCCTGTTGCTCACCGCCGACTAAATGCAGGTTACGCAGTGGTATCGGACAGTGTTGTCCGGGTTGCAGGCCGTAGTACTATTCCAGGCGTAACCGCATTGGTTTGCATTGTAGTCGCAGGTAATGGCACAAGCCGCGGTGGGCGTGCTGTTCTGATACCCCTCCGCCTCCATGCACCAGCTGGTCGTGTCGAGGTCCACTTCAATATAATTACCTTTACCCTGCGAGTCATCGCCCGTGCCGACCCATCCGGTAGAGCTACAAACGCTCGGAAAGCTGAGCGCCGAGGACCAGCTTACTGAACCGAAAGTGTCCGTTCGCGTCTTACCCACCGGGCAACCAGTGCATGTAGCGTACGCGTCAGTAGCCTGAACAGCTGCGACCGCGGCAATGCTTGCCGCCAGCATCCACCTTATCGTGCTTGAGTTGAACATGGCTTTTCCCTCTTCGTGAGTTCGAGATTACGAAACACTCTGCGGCCGCCGACCAAAGCTTCGCCCCCGCTCCAATGCCTTGGCGAGGTCCTCGTGCAGCGCTTCAACTGGACGACCAATCTAGTATCACACCAACCGCCCCCCACCATGATGTAAACGGTGAAAGGTGGTCAGTGCCGCCCCAAGTGTGCGTGGCGCGCTTGCAGACTCCAGGGTTAAGTGTCTCGCGCTAGGAATTGATCACTCCACGTACGCTCGCGCGGGCACCTAAAGTTCAACCGCATTATTTCGGGCTTCTCTTAGATCTAGGTCTAATGAAAGCGCAAAAGTCACCGCGCACCGAAGAGAGGGTGATGCCACCGCAAGCGCCTTCATGCGCACCCCTCGGCGATCAGGCTGCGCCGCGCCGTCCGTCTTTGGGGCACTTGCTTGCGGCGACGGCACTCGCATGGCCTGTCTTGACGTAGGACGCGAAGCTGTGGCAGCGTCGCCGACGAGCTATCGATCGAATGGGGCACGTGACGCGCGCGATGACGTTTCCTAACGTCTTGGCGCGTCTCGAAGAAAGGGGTTTGAGGAGATGGCTTCGGTTGCTGACCTCGAATGCCTGCGCAACTGGCGGCGTGGCGATGTGCATGCTGGACTGGACCTGGTCAGTCGACACGTACCCGAATTGCGTCGGTTCGTGCGTCGGCGACTACGACGGGACATTGAGGATGTCGTTCAGCAGACGTTGGTTATTTTTCTCGAAAAGGGGCCCCAGTTTCGTGCCGACTCGAGCGTTACAACATTTTTATTGGGCATCGCGCGCAATCTTGTTTATGCGGAACTTCGCCGGCGCATAAAAATAGAACCAAGAGCCGAGATTGACACGCAAACCGAAGACCCGCCAATCGAAGAATCGTGGTTGACACTTGAGACGAGCTTACGGGACCTAACCGGTGCCATTGCCGAGTTGGCGCCTGAATTGGAGCAAATACTTCGGCTAGTCTATTTCGAGCGCCTGACCATGGCGGCGGCTGCGAAGCGACTTCGGCTTCCCTCCGGCACCGTAGCGAGTCGGATTCGTCGGGCGAAGGCCACTCTGCGACGCAAACTGGAAGCGCGTCAAGAACTGGCGCGCGATTGAGCGGCGGGGCACATCGTCGCGGCCTCGCCACAAGTGATCGATCGGGCACGGTGCGGCACTAAATGGTCAACGGTGTGTGTTGCGCCGGAATGGCCGATGGCCGAGCGAGGGTTGTTACGAGGATGGTTCGGGCGAAGCGCCGGATGGCTCTGGGGGTTGTTGCTCTCGCGGCGTGTGCTTGTTTAGTGCTTTGGAGCCGACGCGAGCGAGCGGGTGGCATGCGTATGGTTGCGACGGCAGCAGAGGGTCAGAAGCCGACCTCTCCGGTGAGGGAACCGGCAGACCGGCGGCCTTTGTCTATCTCGGGAACGGTCCGGACGCGGGAGGGCTCACCGGTCCGAAGCGCTCGTATCTGCGCAACAGGCGTGACCTTCCCTGCGGGCTACGCGGTTCATACGGTTTGCGTGGAAAGCGAACCAAATGGCGGCTATGAGCTGGTGCCGTTGGAGGTCGGGGACTACGCGATCGGGGCCCAAGCGGAAGGTTTTTTGCCTGGTTTTGCAAGAGACGGCAAGGACGTGAGTCTTACTGGGGCGTCGGCCCTAACTGCAATCGACATCATCCTCGAGCGAGGTGGTGCTACGCTAGTTGGCGGTGTGGTGGACGCAACGGGTGGTCCAATTGCCGGAGCGGTGATCCGCGTGACGCAAGTTCTGTCTCGCCAATTTCCGGTTATTGTCCAGACCGATATCAACGGGCGGTTTGGCCTTCGGATCGAACCTGGAGTGGTCAATATCACTGCCGAGGCCTTCGGCTACGCGCCTGCGAACACGTCCCACGTCGCGCCAAGTCGCGATTTAGTCTTGGCCCTGCTCCCGGGCTCCAGCGTGCAGGGGACCGTAGTCGCCGAGCACGACGGACGCACTCTACCGGATGTCGAGGTCCGGGCGGTCCTCGCGGGCAGACCAAACCTCGCAACTCCTCGGCCGGTCACTAGCGCGGCCAATGGCGCATTTACCATTCAAGGGCTCCAGCCCGGTACCTACAGTATCGTTGGCGAGGCTCGCGGCTGGCGAGGCCGGTCTACAGCCCAAGTCCAGGTGGGCGTTGCCCAGAGCGTCGAGCACGTTACAGTGACTTTGTCGTCGGCTGCTCAAGTAACCGGCCAGGTTATGCTTCGTGCCGATGGCCAGCCCTGTCCCCAGGGCTCCGTCACCCTCGGTCCGCCAGGGATTCGGTCGATCTATGATCCGCCTTACGCGACGGAAGGGATGCCGCAGCGGTCCGCCGTGCCTTCCCTGGTTGCGAGAATTGAAGCGGCTGGAGGTGTTCACTTTCCGGCGGTACCTCGCGGCTCGTACCACGTCATCGTTCAGTGCGCGCAGCACGTGTTGAACGAGGGACCGACGAGTCTGGATGTCTTCGATTCCGATATGGACAACCTCGTGTGGAAGGTCGGCGTGGGACTCGACTTGGTCGTCCACGTGGCCGACGAGGCGGACCATCCGCTTCCAGGGATGCGCTTTCAGCTGATCTGGCCCATTCGAGATGGAAGCTCGCGTACCACCAGCATGCAACTCGTCTCTGATTGGCAGGGCCGCTCTGAGGTTGCCGGCTTGCTTAACCCCGGCATCTATACCCTCGTACCGGAGGCTGGCTACGAAGGAAAGGCTGTCGCGGTAGACCTGCGCGATGGAATGGGGAAGGTGGACGCTATTCTTAGACTCACCGGAAATGGCTCGATTCTAGTCACAGTTCAGACCGCGAATTCAGAACCAGTGAACGGCGTAACGGTGACGGCTGAGCCTGTTCGCGAGGCTGCCGGGGGGCACGAGCAGTTTCAAGTGCCCGAAGGGCTTACTGCGGATATTGGTTCGATTGAAAAAAAAGGTTTTCCGTTTTGGATGGGGCCCGCCGTGATGTCCGCGGTACCCGAAGGCGATGGGCACTTCCGAATTTCGCCCGTGGGTGCAGGTCGCTATCGCGTGCGAGTGTCTGGCCCCTCTGGAGGCAATGGTTCGTTGGGTGAGATCGTCGAGGTCGCAGCAGGAGCGGCTGCGCGGAGGACGATCGTCGTCGAAAATGCGACGATCCGCGGCCGCGTCGTGGACTCGGCGCAGCAGCCTGTACGGGACGCTTGGGTCAGCGCCACATGTCAGGTCACCAGCGAGCAGCACTTGTCTGCACAATCGGGCGCGGCCGTTGGCGCCCGCGTCCTGAGCGATGAGGAGGGTCGGTTCGTTCTCGGGGGCCTTGCGAGCGGAGTCGCATGTGCAGTTCGCGCCGAGGATCCGACGGGAGGACTGGCGGTGCTGCGCAACGTCCGCCCTGGCGACGAAGCTATCGTTGTCATGCCGGTCGTCGGTGGGCTCAGCGGCAGCGCCATGAGACCGGACGGGAGTCCCGTCGAGAGCTTCACGGTCTTGATGGACGAACGACAAACGGGGATCTCGCGCAGAGAGTCGGTGGCGTCTTTGGGAGGGCACTGGAGTCTGGCAAACATGATGTCAGGGCAATGGCGGATCCGCGCATTCGATGGTGAGGGAGCGCTTGCGCAGCAAGAAGCGGAATTGGCACCGGGCCAGATGCGTGAAGGCGTATTGCTGGAATTTCGCAAGCCGCAGGTTGTTGCAGCGGACCGCCTACCCTGACTGCGACATGAGGCTGGCGTTGACGGATCGTCCGACCCTTGGCCATCACTTGTCTTTATGCGCCTCCTGACCAGTTTTGCTGTCGCGTTCCTAGGGCTTGGCTGTGGCGGCTCGTTGGTCGACAACGATGCTCAACCTCATCCAGACGCCGGATCCTCCGTATCCGACACAGGCAGCGGCACGGATGGGACCAGCTTCGCCGGCGCTGACGCCACAACTGACGCCGATTCAGCCGCCCCATCGACGGTTGGCAACGATGCTCAACGTCTTCCAGAGGCCGGATCGGCCATATCCGATACATCGACGGTTGGCAGCGATGCTCAACGTCTTCCAGAGGCCGGATCGTCCGTATCCGACACAGGCGGTGGCTCGGATACGACCAGCTTCGGGGACGTTGCCGCTACAACCGGCGCCGATTCAGGCGTCGCGTCAAGGGTCGACGGCGATGCTCAAGCTGGTCCAGACGCCCGGTCCTCCGTATCCGACACAGGCGGCGGCACGGAGGAGCCCGGCGCTGCCGGCGTTGACGCTACAACCGAGGACGCTCCATCGGTCGCATCAAGGGTCGACGGCGGTGCAACGAGTAGCGCACTGTGCGGTCCTTTTACCTGTGGTGGTGGATGCTGTCTGGACGACGGCGGCTGTTTCCTACCGCCCGGAGGTTCCACTAACATTCCCCCTGCAGGATCCCCGGGCATTCCGTGCGGCTCGAACGGCGAAGCCTGTGCGACGTGCTCATCCGGCGAGTCATGCGTTGGCGGTGGCTGCCAGCGCGATTTGGGGGTTACGTGTACACCTGAGAATTGCGCTGGTTGCTGCTACAGCGTGGACGACGGCGGTGGGGGTAATTCGACTCAATGTTTCGAGGGATTGCAGGACAATTATTGCGGAAGCGGTGGCGGTCCGTGCCAACGCTGCTCGCCGGGGACGAATGGCGGCCACTGCGTCGCCGCTTCGACGGGCGGACACTGTGAGGGCGCGGGGCAATGCAACGCTACGAATTGCATCGGCTGTTGCTACGGGGCCCTCTGCGTTATGGGCTCGCAAGACATCGCCTGCGGCAGCAACGGCGCAGCGTGTCAAGACTGTACCGGAGACGGCGGTGCGTGCTTCGGCCTAGCAGCGAGCGACGGCGTTGGCGCGGTCGGGGGGGTGGATCTCGTATGCGGATATGGTTGCCCGACGGCGGATGGCGCCTTTTGCAAGTTGTACTGCTCAAGCCCCTCCGATTGCTTCTCGGGCCCTTGATCGGCTTTTCCCTGGTCGGACCGGCCGCGGGGCTTTTGCGTCTGGACGAGGTGGGCGCGGCCCCGCGAATCGCGGGTCATCACGGCCTGGACGCCGAGCGCGCGCTGTCGTGGTGAGAAAGTCGTTCCTTCGTAAGCCGTCCACGAGGGGCGTGTAGAAGAGCAGCGGTCGACGTGGCACGCGGTCGGTCGAGGAGATCCCCCGCCGATGTCGACGCCCTGTTGTAACCGCTGCGCGAAGAGGCGTTCTTCCGCGAGGGTCGATTCGGCGGCAGGTTGTCGCACATGACGAAGGAGGCGGAAGCGAAGTGGGTGGAGCGCATTCGGGAATGGCGCGCGAGCTGGCTTTCTGCCGAGGATTTCGCGACGAGCGAGGGCTGCAAGGCGTCGACGCTCCATTGGGCGTCGTCGCTACTGCGGCGAGCGGCCAAGTCGCCGTCGCCGACGACACCGAGTTCGACGGAAAGCTGCGCCCGCGCGCGGCCTGAGCGACGGACCCGATCGTCGGGCGAGGCACCTCTATTCTTGCCCCTGCGGACCCGGCCAAGGGCGGAGGCGGTCGAGATGGTCGTGGAGATCGGCGCGGCAAGGATCCGCGTGCTGCGCGGATTCGACGCGTTGATGCTGAGCGATGTGGTCCGTGCGCTCGGAGGTGTGGGCCAATGATCCCGGCCAGCGTGCAGGTATTCGTGGCGCTCGAGCCCGTCGACATGCGCTACGGACTTGATCGCTTATCGGCCATGGTGCGTGAGCGGATGCGGTACGAGCCGCGCAGCGGCGCACTCTTTGTCCTTGTCGGCCGCCGACGTCAACTCGTGAAGATTTGGTTCGGCTGGGTGCGAACTTCTGTCGCGCGAGCTCCTCGCTGCCCCTGTAAAGCTGCATGTTTTCGAGACTGCACCCGAGCGCGTGCGCATCTATCAAGCGTTATTTTCCGACGTCGACTTCTTACCGGGGGAATACGGCGCAAGTCGATGAGCCCATCGGACTCTTGACGCAAACGGCGGAGAAGGGGGCAATCAACGTGGGGTCGGCGGAAGTGGCTGGCGCGGGGACGCGCAGTGGAAGGGGAACGTCCAGCAGGTCGCGCAAGGGGGCACGATCCGTTCGTTCAACGTCGACGACCCGTTTTGAACCGCCGCCTTGACGCAGTGGGCGATCCTCTTACGTTGTTCAGTCCAATGAGCACGCGCCAACTCTGCGTCGTTGCCGTTGACTGGTCGCTCCTTCTTCTGACCCCCGTGGCCTGTGGCGCGCGTACGGCAAACGTCTGCTTGATCCCGTCGGGGACGTACGTGCAGCACTTCACGGTGGTTGGGGCCGATCCCTGTCCGAGCATCCCCGATCAGATGGTGACCATCGAGAACGATGGGGCGATCGCAGGCGGCTCCGGCGCGGATGGGGGCTGGCCGCATTGCGAGATCAACGTGGGGTCTTCGACCTGTGAGTCCAGTCTGATCTGCGATACCAAGGCGAGCGGCATCAGTACGATTGTCTCCACTACCCTCACGCTCCAAGCCGGTTCGGTCTCGGGCAAGGAGTCCATCGTTGCGACGGACCCGATGCTTTTCTCACACTGTGACTACGACATCACGATCACCAAGTAGCGGGGAGTGACCGTGCACTCCGGAGGGGATCAACAGTCCCCGTCCCCGAGTCTACTTGACCGACCCACCCCTTCTGAGCGTCGTGCCCCGCGTCAACGATTCCGCTGACGCGATGCGCCCCGCAGAGAACGTGATTAATCGACCCTCAGGCTTCGTGATCACGCTGACTTTATCGCGGCATCCGAAGGTCGAGTTTCTGGCCGCTCCTTATCGGGTGCGCCGCTTCTTCGTGATGTCGATCTCCATCCCGACGGCGGACACCACGGCATTCAAGGTGGTGAACGTCGGGTTCGCCGTGCCGCGTTCGATGTTCGAAACGTCTGCCTGGTCGATGCTGGCAATCCTCGCGACCTGCTTCTGGGTCAAATGCCGCGCGCGCCGCGCTTCGGCGATCTGGCGGCCCAGGCGAAAGTGCGCACGGAAGGTTTCGAGTTCCTTGACGGCTTCCGGCCCTTCAGCGCGCGCCTCCGCCTCGATCTCGCGCATGACATCGGTGAACTTGGTGGCCATCGCATGCCGCTCCATCACTCCAAAGGGTATGGCGTAAAGGCCATAGAGTCAACGCGTGCGCCGGCCGCTCTTGCGCACCGCTGCGATCGCCTTCTCTCGTTCTTTCCAACGGTTGAGCATCGCTTTGGCTTCGTGGATCTGCTCTTGCTGGCTGCTCCTGCTGGGCCGCTCGCCCTTGTCATAGCCGGAAAGGAGCAGAAGCAGCTTGTCGCCGTGTGGATGAAAGAACAACCTGAGCAGGATCTTTCCCGCGTCCCTCTCAGGCCTCGGTTCCTTTCCGCTTCGGCGGAGGATCTGCTCGGCGTCCTGATCGAGCCTGAACTCGTACAGGCCACCGCCCAGGTTGCGGCCAAAGTTTCCCTCCGCAACATCGGGCCCGAGGTATTGCAGAACTTCGTTGATGGCCACGCCGATCGCGCGCTTCTTCACGCCCGGAAGGGAGCGCATGAAGACCAGGGCTGGTTCGTTGCCCGCTTCGTCTTCGTAGAACTCGATCTGGTATGGGGGGTACACGGCCACGACGCAGTTTTACCCGAGCTCGATCAACCGGTGGCTACGCATGCTTCACCCTTCGGGCGCTTTGCCCGCGCCCAGCTCGTTGACCTGACGTTGCCGTGCCGATCTCAAATCGCGTGATATCGCGTGACGACCCGTGATGCTGCGATGGCGACGAATCCCGCGTCTTGTTCAGTGGTTGCGAATGATTCTCGATGTTTTCGAAGGTAAGGAAGTTTCGGCTTTTTCGCGCTCATAACCCGAAGGTCGAAGGTTCAAATCCTTCCCGCGCAACTAAAAACAAGGGGTCCGGCGTTGGTACGAGCCGGGCCCTTAGTGCATGCGCTTGGTACAGGGGTTCGTAAGGAACCCGCGCGTTCTGAACATTGGGCCGCTCGCTCCGTACGATGGACGCGGGACGCTCGCCTTCGACACCGAGCGCGGCCTCCGCAGCGAGGATCGCGCTCGGGAGCGATGGCTCTAGGGCCCCCGCGTCCAGTCGAAAATAGTGGCGCGGCCTGTCGGCCCGCCCGAATGCTTGTCCCTGGCAGAGGAGGACTCTCGATGACCATCACCATCACCGCCTTTGAACGATCACCCGACGGTGGCAAGGGCCTGGCGCGTGACACGCGCGTCCGCTGGGCGCTCGAGGAAGTGGGCCAGCCCTACAAGGTTCGCCTCGTTTCGTTCCGCGCGATGAAGGAGCCCGCACACCTGGCGGTTCATCCGTTCGGCCAGATCCCGACCTACGAGGAGGGCGAGCTCGCGCTGTTCGAGACGGGGGCGATTGTGTTTCACGTCGCCGAGCGACATGCGGGCTTGCTGCCGGGCGATGCCAACGCTCGGGCGCGCGCGATCACGTGGATGTTCGCTGCAGTCAACACCGTCGAGCCGCCGATTCTCGATCTCTCGACCGCCAAGATCGTGGAGGGCGACAAGCCTTGGGCGGCAGAGCGCATGCCGCTGGTCAAGGATCGCGTCCGCGATCGGCTCGGCCGACTCTCCGCTCGCCTGGGCGATGCCGAATGGCTCGACGGCGCGTTCAGCGCGGGAGACTTGATGATGGTCTCGGTGCTGCTCAGGTCGAGACCGTCGAGCCTTCTGGACGAGTACCCGAACCTGGCAGCCTATGTCGCCCGCGGCGAAGCGCGGCCCGCGTACAAGCGAGCCTTCGAGGCTCAGTTGGCGGTCAATACCGGGAAGCCGTCGAGCCCATCGTGACAAGACGCTACGAGAGGGCCGTCACCTTGAGGACCTTCACGCGAGCACGAGCCCCTCCGGGTGCCCGTCTCGATGTGGCGGTTGTAATCGCGTCTTGCATCGTGATTTGTATGGTTTCCCCCGTGCGCGCCCAACCCCTCATCAACTGCCGTGACGTTCAGGCCTCCAGCCGCTGGTACCAACGACTTCTCGGATGTGTCGGCGGTCATGGTGGGACCGAGTACGAACGGCTCTGGGATCCGAGCCTGCACTCGAGCAAGTGGGGCTCGGACGGTCTGATCCTGCAATTGCACGCCTGGGAGATCGACCACCACCATGGACCCATGGGCGACCCCTCACGCGCCGTCGGCAACGGCATGCTCCTCTGGTTCGAGGTGGACGACTTCGACGCCGCCGTGGCGCGTGCACGCGAGCTCGATGCGCGCATCCTGCTCGACGTTCATCGCAATCCGAACGCGAACCACCGCGAGCTCTGGATCCGCGATCCAGATGGCTATACCGTCGTCCTCGCATCGCCCGACGGTGACGCGAAGAAGGCGTAGGCGGTCCCATCTGCCCGGTCGTGGATTTCGAGAGTGTTTCGAGTGCGGGTCTGGAGTCGTCGCCGGTCGCTCCCGCCCTCGCGGGGTCGCGTATGTCTTCTACGAGAACGGGCTGTCGATCAACGGATGTACACGCTCGAAGACGCCGGCAAGCGGGCCTGTGGGGTTCAAGCTCTCGGACGGGATGGAGGTCCCGACGGAGCTCGCCGAAGGCTTCAAGTTCGCGAGGCAGAAGTCGAAGCTGGCCGGCACGATCCGTGGCTCATTCTTCGTCATCAAGGGGCGGTGGAAATACTGACTCCGGGCTGAGGCGTCGACGCTTGCGAGTCATGTGGGTCACCCAGCGTCTGGCCGTCGTGAGCGTCCAGGCGGTCCATGAGCTTTCGCCGCCCCGCCTGCTTCACCGCACGGCGCGTACGAAGGCACCCGGTGTCACGCCAAGGATGCGCTTGAAGTGGCGGTGCAGGAGGCTCTGGTCGAAGAGGCCCACGGTCGTCGCGACCTCGGCCTGCGGGACGCCACGCGCGAGCAGCGATTGCGCGCGCGCCACGCGACGATGCGTGACGTACGCGTGCGGCGGCAAGCCGACCTCGTCGCGGAAGGCGCGGCACAGCTGGAACTTGTCGAGGCGAGCGTACGTCGCGAGCTCGTCGAGGGTGACGGTCTCCGTGAAGCGCTCGTTGAGGAGTGCGCGTGATCGGGCAACAGCCGCGCTGAAGGTGAACGACCTTGCGCCGCAGGGCTCGCACGTGAGGTCGACGAGCGCGGTGAGCGCCGAGCACACGACCTCCTCGAGCCCTTCGTCGTCGCCGGTCAGCACCTGCCGATGCAGCTCGGAGAGCGGGAGGCCCCTCGCATCGCGGCTGTCGATGGCGCGGTGACGTGGTGCGAGGATGGGCCCATCGAGCGCGACGCGTGCCTCGTCGACGAGCGCAGCGTCGAAGAGCACGACCTGTGACTCAGGCGAACCCACGCGCGCGTTCTCGACGGAGACCTCGCCTGGCACCTTCACGCTGACCGTGCCCGCGACGCTCGACCAGCGCGTGCGCCCACTCGTCCAGTGCGAGCTGCCTTGGAGGTGCAACATCGTGCCATGGTGCTCGGGGACGGCGCGCACCAGAGGTCCGCCCGAGGAACGGGCGACGATGACGCCGGGAAGTGGTCGCCGGACGACGAGCCTTCGGAGGCCCTCATGCTCACGTGGAAGACGCACGCACCGAGTCTAGCCCGCGAAATTCCTCCAAGTTCGTCCAATCGCTTTCACGACGCGAGGGGCACGTTCGGGGCATAGGAGACAACCCCCATGAAAGCTCTGATCTTCGACCCCACCGCACCAGGCGGACTGCGCGTCGGCGAGGCCCCCGACCCTGCGCCGAAGCCCTCACAGGCGCTCGTCGAGGTGCACGCCGTCTCTCTCAACTGGGCTGAGGCTGCAGCGCTCGCTCGCCTGTGCAAGCCCGGCGACGTACCCGGCTGGGACGCCGCGGGGGTCGTCGTATGCGCCGCGGAGGACGGATCGGGCCCGCTCGTCGGCACACGCGTGAGCACGTTTCACTGGGGCGGCGCGTGGGGTGAGCTGCGCGTGGCAGAGACGGCCGAGATGGGTGTCATGCCCGCCGGGGTCGACTTCGCGGCGGCGAGCGCGCTGCCCGTCGCGGGCGTGACCGCGCTGCGTGCCGTGCGTGCGCTCGGCCCGATCCTCGGCCGGCGCGTGCTGGTCACGGGCGCGTCGGGGGGCGTGGGGCGCTACGCTGTGCAGCTCGCGCGGCTCGCCGGAGCGCACGTCATCGCTAGCGTGGGCGCGCCCGAGCGTGGCGCCGGCCTCGACAAACTCGGCGCCGACGAGGTGGTCGTCGGCGTGGAAGGCGTCACCGAGCTCGTTCACGGCGTCATCGACAACGTCGGCGGCGAGCTTATCGGGCGGGCGATGAGCCTGCTCGCGAGCGGCGGCGTGATCCAGAGCGTGGGCGTCGCCTCGGGCGCGCCGAGCCCGATCGATCTGCAGGCGCAGCGGCTGCCGAACGGCATGCGCGCAGGCGGCCGCCGCGTAGAGGTCTTCATTGTGGGCAGCGGCCTCGGCCCCGACCTCGCCTACCTCATGTCCCTCGTCGCGAACAATCGCCTCGATGCGAGCGTGGGCTGGCGCGGCGGCTGGGACCGAGCCCGCGAGGCCATGGACGCGCTCCTCGCACGACGGGTGGAGGGCAAGGCGGTGCTCGAGCTGCGGTGACGCGCGTTCGACCGCTCGCTTCCCAAGGCTGCGCGTGGCCGCGTCTCCGCGGCGCTATAGGCAGGCGCGCCGTCCGGCGTTTGGGCGCGAGCAAGGACCTCGCAGGGTGTGGAGAGATCCGCCAGGACGACTCCGTCGAAGGCGAGGACAGCGACGAGGCGGGGCGTGGAGGGCCGGCGTCGCTTTGGCGTAGATCTTTCGACAGATGTCTTTGTTGCCACTCGTCAAGTATGACCGAAGTTGTAGATCTGCAACATGCATCGCGCGCTCCCGACGCACGCGGCGGACTACTTCGGCCCCGTCGCAGGGGACTCGTGTTCGTCCTGCTCATGTCGCTCCTGAAGGGGCCGACGCGCCGGAACTTCAACGCCATCTTCGTCGGTGGAGCGATGGGGGCGTACATCAGCGGGGGGACTCGGGTTGTGGGAGCTAGCCTTCGCCGCTGTCGGAAGCTTCGTCGCGTTCCGAGGTCTCCAAGACGCTCGCTACATCGGCGTCGCAGCGACGGCCCGTTCAAGGCGCTCGACTTTCAGGAACCATACCTCCGCGCGATTCTCGGCTTCATCGGTCTAACCGATGTGGAGACGATCCGCGTCGAAGGCCTCAACATGGGACCCGTGGCGGCGGCGCGACGCGTTGCCAACGCCAAGGCGCGAATAGCGCGTCTGCTTCCGGCGGTGGCGGCGTGAAGCACAACGACCCTTACTTCGACTCAACCTTCGCGATCGGGTGGTCGCCGCCCTCGAGGGCCGCGACCGCGCCGGCCCAGGCGGTGTCGCCGGGATACAGCTGCGATCGGAGGTACGCCCATACGAGGGCCCGCAGAGTGGCGACGCGTTCGGGGTTCTCATCCGACGTCTCGGCGGCGTCGTAACCGGAGATGCCCCCGAACATGTGCTCCGCTCCGAAGAACGTCAGGAGCGTCTTGGGCGCAGGGGCGCACGTGAAAGCGTCCGACCGGTAGCTGAGCCGGTCGGAGAACATGGGGTTGAGGTCCTTGTCACCCGCGATGACCAGTACCTGCCCCGTCATTTTGGAGAAATCGACGAATCTCAGCATCGGATAGTTCTTGGCCGCCTTTGAAGCCAAGTGCGTGTCTCCGATTCCGGGGGCGGCAATCACGACCCCTGCCTTGATTCGGGGGTCGGACAGGTTCTTTTCACGCGGGTCGTCGGGGTCAAGAACCTGCATGCCGAGCAGGAGAGTGACGGTCCCGGCGCCGAGCGAGTGTCCAACCGCGGCGATGCGGTCGCGGTCCATGCGACCGGCGAGACCAGGCACGGCCGCCCCGAGCTCGTCGAGGTGATCGAGGATGTAGTGCATGTCCGTCGCCCGGTCGCGCCAGAAGAGGGGCGCGTCGGGCAGGTCCATCTCCCGCAGTCCCAAGACGGTCGAGTCAAGGTGCGTGGGCTGGATAACGACAAATCCGTGCGCGGCCCAGAAGTTGACGAGTGGGCCGTACCCATTGAGGGACGAGAGGAAGTTCGCCTTGCCGTGGCCGTGAGACAGCAGGATGACCGGCAAGTCGCTCCCCGCCTTGGGGATCGAGACCTTGATCTCGAGCGGCACGGGACGGCCCGGAACGTCAAAGACCACCGGACTGTAGGTGACGACATCGCTCGGCGCATTTACTGGAATGTTTGCAGCGTCAGTGTTCGCCCTCTGCCCACGTATGGGCGTGGGCGCCGCCGCGCCCCCGACGCCTGATGAGCGAATGCGCATCGGAGTAGAGACGGGCTTGGTGGTGGCTGCGGTCATGATCGCTTCTCTCCGATGTGGTGAACGGGTTCTTGCTCGGTGGCGGTGCAAGGGTTGAACCACGGGAGCCAATCTTGCAGCGCCCCATCGCCAAGGACTTCGTCGCCCACGCAGCTCCGCTGACCGGCTCTGGGGCGGACCAGATTCGCGGCCGCGGGGCGCTCAACGGTTGGGTCAGCGGCATCCGCTCGGTCATCCCGGACCTGATGTTCACCATCGAAGTGGGGCCCATCACCGATGCCGATCACCTCGTGATCCGGTGGAGGGCCCAGGGGACATACCGAGGTGGTCTGTCAGGCACGGGACCAGAGTCGGTCGGCAGGAAGGTCAACTTCACCGGGACCGATACGCTGCGGGTCGCCGACGGCATGCTCGCGGAGTACTGGGCCAATGCGGACAGCCTTCTCTTCTTCCAGCAGCTTGGAATCAAGCAACTTCAGTAGAGCCGACTGTCCTTCCGGTTCGGTTAGGGAGTGGGCCCGACCTCTTGATGACCATCGCGCGCCTTCTGCATTCAAGCGCAGTCTCCCGCGCAAAATCACCGTACGCGCGTGGCGCGTGCCCAAGCAGTCCGGTCACCGCTTCGAGGTCGCCTTTCCCCGCCGTAAACCCGCGTTCGAGATACCCCTGGAACATCATGCGCATGTCGAACGCCGCCCACGAGGGTCCGGTTTGCTGCATCTGCCGCTCGAAGGCGTCCATGTCTTCCCCTACATAACGGGAACTTTCATGTAGTAGGCTCCTGGCCGCTTGCGGGAGAGCAAGTTCGGGGCCCGGCGCGCCACCTGCGTAGCGTCCGAGATCTTGGCGATTCGCCACACCGACGCTTCGCAAAACGCCACACCGAGGGCTTCTTTGCAGCCGCGAACATTCTTCAGGACGCGTCCGTATGTCGCGCGATTCGACTTCCTCGGGTGAGAGCGGGGTTGGTGCCGCGCCGCACCTCCTCGCGCTCATGAAGAGAGGCGACGACGCCTTCAACGCCCGGAACGTCGCAGGGATGGACGCCGTGCATCATCCAAACATGATCGCGTACGTCACCGGGAACGCGGAGCCAATCTATGGACGAGCCGCGCATGCCGCCGTGATGAAGCAGTTCTTCAGCATCTTCCCCGGCGTCCACGTGCACAACGACCCGTACCCGGTCCAGTTCGGGAGCGGTGACTGGATCGCCGTCGTCAGCCGCATCACTGGGACGTTCACCGGAGAAATGAAGCTGCCGACGGGCAAGGTCGTCCCTCCGACGGGAAAGGCGTTCGACGTGGAGTTCGCGCAAACCGTCAAGTGGGACGGCGACCTGCTCATCGAGCGACTTGTGGGCCTTGAATCAGGAACTGCGACGTTTGGGGGCGCGCGTGTCCCAGAACAACTATGTCCAGGTGGTCAACTACTGAGATGGCTCTCCGCTCGAACTCCATCGGGCGCGGAATCGCCAGGTCGAGCTGTGCTTCACGCCGGGCTCGCGACAGGCGAGCGACGTTGCGATCGCGTCGCTCGACCTCGTCGTCGACCCGCGTGACTGCGTCTTCCGCGAGGATGCGACGGACGGCGCGTACCGACACGCCCGTGCGCGCCGCAACATCCGCTTGCGCGTGACCGGCGCGAGGAAGGACCTGGATCTCGTGACGCAGCAACATGGGGATCATCTCCCCCGTCTGCTCTCCCCGCTGCCCGCTCATTGTCGCCGCGATCATGCTCCGCGCTCCCGTCTGCGCGAGCGGCCTCTGGCGCCCTTTGACCGGCGTACCGCGCTGCGTAACGAGGGGGTCGGTGGGGTCGGTGTGTAACAAGGCGCCGTCTCAATTGAGCGCAAGGACTCATGACCTACGGGAATTTCCAAGACTCCGGGCTCAGTTGCTGCGGCTCTTTGCGAAGGTAGGGCTGGAACCATGCAGCCGAGGGTCATCGCTTGGGCTGCAGGCTTGCTCATGCCGCGGCGTGTCTCCTAGTGTCTCTGCGCGGCTTCCGCCCGGGCAGCGCCATCGCCAGCCCAATCGGAGAGCCCGCGCACGCCAAATGCCCTCAAACCGCGTCGAAGAAATGGGGTCGTCGGCCGGGCCAGCTCCCGCGGGCTCCCGCGAGCTCGACGCGTTCTTGGCAAGGACCGAAGCCGACTATCGGAAGCTCGCCAACGCCCTACCTCACATCATCTGGACGTGTGACGCCCGGGGGCGCCTGGAGTGGGTCAACGATCGATGGTTGGATCTGACGGGTCTGAGCGCGGAAGAGTCGCTCAGCGACAAGGGGGCCCTCGTCGCCGTGCATCCCGACGATCGCGAGGAGGTCCAGGAACGCTTTGGTCAAGCCCTCGTGAGCTCTGGCGCATGTGAATTCGAGTACCGGATCCGCACCAGAGAGGGCGCCTATCGCTTCCACCTCTGTCGCGTGGTGCCTGTCCGCAATGAGGACGGCGTCATCATCCGCTGGGTGGCGGCCGCCTTCGATATTGACGATCGCCGAAAGGCAGAGGAGGCGCTTCGGGCGTCCGAGGCCGCCTTGCGGCGTAGCGAGGCACTGGCACGAGCGCGGGCCGACGAGCTCGCGGCCCTGATGGAAGCAGTGCCCGCCGCCGTGTGGATCGCTGAGGACCCCGCCTGTCGCAAGCTGCGGGGCAATCGAACGGGGCACGCGCTCCTGCGTACCGACTCGGGACAGAATCTCTCGAAGACGGCGACGACCCAGGGAGCCACGCGACACTTCAAGGTCTTCGCGAACGAGGTGGAGATTCAGCCCGAGGATCTCCCTCTCCAGCGAGCCGCACGGGGCATCGAAGTAAGAAATCATGAAGAGCAGGTTCACTTCGACGACGGGCAGGTCATTCACCTGTACGGCAGCGCCGTCCCACTGCGGGATCCGAGCGGCGAGCCGCGGGGGGCGATCGGGGCCTTCGTCGACGTGACGCGGCTCAAGCAGGCCGAGGCAGCCATGCGCGCGGCCGATCGTCGAAAGGACGAGGTTTTGGCGATCTTATCGCACGAGCTCCGTAACCCGCTTGCACCGATCGTCACCGCCGTTCAACTCATGGAGCTGCGGGGCGACGTGGCAACTCCGCGCGAACGAGAGGTGATCCTCCGTCAGGCAAGACACCTCCAGCAGCTCGTCGATGACCTGCTCGACCTTTCGCGCGTGGCGCGCGGGAAGGTCACTCTCCTGACAAGACCGCTCGAGCTGGGGAGCGTTGTCGCGAACGCGGTCGAGGCGACTGCCCCGCTGCTCGAGCAGCAGAAGCACCGGCTGGAGCTGGCTGTCCCACCAGAGGGCCTCCTGGTCGACGCGGACGAGGTGCGGCTCACTCAAGTCGTCAGCAACCTGCTCACGAATGCCGCACGCTACACGCCTCCCGGCGGGCGGGTGGTGGTGACGGCTGCGCGCGATGGAGACGACGTCGTCCTGCGCGTTCGCGACAACGGGATTGGCATCGACCCGGTCCTGTTGCCGCACGTGTTCGAGATGTTCGTGCAAGGTCAGCGCAGTCCCGACCGCCCGCAAGGCGGCCTCGGGCTCGGGCTGTCTCTCGCGCGAACGCTCACCACGCTGCATGGAGGGACTGTCAGCGCACACAGCGACGGGCTCGGTCGCGGCAGCGAGTTCACGGTACGGCTGCCGGCGTCGTTGCCGAGCCAACACTCGGCGCCCGCGCCGCCGCCCGTCAAGTCACCGAGGGTCGCCCGCGTTCAGCGAATTCTCGTCGTCGACGACAACCGTGACGGCGCCGAGATGCTCTCCGCCCTTCTCACGGGTCATGGGCACGAAGTGCAGATCGCCAACAGCCCCTCGGAAGCGTTGTCGTTGGCGGGTGACTTTCGCCCTCGGATTGCGATTGTCGACATCGGTTTGCCGGTGATGGACGGCTACATGTTGGGCCGCGAGCTGCGCACTCGGCTGGGAAGTGCCACACCGGTTCTGGTCGCGCTCAGCGGCTACGGCCAGGAGCAGGACAAGCGCCGCAGCGAGGAGGCGGGGTTCGCCTTGCATCTCGTGAAGCCGGTCGACGCCGACACCCTCGCGCTTTTCATCGACGCGATCGGCCCCGACGAGTACCGTTCATGAGGCGCCGTCCCGAGACGCCTGTGCGTTACTTCGAGGACTCGGACGTCGACGTCGACCGCCCAAGCAGCGCGGCGATGGCCCCGAGAAGCTGCTGGACGTCGACCGGCTTCGGGACGTGCACGTCGAAGCCCGCTGCGAGCACCGCGTTGCGGTCCGGGGGACTCACGTAGGCGGTCAGCGCGACAGCGGGGATGCCACGCGCGCCGTGCCTCTCCCGCAGCTCCCGGAGCAAAGTGAGGCCGTCTTCGCCCGCGAGCCCGATGTCGGAGACGATCACCTGGGGCCTCGTGGCGCGCACGTGTTCGATCGCCTCCGCGCCGGTAGCGGCCGCGAACACGCGCGCGCCGCGCGACTCGAAGAGCTCCACGAGCAGGGCGCGCGAGTCGGCCTCGTCCTCGATGATCAGGACGGCCACGTCTCGCAGCTCGCCTTCGCTCTGCCGGTCGGCCGAGGACCCATCCGGCGGCGACTCGCCGGTGGGGAAGGGTCGCGCTGGAAGCTCGACGACGAAGGTGGCGCCGCGCCCCTCACCTTCGCTGTGCGCCTCGATGGATCCGCCGTGCAGCTCCACGATCCGCTTGGCGATCGTCAGACCGAGGCCCAGGCCTTCCGTCGGTCGTGCGAAGCCGCCCTCCGCCTGCCGGAACGGCGTGAAAACGTGGGGCAAGAACGACGGGGCGATGCCCCGTCCGTGGTCGCGGACCACGATCGAGACTCTTTTCAGCGGATCGTGCGCGACGGTGACCTCGAGGCGACCGCCGGTCGGCGAGAACTTCACCGCGTTCGCCAGCAGGTTGGTGACCGCCTGCTGCAGCCTGGCAGCGTCCCCGCGCACCGGCGGCATGGGCCACGCGTACGAGGGGACGACCTCCAGCCGCTTCGCCTCCGCCGCCGTGTGCACCGACTCGACGGCCATCTTCACGACGTCCACGGGGCAGAAGTGCGCCGACTCGAGGGTCAGGCGGCCTGACGCGATCCGGCTGACGTCGAGCAGCTCGGCGATGAGCTTCTCCTGATTTGCGGCGTTGCGCACAATGACGTCGAGCGCGTGCACGTGACGCTCCGCGGGCAGGGTGCCCGCCCTGAGCATCTTCGCCCAGCCCGTGATGGCGTTGATGGGGTTTCTGAGCTCGTGGCTCACGAGGGAGAGAAGCTGGTCCTTGAGGTGGTTGGCGACCTCGGCCTGCTCGGCCGCCTCGCTCGCCTGAGCGTGCGCCGCCTCCACGGCCGCCCGGGCTTGGCGCTCGGCGACGAGGAGGGCCTCCTGCTTGCGGATTTCGTCTTCGAGCCGCCCGATGAGAGTCGTCACCGCCGAGGCGACCACGAACGTCATCGCGAGGTACCCGGCGGCAAGCCGAACCCAGGTGCTCACCTTCGTCCAGTCGAAGGTCGCGGCTGGATCGGGCTGGTGCAAGAGACCCGCCGCGCTCGCGACTCCGATCAACACGATGCTCCCGGTCGTCGCGATGGACGACAGCCAGACGATCCTCCTTCCGAGAAAGACGCCCACGAGCACCATCGAGCAGCTGAGACCGAGCAGCACGCCAGGGGTTGCGCCGATCCGGGCTGCGAGCACGATGCACCCGAGGACCAGCGTCAGGACGAGCGCGATGGCCAGCGGCCGGGTGCGGCGCGGATCGCGCGAGAGCACTCCGATGGCCACGAACGAAAGGCTCATGGAGAGCACCAGGACGCGGTCCAACGAGGCGTAGGGACCACGACTCAGGGCGATCAGGACCAGCGCCGGCGCGGCGAGCGCCACGAGCACGCGCGAGAGTCTCTTCAGCGTGACGGCGCGCCAGTCCGCGAGGGCGCGGGAATGGAGGTCGCCTGCGGGGAGGATCATGGGGTTGCCGGTGCGGGTCAGGGGTGCGGAGGCAGCCTATCCGACCTCGTGTTTCGCACCGTCGGCGACGCATCCTCGCGCGCCTCTCGCGGGGGCGTGCAGGCCATTCGAGCTTATCGCCGGCGCGCTCTCGCCTTTCGCCGCCTTCCCCTTGTTGGCGTCGCGGCAGGCGCCCACGACCGTCGCGCCCAGCTGCGCGAGTCCGGCGACCGTCGCCTTCCCTATGCCGCTGTTGCCGCCTTCGAGTTTGCGCGCGAGGAAGCGGTCGAAGACCAGAAGCTGGCGCCTGCGTGCGAAGTCGATCCCGCTGGACGACGAAGAGCGGAGGCGGGTCTCAACGGCCTGTTTGAACGCGGCGGCCGTGGCATAGCGGATCACGCAGCTCTCCAGCGGGCGCGAATCGCTTCCACGTCGTCCTTGTCGAGGAGCCCACGTGCGCGTGCCTGTCGAGCTGCCACCTCGATGAACTCGGGCGATACGTGCGCCTCCACGCAGTCGGGCAGCGTCCGAAGCACATTCGTCACGGGGACCGCGCCAAGCTCGACACGCTCCCCGAGAGCTACCCTCCGTGCGCACAGGACGGTTGATTCGCCCGGTTGGCGAAGCGGAGCTCCGGCAACCAGCGGGGGGTTGCGGCGCAGCAACAGGTCGCGGGCTGCCCGATGGCGGCGCGATCGTTCACGAACTGCGCAAGGAGGCAGCGCGACACGAGGACCCAGGACTCGCCAGCTCATTTGGGCGACCACGTTCAATTCAGCCGCGAGCGGGTGCTCCCTCAGGACGCCGCGCTCAAGGGGGTCGCGGAGGAGAAGTCGACGCCGGAGACCTTGACGACGGCCTGCCAGGCGGCTTCCTGGTTGGCGCGATCGTGAAAGTGCGGGTGACCCATCGCCTCAATTGGGCCTGTGAGCTTCTTCGGCGCCGAGGCGAAGAATTGCCCCGAGACGTCGGTTCCGAACTCCGATGCCTGGAGGTATCGTCGAGCCGCGGTCTCCGGCGTCTGGGACATGCCGGGAATGAGCTTCACGATTGGGATCAGCAGCCACTTCAAGGCCGGGCCAGCGTTACGCACCGCCTTGGTGTCGGGCGCGCTACCGGGCGACACGGCGTATACGGCCATGCCGGAGGGTAGCCGGCGCGCCAGCGCCGCGACCCACCAAGCGATGATGAGCTTCGCGTCGGCATACGCCCGGTTGGGCACGTACTTCACGTTCGGCCCGTTACGCAGCAAGGCTTCCACCGCGGCACTTCGGTCACCCTGGTGATGCATGGCCGCGAAGGCCGCCACGTCGGTGAAGCTGAACAGGGGCACGTCCCCTCGGGCAGGTTCCGCGCCGGAGATAACAATCCGCGCGCCAGGGCTCAGCAGGTTGGCGCGGAGCAAGCCGACAGTCAGTTGATGATGGCCGATGAGCGGGGCCTGAGAAGCCTCGACGCCCGCCGCAGTGAGCACGCGCTTCTTACCTCCGACCAACCCTGCATTGAGCAGTAGGAAATCGATCGTCCGACCTCGCTTGACGAGCTCGGCGAGGGCAGACTGAACGCTGGACGGCGTGTCCAGATCCAGCTCCAGCGGCGTGAAGACCTGGGTCTTGGTCTCAGCCGCGAGCTGAGCGGCCGTTTCCTGGACCCGGGCCAGGCTGCGCCCGGTGACGATGACCTGGCGGCAGCCCTCGGCGGCGAGCATGCTGGCCGCCGCATAACCGAGCCCGGAGGTGGTGCCGGTGACGAGAGCGATCGAATGTCTCATGGGTGGTTCCGTGGTGTGGGGGGGAGGGAAGATCGAACCGGGAGTTCCAACACGTCGGGGCCGGTCACCTTGCCGATTTCTGAACTGTTCGGTACTGTAATTGGGGCGAATGGTCAGGCGCAAGGAGTTTTGAACGGAATGATTCAAAAGACCACTAGGCCGCGTGGACGACCGCGCGGCTTCGACGAGCTGGAAGCGCTGGAAAAGGCGACCCAGGTGTTCTGGTCGAAGGGCTACGACGGAGTGACGATCGACGATCTCGTCGCCGGGATGGGTGTTGGTCGGCCGAGCCTGTATGCCGTCTTCGGGGACAAGCGGACGTTATTCCTGCGCGTCCTCAGGGCGTACGCAGAGGAGAAGGGCGCTCTCGCTGCGAAGGCACTCCTCTCGCCGCAGGCTCTTCGCGCCTCGCTCGCCAGCTTCCTGAGGCACGCCGTCGAGAGTGCGACCGAGGAAGGCTCGGCCGCGGGTTGTCTACTCGTGTGCGTCGCGCCGCTTGTGGACGACGCAGAGGTCCGGCGGTTCCTACAGAACGCTACGGCTGGCGGGCTGGCGATGGTGGAACGTCGTTTGCGCGACGGGATCAGCGCGGGAGAAATCCAATCGGACTTTCCTGTAGCCGCGCGGGCGAGCCAAGCCATTGACCTTGCCCGTGGTTTGACCGTGCGTGCAAAGATGGGCACGCCGCGCAAGACGCTTCTCACGGATGCCGAGGAAGCGGCTGACTTGTTGGTGCTTCTGCCGCGGGAGACTAACCACCGGCCGAGCGGCAGCGCCCGGAAAGTCCGTACGGTTCGGGGCTGACTTCCACGTCCGTGGGACAGCAGATAGCGCAAGGACGTTTGGCTTCGTAGAATCAGCGCCACTCACGGCGAGCCCCCCCTGGCCGAGCAAGCTTTGAAACAGCGACGCGAGCGAGCGCTACCCTATGAGGATGACGCGAATCGTTGCCGCGATGGCCCCTCTGGCAGTGGTTGCCTGCGCGGCATGCAACAACGATACGTGCAGCGCTGCGGGGGGCCACTGCGAGCTGGGGGCACCGCGTCCCGGGTGCTTCCTCGGCCCGCAGACAGACTGCAATTCGAACCCGCCCAATCCCGGCGGAGGACACTGCTGCCTGCCATGCCCCGCCGGGACGGTGCCCAACGACGGCGGCAGCGGGCCGGCATGCGTCGACGTGGGGCGCGACTAGCGTTACAGCGCGGTCTGCACCGCCATGTGCTTGCGGGGGAGGCCCGAGAGCGAGAGTTACGCCGCGCGGGCGAGCGCCCTTTGCAACCACACGCCTCTCTTGGTCAGCGCAGCTGAACCCGGCCGAGCGAAGACAAGTTGGAGACCGTCTCACGCGGCGATGCGTGCCAGTTGCTCGAGAAGAAAACGAGATTGACTGCGCGTAGGCAGTCCGATCTTCGATCGAAGCGGCTCCGGAGCCTCCGCCTCATCGGCCCTGAGTTCTCCGAACGCACGGTCTCGCACGGCCGCCACGCGTGCCTTGGTCGCGCGTTCCAGGCGCCCGCGAAGCCATGCGTCCACCTCGAACGCGAGCGCCGCGTGGCGCGTTTCGTCGCGCGCGATGCGGGTCATGGCCGCGCGAATCACGGTGTCCATCGCGGCGGCCGCCTGCCAGTGAGCGACCAGCGCGCCGAACGCCTCGCGAACACAGCCTTCGACGGCGTTTTCGGCGGCGATGGCTTCCAGGCTCCTCCGGACAGGCCTCGGTTCCACCTTCGCCATGACGACCCCTCCGCCGTAGCGCCTGGCAAGCGCGCGGGTCATCCTGGCGTGGCGGATCTCGTCTCGGGCGGCCCGCCCGGCCGCTTTGACAAGGCGCCGGGGTGCGCGGTGCGCGATGAGCTCGCGACGCAGGTGGTGGAACGCATCGACGGATGCAGCTTCGAGCCGCGCCATTTCGGCGAAATGGACGCCCAGGGCCGTTCCGAGTCCGGGCGGCGAAGGTAGCAGGCCGGCCGGCCGCCGTCCGGTGCAATTCGCCTGGCATTGAATCAGGGGCACGCCCGCATCGTCGATAGGTTTGCACGACGTCCAGATGACTGAGCCAGTTCCGCAAAGGGAATTGCACTGCGAGCCGGAGAGCCCTCCGTCACCGGCGTGGATCTTCGCGAGGGCCCCCGCTTCGAGCGGAAAGCACGCAGGGTAGCAACCCCCAGGGCCGATCATCGGCGTGGAAACGACCATCCCGCAGCTCGTCACGATGAATGTCGCGTCCCCATCGCTGCTCGAATCAGCGATGACAGCCGGGGCGTCGTCTCGAGCATCGACGCTCGCGTCCATCGAGCCGCCGTCCGCGGAATGCTCGTCGCCCGCAGTCGCGTCGGAATTGACGTTCGAATCGGGCGCGACCTGTCTGTCGGCCGTCAGAACGTCGCCTTGGGCGTCCGCACTCCCTTCGAGCATCGTCGCGTCTTCCGACTCGGCGTCCCCTTGGGAAGGCGTCGCGTCGGGTTGGCCGCCGCCGGCCCCGTCCGCGGTCGATGAGCCGTTGTTCTGGGCTCCAGTCGGAGGGGCGCCCGTCGACGACCCGCCGCAGGACACGAGGAGCGCGCCTCCAGATACTGCCATGGATGACGCCAAGATGCGCTGAAAGGCCCGGGCAAGCACTCGATGGTTCAAGGAGACCTCGAATCGTACGCAAAGCAACGCGCATGCCCGGCACGCATTGGGGAAATTGCGCGAGACCCAATGCCGGGCCTCAGGCACGGGTGACGTGGTCTGGCACACTTGGGCACATGCGAATCTCGAACCGGCCCGGGCGGGTGGCAGCGGGGATACGGGACGGGGATGGGGCCCGTCGGCCCGGGCGTAAGACACACACGTCTGGCGCGCCCGCCGTGGAGCGCGCAGGCTAGCGCGAAACGTCTAGAGCCGTCGCAGCACGCTTGCGAAAGGCCGGTGTCCTGCGCGGAAGTCTTTCCCGCGAGGCCCTTCAAGACCGGGATCACGCATTGAACGACCACGCTCGGCGGCGGAAATCCGGCGGGCGCTCCCATGCAAACCGAGAGTGCCGAGCACAATTGCACGGCGTAAAGCGTTCTCGAGTCCGAGCCCCATCCGAGCACGACATCGGTCGAGACCCCCGTGCATTGCTCCCAGTTCCCGTCGAGCGCCTTGCACCAGCCGAAGGGAACGTCGGTCGTCGTCCCATCGCGGAGGGCGTCGAGCTCATCGAGCCCACGCCCGAGTCTGCGGGCTACCGGTCATTTGAACGAGGGGTGGGCGTGCGCGGGGTGGCCGCTCCGCGGATCATGCCTCTCGACCCCCTCGGGAACGCCGCCTGCGACATCCACCGTCGCGATCACGCCGCGCGCCCAGAGGGTGCGCTCCACCATCGCCCGAAAGACCCACTCGATCGCCCCGCGCACATGCGGGCCTTCGAGGATCTCGAGCGCGCGCGCGATCGCTTCGATCGTCGCGAGGCCGTGCGCGTGAGCCTCGGTCCGCAGGCGATACGTCGACGGCTCGCCACCGGGCAACGTGACGCACGGTAGGTCCTCGAGGCCCGGGAGACGTCGCCGCACTTTGGACGCCTGTCGCCACGTGCCGTCGGGCACGACGAGCGTGACGGGGCGCGGCGACTCAGCGAACCGCGAGAGAGGGATCGCGTCCTCGTGCGGGAAGAGCAGGACCGGCTGCGAGTCGAGCGCCGGAACGAAGGGAGCGCCGGGCTGCGCCTTTTCGCCTCGCACGAGGACCTCGCTGTTGGGGAGGCACTCGATTGCCAAACGGCCCGTGTTGGTGGGCTTGCGGTATTCGAGTCGGTGAATGACGAGCACGACGCGTGTGCGCGTCTCCACGCGCGGGATGAGCGCGCACACGCACAGGCTGTCGTGCATATGGCAACGTTTGCAGCGGACGCGCGCGTTGTCGCGGCGGGTCAAGGCGGCTCCCAGGGTAGCCCGAGCCGGTCGAACGCCGATGCGAGTTCCGGCGGAAGGGCCGCTCGCACGACGAGGGCCTCGCCCGTCACCGGATGCTCGAAGGCTAGCCGGTGCGCGTGCAGCACCAGCCGGTGCAGTCCGTATCTGGCGCGGTACATGCGATTGATCTCGCCCGAGCCATAGTTCACGTCGCCGACCAAGGGGTGGTCGATATGGCGGAGGTGCCGGCGCACCTGGTGCAGCCGGCCGGTCTCGGGGAAGGCGTCGACTAGCGAACAGCGCTCCACGGAGGATGTCGCGAGGCGACGGAAGCGTGTGACGGCGGACACGCGCGGGCCGCCTTCGCTCTTGGGGATTGGGTGATCGATCAAGCCCGCGTCAGGCGCCACGCCGCGCACGAGCGCGACGTACCGCTTCTCTACGCGTCGCTCCTCGAAGGCGAACGCGAGTGCGGCAGCTACCTCGCGGGTGCGGGCGAAAAGGAGCGCTCCGCTGGTGCCGCGATCGAGCCGATGCACCGGGTGGACGTGCTGACCGAGGGCGTCGCGCACGCGGAACATCGCCACGTCATCGTCGTCATCCCAGCCGCGGTGGACCAGAAGGCCCGATGGCTTGTTCACGACGACCAGGTGCGGATCGACGAACAAGAGTTCGATGGCTAGCTCCGTTGGGCCTTCTTCACTCGGCGTCCGACGCGTCGTTCGCGTCCGCACCTGCGTCGGCTGGACCGTAGGTGCAATAGCCGCAGAAATCGCCCGGAAACCTCGGCGGATCGGGACCGCACGTGGTCCCGGGAACGCGCCTGCCCCGAAGCCTCCGGACGACGAAGAGAATAGGCCGGTCCACCGCCTCAACATATCCAACCTGCCCTATAGCGTCGACAAGGAAGCCCTGCTGACGTGGCCACCGAGGCTTTGCGATGTACAAGCGCTAGACGTGCCCAGCGGGCGCATTGAAGGTCACGCCAATCGCGGATTTTCGTTGCAAGCGTCGCGTTTGACGGGGACCTCGATTCCTTGATCCGCAGTCTTGATGGGGTTCAACTTGGAGGTCGACGCATACGAGTTGGAAGGGCGTTGGCACGTGGCGGCGCCTAGGCTGAATCGCGTCGCCCTCGCTCGTGAAGTGCCCGGCATCGCCTAAAACAGTCCGCCCGCAGCGTTGTCGTCGAGCGAGCAGGGAACCCTCGGCTCCAATGGCGGCGCTCAGCAATGAAACAACCGACGAAGAATCCCTCCAAGGTCAAACGCGCCGCGTGGCACCCCGACCGACCCGGCGAGCGATGTGAAGCTTCCGGTCTGACGCAGTAGTGCTGAGCTTCAGCGCGCCGCCCGGCGCTGAGCGCGCGCGCAGTGGGATCGGGCAGTCGTCGCCGATTGGCGCGAGGAAGCGGTGGCAATCGTCCACAACCTCCGCCGTGCCGCTTCTACGCGGGGCGATCCCCAGCCGGCGTGTAGGTGGTCCTTAGCGCCGCCTACCCGCCGGCGCGGCTGGCTCAGCCGAAGTGGTAAAAGAACTCCTCGCGGGCGATCTTGCCGTCGACCACGGTGAACAAGCCAATCTCATCCATCGTCCTTCGTTCGCCGGTCGGCTTGAAGGTGAGGTCGAAGACGAAGCGGACCGCGAAACGGTCGTCGTGCGGATATGGGCCAAAGATCTCGGCCTTGTGCACTTCATTGTTGGCTAAGAAGAAGCTGCTCTTGTTGCGGAGCGCGTCGAGGCCCTTGACGGTGCGCTCGCGCCCCGGAAGTTGGACAGCTTCCACGCTCACCGCGTCCGGGCTGAACAGCGTCGAGAGACACTCCTCGCGCGGGCGGTCTTTCACCAGCGCGACGTAGCTCTTGCCGATCTCGTAGGTGGTCATCGTCAGGCTCCTTGACTTGCAGACTGTAGCGGTGGAACCAGTACCTCGCGCGCGAACATCTCAAGTGTCGTCGGGGTGGTGGTCTCCGCAGTTCGCCTCTCAGCCGGCTGGTAGTCCTCACGAGCGAACGACCGGTACATGTCGACGTATCCGTCGGCGACGGAGGGGGCTCGCCCCGCGCTTCAGGAAGGTCTCGCGCAGAGCCTCGAGCGGGATCTGCTGGTACCGGACGGGCTTGCCGAGCAGGCGGCCCAGGATGTCCGCCGGGTCCTGCGCGCTCAGGTCCGCGGCGCCGTGCACTCCCCAGGCTCCTCGGTTCGCTGGAACGGCCCGGCGCTGGCCGCCGAGCTGGGGGTCAGCCTGCGCACCCTGCGCCGGGACATGGCCCGCCTCGCTGCGCGCGGTGTCCCCATCGAGGCCGAGCGTGGACGCGGCGCCGGGTGTGGCTGCCGGTGCGCGTCGGGCCGGGGCGGCTGCAGCTCGATCACCGCGAGGCCGTCGACCTGCTGCTCGCGCTGGCGATCGGCGAGCGCATTGGCTCTCTCTTGCGTCTCTCGAGCCTGAGGGGTCTACGCCAGAAGATCGGGATGGCCTTCCCACCGGAGGAGCGGTCCCGGGTGAGCCGTCTGGGTCGACGCATTCTGCACGGCCCACTAGCGTCGTCGAGCCTCACTACCTCCTCTTGGTATGGCCCGCCTGGTACCTGCTCATCTGGGACCGCCTTCGTGACGCGGTACGCACGCTGCGGCTGGACCGCATCGAGTCGGCTCGCCTCACGGACCGGACCTTCCTGCTGTGCGACGCGGACGCGATGATGGTCGTGGCGAGGGACCTCTTTGCACCGGTCTGAGGCACCGAGGCGGCGCGGCGAGACGAGACGTGGGCCCCTCCACCTTGCGCGGCTAGCGGGGTCGATCTATATTTATCGAGCGTGCCCGATGAGAAAAGAACTGTCCTCGTCGTCTTGTTCATCCCAAGCGTCGAACGCGACGGGAAGACCGCCATCGATCAGGATTATTGGGTCACCAAGGCCCTTGAAACCTTCGGCAAGCTCTTCTTGCGGCGCCACGGCCTTCCCGAAGGCGCGAGGCGTGTGGAGGGACGACGCCAACAAGGGCAGGCTCGTCTTTGACGAGCCCGTCGTCTTCCATTGCTACACGAGCCGCGAGCAGATCGAGGACGCCAAGAAGCTCGCCAAGCTCCGTGCTTTCTGTCGTCGCATGGGCAAGGACACAAACCAGGGCGAAATCGGTCTGGTGATCGATGGCGAGTACCTCGCCATCAACGATTACTAGGAGGCGACCATGGCCAAGGTGGACATCGACAAGATCGCAAAGAAGCTGGGTGCGACGCGCCGAGGGACCGTCGGAGCTCGGTCGGGTTACTTCGGAGCGATGGAGCTTCTGGCCGAGGTGCAGCGGCGCTTTCAGGTGCCGCCGACGGGCGGCCGAGCTACGGACCCGTCGCTCACGGTTCAACGGCAGATCGCACTGCAGGAGCAGACCTACAAGCGCCTCGTCGTGATGGCGAAGAAGCTGAGCAAGGCAACCGGCAGGTCGATCGGCCCCTTGCAAGTGGGCACGGTGCTTCTTGAGCACGCAACACAGGAATGCGAGGCGGACATCGCGAAGATGCTGGTGGCGGGCTAGCCGTCGTGGCTACTTTTCGTGTCCGCACCTCACGCGGCGCGCCGGTAGTCGTGGTGCAGACCGCCGAGCACGGGGACGGCCTCGATGCGGCCTTCGGTTTCGGGCGTCCGCGGAATGGGCTGCTGCTGGGAGAGAGCGCGTAACGAGGGGGTCGGGGGGTCGGTGGGCGCGAGCCTCGACATGGCCAAGTTGCCGAGCTGGTACGCGAAGCCGGGCAGAATCGCTCGGACCGACGGGGGCGACAGCTCGATGAGGTGCGCAGGCACGATTCCCCAGGCGCCTTGGATCATGAACTGCATGACGAACCCGCCGACCGCGAACATCGGCGCCGTCGACGAGTACGCCCACAAGGGGATCGCAGGCAAGGCTAGAAAGGCAGCGAGGACGATGGCCCGACGGCGTCCGATGCGTTCCGAGATTGTCCCGAAGAAAACGCCGCCGCAGAGCGCCCCGACGTTGTAGACGATGGCGATCGTGCCGACCGTCGAAGGGTCGAACCTGTGCTGAGCCTGCAGAAATGTGGGGTAAAGGTCCTGCGACCCGTGGCTGAACGCGTTGAAGCAGGTCATCAGAAGGACCAAAAAGAGCAAGTCCGCCAATGGCCGACGAGGGCCGCGACGATCTGGCTTCCTTCCGCACGGCGCCGGTGCGCCCCGGCGAGCCACTTCGGTGACTCTTCGACCGTCTGCCGAATGTAGAAAACGAGGAACGCAGGCGCCGCACCGACAATGAACATTCCGCGCCAGCCGATTCGCTCGAATAGAAACTTGAAGACGAGTGATGCCAAGAGATAGCCGATCACGTATCTTTCCTGGAGAAAGCCCGAGAAAAATCCGCGATTTTTGGCTGGCAATGTCTCGAGCGCGAGGGCGGCGCCAATGCCCCATTCCCCGCCCATGGCGACCCCGAAGAGTGCCCGCAAAACGAGGAGTGCCGTCAGATTGGGGGCGAACGCCGACGCGAGCTCGAACACCGAGTAGCTGACCACATTGAGCATCAGCATCGGCCGCCGCCCGTATTTCTCCGCCAGCCAACCGAAGACGAGAGCCCCGATCGGGCGCATCGCAAGCGTCAAAAAAATCCCCTGGGCGACCGCGTGCACGGCGGCATTGAATTCGCCAGCGATGGCGTGGACGGCAAACACGAACAAGAAAAGGTCGAACGCGTCGAGCGCCCAGCCGGCGACCGCCGCGACGAACGCGTTGCGCTGGGCGCGGGTCAAAGCAGCAAACGGTGTCGTGATGCTCACGGACGAATCTCCTCTCTACAAGGCTGCACGACGCGTCCGCCGAGGATCGTTCAGGAATTCGTAACGAGCAAGACTTGAAGAGCGGCGTGAAGATGGGTCCGTGTTCGAGGCGTCACCGCTCAACCAAGTGGAGCGCTGGTTTGCCGACCTCACGGGCAAAGCGATCCGGCGCGAATCCCATCGCAGCGTTCGCGAACTCAAGGCCGCCATCCTCAAGAACGACGGGTCGATGATCCTCTCGCGCCGAGAAGCCGCGGGGGAACTTCCGGCGGTCGTGCCTGTCACTGTCTCCCCATGGAGGCCCCGATGCCCGTAATCGCTTTATCGATACCCATCCTCGCCGGCAAGGCGGACGCCTTTCGGGCGGCACACCGTCGCTTCGTCGTGGATCGTCGGACCGAGTTCGAGGCGTCGCGGCGACGTCTCGGCGTTACGGCGGAGCGAGGCTTCATTCAGCGTACCCCGAATGGCGACCTCGCGATCGTCGTGTTCGAGGTGATCGATCCCGCCCGCATGTTGGCGGGTACGGCTCTCTCGACGGAGCCACTCGACGCCGACTTCCGCCGCTACTTGCTCGATGTCTTCGGGCTCGATCTCACGCAGGCTCCGACGGTGCAACCGTCGGAGCACGTCTTCGACTGGCACGCGTAAGAGCGCCGGCAGTCGGGGAGGGATGCCATTGCGCGGACGGGCCACGTTAGCCGTTCGAGGGCCGGTCGATGTTTTCGGCGCGCGGCTTCAGCGGAGTTTTAGGCGACCTTCTTGCGGCTGCGAGCGGGGGCATCCGCCCTTTGAGAAGGTAACTCGGGTCCACCCAGGTCTCCGCGAATCTACCGCGTGGCGGTTTCAGTTGCCGTCGCGGTCGCGCTTCCGGTCGAAGTGCTTGTGCCGGTCGAGGTTTGCGTCGTCGTGGCGGTTCCCGTGGACGTGCCGGTCGCCGTGTCCAACGAACACTGAAACGGAAGAAAGCACGGGCCCTCACATCCCCCGCCACACGACAAACAGACATAAGAGGTTCCGGCGTCGTAAACTGTTCCTATCCCGAACTTGGTTTGGCCAAACGTAGAAGTATCGATGCCGGTGCCGATGCACACAGAAGTGCGCGGAGCGGTGCCGCATTCGCAACTGGTCCCCGACATTGTCCCTGTAATTTCGCCACCGTCCACGTAACTGACGACGGGCGACTCACACCCCGCAGCGAAGACCGACGCGGCCAAAAGACAAGCGCGGATTGCGCGAAATCGTGCGTTCATGACTTCCGCCTTGCTCTCAAGCATGCGCCCACCGTAGCCGACTGCCAGCGGTCGGCTCCACCAGGCTTCGACCTTTCGTAACGTCTCGAGCTAGCCCGTCCTGACGTGGCGCTGGTCTTGTGCTCGCGTCGGAACGCATCTCGCGTCCGCCGGGACGAGACCACGAAGGCCTTCACTCCTCGGTCGGCAGTCGGCGCGGCGAGAGCGCCTGCCCGTGGCACGCACGTCGACCCCTCAGCGTATCGGGATGGCGGCAGGGGATGCGGCGGCGAGCTCCGCGCATCGCGTGTCGCAATGCTTCTGACCGAATTCCATCTGATCGAGTGGGCTGGAGAAGCGGCACACGGACGGCGCATCGCCCTCGCGGGCGCGATGAATGCAGTCGGCCAAGGCAAAAAAGTAGGGGTCCGGTGGCGAAAACGCGGATGGCGCTACAGGTGCTGGGACGCCGATGGGTCGAGGAGGAACGGCATGCTCCGGAGGGTGACTCGAGTGGTACTCGGCCACGCACATTTCGAGGCAGTCTTTGGGGTTGCCGGCGGCGATCGTCTCGCACCAAGCGATCCCTACCTCCGCGCTCTGCGCGCAAATCTCATGAATATCGCGGTGCCGGGGAGGAGAACCACGGTTGGCCTCCGTGGGAGCGGGCGCGCTCGCTGACGGCGGTGCGATCGACCGCGCGCGGGACGCTGAGGGCACCGCGGCAGCCATGCCGTGGGAAACAAGGTTCGGTGCTGTGACGCAGCCTGCCAGCAACAGCGTCGATGACCAACCCCGGAACTGCACACCGCGAGAATAGCAGTGCCGCAAGCAGGTCGCCTGTTACTGAGCGAGATCGCAGGGCAGCATTTTCTCACCGCGTGCATCGGCAAGCGCTGCTTCGCGTAGGTACCGCGCGGGGTCGATGTTGCGAAGCTTTGCCGTCTCGAGCAGCGAATAGAAGATGGAGGCGACCTCGGTGCCCCGCCGGGATCCCAAAGCGTCTGCGTCGTGACGGGAGCGAGTGGGCCTCGATTGCGTGCGCCATCCCGGAGGGATGCCATCGCGCGGACGGGCGACGTTGACCGCTCCTTCTCATATCGCCGCGCCGGGATGCCCGCGCCCAAGGAAAATCGTCCTCGCTTGTCAAACGAAATCGCGCTTTGCGCGCTTAAGTAGATGGGGGCAGCGAGGGCGCTTCGCGTCGCTCCACTGTCCTCCTCGAGCGCGTCAGTGCGCTTCGCAAAAGCCGCTCTGGCTCGACGAAGAGTCACCCGGATTCGAGCCGGAGCGGCTTCGATTGGCCCGAGAGCGGCGCGTGCTTCGATGAGCCGAGCGCGGAGAGAAGCAACCGCCGCTCTCCCAAGCGAGAACGACCCGTTGTCTTTCGGGAGCGACGCACCGCCAATGAGAACCCGTTCGTTGTCTACGAAGAGTGGTGCATCGATCTCGAGGAGCGACGCGTTGTCTTCGAGAAGCGATGCGCTGTCTTTTGCGAGCGACGCTTCGCCGACGAACGATGGTGCTTTTCAAACAAGAAACGAGCTTATCCAACGAGCAGAGACGCTCATCGAACGACAAGCAAGTCGGCACCGGCAATCAGCGACACGTCGCAAACGACGAAGCACGCTCTGCGAGCAAGCAAAGACGAGCTGCTTACAAAGAATGAACCGTTCACCAACGGAAGAGCGGCTTTGCTGACAATACAAGCCTCGCCGCTGACTGCAAGTGGCGCTCCGACCAAGAAGAAGGACGCGTTGTCGGAAGACAAGAAGGGCTTTGCAAGAGAACGCGAGGCTTTCACGAAACTCGAAGAGGGATTTCACACTCACGAAGCCGCTTTCTGGAAACAATGGTCGACATTTCATCAAGAGCACGCCGAATTCCACAAACCGAAAGACGACTGACCAACCTGGCACAACCGAAAACGGAGAATGACCATGACCACAGCAACCAAGAGCGTCCGTCGCTCGACCACCATGTTCGCCCCTTACCGACGAGCGTGCCCGCGCTCCGTCTCGTACGCCGAGGGCATCGTGAAACGGATGACCGGAAGCCCACCGACTTGCCAAGAGTCACCCTATGAGGCACATCCATGACACCGGTGCAGTTGAAAGGCGCAAGTGGACGTGGGTTCAACGACATTGGCTGTTCGGAAATGCGTGGCGTCTTGCGCGCCAGCGGCCTGGCACAGGATTTATCGGCCGTTGGTTTTGTCGATCCTTGCCGGCGTGGTCGGCGCGTGCGGAGGCACGGTGCAGAAGGACGCTAGCGTGAGTGATGATAATGCACACAATTGGTGCGCCGACGGCAGCGACTGCGCTGTCGACTCGGACTGCGGCTCTGGCGGTTATTGCTCCCCTTCTCCTTCACCGACCTTCGAATGCAACGAGCGTGTGTGTCGCGGTCGCTCCCCTTCAGGCTTGACCCCGGAGTCTCTGCGCGCGAGCTTGCGTCATGCGCAGCGGGCAACGCGGACCGGCTCTCCCCGCCTTCCAGCGGTTCGTCGACACGCCCATCTCGCAGCTCCTCGACGATCACGCACGGGCGGACCCGGCCGCGCACGTTCTGAGACTCTTTCACGAGGTCGCCGGCAGCGTCCCCGCCTACGGCGCGTTCTTGCGGGAGCGCGGCGTCGAGCCGCGGTCCGTCCGCACCGAGGCGGACTTTCGGGCGCTGCCGCTCCTCACCAAAGAAAACTACATCAAGCCGTTTGCCCTAGCGGACCTCTGCCGGGGCGGAACCATCTCGTCGTGCGACATGATCGCCGTCTCCTCCGGTTCGACGGGCGAGCCGACGTTTTGGCCACGCTTTGCGACCGACGAGTACGCGGTCGCCGCTCGCTTCGAGCAGGTGTTTCACGACAGCTTCGAGGCCGACCGGCGGACCACGCTGGCCGTGGTCTGCTTTCCCCTCGGGACGTGGGTCGGAGGCATGTTCACGACGAGCTGCTGCCGACATTTGGCGGCCAAGGGATACCCGATCACGGTCGCGACGCCCGGAAACAACAAGGGCGAAGTCCTGCGTGTCGTGCGTCAGCTTGCGCCGATGTTCGAGCAAACCGTCTTGCTCGGGTATCCGCCGTTTCTCAAGGATGTCGTCGACGAGGGCCTCGCCGAGGGCGTTCCGTGGAGCGACTACGCGATGAAGCTCGTGCTCGCGGGCGAGGTGTTCAGCGAAGAATGGCGCGCGCTCATGGCGGAGCGAATCGGCATGCGGCGCCCCCTTTGGGACTCCGCTTCGCTCTATGGCACTGCCGACGCGGGGGTCCTCGGCAACGAGACGCCCCTGTCGGTGGCCTCGCGTGCCTTCTTGTCGACGCGTCCCGATGCGGCGCGTGCTCTCTTCGGTGAGGCTCGCCTGCCCACGCTGGTTCAATACGATCCGATGGTCCGGTACTTCGAGCAGCACGAGCGCTCGCTCGTCTTTTCGGGAGACAACGGCATCCCTCTTCTCCGCTACGACATTTCCGACGGGGGGGGCGTCATACCGTACTCCGCGATGATCGACCGCCTGCGAGACTTCGGCTTCGACGCTGAATCGCGGGTCCGGTCGCAAGGCGACAGGGGCGTGCGCCCGCTGCCCTTCGTGTACGTGTTTGGGCGCTCGCATTTTGCTGTGTCCTATTACGGTGCCAACGTGTTCCCGGAGATGGTCGGCATCGCTCTCGAGCAGCCGGAAACACGCGGATGGGTCACGGGTAAGTTCGTGATGGAAGTGGAGGAGGACGAGCGGCGCGATCGACGACTTCACGTTGCCATCGAGCTCGCGCCCGGGCGCGTACCGCCCCCGGCATTCGCAGACATCGCGGCGGACGCCATCGTGGCAGCGCTCTTGCGGCTGAACAGCGAGTTTGCCAACTATGTCCCGGCCGAATGCCGTCGTCCGCGCGTGACACTCTGGCCGCCCGGGCACTCCGAATATTTCCCAATCGGCGTCAAGCACCGCTACTCGCGCAAGTAGTGGGTCGTCGTACGAACCGGACCCGGCCTCTCGCCACGTGGGCGGATCGCAAGGCGGGACTACTTGGCCGCGGAGGTGCGTGCCCATTCTTGGTGACCGAGACGGACGTCGATTTTCGGGTGGCGAGCGACGAAACGCTCGAGGCGCGCGAGACTCTCCGCTCCTTTTGCACGGTCCGCGGAGAAGGATCCAGGCTCGACATCGTGCTCCCAACCCCACGCCGTATGGCACGCGTCGCCCACCAGGAGCACGGGGCCGGTTGGCGTCCGCGCCAAGTAGGCGATCGTTCCTGGCGTGTGCCCGGGGACCCAGATCGCCCAGAGGCTGCCATCGCCGAAGACGTCGAGAACGCCGTCGAATACGCCGTCGGGATCGGGCTCGAAGCGCACCTCGCGCAGCGGCCCCTTGCCTTCGAGGGCCTGATCGTAGATCCCCTTCTCGAAGACGTTCATCAGCGAATGGACGTCCGCGTCGCCGGCGCCCACGTATACGGGCGCGGTCGCGGGTACGTCACGCATCCCGAGGACATGATCGAGGTGCAAGTGCGTCAAAAACACGCCCTGCACGGGCTCTCTCTCTCGCTCGACAATCGCGGCGGTGTCGACATGCACCTTCAGCTTGTCGACATGCGCAAAGCTCCCTGCAATGCCCCTGATCAAGGCATGGCTCGGATCCGTGACGAACAGGTGCTCGACGCCGGTGTCGACGAGGAACATCCCCCGCCCCGGGTGGTGAAGGACGTGGACGAAGAGAGCGATTGGCTCGCTTCGGTCGACCAGATGCGCCGCTTTGGCCGCCGGGTGGTCCAGGTTGAGCAGACCGCTCAGAGGAACCTCCCACTCGGCGGCTTCGATCGTGTCGACGGTGAGCGGGCCCGGCTGGTCGACGACCGCCTCCAGCTGGGAGGCGGACCGGGCAACGCCCAGGGAGGCGGTGGCGGTGGCATGGCTGGTCGAAGCGCAGCCGACGAGGGCGAGGATCGATGGGATGGCGAGACCGGAGAGGAGTTGGAAGGCGTTCATGCGGCCACTTTGGGCTCTGCGCGGGCGCATGATAACTGCCAAAAGACGCATGGTACCATACGCATATGCATGTATCTTGGAGCGACATCGAGCTGATTCTTGCCGTCGCGGACGCGGGGAGCCTCAGCGGTGCGGCGAAGGTGCTTCGGGTCACGCAGCCCACGATGAGCCGTCGCCTCGCCGAGCTCGAGGCCGAGCTGGGCGAGCCGCTGTTCAGGCGCACGGTCGACGGGACGACGCTCACGAGCTTCGGCGAGAGGATGGTCGAGCCTGCGCGGCGGATGGCCGAGTCGGCGCGCGACGTCGATCTGGCCGCGTCGGGCGCGGACACGAAGCCGCGCGGCGTCGTGCGTTTGACCGCGCCGCCTGGAGTTGCGTTCGACCTGGTCGCTCCCTTCGCAGCCCTCGCGCGCGAGCGTCTGCCCGACATTCGGCTCGAGGTGCTCTCCACGGTCAGCTACCTCGACCTGGCGAAGCGCGAGGCGGACTTGGGCATCCGCGTGCAGCCGTTGGACCGCCCGGCGCAGCGCGACCTGGTGACGGTCGCGAGCGTCGAGCACGGGGTCGCCGCCTATGCGACGCGCGAGTATGCCGCCCGGCTACCGCGCGGATTCGGCATCGCGGACGTCGGTTGGATCAGCTGGGCTCCGCCCTTCGAGCATGTGCCCCCGCATCCCCAGCTCGCGGCACGGATCCCGGGGTTTCGGCCGGTCTTCGCGTCCGACGACTTCCTCGTGCAGCTTCGAGCCGCGGAGGCGGGTGTCGGCGCGATCATCCTCGGCCGCTTCCGCAGCCGGCTCGCGCTTCCCACCCCCCTTCTTGCGCTGCGCCTCGATATGGGAAAGCTCACGTCGTCGCTGCACCTGGTTTGCGCGAGGAGCTCCCTCTCGATCCCGCGCGTTCGGGCAGTCTCGGAGCTTCTTGCCCGGGAGCTCGACCCGGGCGCAAGGCAGAAAGACCCGTAGTCGCTCGCGACGCCGGGGTGACGGCGTCCACGGACGGCAGCGCCCTCGTCGAGGCCGTTCAGCGCGTAGTGAGGCTCCGCGTCGAAGGGCGGAGCTCGGCGCAGGGACCCGTTCCCGGTTGGATTGAGCGGGCATCCGCGTTCGACCTCGTCGCGGTCTACGCTTCCCGAGTGCCATAGCCTACTTTCCTGGTGTCGAGCACCGGAGCCACGCGGAGATCGCCGACGTTCTCACGCAGGCCGTCGGAAGAGCCGCCGGCTATCGGGCCACCGATGCCGCGACGTGGGCCAAGGAGCTTCGTGCCCGTGCTACTCGGGTTGGGCGGAAGCATCGGAGCTCGCGACAGCCCGTTGCGCCGACGCTCTACGAATCGCGACGTCGTCGATCAGATGACTTCGCACCACCCTTCGACGAAGTCTTGCCGCGGCGCTTGCCGGTCCCCGTCTCCGCCGTGAGCAATCGGAGCTCGGTGAGCGCATCCTGCAGGTGGTGGGCGAGGTCGCGCTTCTTGCTGTCCTCGATCCAGCGCTCGAACGCGTGGTGGAAGAGCGTCGTGCCCGTCTGGGCGAGCAGCGCGGCCGTGGCCTGGGGCACGCTTCGCTCGCGCAGGCTGGCGAGCAGGGCCGCGGCGAGCTTGGTGGACTTGATCAGCTCGCGCTCGCGCAGCTCGGCGTGCGCGGCGATGAGCGCCTGCCGCTTGCGGGCGTGCGTGCGGCGGGCCTCGAACACGGGCGACGAGGCCGCGAGCGCCTCCACGACGACCTCGAGCGGCGACATCGTCCTGGGAGCGCTCGCCACGCCGGACACGATCAGCTTCTCGAGCTCCTCGCTGCCCGAGAACAAGACCTCGCGCTTGTCCGTGAAGTAGCGGAAGAAGGTGCGCTCGGTGAGGTCGGCGCGGGCGGCGATATCGCCGACGGTCGTGCGATCGTAGCCCCGCTCTTCAAAGAGCTCGAGGGCCGCGGCGCGCAGCCGCTCGAGAGCGTTGGGTTCCCAGCGAGCCATGCGGGTCAGTGTAGGCGATCCGCGAGCGATGACATGGCCTGCCATGAGTGATTGCAGACTCTGACATCACGTGTTAACAGTCATGTCAGGCTCTGACATGCGGAGGTCCCCATGCGTGTATTCGTCACTGGTGCGACGGGCTTCATCGGTTCTGCCGTCGTCCGCGAGCTGAAGTGCGCAGGGCATGCGATCGTCGGGCTCGCGCGCTCCGACGCGTCGTCGGCGGCGCTCGCCCTTGCGGGCGCGGAAGTGGCGCGTGGCGACCTCACGCGGCCCGAGACGCTCTCGGCCCCGGCCGCGCAGGCGGACGCGGTAATCCACCTCGCGTTCGATCACGACTTCTCCAAGTTCGCCGACCATTGCGCGAACGAGCAGCGGGCGATCGCGGCGCTGGGCGACGCGCTCGCGGGCACGCAGAAGCTGCTGATCGTGACCTCGGGTGTGGGCATGGTCAGCACCCGAGGTCGGCCGGCGACCGAGAACGACACGCCGCCTTCCGAGGGCGGATTCCCGCGCACGCCCGAGCGGGCCGCCGATGCCGTGGCGCAGCGCGGGGTGCGCGTCGCGATCGTGCGGCTGCCGCAGGTGCACGACACGCGCCGCGCCGGGCTCGTCTCGTTCGTGATCGAGGGCGCGCGCCAGAAGGGCTTCGTGGGGTACGTCGGCGATGGCTCGAACCACTGGTCGGCAGCGCACGTGAACGACGTGGCGCGGCTCTACCGGCTCGCGCTCGAGAAGAACGCGACCGCGCGCTACCACGCCGTGGGCGAGGAAGGCGTGCAGCTGCGAGCGATCGCGGCTGTCCTCGGGAAGGGACTGCGAGTGCCCGTTCGCTCGATCACGCCCGACGAGGCGCCGGGCTACTTCGGGTGGATGGCCGCGCTCGCAGGCGAAGACATCCGCTCGGCGAGCGAGCAGACGCGCGCGTCGCTGGGCTGGCAGCCGACCGGACCGGGATTGATCGCCGACCTCGAGAAGCTCGAGTGGGTGTGAAACCACTCACGCGGAGGCTCCGATGAGGACCATTCGTCTACGCGCGCCTCGGGCAGATGGTGGAGCAGCCGTCCCGAGGCACGCCGCGCGCGGAGCGCACGGAGAACAACGTCTAGCACGGCAGCGCGTCATACTGCGGACATCGCCGACGCGCTAGTGAAGCTCCGCGGGCGACGCGGAACACCGTCACGGTGTCGAGCGCACCGGCTCCGCCTATCAGTTCTTCTCCGCGCGGAGCATCGCGATTAGGTCCGTGACGCCTGGGTCCACTCCGAGCTGCATCAGGATTGTCGTCGCCTGCCCACGGTGATGCACGCCGTGATTCAGGAAGTGAGACACGGCCCACCACGTCGGGTGGGTCCAGGGATCACCGCGGAGATTCGCGTAGCGCATTTCTTGATCGAGCGCGTCGACCGTGAGGCTTGCGATGAAGTGATCGATCGCGTCGTCCGTCGCGCGTCGATCTGCGAGCAACGCCTCGAAGTCGTCGTAGATGCGATTCTTTGGGAATTGCGGCTTGGGCGGGTCACATGCGCCGAACCTGGAAAGCCACACCTTGTCCGCGAAAAGGATGTGGTCGAGTGTCGAAAACAGCGACCCGAAGAAGGCGCCGACGTCGCGGTTGCGCTGCTCGTCGGTGAGCGCCGCGGCGTGCGTGTAGAGGGACTCGTTCATCCAACGGTTGTAGCGAGCCATCGCCGAGTAGTGCGTGAGGATGTCCATGCCGGATTTGTAGCCCTTTGCGGTCGGTGCCACACTGGGCTCGATGGCCCTCGGAGGTCTGGAGAAAGAGCGCAGCGCTCTCGCCTGGCGAGCAAGCCGGGACGCTTCTCGCGCGTCGAGGATGGCCGCTACCCTGGTCTTGTGAGAAGCCAGCAAGTGCCCGGCGGCGTGGTGCACCCACTTCCTGACGACCTGCGCAAAGCTCTGCTCGCCAACCCTGCGGCGCTCGATGCTTGGAAGGACATAACGCCTCTAGCCCGCAACGAGTTCATCTGCTGGGTCGAGGATGCCAAGCAACCGACGACCCGAGAACGCCGCATTCGCCGAACCCAGGAGGAGCTCGAGGAGGGCCAGCGTCGGCCCTGCTGCTGGCCGGGGTGCAACCACCGCGAACGTACGGGCAAGTAGGTCGGGCGCATCGAGCACCATCGGCTGGATGGTTCACCCGCGGCGTGCGGCCTCGATCCGGGCGACGTCGATCTTCTTCATCGACATCATGGCCGAGAAAGCGCGCTTTGCCTCGGCGCCTCCGGCGGAAAGGGCGTCCGTGAGCGCACGCGGGGTGATTTGCCAGGACAGTCCCCAGCGGTCCGTGCACCAACCGCACTGACTTTCCTTCCCGCCGTTGCTGACGATCGCGCTCCAGTAGCGGTCGGTTTCTTCCTGATTGTCCGTGGCGATTTGGAAGGAGAAGGCCTCGGTGTGGTGAAACTGCGGGCCGCCGTTGAGACCGAGACAGGGAATACCCAACACGGTGAACTCCACCGTGAGTACGTCGCCTTCCTTGCCGCCGGGGAAGTCGCCCGGCGCCTTGTGAACGGCGGTCACTTCACTGTTCGGGAAGGTAGCGGCGTAGAAGCGCGCCGCCTCATGCGCGCCCTTGTCGAACCAGAGGCAGATTGTGTTCTTCGGCTTCATCTTGGTGCCCTCCTCGTGCTCGGATTAGCGTGAAGACGCCGCGGCCTGTTGCGAATTCTGCGTCCACCTCGAGCGTCATCGAAACCTCGGCCGCGATTTGGGCGAACCGGGGTGCGAGTACCTCGGCGGGGCGGTCGCGACCCACGTCAGGGTCGGCGACGCCTTCGTCGTGCCGATGCTGCTCGGCGCGCTCCTGTGGGCGGGCCTGTACCTGCGCGACGAACGGGTTCGCGTGCTATTGCCGCTGGGCAAAGCCGCGCGGTAGACGCGACCGATGCCACCAAGCACGTTTCGTCCCGGACCAAGAAGGAGTAGTTCGCCATGCTGAAGATCTACGGAAACCCGATGAGCACCTGTACCCGCAAGGTCCTCATGACCCTCGCGGAGACCAACACGCCGTTCGAGCTGACTGTCGTGGACTTTTCGAAGGGGGAGCACAAGCAGGAGCCGCACCTCCGCCGTCAGCCCTTCGGCCGGGTCCCCGCGCTCGACGATGACGGCTTCGAGATGTTCGAGTCGCGCGCCATGACCCGCTATTTGAACGATAAGGCGGGCGGAAAGCTCGTCCCGTCCGACGTGAAGGGGCGCGCCAAGATGGAGCAGTGGATCAGCATCGAGACGTCCGAGTTCAGCGCAAACGCGATGAAGTTCGTCGCCGAGTACGTCTTCAAGCGCCCGCAGGAACCCGCCGTTCTCGAGGCCGCCGGGAAGGCCCTCGTGACAACGTGCGGTGTCATGGAAGCGCAGCTCGCGAAGACCCCGTTCCTCGCCGGCCCGGACTTCACGCTCGCCGACGTCGGCTTCATGCCGTACCTCGAGTACGCCATGGCGACGCCCGCGAAGGACATCTTCGCGAAGTTCCCGCACCTCATGTCGTGGTGGAACAAAATCAGCGAGCGGCCGACCTGGCGAAAGGCAACCGGCAAAGCCTGAGCGCGCTGGGCGATGACCGTGCGATTCGGGCAAGATACGGACGCGATGCCCACAAGAAAGGCCAAACGCTGCGCGTGGTCCGGAGCGGATCCCCGCTACGTCGCGTACCACGATGAGGAATGGGGCGTGCCCGTCCACGACGACCGCCTCCTCTTCGAGTTCCTCGTCCTCGAAGGAGCCCAGGCGGGACTGAGCTGGATCACCATCCTCCGCAAGCGCGAAGCCTACCAGCGGTTGTTTGACGACTTCGACCCGGAGACGGTCGCGACCTACGACCGGCGCAAGGTCGCTCTGCTCTTGAAGGACGCGGGGATCGTGCGCAACCGCGCCAAGATCGAATCCGCCATCAAGAACGCTCGCGCCTTCGTCGCCGTGCAGCGCGAGTTCGGCAGCTTCGACGCGTACCAGTGGCGTTTCGTCGGCGGTCGCCCCTTGCAGAACCGCCGGCGAACCATGAAGGACGTCCCGGCTCGCACCGCCGAATCAGATGCGTTCAGCAAGGACCTGAAGCGCCGAGGCTTCAGCTTCGTCGGCTCGACCATCATTTATGCACACATGCAGGCCGTGGGCATGGTCAATGACCACGTCGTCAGTTGCTTCCGGCACCGCGAAGTAGCGAGGCTCGGCCGAGGCAGGTGACCGTGCGGTCGTCCGCCGCGCGCTTACGACTCCAACCTGAGGCGCCCGATCTTGAGGAGGAGATAGTTGCGCTCCGGCATGCTCGCGGTCTTTTCGGCCGCTGCCTCGTAGTAGGGAAGAGCGCCTTTGACGTCGCCCGTGCGCTCGAGGAGGTGGGCGCGCACCGCATCGAGGCGAAAGTGGCCTTTGATGCGTGGATTGCGATCGAGCTTCTCGAGGAGCGCGAGCCCCCTGTCCGGTCCCTCGGCCATCGCGACGGCCACCGCGTGGTTCAACGCCACGATGGGGTTGTCGGACATCCGCATCAGCGAGACGTAGAGCGCGACGATCTGCGGCCAGTCCGTCTCGTCGACATGCGCCGCTTCGTCGTGCACCGCCGCGATGGCAGCCTGCAGAAGATACGACCCCGCCGCGCCACCTGTCATCGCCTCGGTCACGAGCCGCACGCCTTCCGCGATCGCTTCCTTGTTCCAGAGCGATCGATCCTGCTCGTCGAGCGGAATGATCTCGCTGTTCGGTCCCGTTCTCGCGGCGCGCCGCGCGTCGGTGAGGAGCATGAGCGCCAGCAGTCCCCTCACCTCGCCGTTGTCCGGGAGGAGCTCCAGCATCGCACGTGCGAGGCGGATCGCTTCATTCGAGAGATCCACCCGCTGGTGCGTTTCCCCCGCACTGGTGGCGTAGCCCTCGTTGAAAATGAGATAGAGGACATGGAGGACGGCGCCGAGGCTCGCGCTTCGCTCCTTGGGCGGCGGCATCACAAAGCCCACGCCGGAGCTCTTGATGCTCTGCTTCGCCCGGCTGATTCGCTGCGCCATCGTCGCCTCGGGCACGAGAAACGCGCTCGCGATCTCGGCCGTGGTGAGACCACCCACTGCGCGCAACGTCAGCGCGATCGCGGAGGGCCGCGTGAGCGCTGGATGGCAGCACATGAAGAAAAGAACGAGCGCGTCGTCCTCTTCTGTGGGTGCTTCGTCGGGCGGCGGTACCATCTTCTCGTCCGGTGGTGTTTCGAGGGTGATCTTCGTCTCACGCCGACGGCGCGCAGACTCCAGCCGGATCTGATCGGTGAGCTTCCGAGCGGCGACCTGGATGAGCCATGCGCGAGGATTTTCGGGCGTGCCGGTTCGTGGCCACTGGAACGCAGCCGCGGTGAGCGCTTCTTGCACGGCGTCCTCGGCGGCCCCGAAGTCGCCGTAGCGACGGACGACGGCGCCGAGCACTTGCGGCGCGAGCGCACGGAGCAGGTGCTCGCCGGTCGTTTTCATTGCAGCAGTGCTTGTCCTACAGCGAATCGGGCGGTGCGCTCATCACCTGACGCACCTCGATCTTGATGCCGAGCGGCTTTCCACCGGGGCCCGGCGCGGTCGACGCCTTACCGGCGATTGCGAATGCGCGGTCCGCGTTCTCCACGTCGACGATCCAGTAGCCCACGAGGAACTCCTTGGACTCGGCGAAGGGGCCGTCCGTTACCTCGGGGGCGCCTTGGCCAAGCGAGCGCACGATGCGTGCCTGGCCGGGAGGCGCGAGGCCTTCCGCGCCGACCAGCTCGCCGGCTTCACGTAGACCCTTGTTGAGGTCCTTCATGAACTGGATGTGGGCCCGGAACTCCTCGGGCTTCCACTGGTTGATCTGGTAGTCGCCGTTGCCGCGTGGCGCGTGCATCATCAGCATGAATTTCATCGTCGGGTCTCCTTCGTCACGTCCTCACACGCCGTCGAATGCCGCCGAGCCTGTCCCGGCGTCACCCTGAGGTCGGAGCAGACGGGCAACTCTCGACATACCCTCGCGCGATTTTTCGACCTCTCATATTTGCGCAAGAAAACGATGGGCGTCACGCCATGATGAGGATGTTCGTCCGCCCGACCTCGCTCGCGCAAGTCTACCTCGCGGGGTTTGCCGCCGAGCACCTTCTCGCGGGCCGGCGGCCACGCGCATTGGATCCGCGCCGAGTTCGTCCCTCAACGACTGGATGTGCGACACGTCGACCTGGGACGGCGCGCGTCAGTCGACGAACTTGGACACCAGCCTCACGTACGAAGCCTGGTAGTAGATCGCCGGCTCGGTGAGCTCCCACGACTTGTCGTAGGGGCTCGTCGGATCAAACGACGTATTGAAATCGATGTACGCCTTGCCCGGAGGCTGCCGACGAAAGGGCGAATGCGCGCACGGGTGCGGCGGCGATTCTTTGCTCTCGCAATAGCTCTTGTTGGGACCCCCCGTGACGTAGCCGGGGGCGGGACCTAGCTCGGACGTCCGCGCGTTGTCCCACTTCGGGTCCTTGTCCCGAAACCAGGAATGATACGCCTCGTCCACGCACGCATCGCCTCCGTAGGCGTACATGTTCGTCAGGTAAACGATCTGCATGGGATTCACGCCGTGGAAGAAATGCAGGATCCCCGCAGCACGTTCGACGAACGTCGAAGTGTCCCCAGCGGCCAGGCCATGGCCCACGACGTCCCAGTTCGTGTTGCCTATCGCCGCCCGGACGTTGTTGCTGCCCCAGTGGTACGAGTAGGGGCGCATGTACGCGCGGTACAGATCGAGATCGGGCCGCAGCTTGTAAATGTCGACGCTGGCCGCCTCGGACTTCTTGCGTCCCAAGATGGCCGCCTTCACCCCAGCGTCAGCCTTCGGCAGATCGGCATAATAAAGAAGCGCGTCGCCTTGACTCTGGTCATACATCGACCAGGAGTCCTCCGTGAATGGGCGGGTCCGCGAGTAGTTCGTCTGGACCCACACGTCGTATTTCGGGTCCCCGGTGAGCGCGAAGAGGTACACCGAGGACACGACGGCAATCCGGTCTTGCTCGGCGAGGGAGCGGTCGGCATCGCCGGACTTGATCGTGTCATCGTCGCACGCATCGCTCCTGGGGTGAGAGACGTAAAAATCGAAGGCGCGTGCGCCCCGTTGGCCCAGGTCCCGCGCGTAATCGCGAAGCTTGTCGAATTTGCCGAGAACGAGGGCTGCGTGCGCAAAAACTCCCGCCACGACGATCGTCGCGGACGAGCAGGGCTGCGGGTAGTAGAAGCGCCGGAGCTTGCTCTGGTCGGGCACCGGATCGCCGTACTCCACGTTGCCCATCTTGATGAGCGCCCCGCCCTGGAGGTCGGCGGGCTGCATCTTCTTCAGCCAGTCGAGCTCGACGACGATCTCGTCGATCAAGTCAGGAAGACCGTTGTTCGATTCGGGAATGTTGAAGTCGTCGGTGAACGGTTGCGGGTGCTCTTCATAGGCCGTCAGCAATTGGTGAACGACGTCTTGCGTGAACGTCACGTATTTGTCGGTGTCGCCCGCATCCCACCAGCCGCCGCTGAGGTCGCGCGCCGTCTTGGGGTTGTCGCGATCGGTGACGCTACGGGCCTGGCTGTCTTGGCCCTCGCCCATGTAATCGACGCCCAGCGACCAACATCTCTTGCCGACGCACGAATAAGGGGGCTTCTTTTCGAAGTTTGCGCGGTTGTAATAGAACATCCGAAGAGCCGCCTTGAGCACGGGCCGATAGACGTCCTTGCTCACTTCGAAGGGGTACGAGCGCACATGGTTTTTGGGATCGAGCACGAAGTAGAGGCCAGGCTCCTTCAAAGAGGAAAAATCGAACCATGCGCCACTATCGCCGGAGGCGGCATCGACGGCGCCGTCGCTCCACACGGCCGGTGCCCCCTCGAAGACGGTCGTGCCGTCGCTCCAGCGCCGCACTTCGAGGCGCGGGCCAGGGCTGTACGCGTCGCCCGCGTTCCATCCGCGCTTTGGGTTGACCAGGATGGCCACCTTGGCCAGCTCCGGCTGATAGCCGAACTGATCGACCACGATGTACTTTTGGAGCTTGATGTCGAACCCCGCTCCGGCGGGCGGCGGGACGGGAGGCGGGGCCTTGGGTTCGGAGGGATAGGGGGCGGCCCCGGTCTCGACGAGTTGTGCGTCACTGCGGCGCAGCTGGGGAGTCGACGTCGACTCGGGCGGGCGAAGACAACTGACAGCGAGGAGCGTCGCCAAGGACGACACGACGACTCCCGGAAACCTTATTCCGCAGCTCTTCATGACGAGCAGACCCATGCCGCGCTCGAGTGAGCCCGTCAAGCCCCGATGCTCTGGCTACCCGGCGGAAGGGAACGCCGCCACGACAGCGAAGGTCGCCCTCGCCCCGACCAGAATCGCCGAGTAGCGCGGCCGCGCGTTGCCGCATTCGCCAGGCGGAGCGCGGACGACGACCTCGCAAACGAAGTAGGCCCGCGCTCGCAAGAGCTCGGTGACCGTGCGCAACCATGGCGAAAGCGTCGCGTCGAGACAGGCCGTTCACCGCGGCCGACCCTTTCCTTTCAGGCGGCGGTTCGGTAGCGTCGCGCGCATGTCCTACGCCTCCGTCAGCAAAGAAAACTCCACCGAAGTCCACCTGTATTACGAGGACCACGGCAAAGGCGACGCGGTCATTCTGGTCCACGGCTATCCCCTGAACGGCGCGTCGTGGGAGAAGCAGACCGCGGCGCTCCTCAACGCGGGCAAGCGCGTGATCACGTACGACCGCCGCGGCTTCGGCAAGTCGAGTCAACCGACGACGGGCTACGACTACGACACGTTCGCCGCCGACCTGCACGCGCTCGTCGGCCACCTGAAACTCGAGTCGTTCTCGCTCGCCGGCTTCTCGATGGGCGGCGGCGAAGTCGTCCGCTACATGGGCAAGTACGGAACGAAACAGGTAAGGCGGGCGGCGATTCTCGGCGGGGTCCCGCCGTACCTACTCAAGGCCCCGGGCAACGCCGAGGGCGTCGACAAGAGCGTATTCGACGGCATCGAGGCCGCGATCAAGAAGGACCGCTACGCGTTCTTCACCGAGTTCTTCAAGAACTTCTACAACGCGGACAAGCTCCTCGGATCGCGCGTGAGCGAAGAAGTGCTGCGAATTGGCTGGAACACGGCGGCAATTTCGTCGGCTGCCGCGTCGCTCGCCTGCGTCGCCAGTTGGTACACCGATTTCCGCAAGGACGTGGAGAAGATCGATGTGCCCACGCTCGTCGTCCACGGCGACGCGGACCGCATCGTCCCGTTCCATGCGTCGGGCGCGCGCACCGCGAAGTCTGTCAAGGGCGCGGAGCTTGTCGTGATCAAGGACGGTCCCCACAACTTCGCGTGGACGCACGCCGAGGAGACGAACGAACACCTGGTCCGTTTCTTCAGCTAACCGACGCGGCCCCGAGCGTCGGGATTTCGCTCCGTGGCGGATGGAAGGCGCCAACGAGCCGCCGACCGGCGATCCAGAGCAATTTACTCATGAGTCCTCCGCTCGCCGACCGGGGTCCATTGCAGATTGCGGCGGATGGGCGTAATCGGGTCGCCAGTCGCCTGACGCGCCACGGTGGCGCTCGAGCCCGGTTCTCACCAAGGAGTCGCGCATGAAAAAATTCCTCGTTCTCTACAAGGCACCGACCTCGGCCTTCGAGCAGATGAAGAAGGCCACGCCGGAGCAGCAGAAGGCCGGAATGGAAGCATGGATGGCCTGGAGCAAGAAGGCAGCGGCGTCGATCGTCGACATGGGGGCGCCCCTCGGAAAGAGTGTGCGCGTCACCAAGGGCGGCAGCGCCGCGCCCACCACCAACGATCTCGGCGGATTCTCGATCATGCAGGCCGACTCGAAGGAGGCGCTCGCCGAGAGCTTGAAAGGGCATCCTCATTTCATGATGCCGGACGGCTCCATCGAGATCGTCGAGTACATACCGATGCCAGGCACGTGAGCGCGCGCGACCACAGTCCCTCAGCGCGGCGCGAGAGCCGTGCCAAGAGTGTTCCCGATGTGGCGCATCCTTTTGTCCCGCTTGGTCGTCGTCATGTCGAGAACATCGCGAACCCGACCAAGCGAGGCCGATTATGAAGACGATAATGGTGCGGTACACGACTTCGGAAACGCACTCCGACACGAATGCCAGCCTAGTGCGTGCGGTTTTCGAGGAGCTTCGGGCGCGCGCCCCCAAGGGCCTCCGCTACGCGAGTTACCGACTCCCGGACAGGGTGACGTTCGTACACATTGCCACGCTTGAGGTGCCGGACGAGAACCCGCTCACCGCCCTTCCATCGTTCAAGGCCTTTCAAAAAGACCTCAAAGACCGCTGCGTCGAGCCGCCGGTCGTCACAGAGCTTTCCGCGGTGGGCTCCTACGACTCGAATGCTTGAAGCGCGCACGGGAGCTCGAACATCAAAGCCATGGCGGCTGCATCGTACGGCCCGCCGGAAGGCATCGCACGAATCGACGCGCCCTTGCCGAGACCTGGCCGGGGCGCAATCCGTGTCCGCGTCGCGGCTTCGGCCCAGTCCCGGTTCTGAGAAGAGTGGGTCGCCGGCCTGATTCGGACCGCACCGTGCGATGATCGTGCGCGATGAGGCGGCTCGATCTGGCGAACTTCAACCTGAACCTTCTTCTCGCGCTCGACGGGCTTCTCAGCCAACGCAGCGTGACCGCCGCCGCCAAGCGGGTTCGCGTGACGCCGTCCGCGATGAGCCATTCCCTCTCGGAGCTGCGTGCCCTTCTCGGCGACCCGCTCCTCGTTCGATCCGGCCGGGGGATGGTGCTCAGCCCACGCGCCGAGGCACTCGTCGGCCCGCTGCACGCTTTGCTCATGGACGCTGAGCGGCTCCTGCGAGGTGGAACCACGTTCGATCCGGCGACTGCAGCGCGTCGCTTTGTCATTGCCGCTCCGGATTTCCTCGGGACGCTGCTCTTGCCACCGCTCCTCGAGGCCGCGGCGCGAGAGGCCCCGGACACTTCACTGGAGATCGTACCGAGCGCGCGGCGCGGGAACGCGTGGCTTCTCGAGACGGGTGAGGTGGATCTGGCACTGGGCGCGATCGTGGACAAGGCGCCGGGCATTCGCCGGATGGACCTCTGTACGGAGGGCTTTGCCTGCGCTGCGCGCAAAGGACATCCGAGCATCGACGGCGTGCTCGATCTCGATTCCTACGTAGAGACCCCACACCTGCTCATCACGCTCGGCGATGATGCGGGTCCGACGTGGATCGATCAGGCGCTCGCGAAGCTAGGGAAGAAGCGGCACGTCGCCGCCGCTGTCCGCTACTTCATGGCAGCGCCGCTGATCGTCGCGCGTTCCGATCTGCTCCTGACGGGCCCTAGCATGCTCATTCGCTACTTCGCCGAGCTCGTGCCGCTCCAGGTCCTACGCCCGCCGATCGACCTTCCCACGTATCCGGAGGAAGCCTATTGGCACGAGCGCTTCGACGAAGACCCTGCACACGCGTGGCTTCGAAACCTCGTCAAGAAGACCGCGCGAAACTTTGGGCTCCAGGAACGGCCCCGCCAGCGCACCTGGTGACGATCCGGACGAGGTGTGAATAGCGCTCAACCCCCGTTGAGCACTCGCCAGCACCGGCCGTCTTGGGTCGGGCGTAGATCACTCCGGACACGAGAACAGCACGAGGGAGAACGATCATGACGACCCAGACGAGCTTCGACCCCATCGCCTACAAGCGAACGACACGAGACCAGTGGGACACGGCGGCGGAGGCGTGGCACAGGTGGGGAACGACCCTCCGAACCTGGCTCGGACCCGCCACCGAGCGAATGCTCGATCTCGCCCTGGTAGCGTCGGGGTGCCGCGTGCTCGACGTCGCCGCGGGCGCGGGCGATCAGACGCTTCAAACCGCCGCCCGCGTCGGCCCGGGTGGCAGCGTGCTCGCGACCGATATTTCGCCGGCGATCCTCGCTTTCGCGGCCGCGGAGGCCAAGCGTGCGGGGCATACGAATGTCGATACCCGCCCCATGGACGGCGAGAGACTCGACTTGAGCGATGAGTCCTTCGACGTCGTCATCTCACGCGTTGGCCTCATCTACTTTCCGGACCAGCAGAAGGCGCTGTCGGAGATGCGTCGCGTGCTCGTGCCGGGGGGTCGCGTCGCCGCGATCGTCTACGCGACGGCGGACAAGAACGGGTTTTTCAGCGTACCTGTTTCGATCGTCCGTCGACACGCCAAGCTCGGGCCGCCCCTCGTCGGGCAGCCCGGTCCGTTCAGTCTTGGCGGCGAGGGCGTGCTCGAACAGGCCTTCGTGCGAGCGGGGTTCCGCGACGTGAAGGTGGAGTCAATCGCTGCCCCGCTTCGCATGAAGTCGGCCGACGAGTGCCTTGGCCTCCAGAAGGAGTCCTTCGGCGCGCTTCATCAAATGCTCTCGTCGCTCGATCCGGCCGGACGTGACGCCGCGTGGGCCGAGGTCAAAGCGGCCCTCCGGAACTTCGAGGACGGTCAGGCCGGCTTCGTCGGGCCGTGCGAGCTGGTCTTGGCGGTCGGGACGAAGTGACGTCGCCCGCGCATCCTTTGCATCGATCCAATCGTCGTCAGGTCGAGGAGATCATGGAGACCACCAAAGCCAAGGCCACCAAGACGATGGGCGCGTTCCGAATGGACTGCGCGATTCGCACGACTATCAAGGCGAGCCCGGACCGTGTCTGGGCACTGTTGACCGATGCAGAGGCGTTCCCGCGCTGGAACTCTACGGTAACGAGCATCGAAGGACGGATCGCCGAGGGACACACGCTGAAGCTGAAGGTGCCGAGCGCGCCGCAGCGCACGTTCAAGCCCAAAGTGTTGGCCGTGCAGCCAGGTCGCTCGATGATCTGGAGCGACGGAATGGCGCCGATGTTCAAGGGGGTTCGCACCTTTCTGCTCACGCCGAAGCCCGACGGTTCGACCGAATTCTCGATGAGGGAGGAGCTCTCGGGCTTAATGCTTCCGATGATCAAGAGTTCGCTACCGGACTTCGCGCCCGTGTTCGAGGCGTACGCCGAGGATCTCAAGCGTGCCGCGGAGGCGCGGGTCTCGTGACGGCCTGCCCCGGGGAACCGTGAAAAAGGGCGTGGTAGGGTGCTGTGCGTGACTCAGGCACCGTCGACCATTGCGGCTGCGCGCGAGGAGTTTCTCGCCATCGTCGCCGGCGTGCGGCCCGAGCTCCATCGCTACTGTGCGCGCTTGAGCGGCTCGGTCATCGAAGGCGAGGACATCGTTCAGGACACGCTGGCAAAGGCCTTCTACGCCCTGAGCCTTTCCTCGGACGTGCCTCCTCTGCGGCCGTGGCTGTTCCGCATCGCACACAACGCCGCGGTCGATTTCTTGAAGAGCCATGGAAAGAAGTACACCGACGTGACCGCGGACATGGAGGACGTCGTCGGCTTCGACGAACAGCCCGATCCCGCTGTCGTTCGCGCGGCGCTCGTGCGCTTCCTTTCGCTTCCCGTGACGCAGCGGAGCGCGATTATCTTGAAGGATGTCCTCGGACACTCGCTCGAGGAAACGGCGGAGACGATGGGGACCAGCGTCACGACGGTGAAGGCCGCCCTGGTTCGCGGGCGGCGAAGACTCCGGGCTCTCGAGCGTGATCAGGTGGAGATAGCCGTGGCGACCCGTGTCGAGCTGGATCGGTATGCGCGACTCTTCAACGCGCGCGACTGGGACGGCGTCCGTAGCTTGGTGGCCGACGACTGCCGGCTCGATCTCGTGTCCAAGTCGCAGCGCCGTGGCAAGCAGGTTGGCGCGTATTTCGGGCGCTACGAGAAGGAGGACGTGGCGCTCCGTGTGGTGCGCCTGGAAGGGCAGCTAGCGTTCGGGGTGTACGTCGCTGGAGCAGAGAGGCCAGCGTACTTCGTCTTGCTCGAGTTCGAAGACGGCCGCGTGAAGTCCATTCGTGATTTCCGATACGTTCCGTACATCACAGCCGAAGCGGACTTCGAGCTCGCGTAGATTTCGGTCGGCGTCCCCTGCCACCGACCAACGGCTACTCTCCCGGGCATGCCGGATACATCTCCCAGCGAGTCCGTGAAGCGCATGCTCCCGTGGCTGGTCGCGGTCGCGTTCTTCATGGAATCGCTCGACACCACGATCTTGAACACCGCCCTCCCGGCGATGGCGGCCGCGCTGCACGTCGTACCGCTGAGCACGAAGTCCGTGCTCACGAGCTACACGCTGAGCCTCGCGGTCTTCATCCCCGTGAGCGGGTGGGTCGCCGATCGATTCGGAACTCGCAAAGTCTTTTCTTCTGCGATAGGCCTTTTCACGTTGGGCTCGCTTCTGTGCGGGATCTCCAGCAACATTCACGTCCTCGTTGCCTGTCGCATTCTCCAGGGCTGCGGCGGAGCGATGATGGTTCCCGTTGGCCGGCTGACCATGGTTCACGCCTTCGCCCGGTCGGAGCTGGTTCGGGCAATGAGCTTCGTCGCCATTCCCGGCCTCGTAGGTCCGATGATTGGTCCCTTGGCGGGAGGACTCATCGTCGGGCTGTTCCACTGGCGGGTGATCTTCTTCGTGAACCTCCCGATCGGGGCGGTCGGGCTCTTCCTCGTCTTCCGCCATCTACCCGACTATCGCGCCGCGAAGACCGACCCACTCGACTGGACGGGGCTGGTCCTCTTCGGGTCCGGCGTCGCGCTGCTGTCGTACGTCCTGGAGGTCTTCGGCGAGCACACCCTGCGCGGAGAACAGATCGTCGTCCTCTCCGCCCTCGCGATCGCGCTGCTTCTCGCCTACGGGTGGCACGCGACTCAATCGGCGCGCCCCTTGCTGCGGCTCGGACTCTTTCGCATCCGGACGCTTCGCATCGCGGTCACGGGCAGCTTCTTCACCCGCATCGGGGTGGGTGGAATGCCGTTTCTCCTTCCGCTTCTCTACCAGGTAGGCCTCGGATACTCGGCAATCCAATCCGGTCTTCTCATCTTGCCTCAGTCGATCGCCGCCATCAGTCTGAAGGCGAGCGTGCCGCGCATCCTGACGAGGTTCGGCTACCGTCGCGTGCTCCTTGCGAACACAATCTCGCTGGGCCTGCTCATCGCGCTATTCGCCACGATCGGATCGCTCACGTCCGTCGTTGTCATCGGGCTGCAGGCATTGTCCTTTGGGTTCCTCTCGTCTTTGCAGTTCACATGCATGAACACGCTGGTATATGCCGATGTCCAACAGGCGGACGAAAGCATGGCGAGCACCATTGCCAGCACGATGCAGCAAATGTCGATGAGCTTCGGGGTGGCCGCTGCCTCGCTCACGACCGCGGTCTTCATACCGGACCGATTCCGCTCCAGTCCAGCCGAGATGATCCACGGCATCCACCTCGCGTTCCTCCTGCTCGGCGGCCTGACGGTTGTATCGGCTTGCGTCTTCGGCGAGCTGCGACCGCAAGACGGCGATAGCGTGAGCAGGCACCAATCGGCGCCGTCTACAGGCTGAGGCCAAGATGTGAAGCAGAAGGCCGGGCTGGCCGACCCCCGGCCTCGCCGCAAACGCAAAGCAAACGGGGATGCGCAACGCCTGAGTTTTCTCTCGCATTCGTTTTGCAAAAGCAAAGCGAGAATTCCAAGCGTCGATTCCTGTCGCTTGGCTCGCTTTTCGAGCATTCGCGGCGGAACGCGTGCGGGCACGAGGGGTGCACCCCATCGCAGGGAGGCGCAGTGATCCCACCTGACCACGGCGCACGGGAGAGGTTGCCAATCACCCCCGATGGCGGGCATGTCGCAGCGGCGATTGGCGTGCCGTCTACGGAAAATCAGCTCGCCACGCAGGCGGTGATTGCCTTCCGGGCCCGCCAGCACGAGGGGATGGGGCGCCACCAACGGTTCATCGAACGGGTCAACCTTGCCCTCGGAAGGGCCCTCAGCATCTATTTCATGCTTTTGATTGCATCGGCCTGGGTCGCGTTCAACCTCGCCGCTCCAACCTTTTCGTGGCCGGTTTTGGACCCACCGCCCTTCAATCGCTTGCAGGGGATGGTCGGCGTCGCCGCCCTCCTGATGACGACGATGGTGCTCACGACGCAGAACCGCCAGGCGAAGGACGCTGAGCAGCGATCGCACCTGGACCTACAAGTGAACCTGCTCGCCGAGCAAAAGGTTGCCAAGCTGATCGCCCTCATCGAAGAGCTTCGACGCGATCTGCCAAATGTGCTGGACCGAAAGGATGCCCTGGCCGACGCCATGTCGAACGCGGTCGATCCGGGCGCCGTGATCGCGGAGCTTTCGCAGGACCTAGACGAGCGGTAGGGGGTGCCGGTCAGGGGAAGGCCCTCGGCCACGACTCGTCGGCGTGCTTCGTGCATCGTCGAAAGACGATGAGTCCCCTATGGGTCCTGGTTTGCGACGCGGCGAAGGCTCGTCTGTTTGAGGTCCGGAACGGGGACCCGTCCTGGCACGTTGTCGAGCTCGTGATGCACGCAGGCTCGCGAAGCAAGGCGAGCGATCTCGTGGGTGACAGGTCCGGCAGCCGCTCCTCCGAGGGTGCGTCGGTTCACCACAACGCACTTGCGCCGGGCTCTTCGCCCAAAGACAACGAGAAGGAGCACTTCGCGCATTCGCTGGCGACGACGCTCGACCAGGCCATGCGCGCGGCGCGATTCGGGAAATGGATCCTCGTGGCGCCACCGCACTTCCTCGGGCTGATGAGAAAAGAGCTCACGGGCGAGCTCGAGAAGCACCTCGTGGCGACCGTCGACAAGGATCTCAACGATCTCGACGTCCACGCGTTGGCCGAGCGTCTGCGAGACGTGACGCAAACCGCGGTGAACCAGTCCGCAGGCGCGCGGGACGATCCGCGGCACCGTCGCTAGGGACGGCCCGCCTCTTTCTCATCGTCACGGGTGGTGCACTTCTGGTCAAACGAAGGGGGCATACTCGCGTGCCCAATAACGGGCATCGAATTCTTCCTTGGTGATCTGTACCTCTCCGCCGGGCGTATTCTTGACGTATGCGGCCGGGCTGCCCGGCAGCTTTTGCTGCCGCACGGTGGTAGTTGCGATCTCCATCCGAGCCTCCGGGTGCTGGTCGAACCACTCTTGGTAAGCCAGTTTCAGGTAGAGCGGGGTCCTATCGGCCATCTCCCTAACTTTGGGCCGACACCCCAATCTGTCAAATCGATTCAGCGATCGAGTTGGTCAAAGATATCGCGTCCACCGTTTTAGTTCTGCGGCATCGCAGTTGCACCGACAAGTCCCGAGGTCGCGAATGCAGCGCGACAATCGAGCGACTCCGAATTCCGCGCCTATCGGGACTCGCTCCGATTCTCCCTTTGGCGGGCTTCGCGACGTGGTTCGCGCCTCACCGTCAGCCGTCGCCGCGGTAGAAGCTGGGTCGGCTGCCGGCACGTCATTATGCTACATAGTTCGCCTCACACCATGGCCCTCGTTCTCTACCATCACCCCTTCTCTCGCGCCGCCAACGTGGTTTGGACGCTCGAGGAGGTCGGCGTCCCGTACGAGCTGCGCTACGTGGACCTCATGGCCGGCGCCCACAAGGCGTCGGCGATCCTCGCGCTCAACCCGATGGGCAAGTTGCCCATTCTCGTCGACGGCGAGATCGTCGTGACAGAGGCGGCCGCCATCGCCCTCTACCTGGGCGATCGGTACGCGTACGGGCGGCTCGCCCCGCGAGTCGACGATCCGCAGCGCGGGACGTACCTCCGATGGTCTCTCTTCGCGCCGTCGGTGATCGAGCCGGGGGCGATGGCGAAGGCGGCGGGCTGGGCATTCAAAGAATCGGCGGCGGGCTGGGGTTCGCATGAGGCTATGATCGCTTCGATGGAGAGCGCCGTCGCCGGCCGCGAGTTCGTCCTCGGCGATACCTTCTCGATGGCCGACCTCATCTTCGGCGGGACGCTGCGATACATGCTCGCTTTCAAGATGGTGGAGCCCCGTCCCGCCTTCACCGCCTACGCCGAACGTCTGGCGAGGCGCCCGGCGTGGCAGCGCGCCGAAGCGCGCAACGCCGCCGTCCGAGAGGAGCGCGGGCTCACTCGCGGTTGAAGCGACCCGGCAGCGAAGCCGAGCCGTCATCGCCCCGACAAGGTCCGGGTGGACCCGCGCGCGACCCTGTGATCGACTCATCCGACCGTGGGTCGCCTCGCCCCCCTCGCTGCTGTTCTCCTCACCTCGTGTGTCAGCACCACAAGCGTCGTCCGAACCCGCTTCGCCAAGGAGCAGAGCTGCCCGGAGGGCAACGTGACGGTCGACCTCGAAGGAGGCTCGCTCTACCGCGTGCGCGGATGCGACAAAGAGACCACCTACGTCTGCGGGTCCGTTGCCGGATTCAACGGTGGAGTCCAGTGCGCGGAGGAGGAGGGGCTCCCCAGCCCGCCTGCGCAGCGCGACCCTGGCCGTCCGGTACTGCCACCTCCCGATCCGAGAATCCCTGCGCCACAGTGAGCGCTGCGCCCCCTGATCGACAAACCGCGCCAGAGGACAACTGGTGCTCGATTCGAGCTGGAGATGGCTCCGCCTGAGATGCTACCTCCAGCGGCATGAGCGCCAAAGGGCCGGGCGCCCGCTCCCTCGAAGGCCCTCTGAACGAGCTCTACGCCGCTCCGTTCGATCGCTTCGTTTCCCTCCGCAAGGAACTGGCGGCGCGTCTGCGGGCCGAGGGTGACGCCGAAGGCGCACGGCGGCTCGGGACGACGAACAAGCCCACGCGAACGGCCTGGGCCGTCAACCAGGTGGCGCGGCGTCACCCAGAGCTGGTCGCCGCGGTCGTCGATTCGTGGAAGGCAGCTGCGGGTGCGCACAACCAGGACGCAGACGCCATTCGCGACGGAGCGCGCCGATACCGGGAAGCGATCGGAGAGGCGGTTCGAGCGGCCCGCGCGCTCTTGGCTGCCGATGGGGTGTCTCTGTCGACGGCGCAAGCTCGACGGATGGGGGAGACCCTTCAGGCGCTTGCGGGACACGAGGCCGAGCGGGAAAAGCTCAAGGCCGGGCGCCTGACTCAAGACGTGACGGTCGACGACCCGTTCGGCGGACTTGATCCAAGTCAAGGCGGGCGGCATCCGAAGCCGCTGAAAGCGGCGGGCGGACAGAGCTCTTCGAGGCACGCGGAGGAGCAAGCGGCTCGAAAGGTCGAGGCCGATCGCCTTCGTCGGGAGAAGCAGCGAGCCATCGACGAGGCGCGCGCCCGCGTCACGTCACTGGAGCACTCGGTCGCCGAGGCTCGGAAGATGGCTGCTGACGCGGAGCGCGTGCGAAAGCAGGCAGAAAGCGAGGCGGCGCGGGCGAAGGGCGCGGTGGGGAGGGCCGAAGAGGACCTCGCGCTAGCGCGAGAGCACCTCGAGCGGCTTCCGAAGTAGCACCTGGAAGCCGAACTTGGCCACGCCCTGCGCCGATATCACCTACGACGCGGACTCGTGCTCGACTACCCGAGATCTCCGCGGTGGATCTACGTCCTTAGCGTTGCGCGAAGGTCGAAGCGGTCGAGGTTCATGACCTTGTCCCATGCGGCCACGAAGTCGCGCACGAACGCCGGCTGCGAATCGTCACACGCGTAGACCTCGGCGATGGCTCGAAGCTGGGAGTTCGAACCCAAGACGAGGTCGACGGCGGTTCCCGTCCACTTGAGCTCGCCCGTCGCTCGGTCGCGTCCCTCGAACACGTCATCGGACGTGGACGACCGCTGCCACTTCGTTCCCATGTCGAGCAGGTTCACGAAAAAGTCATTGGTCAACGTCTCGGGGCGTTTGGTGAAGACGCCGAGCTGGGACTGCCCGACGTTGGCGTTCAGAACGCGCATGCCGCCGAGGAGGGCGGTCATCTCAGGGGCCGATAGCTTCAACATGAACGCTTTTTCCACCAGCAGGTGCTCCGCCGAGAGCCCTTGCCCCTTCTGGAGGTAGTTGCGGAAGCCGTCGGCGGTCGGCTCGAGGACGGCGAACGACCCGGCGTCCGTCTGCTCCTGCGTGGCGTCGGTGCGCCCCGGCGCGAAGGGAACTCGCACGTCGTGCCCGGCCTGCTTGGCGGCCTTCTCGATGGCTGCGCAGCCGCCCAGCACGATCAAGTCGGCAAGCGAGACTCTCTTCCCGCCCATCTGCGAGCCGTTGAACTCGTGCTGGATGCCCTCGAGGGTGGCCAGCACCTTCGACACGCCGGACGCGACGTTGACGTCCCACGTCGCCTGCGGCGCGAGGCGGATGCGCGCGCCGTTCGCCCCGCCGCGCTTGTCCGTGTCACGATGGGTCGAGGCGGACGCCCAGGCGGTCGATACGAGCTGGGAGATGGAAAGCCCGGAGCTGAGGATCGTGACCTTGAGCGCAGCGATGTCCGCGTCGTCAATGAGCGGGTGCGTCACCTCGGGGACCGGGTCTTGCCAGATCAGCTTCTCTTTGGGCACCCATGGACCGAGGTACCGCGCGACGGGTCCCATGTCGCGGTGCAACAGCTTGAACCAGGCCCTGGCGAAGGCGTCGGCGAGCTGGTCCGGGTTCTCGTAGAAGCGCATCGCGATCTTCTTGTAGGCGGGGTCCGCGACCAGGGCGAGGTCGGTCGTCAACATCGTCGGCGCGTGTTTCTTCGACGGGTCGTGCGCGTCGGGCACTGTGCCCTGCGCCTCGGGGTTCTTGGGTGTCCACTGGGCCGCACCGCCGGGGCTCGTCGTCTTCTCCCACTCGTATTTGAACAGGTTTTCCAAATAGTTATTGTCCCACCGGATGGGGTTGGTCGTCCACGCGCCCTCCAGCCCACTGGTGATCGCGTCGGCGCCCTTGCCGCTGCCGAAGCGGTTGCTCCAGCCGAGGCCCTGCTCCTCGATGCCGGCGCCCTCCGGCTCGCGACCCACGTGCTCTCCGGCGCGGGCCGCGCCGTGGGTCTTGCCGAACGTGTGGCCGCCGGCGATGAGCGCGACCGTCTCATCGTCGTTCATCGCCATGCGGGCGAACGCCTCCCGGATGTCCCGGGCAGAAGCCACGGGGTCCGGGGTGCCGTTCGGCCCCTCCGGGTTGACGTAGATCAGACCCATCTGCACAGCACCGAACGGGCTGGCGAGCTCGCCATCGCCGTTGTGGCGCTCGTCGCCGAGCCACGTGGTCTCCGGGCCCCAGTAAACGTCTTCCTCGGGGGCCCAAATGTCCTTGCGACCGCCGCCGAAGCCGAACGTCTTGAAGCCCATCGTCTCCAGCGCACGGTTTCCGGTGAAGATCAGCAGGTCGGCCCACGAGATCCTCCGGCCGTACTTCTGCTTGATGGGCCAGAGCAGCCGGCGCGCCTTGTCGAGGTTCGCGTTGTCGGGCCAGCTGTTGAGCGGTGCGAAGCGCTGCGCACCGGACCCGCCGCCGCCACGGCCGTCGGCGATGCGGTAGGTGCCCGCGGCGTGCCACGTCATCCGGATGAAGAGCGGGCCGTAGTGGCCGTAGTCGGCCGGCCACCAGTCTTGCGACCGGGTCATCAACGCGTCGACATCCTTCGCCAGGGCTTCGAAGTCGAGACTCTCGAACGCCGCTGCGTAGTCGAACTCCGCGCCCATGGGATCGGCGGACGGATTGCTCTGGTGAAGGATCTTCAGGTTCAACTGATTCGGCCACCAACCTTGGTTCGAGCCGGCCCCAATCGAAGTCTTTGTGCCTGACATGGGGCACTTTCTCGCGCTGTTTTCCGACACGTGGTTTCTCCGACGGCTCGATGTGGATGGTGGGTCGCGCTGGGTTCGAGGTATATGGGGACCGTGTCGCGGATCCTAGTCTAGGATCGCGAGCGTCCCGACCCACGACGAGAAAGGAGCCTGCCCATGCGCGCTGCTGTCATCACCCAGTACAATCAACCCTGGGAGATCAAAAACTTGCCCGATCCGAAACCGGGCGCGGGGCAGGTTCTCGTACGCGTTGAAGCGAGCGGAATGTGCGGCGGCGACATTCACTTGCATCACGGCCATTTCCCGCTGACGCCGCCGGTCGTGGCCGGACATGAGCCGGTGGGCCAGATCGTCGAGGTGGGCCCTGGCGTCACGACGCTTCGCGTGGGCGACCGCGTCGGTGTGTCCTGGCACCAGAGAGGGTGCGGGCGATGTCACTTCTGTCAGGAGCACCGCTGGACCTATTGCGCGGAGCTGCAGACGTGGATGCAGCTCGGCGGCGGAAACGCGGAGCTCATGCTCGCGTGGGAGCAGGGCTGCACTCTCGTACCCTCCAGCCTCCGATCGGAGGACGCGGCGCCGATCTTCTGCGCGGGTCACACGGTCATGAGTGCCCTTCGTCGAGCGGCGCCCCGTCCGGGCGATCGGGTCGCCGTGCTCGGCATCGGCGGTCTGGGTCACATGGCCCTTCAGTGCGCGAAGGCGCTAGGGCACCCCACCGTCGCGGTGACCAACACGGAGTCCAAGCGCCGCGAAGCTGAGTCGCTGGGCGCCGACGAAGTCGTTCTCGCAGGCGACGATCCGGGCGCAGCGCTCCGGGCCGCCGGCGGCGCCGACGTCATCGTGTCCACGACCAACTCCGCGGCGCAGATCTCGAAGGCCTTGTCGGGCCTCCGGATCGAGGGGCGCCTGGTCAACGTCGGCGCTCCCGACGGACCCATCCAGCTCAACGCGATGCAGCAGTTTTTGATGCAGACGAGCCTCATGGGAAGCACAATGGGCCCCCGGCGCGATCTCCTGGACGTGCTCGACCTGGCCGTCGCCGGGAAAGTGCGTGCGACCGTGGAGACCTATCCGCTCGATCGCGTGAACGACGTTCGCGAACGGCTCGAAGCGGGAAAAATGCGCTACCGGGCCGTGCTCACGCTGCATTGAAGGGGTCGAAGCTCGAGACTTTGATCGGCAGACGGCGCGCGGCCGAGGAATCCGCGCGTGTGCGCGGGCGTCGGCCTGCGCAATCGGTGGCCATCACGCCGAGACGATAGGAGACGTCGAGGTAGTCGCCCAGAAGCCAAGCCCTACCGGAAAAACCCGACCAGCGGTCCGTCCGGCGCGACGAGGTGCCTTTCGCTGCCCGCTCGCCGGTGCTTCGCTCCCTGGCGCTTACCTTTCGACGCGCCCGCCATGTTGGACCGATCGGCTTCGCTAGCTCACCTGCAGGCCCTCGTCACCTTCGGTGTCGTCGCAAGCTTCGTGACCTCGACGGTGGTCGTCGCACACCACGCGGCGTCCATAGGCCGCGACGCGGACTCCATCGCTGGCAACGCGCTCCCGAGCGTACAGTTCTTGTCGGCCGCGCGCGGAGCCGTCCATAGGCTCGACGCGGCCGTGCACGACTGCCTAGATGCGGCGCTGCGAGGCGAGGAGCCGCCGCTCGACTCGCTTGGACCCTACGTCGACGAGATCGAGACCGCGGTGTCCCGCTACCGGGCTCTCCCCGAGTTTCCGCAAGAGGGGGCACTGTTCGGCGGGGCGCGTCCGGTCATCTCCGCGACGGAGTCGAACGCCCGGCGGGTCGCCGACTCGTTGCGAGGCCACGACGTGAATGCGGCGAGGTTGGCCCTGGCCGACGAGCGGCGCGAGGCAGTCCTCGCCGACGAGCGGCTCGGGAATCTGGCTGCCTTCAACACGAGCCAAGCGGAGGGCCTGGCCTGCGATATCGGGGTCGTCCGCCGCTCGACGCGCCACATCGCCCTCGCCCTCGACGCGCTCTCGGCCACCCTCGCAGGCCTGGCGACCGCGCTGTCCATCGTGACGCTCCGCCGTGTGGTCAGGGCTCTCCAACAGGCAAGTGACCAGGCAGAACGCAAGTCCACGGAGCTCGATCGCTTCGCCGGACGGGTGGCACACGACATCTTGAGCCCCTTGGGGGCGGTCCACCTCGCTCTCGCGCGCGTGGCTCCGCGCGTGAGCGGAGACGAAGGCGCGGAGAATGCTCTCCGGCGCGCCTCGAGAAGCGTGACACGCGTCAAGAATCTCGTCGACGGCCTCCTTCGTTATGCGCGCGCGGCGGCCCGGCCGAATGCGTCGGACAGCGTCGAGGTGACCTCGGTGATTCGCGACGTGCTCGACGAGATGCAATGCGAGGCGCAGGAACGGGGGGTCCAACTCGAGGTCGAGCAGGCTGAGAGCGCGTACGTCAAGAGCTCGGTCGGCGTGTTGACCAGCCTCGTATCCAACCTGATCCAGAATGCGATCAAGTACATGGGCGATCGACCAAGGCGCCTGATCTTCGTTCGCATCTGCTCGCACGACGAGCGGGTGCGCATCGAGGTCGAGGACACGGGCCCCGGCGTTCCCCCGAATGTCGTCGAATCGATCTTCGAGCCGTTCGTACGCGGCGTCTCGGACAACGCGGGGATCGGGTTGGGCCTCGCCACGGTTCGTCAGTTGGTGCGCGCCCACGGAGGAGAGGTTTCGCTGAGGTCCCGCCCCGGAGACGGAAGCCTGTTCTGGTTCGAGCTGCCGCGGGCGGCGAGCCCCGAGACGTCCCGTGACGCTGAATCGAATCCCTCGGACCTAGGCCGTTCCTCCGGCCGGCGCCTCTCTGCGACTGCGCCCACGCCAGGTGCTGGGGGTCCCGGCTGGCGCGGATGAGTGAAGCCGAATGGCTCCTCGGGCAAGAGGCGCCGCTACTCCTTGCGGTAGAAGGGATGCGCCCTTCCGTGGCGAACGTCCTCCGCGCGGACCATGAAGATGACCTCTTCGGCCACGTTGGTCGCATGGTCCGCGATGCGTTCGAGGTACTTGGTCACGCGAATCACGCGGAGGCCGGCCAACACCTCGCCCGGTTGCTCCGCCATATGCACCGTCATCGCAGAAATGATGGCCGCGCAACTCCGGTCCACGGCGTCGTCGCAGCCGAGGACGCTGTGGGCGCCGCTGTCGTCCCAGCGCACGAAAGCCTCGAGCGCACCGTGCAGCATGTCGAGCGCCGCCAGCGCCATCGAGGACAGCGCCCCGCTGACGAGCCCTTTGGCTCCGCCGTCCTCCCGCACGGTGCGTTCCGTGATGTTGACCGCCTCGTCCCCGATGCGCTCGAGATCCGTGATGAGCCGCAGGGCCGCTGCCAGGAATCGAAGGTCGTCGGCGACGGGCTGCCTCAGCGCGAGAATTCGCAAAATGAGCGCATGAAGCTCGACCTCGTCGCGATCGATTCGCTCGTCGAGTGCCTCGACGTCTCCGGCGACGTCGGGATCCCCACGGCGGAATGCGTCGAACGCCAACCCGACGATTCGCTCGCAGCGAGCGCCCATCGCGAGCAGCTGCGCATGAAGCTCGCGGAGCTCGGTCTCGAAGTCCCGGCTGCTGTGCGCTGACGTTGCCCTCGGCACGACGGAAAGCATGCCACGATCCACGGACAACAACGACGCCCACGTCGCGCTCGCGGTCCCGAGCGCCTCGGGGCGGGGACCGATCGGGCGCGCTGGCTCTGCGACCGTCCCGATGGGATCATCGGGATAAGGAGAGGCCTGAGGTCGCAGCATGAATCCCGCCAACGTGGTTCGGTTCCGGCTCCACGCGCAGCGCATCTCCGCGACGACGCACACGCGTCCGAGCGAGGTCGTCGCCTGGCTGGGCGCGCTGCAGGCACAGGACTATTTGGGGGCTTTGTGGGGCGTCGGGCTCCGTCTGGCAGGGGCACGTGAGAGCGACATCGAGGCCGCCCTGGCCGAGGGGAGCATCGTGCGGACGTGGCCCCTGCGGGGGACGCTCCATTTCGTCGCGGCGGCCGACGCGCGCTGGATGATCGACCTGCTCGGACCGAGGGTCGTGGCGCGCGCCGCCGGCCGGCTTCGCGCGTTGGACATCGACGACGCGACCCTGTCGCGCGCGAGGCGCGCGTTGGAAAGGAGCCTCGCGGGGGGAACCCGCCTCACCCGTGCAGCGGCCTACGACGTGCTCGAGCGTGCGAAGGTTTCGGTGGCGGGGCAGCGTGGGATCCACATCCTGTGGCGTCTGGCGCACGAGTGTTTCATCTGCTTCGGACCGCGCCAGGGCAAGCAGCAGACATTCTCGCTTTTCGAAGAGTGGCTGCCTGGAGCGAAGCGTATGCCGCGCGACGAGGCTCTTGGCGAGCTCGCGCACCGGTACTTCTGCGGGCACGGTCCCGCGACGGTGGCCGACTTTGCGTGGTGGTCGGGGCTCAGCGTCTCCGATGCGCGCCACGCCGTGCATCTCGCCAAGGAGCGGCTCGTCGAGGACACCGGCGACGGAGTGAGGCACTGGTCTTCGGGGGCTGCCTCGCCTTCGCCGGCGCCGCGCGCTCGGGGATACCTCTTGCCGGCGTTCGATGAATTCGTAGTCGCATACGCCGATCGCAGCGCGGCGATCGAGCGGGCCCACATGGTGCGCGTGAACGCAGGCGGCGGCATCCTCAACCCGACCATCGTGGTCGACGGGCGAATCGTCGGGACCTGGAGGCGGCGTTTGGCTCGCCGCGCCGTGGTCTTCCTCCCCGCCCCGTTCGCGGCGCTCGCCAAGGCGAAGACGCGCGCGGTCGAAGACGCGCTCCGGCGCTACGCCGAGTTCTTGGGGGTGGACGTTTCCGCCCACGCGTGGCCCTGATTTATCTGTGGATGCGAATGGCGTGGGGCGTCGGGCTCTCCTCCGCGACAGACCGAGTCGTCCGGCCTTTTCATTCTTCTTTCGCCGTGACGCAGCGCGAAGAGCTATTCGTCCGTGACCGGTCGTCCGCGATACATGCGCACATGACGACCGCTCAGCGGCGGGGCGGATTCACCCTCCTCCCATGGGACGCTGGCCGGCGGCTCGGGTGGATGGCTGACCGGGCGGACGGTGGGAGCGAGCGGTGTGGGCAGCTTCGCGACAGGCGCTGGCGGTGCCGGAGGCGGAAGGGTGGGCCGCAGGGACGGGACCACCTCGGGATCGACCCGCCGAATGACCAGGTTGACGACCATCCGCAGGGCAGGTTGATTCACGGCTCCCGCCGAAAGAACTCCGATGAGCCCCCACGCCATCGTGCGCAGGTAGAGCTTGTGCTCCGCGTAACGGAGCACGCAACCGTCCAGCTCTTCGCCGCCGCTGCGGAACGTCTCCCAGAGCCGGATGATTCTCGGTCCCACGTCGTCAAAGAGATCGGCGTCGAATATCGCGGGCAAATCGCTCGCGACGAGCCCGCCGGTGCGCGCGATCACGAACCCACCGTACACGCCCTCGACATCCCGGAGCGCGCGCAGTGTTTCTTCGATCTTTCCCATGGGAGGGCCCTGCTCAGAGCCCCAACAAAGAGCCGATGACATACGAATCTGCCCCCGGCCGTGGCCTGAGCGCGACCACGTCCCCACCGCTTTCGCGTACGATGAAGCATCGCCCGCTCTTGAACGTGCACTCCATCGCGACGAACTGCTCCGCCCCGACGCGGGCGCCGATTAAGTCGCTCAATCGACACGCATATGCGACGACATCGGCGAAGTCCTGGGAAGCACCGTGATTCAGAGTGACCGCACCGTCGGCGTTGAGTCGGAGGATGAGCTCGAAGTCTTCTCGCCTGACGACGTGTCCCGCGACTTCGATCGGCGTTGCGTCGAGCTCCATACTCTCTCCCAAGGGAGGCTTCCCCGGCTTGCCTCGCAGATCTCCCCGCAGGCTCACGACCGTTTGCGCGTGCCGTTCGTCACGCATCTGCGCAGCCCGGAGGAGCAAGCTTTGCCATGTGCACGAGATGCTCTCCTTGATCGGCCATTCTCGGTCGACCGGTTCGAACGAGCCGTCGTTCCAAAGGAGCACCTCGAACGCCGCGGCTTCGCCCACGGCGGAGCGCGCGATCGCGTGGACGACGGCCCCGCCTCGAAAGAAAAGGTACCCCACGTTGTTCCCGGACGCGACGCGCACGATGCGCCGCGAGCCCGCGAGGCATTCCATCTGAACGAGATCCGCAAGGCTGGCACCGTGCAGGTGCGCTTGGAATCCGGGCCTCGACTCGCTCGGTGGATCCCCGCGTCCGGAAGGAGTCTTGGACGTCACGACGGGCCCGCGACTCCTCGATCACCGAAGTTGGGAGGCACCCCGGTTGGGTCGAAGCGGCCCGCGACTCCGTTCATTTCGCCCACCTCCTCCACACCAACTACTCCCTCGAGGGTTTCGCACACGTATCCTCATGGTTGCGATTGCGAAACTGCGGACATGCGAGAGGCGAGACGCCAGACGGGCCCGATCAACGCAATTCGACTCGGGCAAAGAGGCCGCTCCCCACCCAGTCGCGAAACCATCCCAGCACGCTCTCCGCGGCCTGCTGCTCCTCGATGGGGCCGAAGCCCTGCTCCGCCCGCGAGAGCGACATCGAGAGCGTCTCGCCGTCGACGAGCGCCGAGAGGACCTCGAACATCGGCACCGTGAGATCCATCCGCCAGACCGTCGGACCGCTTCGATAGACGACGGTCGCCGACCGCTGCGGCGATGGTACGACCGGGCTCCGGCCTTCGCGGACGGCCTGAAAGTAGCCGTTGACCGGATTCTCGAAGGACCTGAGTCGGAATGCCGAGGTCGGGACCAGGCGCGCCTCCGCCCAGGCGCCCATCGGCACGTCACGAAGGCCGTCGAGCGTCAGCGGGTCCGAGCTGGGCGCGTGAATCACTTCGACGATCGCCCATTCGAGAGCGGCCAGGTCCGAGGCAAATGGACGCAGCGGGAACGGAGAAAGAACTTCGTCTCGGCAGAACCTCTCCAGGTGCCGACCGAAGAAATTGAGATTCGGGCCCTCGGACGGGTGGCGCGCGATGTAACCGCGGCACATATCCTCGAACGCCGTTTCGCCGAGCGCACCCTTGAGCACCGGATAGTCGTCCGCGAGGCACTCGACGAGCCTCGAGTGATAGCTCCTCCGGTAAATCTCGAGGCGATCGAGCGCGCGCAGTCGCGGCCCGTCCGTCAGCTCGCGGCTCGCTTCGTCATCGCTCACCGCGGGGTCGCCGGTCTCCGGCGTCATGACGGCGCGGGCGAACCATTGCTGCCGCTGCCGCAGATCCCCGAGGGGGGGATCGCGCCTCGCGTGGGCCGCATCGGCGCGGGAGATCGGTGCGCGGCGGGGATCGGGGAATACGTCGCGGACGGCCTGGGTTGGCCTCGCCCCGAGATCGGCCGGGGTCGCGCTCGCTCGCTCGCGAACGAGGTCGACGTCCACGACGTGTCGGTTCACGCAGCCCTCCCGATGAACTCTCGCGCGCGCAGCGCTTCGGCGTGCGTCTCGTCGAATCCCGGGATTTCCGCGTCCCACTCGAGCAGCACCGACGCCCCGTCGGCGCGCCGCCACGCTTCACCGAGGAGCCGCCAGACGTCATCTTCGACGGGGCCGATGTGCGTGTCGACGATGTGCGTTCCGTGGTGGGTATGACCGGCCACGTGAATCTGAACGACCCGATCGAAGGGGACCGCGTCCAAGTACGTTTGCGGGTCAAAGCCGTGGTTGTAAGCGGAGACGAAGACGTTGTTCACGTCGAGCAAGAGGGCGCAGTCCGCCTCGTCGGCCAGCCGCGCGAGAAACTCCCACTCGCGCATCGCCTTTCCGGCGAACTCCACATACGTCGACGGATTCTCGAGCGCGAGCGGCGCGCCGAGGAAGTCCTGCACGGCACGCACGCGGCCGACGACGTGCTCGAGCGCCTCCTCCGTGTAAGGCATCGGCAGGAGGTCATGGGTGTTCTTTCCCGCGACGCCGGTCCAGCAGAGGTGATCCGAGACCCAGCGGGCCCCCGTGCGGTCGCGCAGCGACCGAAGCTCGGAGAGGTACGCGCGGTCGATGGGATCGGTAGACCCGATCGAGAGCGACACGCCATGCATCGCAACCGGATACCGGTCTGCGATCGCGTCGAGATAGTGAAGCGGTCGGCCGGCGGTCTGCATGTAGTTTTCACTGATGATCTCGAACCAGTCCACGTTTGGTCGCGCTTCGAGAATGCGCGCATAGTGGACCGTACGCAGCCCGAGCCCTACGCCCAGGTCGGGGATGCCGAATCGATTGGCCATCGCCCAGCTCGCGGGAGCTCGCCGAAGAAACCGACCCGCCCCGCGCATGCGAGCGGGGTGCGCTCATGCGAGGGCGGGTCGATGCACCGGGAGCCTCTCAGCCTTTGCAGCCGCCCTGGCCCTTGCAGTCGTTCTGGCCTTTGCAGGCGTGCTTCTCTGTCTTGCAGCCGCCCTGCCCTTTGCAGTCGTTCTGGCCTTTGCAGGCGTGCTTGGCTGCGGGCATTGCGCCGGCTGCCGCGGGCGCGGCCGCCGCGGGCGCGGCGTTGTCGGGCGACGCGGCCGGCGGGGTCGACTCGGCACAGCCCCCGGCGCCCATCAAGATTCCACCTACTGCTGCTGCGATCATCGTGCTTGTCAGGTTCATGGGGTCCTCTCGTTTGCACGGACATTACGTCGCTCACGGCGACCTGTTTCAAAAAAAGTGGACTGGGGCTGGTATCGCACTCTTTGCGGCGGGCTCGGTAATCGATCGGCGGACGGCCGCCAAGGGTGCCCGGTCGTCGAATGGCACGCGGTGGTCGCTCGATCGCCCCACACCAAGTCGCGACCAGAGCGCGGGCAGATCGACCGTCTCCGGGGCGAGCGCCATCTTCGCGTAGAGCTCGTGCAGAACGCGCGTGCCGGTGGCTCGATCGCCCGCGTCGAGGAACTGCTCGATCGTCCAGGTTTGCTCGACCGTCGCTCCGGACGCCGCGATGGCTCGAAGCACGTCGTCCAGCGAGCGCGTGTTCTGCGTTCGCTCGCGCACCGTGACATCCGCGACGAAGAAGAAGAGGGCGCCGCCCCAATACGTACGCCCCCATGTGTGGGTCCGATCGAGACCCTCGTCGCCGGCCTCCGGGAGCCCTTGGGGCAGCCCGTCGACGAGGTCGCCCCAGAACTTCTCGGCCGTGATCTGTCCATCGCGGACCCGGGCCAGAGGCTCGACGTACGTGGGGATTCCTTCGTTGAGCCACGTCTGCTCTCGCGGCAACGTGGGGAGGCTCACGTGCAAGAGCTCGTGGGTCATGACCCAGTCGTCGCGTGTCTTGGCGGCGTCGACCCCCTCGCCCACCCGAATGAGAACCGCGGGGCCGCCGTCGCCGAGGGTCTCTCCTCGGGTGGGGCCCTTGATCCCCGTCGCGACGATCACGAGGGTCCGCGCCGCGGGAAACCTGCCCAGGTACGCGCGGATGGCGCGAACCGCGCGCTCGACCCAGCGGGTGACGTCCAGGTCCGAAAGAGCCAACCCTTGCGGCGCGATCGCGACAACGACCCTCGACCCGTCGCCGTGGACTTCCGCTTCATGAAAGCGCCCGAAGGCCGCGAAGCTCGATTGGTCCAGCGCGGCCGCGCTCGCCTCGAAGGTGTCGGCGGCGCCGTCGAGGGCGGGCCGCGTTCCTGCGGTGAAGCGGGTCGGGGCATCGCAGCTCACGTGAAAGCGGAAGCGACCTCGGACGGCGTCGGCGGCCGGGCGCAAGAGCCAGGTCGATGGCGGCGCAACGACGACGTCGCCGGACGCGATCGCCGTGTCGACGTCGTTCAACGTCGTCGCGGCGCTTCGCAAGACAAAGCGGTAGCGCACGCGACACCCCGATGGGCCGCACGGGACCGCCCAGCCAGAGCTGGTGGCCGCAGCCGCGACCCAGCGCGGGCCGGACGCGTACGCGACGTCGCGCACAAACGCCGACGACGCCTGGTCCACGCGAAACTCGCCCTCGCTTCCGGGGCCAAAGCGCGCATCGACCGTGAGGTCGTCGATCCCCGCCCGGCCGGCGCGCACTTCGTATTGCCAGAGGACGCCCGCCATTTCCGGCGCCACCGCGCGTGTCCCCTCGGGCGAACGTGGCGCGCATGCCGCGAAAGCGACCGCTGGAGCCAACCGACGGACGAAAGCCCGAAGCATCACGTACCGACGCAGTAACTTCTTCCGTCGCAAACCGTACATGGCAACGTCTGCGACCTGAGGGAGAAGCTCATGATGGACCTTGTCTCGACCGCCCGCTCGCGTGCACTCGCGATCATGGATCGTCTTCGCTGGTTGGCCCCGCTGATCGGACGCCTGGCCGTGGGGTTGCTCTTCGTGTCCACAGGCTGGGGAAAGGTAAACGACATCCCGAAGGTCGTGCACTTCTTCGAGCAGCTCGGGATCCCCGCGCCGGGATTTCAAGCGCCGCTCGTGGCGTACAGCGAGCTCATTTGCGGCTCGCTCCTGGTCCTCGGCCTCTTGACCCGGCTGGCCACCGTCCCGCTCATCGTCAGCATGGTCGTGGCCATTCTCACCGCGAAGCGGGGCGACCTCCATGGCCTCTTCGACCTCGTGGGCTTCGACGAGTTCACCTATCTGTGCGTGCTCGTCATGATCGCGATCATCGGGCCTGGCGCCGTTTCGCTGGATCGAGTGGTCACCCGACAGCTCGGTTGGCAGACCGACGGCGTGGCGCGGTGAGCTCGTTTCCATCCGTCGCGAGAACACGATTCCCACGTGAACGAAACTCCGACGAGGCCGGGAGCAGGTGGGAATAGCCGTGCAAGAGTGAGCCAGGCCGCGACACGAATATCGCAGGCAAGCGCCATTTTATTGACCAAATGGCCGTCCGAGCGCTCTTCTCACCGGCAAGGGAGACTCAACGATGGCGAAATCGAATACGGCGAAGAAGAAACCCCTCTCGAAGAGCGCGATCCTCCAGGCAGTCACCGACGCGATCGGCGAAGAGATTTCACGCAAGCAAGTCAAGCAGGTGGTCGAGACTTTGGTGGATGTCGGTCACAAGGAGCTGAAGAAGAACGGCATCTTCGTGGTGCCCGGCTTCGCGAAGTTCGTGGTGGTGAAGAAGCCCGCGCGGCCCGCGCGCGAAGGCATCAATCCCTTCACCAAGGAGAAGCAGAAGTTCGCGGCGAAGCCCGCGAGCAAGGGCGTACGCGCAAGGCCCGTCAAAGCAGTCAAAGACGCGGTGATCTGAGCGATGCCCCGTCCGGCCGGTACGTGCGTGCCCGTCAAGTACGCACGTGGCTGGCTATGATGCTCAGGAGCTCGGCGCCGTACCTTCGGGCCAGCCCCGGGCCGATGCCGGCGACGCGTAGCAACGATCCTTCGTCGCTCGGCGCCTCCGTGGCGACGCCGAGCAAGGTGCGATCGTTGACGATGCGAAACGCCGGGAGGCCCGTTCTCCTCGCCTCGGCGAGTCTCCATGCGCGCAGCGCTTCAAAGAGGGCGCCCGCGCCGTCCGAAGCGTTCGGCTTGGACAGCCGCCGGGCCGAATCGGCGGACGTACGAGCGTTGGCCGGCGCTCGATGGCGCTTGCCCTTGGCGGCGCCCTTTCCCTTCTTCGGCCCGCGCGCCTCGCCCGGCATCCGGAACTGCGGGTCGCCCGCCGCCGCCTGCGCGAGCGCGGCGGTCGTCAGGCGCGCACGCTGGAACGTGATCACGGTCCCGTCCTTCACGAACGAGTCGTCCTCCAAGCGAACCCACTTCGCGCGCACCAACCCTGCGAGGACGTGCTCCAGAGCCCGGCGCTCGAAATCGCCCGAGCCGAAGAGCTCGCGGTGCATCTGCCCCACGGTTTGCCCGTCTCGATCGACGAGCGCGCGCAGAATCCGGGCGGCCGCATCCTTCTCCACGTTGCTCGGCTCGCGGTGAACCTGGGCGACGCACGCGTTCGGGGCGCACACGTCGCATTGGCCGCAGGGCGTTCCAGGATCGTTCTTGTCGCCGAAATGCTCGACCAGAAGGAGCATCCGGCACGCGCTTTTCTCGGCGAAGCGCCGCATGCGCGCGACTTGCTCCAGACGATGCGCGACTTGCCGCTCGTACGACTGGGCGTAGCTCGGCTCGCCGCGGCGGATGGACTCGTCGGGATCGATGCGGGCCCCTCCGTGTAGCCAGAGTTTCTCGAGCGCGGTCTCGAAGACGGCCGGCGGCAGCGCGGCGTCGGCGGCGAGAGCCTCTTTTCCAACTGGCCTATTTCCCAGCTTCTCGAAGATCGACTGCAACGACTTCACGTCGGGATAGTCCCGTTCGTGAAAGAACTGGTGGGTCTTGCTGTCGACGAACGAATGAAACAGCACTGCGCGCGAAGGGGCTCCGTCACGGCCTGCACGGCCGATTTCCTGGTAGTACCCCTCGAGGGTCGCGGGCAGCGCGGTGTGGATCACCGTCCGGACGTTCGGCTTGTCGATCCCCATCCCGAAGGCGATCGTGGCGACGACGACCTCGATGTCCCCGTTCAAGAAGGCGTGCTGCGCCTCGCTGCGCGCAGCCGACGTCATCCCGGCGTGGTACGCGACCGCGCGCACGTCGGCGGAGAGCGATTGCGCGAGCGCTTCGGCCTCGCGCCGCGTGGGCGCATAGACGATCGCGGGCCTGCGCTCTCGCTCGGCGAGAAGAGCGGTCACGGCGTCCGCGCGGTCCGCCGGTCCCTTTTCGACGACTTCGACGGCGATGTTCGTTCGTCGGAAGCCGTGGATGAAGCGCTCGGCGCGCTGAAGGCGGAGCTGCGCGACGATGTCGTCTTGGACGCTCGGCGTCGCGGTCGCCGTGAGCGCGATCACCGGCGCAGGACGCAAGAGCGGTAGCCTCTCGCCAAGCATCCGGTATTCAGGGCGAAAGTCGTGGCCCCACTGCGATATGCAGTGCGCCTCGTCGACGGCGACCAGGGTGGGCGGTCTCCGCGCGAGCATCTCCGGGAAGCCGGGGATCTTCAGGCGCTCGGGGGCGATGAAGAGGTAGTCGAGGCGCCCATCGAGATACGCGCGACAAGCCGCGCGGGAGGCCTCACGGCCCCTGCCCGAATGAATCCGCTCCGCCGCGAGACCATGCTGCGTGAGCTTGGCGACTTGATCCTCCATGAGCGCGATGAGCGGGCTCACGACGAGGGTCGTGCCGCCGCGCGCCAGTCCCGGCAGCTGGTAGCAGAGGGACTTTCCTGCGCCTGTCGGCATCACCAGCAGCACATCGCGTCCGGCGGCAGCCGCGCGGCAGACCTCTTCTTGGTAGGGTTTGTACGACGAGAAGCCGAACCTTTCGTGTAGCAGTGACGAAAGACCCTCGGCACCTACCGCTTGGCGCGGTGCACGGGGCTCGCGCGAAGCGTGGGGTTCGCCCGATGCGGGGGCCTCGCGCGAAGCATGGGATTCGCGCGCAAGCGGCGCGACGGATGCGCTTGCGCCAGCACCCGCGACGCGCGCGACGACGTCGCGCACGTATCCCTCGATCCCGCGCATGAACGCGTCGAAGTCCGCGGTGTCCCGCTCGATCTTGCCGAGCTTCGCCTCCCACTCTCCCGTCATGGCCGGCGTCTTGACGTTCGGGTGGACGACGTCGACGAGCGCGATTCCTTTGTCGGTGGCTTTGAGCGCCTTGCCGTCGCGAAC
>Ga0265318_10000115_pt1 | contig 74110 bp, 77 predicted proteins | sample 4821metaG_FD_192431 | JGI IMG/M metagenome (GOLD analysis project Ga0265318, IMG submission 192431) | Rhizosphere microbial communities from Carex aquatilis grown in University of Washington, Seatle, WA, United States - 4-8-21 metaG | ecosystem: Host-associated > Plants > Roots > Rhizosphere >... | reverse complement strand
CACGGTCAGACCGGTGACGGTGATCAGCATTGGACTGTTATAACATAACATTGCAGCTCGACTATTATCCTCCCCCGTTCTTACGGGGGAGGCGCGAGCACAGCGAGCGGAGGGGGAAGTCCCCCTACGGCCCTTCGGGCCACCTCCCCCGTAAGGACGGGGGAGGATGATTTTTGTGGGCTCGGAACATACGTCGTTTGAAACAAGGCTTTCCGGGCCCATTTCATTTGGGCGGGTTGATCCGAGCGGCGCCGCCACGACTCCAAAATCGGAAAAACCTTCAAAATTGAAAAAACGAATACGCTGTGTGGAATTTAACGCTCGCTTACGCTGTATGAAATTTTAGTGACGGGGGCGTCATTTTTGCTTGTAGTTTGAAAAGGCGGGCGTATCTTCTCTTTCCGGCGGTCAGCGGAGGCGTGTCATGGAAGTCAACATCACCAAGGATCCGGCCTACAACGCGGTCGATCCGCACGATTTCCCCGCGATGCTGGACGTGAACCGCTACGGCGAGCGCTCCACCGCCTTCGACAAGATCATCTCCGCGACCCACGACCATTTCTGGGATCCGCTGGACAAGAAATACATCGACTTCACGCAGCCCTTCGATACGGCGAAGGAGTATCTCGTCAATCCGGCGGCCAATGCCGATCTGCGCACGGCCATCGGCGACAAGCTCGACGAGGCCGGCAAGATCAAGCTCGTCAATCTCGACGTGTCGTGGTCGCTGTCGTCGATCCTGCACGGTGAGCAGGGCGCGCTCGCGCTGTCCGCCTCGCTCTGCCACATCCTGCGCGATCCGGGGGCGCAGGAATATGCCGCCAACCAGACGCGCGAGGAAGCACGTCACGTCACCGCGTTCTCCGCCTACGTCAAGGCGCGCTGGGGCAAGCCGTCGAAGGTCGGGCCCGCGCTCGGCAACCTGCTCAACGAGCTCGTCTCGTCGCCGCTCGTCTGGAAGAAGCTCGTCGGCATGCAGCTGCTCGTCGAAGGGCTGGCGATGGGGGCGTTCGCGACCTTCTTCAAGGAGACGCGCGATCCCCTGATGAAGCATCTGATGCAGATGGTCATGACCGACGAGGCGTTCCATCACAAATTCGGAAAGATCTGGGCCGACCGCACGATCCCGAAGCTCTCGCAGGAGGAGCACAACCTCATCGAGGACTGGGCGTGGGACGTGTTCCAGGTGCTGATTTACAATCTCGGCTCGCCCGACCAGAAGGCATGGATCTACGAGGCCGTCGGCCTCGATCCGATGTGGTGCCAGCAGGCGTTCATGGAAGCGCTCACCGACGCGGGCATCCGCGAGGAGCTGCAGGAGACGACCAATATCTTCCGTGTACTGATCAAGACGCTGCTCAAGGCCGGCATCATCACCGACCGCACGCGCAACAACTATGCGGCCTATATCGACATGGCCGAGCTCTATGCCGAAGGCGACCGCATGGTCGGCGACGACATCGCCGAAGAGGGCATCAAATACCTGATGCAGCTCAACGGCGGCCAGCTCCTGCGCACGCCCTCGATGCTGGCGGCGGAGTAATTTCCAAAACCGTCATCGCCCGCTTTATGCGGGCGACCCACGGCAACAAGTGAGTTCGCGTCCATGGGTCGCCCGGACGTGAAGCTTGTCCTCCGGTCGCGCTTCGCGCGATCCGGGGGGCCGGGCGATGACGAGTGGGGTGGAAAGCTCACGCTCGCAATCGCTCGCGCTCCCCCAGCACCCGTCCGCCCGACATCGCGTCCAGGCGCTCGAGCGCGCGCGTCAGCATGATGCGGCCATAGGCCTCGTTCATGTGCATGCCGTCGTCCACGGCCGCGCTGCCCAGCCGCTCGGGGTTCTGCGCGTATTCGGCCTTGCTGAAGCCGGCAACGCCGATCGTGGATTCGTCCTGCCAAAGGATCTCGCCGCCGTGGCGGCGCACGAGCGCGGTGCCGGTCTCCTCGACCTCCGCGATCAACTTCGCCCGGAACGCCGCATCGGCAAGGCGGCGATGCTTGCGCAGAAACGTCCAACTCGCCTCGGCATCGGAGCGGTAGGGCGTCGGCAGGATCAGCGCCGGCTGCGTGCCCGCGGCACGGATGCGGTCGAGCAGCCAGAAGGCCTGGTTGTCGTTCAGCACGGCCTCAGTCATCGCGGTGAAACAGGCGCGCGAGATCAGCGTCTCCACCTGCCCCCAGCGGCGATGCTCGACCGTGCCGAAGCCCTCGATGAGCCTGCGGATGTTGATGCGCACGCCGAGCCCGATCAGCAGGAACGCGTCGTAGCCCTCGATCGCGATGCGCTGCGCACCGCCGGAGGTCAGCGCCAATTGCCCGGCGAGTTTCTCGTCGGCCGCCGTGAACGCGCCGTCCTCGAAGGCGAGATGCTCCAGATCGCTGCCGTTCGCGGCGAAGAAGGTGAGCGTCAGGTGCGGCAGGTCCCGCGCGATGCCGTTCTTCCAGGCGGTGTGATAGGTGGCGGCGTGAGAATTGCCGATCGCGCAGAGCGAAAACGGCTTCACGACCCGAAGGCCTCGAGGAGCACGTCCTCGCATACCGCATCGTCCTCGGACGCGTCGTCGCGCCGGTTCTTGCGCTGCTCTTTTTCCTTGCGGCGGCGCTCGCGGCGCTCGGCGCGGCTTTCTTCGGCGCTGGTGGGCGCGCTCGCGGCGGGTGCCGCGGCCGCGCCCGAGGGCGGGCGATGCTGCTCGAAGAAGACGCGCATCACCGCCTCGACGCCGGCCCGGCTCACCTCGCGCAGGTTGCTCTCGTAGAAGAAGCCCCGCGACCACGGGCTCGCGATCATCTCGTAGGACGGGAAGTAGTCGATGTTGTCGTGGTCTCTCGCGAGATCGCCCGCGACCGCGCGCAGCACCGATTTCGAGTACGTCGTGGCCGCGAGCACGTGATCGCCGGTCGCCGTCGCCGTCAGCGGCACGGGCGAGACGGTGAGCAGCACGCGCAGCTTCGGGTTCGTCGCCCGCACCAGCTTGAGGAACTGCTCGAAGTCGTCGCGGACCTCGGCGTAGTCGAAATTCTTGAACACGTGCACGCCGGGATCGTAGTCGCCTGCGATCGTGCCCGGCGCGGTCGGGAAGACGCGCCCGGTGTTCTTGTCCATCCACGCTTCCGTCAGCCCGAAGGTGAACACCAGCACGTCCATGCGCGCGAACAGGTCCTGGACCTTGTCGAGATGCTCGCGGCGCAGCGCCAGCGCCTCCTCGAGCGACTCGAAGCCTTGGCTCTCGATGTTGGGGCGCAGCGCGTCGTAGAAGCGGCCGTCCTTCGTCCACACATCCGCCGCCTCGACCGAACCGGAATGGGCGTCCTGCGCGAGCTGCAGAAGCTGGCGCGCGGAATAGATGTTGCCGGTGCGCGCGGAATAGATGCCGTAGCCGAACGCCCTCGCCGACTCCTCGCTCAGCGCCGCGGGGGCCGGCTCGACGTCGAGCACGTTGAACCCGCTCGCGCGCATGTGGCGCGCGACGTGCTGGGCGAAGCAGCTTCCCGCGGTGGCGATCCCATCGCTCCCCGCGATCTCGAACTTCTTCCTGTAGAGATCCTCGGCCGTCAGCGGATGGGTTTCGGCGACGCCGCTGCGCCAGAAGCTCTTGGGCTCGCGATTTTCGTACGGTGAGCGCATGGACGCGAACGTATCATGCACCCCGCGCGCGCGACAATCTGAGGAAGGCGGTTGCAACAAGGCCGATGGCGAACGCCACGCACATCCAGCCGAAGGCGTCCCCGATCCGGTCGTAAACCGTGTTTCCGCCGCGTCCGTCGAGCGGCAGGTCGCCCGTCAGGCTGACGAAATCCCCGCCCGTCTTGCGCATCGCCACCAGCCTTCCGTAGCGGTCGTTGAGGGTGAGAAGCCCATCGCGGGCGGCGCGCGCCATCGGCACGCCGTTCTCGACGCTGCGCAGGATGGCGACGCGGGCATGGCTCCAATCGTCCTTGTCGAAATCCCAGGCGGGCACGGCGAGCAGGCGCGGATGGGTCTGGGTCTCGTCGCTGCGCACCATGCGCTGGAAGTCCATGTCCTTGCAGATCTCCACGCCCGTGCCGTCGGCAAGCACGAAGGGCGCGGTTCCGGGCGTGTAGATGGACTCCAGACCGGGCACGAGCTGGCGCTTGACATAGACCGGCGGCAGCGCGCCGCCCGCCGTCGCGGCATAGGCGATGTTGTGGCGCTTGCCGCCCGACCAGTCATTGAAGCCCGCGATCACCGTCGCGTTGGCGTGGCCGGCCGCGACGACGAGACGTCCCGCCGACTCGTCGCGCCACGCCGGCATGACGCGCGCCATGTTCTCGGGCAGCACGATCAGGCGCACGTCCTTCAGCTTGGCCATCTCGGCCGCATAGGCGTCGACGGTCTCGAGCGTCGCCTTGCCGTCTTCGCGGAAGATCGCCGATGTGCGCTTGTCGGTGTCGACGAGGCCGACGCGGATATGGCCGTCCGGGGAAGCGCTCATGCGCAGCGCGCCGAAGCCCGCATTGGCGGCGAACACGGCGAGCGCCAGCACGGCTGGGAGTGCCGTGCGCGTGCGCAGGGTGAGCGCGATGCCCGCCGCGACGAATCCCAGAAGGAAGGTGATGCCGGTGAAACCCACCAGCGATGCCGTCTGGATCAGCATCGGCGCGCCGATCTCGGCGGCGGCGGGCGTCGCCACCGAGCCTCCCGCGCGGTTGAACGCGATGAGGAAGTCGAACCCCGCCCACAGCGCCGCGAACGCCAACATCGCAGGCGCCGCGCCGAATGCGCGCTGCACGCGCCGCGCGCCCATCACGCAAGCCGCGAACGCCAGCGAGGGGCCGAGCAGCGACAGCAGGAGCACGGGAAGCGGCAGCAGGCCCAGATAGGCGCGCAGGATGCTGGTCGAGCCGAGCGCGCAGCCCACCCAGGCCGCGAAGAAGACCTGCCGGCCTTTGGTCTCGCCGAACGCCAGCCACAGCACCGGCACAGGCGCGAGCCAGGCGAGCCACCATTGGTCTCCAAGCCCGATGGAGAAGTAGAATCCGATCGCGCTGAGCAGCGCGCAGGCAATGGCGGTCATTGCGGTTTCTCCGTGAGAAAGGATTCGATCGTGCGGGCCATGGCACGCTTGAACAGCGCGCGGAACTCCGCCTCGCCGCCGGCGACGCGTCCGGCGCGATAGAGCGAGACCAGGCCCTGGCTCAGCGCCGCGATGGTGATCATGATCTCGATGGGCGCTGCGCCGCCGATCAGGCCCTGCGCCTTCGCGCGCTCGAAGAACTGCAGATAGAGCACGCCCGCCGGCGAGCGGCCCGCGAGGAAATCGTCCGGATAGCGGCGCGCGACATTGGTGTGGATGAGGAACGCGGCCTCGAAGCGGCGCGGCCTCTCGAGCGCGAAATCGACGAACGCGTCGCCCATGCCTTCGAACCAGGCGCGCGGATCGCCGCGCGGCACCGCCTGCGCGCGCGCCGACCATTCGTCCAGCGCGTCCAGCACCAGCGCGTCGATCAGGGCCTGCTTGTTCTCGTAGTGGCGATAGATCGCCATCGGCGTGATGCCGACAGCGCGCGCGATATCGCGCAGCGACACCGCCTCCATGCCGCCTTGGTCGAAGGCCGCGCGGGCGGCGGCCAGGATCTGGTCTTTGGTCTCCACGTATACAGTGTATACGTTCCAGTGTCCCTTGCAAAGGCTGTCTCTCGAGGGTATGAATGAACGTTCATTCATTCCTGGATGCCATGCCGGCCGTCGCTCAAAAACCCGATGACAAGCGCGCCAAGCTGCTCGACGCGGCGCTGGAGCTGTTCGAGACGCGCGGCTTCGACGGCGTGGCGGTGCCCGAGATCGCCAAGGAAGCGGGTGTCGCCACAGGCACGCTCTATCTCTATTTCAAGGACAAGGCGGCGCTGGTGAACGCGCTCTACCGGCACTGGAAAGGCGCCTACAATACGGTGGTGCTCGCGCCGCTGCCCGAGGGCTTGAACCCCCGCGAGACCTTCTCGCTCTATTGGCGGCGCATGACGTCGTTCGCGCAGGCCCATCCGCGCGCGATGCGCTTTATGGATCTGCATCATCACGGCGCCTATCTCGACGCCGAGAGCCGAAGCCTGAGCCGCGACTATGCGCAGACCGCAGAGGCCTTCGCGCGCCGGGCGCGCGCGCAGGGCGCGATCCGCGACATCGATCCGATCCTGATCGTGGCCCTGATGTGGGGCGCGGCCGCGGGACTGGTGAAGTTCGCCGCCAGCGGCGCGCTCACGCTCGATGCGAATTCCGCAACCGCGATGGAAGACGCGCTGTGGCGCGCCATCGCTACAGAAGGGAGCTAGACATGGCACGCAAACGCAAAGGCGAAGGCCAGACCGCACTGGTCACGGGCGCGAGCGCCGGCATCGGCATCGACCTGGCGGAATGCTTCGCCAAAGACGGCTACGATCTCGTCCTCGCCGCGCGCTCGGAAAGCGCGCTGAACGAGGTCGCCGCGCGCCTCGCCGAAAAGCACAAGGTGAAGGCCACGACCGTCGCTCTCGACCTCGGCGCGCAGGGCGCGGGACAGAAGCTCGCCGATGCGATCAAGGCGAAGGGCGTCGAGATCGACGTCGTCGTCAACAATGCGGGCTTCGGCATCGCGGGTGCGTTCGACGGGTCGCAGGAAGACGGCCAGCTCGGCATGATCGACCTCAACGTCCGCGCGCTGGTCGAGCTCACCCACATCTATTGGCCGCGGATGCTGAAGAACAAGCGCGGCGGCGTGCTCAACGTCGCCTCCACCGCCGCGTTCCAGCCCGGTCCGCTGATGGCGGTCTATTACGCGAGCAAGGCGTTCGTGCTCTCCTTCTCGGAAGCCCTGTGGAAGGAAGCGCAGGGTACAGACGTGCATGTGAGCTGCCTCTGCCCGGGACCCACGGTCAGCAAGTTCCGCGAGCGCGCCGGCACCGGCAAGACCAAGCTCTCGCGCGTGGGCACGCCGATGAGCTCGCAGAGCGTCGCGCGCATGGGCTATCGCGCTTTCCAGAAGAACCGCCGCGTGATCGTCACCGGTGCGCGCAACAAGATGCTGGCGGGCCTTGCGCCGTTCCTGCCGCGCAAGATGCTGCTCTCGACCGTGCACAACCTGCAGAGCCCGGCGTAGAGCTTGAATCTGAGGGGTCATCCTTCGAGGGCCGCTTCGCGCCACCTCAGGATGACGAGCTGGTTTCCATAAGTAGGCACGTCATGCTGAGGTGCGAGCGTAGCGAGCCTCGAAGCACGACGTGCCGTTTCAATACCGGTGGACCATGCTCTAGGATACGCCGATGAGCGAGACCCGGATTGGCGATCACGTCACCGTCGCGCGCGACGGCGCGGTCGCGACCGTCACGATGGATCGCGGCGACGGGCGCAATGCGCTCTCGCGTCAGCTCATTCTCGAGATGACGGAAGCGGCGCGCAGCTTCGCCGACGATCTGGCGACGCAGGCCGTGATCGTCACGGGAAAGGGCGCGTTCACCGCGGGCGCGGATCTGAAGGACCCCGGCCTGGACCGCCGCCGCGCCAATGGCCTGATGGAGCGCCGCCACATGGTGCGCATCGGGCCGGAGCTCTGCGAGGCGTGGGAGCGCGTCGAGCAGGTCACGATCTGCGCCATCGAGAAATACTGCATCGGCGGCGGCGCCGCGCTCGCGGCATCGTGCGATTTCCGCATCATGGGACGCTCTGCGCATTTCCGCCTGCCGGAGATCCCGCTCGGCATGAACATGAGCTGGCATGCGGTGCCTCGGCTCGTCTCGCTCATCGGCCCGTCGCGCGCCAAGCAGCTCGTGATCTTCGGCGACAAGGTCGAGGCGGAGCAGTCGCTTGCCTGGGGCCTGGCCGACGAGATCGTCGAAGACGGACAAGCGCTCGCGGCCGCGCGGCGCTGGGCGGACAAGATCGCCAAGCTTCCGCCCAATGCGGTGCGCATGAGCAAGGTGTCGGTCAACGCTGCTGCGAACGCACTGCATCGCGCGACGACGTTCATGGACGCCGACCAATACGCGCTCGCCACCACGAGCGAGGATTACAAGGAAGCCATCAAGGCGTTCCTCGAGAAGCGTGATCCGAAATTCACCGGACGGTGACAACACGGCAATGCGGCATGCAACGCCGGGCAGTTTCTGCCTTGCGGCTGCAGACACTGCCGCACTTGTCGCCCAACTGTGACGGGGAAGGATTTCTTCACCCTCTTTTGCGCGGCGCGGCGTGAGCATGTCCGCGGCACGATGCGTGCTTGCCGGACTATCCAGACCCGCAACGGAGACGATCATGTCGATGAGTGTCGGTGCGTCCACGACTTTGAATCCGGCACTCTCCGCCATGCTGGCGCAACTCACGCCCTCCGGCAGTTCGTCCGGGAATGCCGCGCCGGCATTTCCCGACGCCGGCGCTCCCGCGCCCGCGACCGGTGTCGCCACCGGCAGCGGCAAGGCGCAGGTGAGCAGCGATATCCTGAACCTGTTCAGCCAGATGCATCAGGCCGCGGGATCGGCGCATCATGGCGGCGCGGGCGCAAGCTCCGGCGCGAACGGCTCGACCACCACGCTTTCGACGGCCAGCACGATGATCGATCCGCTCGATCAGCTCATGGCCGCGATCGGCATGGACGACGACCCGACCTCGGCGCAGACCCAATTCGTCGACCCGAACACGCTCATGCCCGATCCGGACGGCGCATCGAGCTGAGGCTTAGACTCCTACGCGTGATCACATAAATCCATCCGCGTCATCCTGAGGTGCGAGCGTAGCGAGCCTCGAAGGATGACGGCACCAGTGTGCGTGCTTCGAGGCACCGCTTTGCGGTGCACCTCAGCATGACGCGAGTTGAGATCTGTATGCCGGCTCTAATGCGTCAGACGCATCGCCACCTGCGCCAGCAGCACGCGCGCGCCTTTGCGGCCTAGCGCGCGGTCGGTGACGGCTTGCAGGCGGTCGGCGATCGCGGCGACGTCGGGCTGGCGCCAGGTGCGTACTTGCGTCGCGGCGAACGCCATCATGTTGCGCACATAGGCGTCGCGCAGGACGGGCATCGCGTGATCGGCCTCGGCGCGCAGCGTCTCGTCGGGCACGTCGATGCCGATGCCGATCATGAGCAGGCCGGCCGGGTGGTCGTTGCTCACGATCGTCGCATAGATGGGATCGATCATGAGATAGGATTTGGACTGGGTGACCTTGTGGACGGCCGCCTTCTTGTCGTCGTCGGCGCGCGCCGGTGCCGCCGCGAGCACGGCGAGGGCAAGGAGGAGGGCACGTCGGACGGGTCGCATGATCGGCTTTCGGCGTTGTGCTAGCACTAACCGAACACGGTAAAGCCCGGGTTACCGGCCGCAGGACAGGGAGTGGACGATGATGAGAAAATGGCGGATTTCCTTGATTTTCCTGGCCTCCGCGACGCTGGCCGCGTCCGCGCTGGCGGCCGAGCAGCCCGGAACGAGCTTCCATGTGAAGGCGAACGAGCTGCCCAAGCCTTTCGCCACCCCCGCCGCCGACAATTCGTCCCAGACGATCCCGCGCCCTGCCGGCGCGATGCCCCGGGTGCCCAAGGGTTTCGCGATCTCCATCTTCGCCTCCGGCCTCAAGCATCCGCGTTTCATGGAGCTGGCGCCCAACGGCGATGTGTTCCTGTCCGAGCCCGATGCGGGCAAGGTCACGCTGCTGCATGGCGGCAAGGCTTATGATTTCGCCACCGGCTTCAACAAGCCGCACGGGCTCGCCTTCCACGACGGCGCGCTCTACGTCGCCGACCTGATCGCGGTGTGGAAGCTCGACTACAAGGACGGTGCGCTTAAGGCCGGTGCGCGCACGCGCATCACCAAGGACGGCTTCGGGCCGCTCGGCGGCCACTTCTCGCGCGACATCGCCTTCGACCGCGAGGGCCGGCTCTATCTCGCCATCGGCAGCATGAGCAATGTCGACGAGGAGCCGCCGCCGCGCGCCGCGGTGCAGAAGGTCGATGCGCAGGGGCATCTGTCCACCTTCGTCAGCGGTACGCGCAATCCGGTCGGGCTCGTCCTCAAGCCGGGCACCGACGATCTCTACATCACGGTGAACGAGCGCGACGGCTATGGCGACGCGCTGGTGCCGGACTATTTCACCCATATCGGCCAAGGCGATTTCTTCGGCTGGCCCTACGCCTATTCGGGTCCGCACGCCGATCCGACCTTCGGGCCCAAGCGTCCGGATCTGGTCGCCAAGACCAAGGTGCCCGATGTGCTCTTCGCCGCACATTCGGCGCCGCTCGGCATCGCGTTCTATGAGGGCTCGCAATTCCCCGCCGAGTACAAGGGCGACGCGTTCGTGTCGCTGCACGGCTCGTGGAACTCGGGCAAGCCCACCGGCTACAAGGTCGTGCGCGTGCATTTCGCGGGCGGCAAGCCCGTCGGCGACTACCAGGATTTCGTCACCGGCTTCTGGGACGGAAGCTCGAGCCCGGCCAAGGTCTGGGGCCGGCCGGTGGGATTGCTGGTGATGAAGGACGGCAGCCTGCTCGTGTCGGACGACACGGGAAAGACGGTCTGGCGGGTGGCGTATACGGGGAAGTGAGGGGCGAAGCCTGGCCTGCCACCCGAAGCTGCGCGACGGCAGGCGGTCTGCCTACGCTGAAGCTTCGGCAGACACCCTTCGCTGCTTCGCAGCGTAGGGTGGTGGAGCTGAGCGGAGAGTTATCGAACCGGCTTTCCAGACCTTGGAGGAATGGAACGAAGTCTTGAAGGCCCTCCCGCCGGACAAATGAGACATCGTGATCGAGATTGGAATTTATTGTTGACTACTTGTGCAGCCGGTTCATATCATTTTCGCGATAAGTAATAAATGTGTTTCGAACATGCCGGAAAAAGTAAAACAAACCCTCTTAATGGCTCCTCCGACAAATTTCGTGATACGGCCGCCCAATGAAAAAGGTGAGCATGTGAACGAATTCGCCAAAGCTGGCTACGAGGAATATAGGAAAGATTCTGTCGCCTTTCACACAAAAGCGCATGCGCAATGGAATAAACTAAAAGAACTGCTTGCCAATCTCGGCGCCGAGATTGTCGAGATCGTTTCTGACAATACTGACGACGATATGGTGTTCACGGCCGACCCTTCCCTGTCGATCAAGAATAGTTCCGGAGGGCTGATAACGATTTTCAGCCGCTTTTCCAACGCAAGGCGGCAAAACGAGGCGATGGTTCACGCGAATTATTTTGAAAAGCATTGTTCTGGGAGTGCGCTTTTGAATTCGCACTTCGCCACGGAAGGAACCGGCGATAACGTATACGATCCTTTCCGGGATGTTTTCTGGTCCGGCTATACAAAAAACCCCACGCCGGGCCACCCCGCCCAGGGCCGCTCCGACAAGCGGGCGCACATCGCGCTATCGAGCGCAACAAGTGTTGAAGTCATCAGCCTGAATGTCGTTTCTCCGTTTTTTCACATCGATACGAGTTTCGCGCCTCTAACAAACGGTCATATCCTTTGCTATCCGGGCGGCATCAGTGACGCCGATTTCGCCATGATGAAGAAGAAGGCGTTTGCCGAGTTCGGCCTTGACGCTGATGAATATCTCATTCTGGTTTCCAAAGAGGATGCCCAACGATTTGCCTGCAACGTCCGGTGCGTTGGCGATACCGTTGTAATTCCCGAATGCAGCCAGGAACTGCGGGACCGGATCAAAAGCAAAAATTACCAGGTCATGACCGTTGACTTGAGTTGCTTTATTGCCGCCGGTGGCGCCGTTCACTGCCTGACGAACAATATCAACGAGCAGCGCATACCGGGCGGATATGAGGCCATGAAAGACCAATATCCCGGCCCAAAACCTGAAAATTGAGAAAATATCGTTTGACCTATGCGCGCAGCTTCCAGAACGGGCGGCGCGGCATCGTCGTCATGTGTACTTTCAATAAGGCCGAGGAGATCAGTCCGACGAAGACGCAGCAATGGACAGTCGATCCGGGTGACGGCATCCCGCGCGGCTTCGCCTTCCTCTGGCAGCGTTTCGATATGGAAAACATGCCCGGCTTGAGGGCGAGCCCGACCGGATCCGGAATGAGGGCTATCGAACCGCGGAAATCTCCTTGCCATTTAAGGCTTCAGAAGACCTCCGCGATCCCAAAAAAGGAATGGTGGAGCTGAGCGGAATCGAACCGCTGGCCTCCTCATTGCGAACGAGGCGCTCTCCCAACTGAGCTACAGCCCCAAGCCAAGCTTGGATATGCGCCGGGATGGGCTCCGGCGCGGGGCCGGTATGTAGGGAGCCGGGCCCGAGCCTGTCAAGCGGAGCCGCCTGCCGCCTTGCCCCGGCCCTCCGCGCCTCGCTAGAAGGGCGCAGCCAGGGCCCGCGATTCGCGGCCCGGCCGGGAGCCCTCGATGTTCGCCTATTATCCCAATCCCATCATTTCGCTGATCCTGCTGCTGCTCGATCTCTACAAATGGATCGTGATCGTCGCGGTGATCGTGAGCTGGCTGGTCATCTTCCGGGTGATCAACGTGTCCGTGCCCGCCGTCCGCCAGGCCTTGCGATTCCTGGACGCCCTGACCGAGCCGGTGTTCCGCCAGGTGCGCCGCGTCGTGCCGGCGGTCGGCGGGTTCGACCTTTCGCCGCTTATCGTGCTGATCGCGATCTGGTTCCTGCAGCAGGTGGTGGTTTGGGTGGCGGTCAGGTTCAGCTTTTGACGGCAGTGCGATCATGAACGCGAAGATCATCGACGGAAAGGCGTTCGCATCCAGCTTGCGCGCGCGCGTCCAGGCGCAAGGCGAGCGGCTGAGGCGCGAGCACGGCATCGTGCCGGGCCTGGCCACTGTGCTCGTCGGCGCCGATCCCGCGAGCGAGGTCTATGTCCGCAACAAGAACAAGACCGCGCAGGCCATCGGCTTCCATTCCGTCAGCCGCCATCTGCCCGCGAGCGCGGGCGAGGCCGAGGTGCTGGCGCTGGTGCGCGAACTGAACGCCGACAAGTCCGTACACGGTATATTGGTGCAGATGCCGCTGCCCGCGCAGGTGCGCGAGGCCGCCGTGCTCGACACGCTCGATCCCGCCAAGGACGTCGACGCGCTCACCCCCACCAATGCCGGGCTCCTGCTCGGCGGGCGGGCGCATCTCGTCTCCTGCACGCCGGCGGGCGTGATGATGCTGCTCAAGGAATATGTGGGCGATGTCGCGGGGATGGATGCGCTTGTCATCGGCCGCTCGCTGCTCTTCGGCAAGCCCGCGGCGCAATTGCTGCTGGCTGCGAACGCGACCGTCACCATGGCGCATTCCCGCACGCGTGACCTGCCCTCCGTCGCGCGCCGCGCCGACATCCTGGTCGCGGCCATCGGAAAGCCGGGCTTCGTCAAGGGCGACTGGGTGAAGCCGGGTGCTGCGGTGATCGATGTCGGCATCAACCGCGTGACGGCGGCCGACGGCAAGACGGCCATCGTGGGCGACGTCGACTACGACGCGGCGGCGAAGCTCGCGGGCGCGATCACGCCGGTGCCGGGCGGCGTCGGCGCGATGACCATCGTCTGCCTGATGCGCAACACGCTGCTTGCCGCCGCCGCCCAGGCCGGGCTGCCGCCGCCCGACATCTGAAGAGAGGACTGCGCGTCAGGACGCGCGGGTGCCCACGAACTGCGTCGCCAGTCCGCCGATCCCCAGGATCACGGAGACGGCGCCGATGATGTAGTCGGTCTGTGTCAGCGCCCGGCCGCAGGCGATGCAGATGGGCCCGATGGGCGTGAACATCAACGCGCCCACGATGATGAGCCAGACCCAAGCGAGCGTGCCAATCCACTTCGGCATATCCAGCCTCCTAAGGTAGAATTGTGCTAAATCAATCATAAGTAAGAACTTCGGGCAAGCGCGCCTCGACGAGCTCACCCTTCGACGGGCTCAGGGTGAGGGCTTGTGGCTCACACTCATGCTGAGCTTGTCGAAGCATGAGGGCAGCACAGGTGCCTAGAGCCGCTTGCGCAAATCCGCCGCCAGCTTGTCCGGGCCGATCTCGTCCTCGTAGTAGGTGACGAAGCGGCCGTCGGGGCCCATCAGATAGAGCACGCTGGAATGGTCCATGGCGTAGGCGCCGCCGGGGAGCGGGCGCTTGACGCTGTAGACATGGTATTCCTGCGCGACTCTCTCGATCTTCTTTGCGTCGCCGGTAAGGCCGACGAAATCCTTCCCGAAGCTTGCGAGGTAAGCCTTCAGCACCGCGGGCTTGTCGCGCGCGGGATCGACGGTGATGAAGACGGGCACGACGCGTGGCGCCTTCGCGCCGAGCTTCGAGAGCGCGTCCGACGCCATCGCCAGCGTCGTCGGGCACACGTCCGGGCAATAGCTGTAGCCGAAATAGACCAGCATGAATCGGCCGCGGAAATCGGCCTCGGTGCGCGTCCTGCCGTCCTGGTCGGTGAGCGCGAAGGGGCCGCCGATCCGGGCGGTGCCGGTCGCCACGCTCGCCCCGAGCCGCGCGGTCATGTCGCCTTCATGCCACAGAAGCCCGGCGGCGACGGCGGCCGCCATCAAGGCATAGGGAACCAGCGCTACCGGCGTGCGGATCATGCGCGATTTGATAGTATCGCCGGTCCTTGAGGGAAAGCGGCGAATGAGCGCGCATCATGAGTGAGACGGCATGAGCGGGACGCTATGAGTGAGTCGGGCATGCGTGAGACGGGTGGGCGCCCCGTGCGCTATCTCGCGGCGGCGAGCGGGCGGGTGCGTCTGCGCACGCTGTGCAATCTGCGCTGGCTCGCCATCGCAGGCCAGTCGGCGACGCTGTTCATCGTCTATTTCGGGCTCAACTATCACCTGCCGTTCCTGGCCTGCTCTGTGGGCATCGGCATCAGCGCGGCGCTCAACGTCGTGCTGTTCCTGTCCTATCCGCCGAGCCATCGCCTCACCAACCGCGACGCGACCGTCTATCTCGCCTTCGACGTGCTGCAGCTCGCGGCGCTTCTCTATCTCACCGGCGGCATTCTCAATCCCTTCACGCTGATGTTCCTCGCCCCGGTCGTCATCGCGGCCGCGACGCTGAATTTGAGCAACACGCTGATCCTGGGCGGCATCGCGCTCGCCTCGGTGTCGGTGATCTCGATCGTGCACAAGCCGCTGCCCTGGGCCGCGGGCGACAGCATGGATCTGCCGCAGCTCTATCAGGCCGGCATCTGGGCCTCGCTCGTCATCGGCATCGGCTTCACCTCGATCTATGCCTGGCGCATCGCCAGCGAAGGCGCGCGCATGTCGGCGGGCCTGGCCGCGACGCAATTGGCGCTGGCGCGCGAGCATCGCCTGGCGGCGCTCGGCGCGCTGGCTACGGCGGCGGCGCACGAGCTCGGCACGCCGCTCGGCACCATCGCGGTCGTGGCGCGCGAGCTCGAGCGCGCCCTGCCCGAGAACTCGTCCGAGATCGAGGACGTGCGGCTGCTGCGCGCCCAGGCCGAGCGCTGCCGCGCGATCCTGGCGCGCCTCGCCGATCCGGGCGCGATGCTGGACGCGACCACGCGCCTGCCGCTCGGCGCGCTGCTCGACGGCATCGCCGAGCCCTATCGCGGCGAGGATATCGAGATCGCGGTCGAGACCCAGCCTGGGCCGGAGCCACAGGTCTGGCGCGCGCCGGAGCTGCTGCATGGCCTCGCCAATTTCATCGAGAACGCGGCGGATTTCGCGCGCACAAGCGTGCGCGTCCAGGCGGCGTTCGACGAATCCGAGATCCGCGTTTCGGTGGAGGATGACGGCCCGGGCTTCTCGCCCGACATCTTCGAGCGCATCGGCGAGCCCTACGTCACCTCGCGGCCGGGCCACTACGCCTTGGGAGAAAGCGAGATCGGCCCCGGCGCGGAGCTCGGCCAGCATGCCGGCATGGGGCTCGGCTTCTTCATCGCCAAGACGCTCCTGGAGCAGACCGGCGCGCGGGTGAAGGCGCTCAACCTTCCCGGCGGCGGGGCGCGGGTCGCGGTCACCTGGCCGCGCGGGGTGATCGACGGCGAGACGGCGCCCGCACCCCCAAAGGAGGATTGAACCGGGGCGCAGTCAGGGGCATAAGGCCCCCGAAATGACCGGCGAAGACAAGACCCTCCTCATCGTCGAGGACGACCGTCCCCTGCGCGAGCGCCTGGCGCGCGCCATGGAAGCGCGCGGCTTCACCGTGGCGATCGCGGAGAGCGTGGCCGAGGGCAAGGCACGCGCCAAGGAAGCGCCCCCCGCCTATGCCGTGGTCGACCTCAAGCTCGAGGACGGAAACGGCCTCGACGTGGTGGAGACGCTGCACACCGTGCGCCCCGATTCGCGCGTGGTGGTGCTCACCGGCTTCGGCAACATCGCCACCGCCGTCGCCGCGGTGAAATACGGCGCCATCGACTACCTGCCCAAGCCCGCCGACGCCGACGACATCCTGGCCGCGCTGTTGGCGCAGCCCGGCTCCAAGCCCAAGCCGCCCGAGAACCCGATGTCGGCCGACCGCGTGCGCTGGGAGCACATCCAGCGCGTCTACGAGCTGTGCGGCCACAACGTCTCGGAAACCGCCCGCCGCCTCAACATGCACCGCCGCACCCTGCAGCGGATCCTGGCGAAGCGCTCTCCACGTTAATCGCCGGTGTCATCAATCGCCGGTGTCATCCCCGGCGAGCCGCGCAGCGGCGAGGGAAGGGGACCCAGGCGTTTTAGTCTTCCACAGCGTGGAAAAAGTCATGCTCGTTCATTGTATGGACGGTTCGCACGTCGGCACGACGATGGAGTTTCGCTCTCGCGTCTTTTGTTAGCTGTGTGCCGCAAATCTTTTCCGCTGCGTCCATCTCATTCTCTGCTTCAATCTTGTGCAACTCAAATTCTGGAACGCCCGTTTCGCTGAAGCGTCTTACAATGAATTCACGCATCCTCTACCTCTTTGCTCGTTGCTTCGAAACTATCTTTGTTTTCGCGACCTGGGTCCCCTTCCCTCGCGCGCGTTGCGCGCTCGCCGGGGATGACAATTTTTGTTTTTCACCGATCTCACTCACCAGCTTCTTCGGCGCCAGTTTCCGCCAGCGGCGTTCCAGCATTCCGCGCAAGGTCTTCGCATCGATCCTCGCCGCACGCGCCAGCACGCTCGGGTAGTTCCTGTAGTGGTCGGTGATGAAGAACGTCCTCGGATCGGCCTCGAGCAGCATGTCGCGCTCGTCGATGGAATCGACGATGAGCACGATCGAATCCTCCTCGTCGCGCCAGCGGGTGAAGAATTTCTTGCCCACCAGACAGGCGGGCTTGCCGTAGGACGGCGCCTCCACCGTGCCCGGGAAGGACAGCGCGATCTTCCTGAGCTGCGCCTTGGTCACGCTCATGTCGCGGCCGCCAGTTCGATGACGCTGGCGAGCCGTTCGGCGGCGACCTTGGCGAAGCTCAAGGTGACGGCCTTCCTGCGGCTCGCATGCAGAACGGTGCGCGCCGACGGACGCACGATCGCGCCGCCATAGCGGTCGGCGACGATGAGGCCGGTGCCGTCGGGCACGTGATGGTCGGGAAAGTCGGGCGGGATCGCGAAATAGAAGAGCTCGCAGAACTCCAGATACTCAGGCCATTTCTGGTCGCCCCTGAGATCGGCGACGCTGACCTTGATCTCCACCCCCAGCATCGTGCCGTCGGGACCGAGGGCCGCCACGTCGAGCCTGCGCCCGTTGGCGAGCGTGAACTCCAGGATCGGCGAAAAGCCTTCCTGCATCAGAACGCGGCTCACCCCGCGCGCGACGTCGGTTGCGGTCCCGTACATGGCGCTATTGGAACATTTGGGGAACGCCCGGTCAATCGGGACGGAGAGCGGCTTTCAAGACGTTCGCCAGCACGATCGCGCCGTAGTCCTCGTTGCAATGGCGCGTGTCCTCACGCCCCGTGTCGCGGGACGGGGCGGCGAACGCCATCTTCGTCGTGACCTGATTGGGCGCGATCGTCTCTTCCGGTTGGGGCACGAAGACCGCGGCATGATCGGCGGCGAGCGCCTTGCATTCGTCATCGAACAGCGCGCGCAGCCTGGCGCTCGTCGCCGCCTCGAGCGACGGCGACCATTTGCAGAAGGCCTGCGGCTGGAAGGGGGCCGCGGCCACGAAGACCGGCGCGGCCGTGATCTTGCGCAGCTCGGTGAGGATATGGGCCGCGCCGCAATGGCGCGCGAAGGCGTTGATCGCGGCGCGATAGGACTCCCAATCCGGATACCGGCCCGAGGCCCAGAAGCCCAGCGGCATCAATATCCCAAGGTCCAGGCCGCAGACGATATAGGCGTCGAAATCCGAAGGAATCTCTTCCACGTCTTTCGTGCTGCGCACGAACTGCTCGCGAAGGCGTGCGCTGTCGGGCACCAGCTTGCCGTCCACCGCGTGGACGCTGTGCCACTCGGACTTGTCGCCCGCGAAGAAGGTGATCTCGGTCCCGGGGAAATCGCCCGCGATGCGCGTCCACCCGCGCTTGAGGGCGGCCGCATGCGAATCTCCCATCAGGCAGATCTTGGTCATGGCTCGCGGTTACAGCAGCCGCTCGTAGAAGCCGCCGAAGCTGCGCGACCGGTCCACGAGATGGATCTCCAGGATCCAATGACGTTCATAGCCGTTCGCGTCGGGATCGCGCATGCGTGTCGTGTTGGCGGGCGCGATGCGGTGCAGGTCCGCGTCGCCCGGCACGCGCTGGGCATGCGGGAACTCGCCCACGATATGGCCCGCGATCTTGCCGCCGAAGATCCATCCGGCCTCGGAAGCGGTCTCCTGCGCGAAGGCATAAAGCTCGGCGCCGGTGATGCCGGGAGACGCCTCGTAATGCGCTTTGACGATCTCGAAAAGCCTGGGCAGGTCTGCGACGAGGCGCTTCTTCTCGGGATCGTCGCCCAGCGCATAGGAGCGGCCGAGGTCGGCCTCCCAATCGCCGAACACGGGGCCGAGGTCGAGATAGACCGTATCCTCGGGCCCGATCACGCGCACCGGCGGCTTCTCGTGGAAGGTGCAGATCGAGTTCGGGCCCGCGCGCACGATCCGCTTGTGCCAGTTGACGCTGACGCCAAAATCGCGCTCGGCGAGCGTGCGGATGTCGTCGTCGACGTCCGTCTCGAGCCGGCCTGCCGCGACAAACCCCGCCCGTTCGATGGCATCGAGCATCATCATCCCGCGCGCTTGCGCGGCTTCCAGTCGGGCGCGGCGATCACTCACCGCGCTCCTCCTGTCCTATTTCGGCGTGGAGTCCCGCAGCTTGTCGAAAAATTGCCCGATCGAGGCGCGGATCGAACCCTCATTGGCTTTCTTGAGACGCTCGACACCGAGGAACGCATCGCTCACCGTCGCGGTATAGGGCGCGTCGATCGTCGCCAGGACGAAAGGCGCGCCGCTCGAATCGTAGACCTTGTAGTTCACATGCGAGGTCACTGTCATGTCGAAACCAAGGGACGGCTGCGACAGGCCAAGCAGGTTGACGTCGATGGGGTAGGCGCAGGCAGTGCCGCCGGACGCCGAAAGGCCGGCGCCGTCGAGCGAGGTCGACAGCGCGGTCTTGAAGCCGTCATCGTCGACTTTCGATACCCAGAGCGGGTTCGTCTTCTCGCCGCCCGTCACCGCGCGCACGCACATCGCGTGGACCAGGGGCTGCGGGAACGGCTTGGTCGCCGGCGTCGCGGCCGCCTGCAGCGTCATCGCGTTCGGATCGGCGCCCGTCGCGCATGCGCTCAGCGCGCCCGCGAGAAGTGCCATCGCCACGGCGAGCTTGGCCACGGCCGCGATCGTTGTGCTGTTCATTTCGTGCACCCTTTCTGTTTCGACAGATATGTCAGCTGCTGATTGCGGTCGGCGAGCGCCCGCGCCTTGACCTGTTCCTCGTTGGAGAGATCGGTGGAGCCTGCGATCAGCGGTCCGGCAAAAGGAATGGCGCTGCCGACGCCCTTGGCGACATTGCCGTTCTCCACCTGCTTGTCCTCGCGCCGATACTGCGCTTCGGCCTTTTCGTTGGCTGCGATTTGTTGCTGCAGCGCGTCGCAGCCAAGCGCATCGTCGCCCGGCTGGGACATCGCCGTCGGTGTGACCTCGCGCGCGGCACAACCGCTTACGCAGAGCGCGCCGACGACGAACAGGATTTTGCGGATCAATTTCGGCCCCCCACGCCAAAGAGGATAGGCAGGCCGGGAAACGGCTGTCAATTTTCCCGCGAACGGCAGCGTCAAACGCCCGAAGCGCGCAGCGCGATCTTAAGGCGATCGGTCACGCCACTCTCCCGGCATGATGCAGGCGTATTACTCCGCCGCCAGCAAGGTCGCGCCGCTGCGGCCGGTGAAGTTGATGGTCTGCAGGTACTGGATGCCCTCTTCGGCGATGTCGTCGCCGACCATGCGCTCGCCCTCGCCCTTGAGCTCGTCCATGTCGACATACATCGCATAGAAGGCGCGGGTGCGCTCGGTGACGATGCCGGCGTTGAGCAGCGTCTTGATGAGCACGCGGAAGATGTTGGTCGACTGCTTCATGCTCTCGCGGCGTTCGTTGTCGCCATAAGCCTCCATGATGGCGGCGCGCGCCTCCTGCCAGTCGATGCCGACGCTGGCATAGACCGACTTCATCTGCTCGGAATTGACGAGGTTGAAGAGCAGCGTCTGGAAGCACTGCGCCGCCCAGTCCTCGACGATGTCGTGCTCCTCGGGCGAAAGCTTGGGGATCGTGCGGTCGGCCCAGATCTTTCCGAATTTGTGGTGGAACGCCTCGTCGGTCATCACGAGTTGGCACAGCTTGACGAGGAGGGGATCCTGGCTCTTCTGGTAGAGCGTCGCGAACGCGCCCATCGCAAGGCCTTCGACCAGCATCTGCATGCCGACGATCTTCTTGTAGACCTCCGGCGCGCCGACGATCTCGGTCAGCATGTTCTTCAGCGTCTCGCCGCAAGGAGCGGGGCTGCCCCAGCGCGCCTTGATGTAGGCGCTGAAGGCGGTGACGTGACGGGCTTCCTCGCGCGTCTGGTTGGCGGCGTATTCCTGCGCGCCGGGGTCTTTGAGGATGTGGCAGAGCGAGGCCGAGAGCGCGAGCGCGCCCTGCTCGCCGTGCAGGATGCCCGAGATCTGCCAGCGCGAGGCCTCGTTGGCGAATTTGATCTTGTCCGCCTCGCTCATCGCGTCGCCGATGCGGGTGGAGAAGATCGGGAAGAATCCGCGCGGCATGATCGTCTTGGCGGTCAGGTCGAAGGGCTCGTCGAAGTCGATGTACTTCTTGTCCAGCGGGTCCCAGAAATGGTCGTGGGTGGCCGAGATGATCTTGTCGAACACCGTCGAACGGTTGCCGTAGCGCTCCACGTCCAGCATCGCCGGGAAGTCGTCGGGAGCGACCGCGTCATAGGCGTTGTCTTTGGTGATCTGGACCATGGGCGCGCTCCGCGAGGCTTTGATTAAACGCAGTATGGAACGTGATGATAAATAGTCAATAAAAATGACGCCTGCGTCACTAAAGACTCAATCAGAAATAGTTGCAATACTGCGAACCGCTGGCGCGGTGGGGGCAAGGGGCAATGGAGAAAGTTCTTCCGGTTCTCCAGCTCGTCGCCTTCGGGATTTCCTGGGGGATCGCTTCGCAGGACCCGGACACAGGGCTGAGAACGCTGACAATCGCGGGTTTCGTGCTCGCGCTGCCCTATCTGGGATATCTCTTCATCCAGGGGTTCGCGGGCGGCAAGCTCATCGTCGGCTGCCTTTTCCTGATCGGGTTGCTGATCCCGATCCTCAACATTCTACTCATCATCTGGGTAGCGATCTCGAAATTCGCGCAGATCGTGACGTTCCTGACGAACCTGCCCTTTGTGCTCCTCGGGATCCTTCTCTACGTGGCCACCTGGTATGTCCCGCCCCTGATCGTAGCTGTGCTCTCGGTGGTCTGGATTCCGAAGATCGTCGCTTCGATCCTCGCCGCGATAGCCGGTGCGTTCCTGCTGCGGGTCATCGTAACGGCTGCCGTAAACGAGGAGCGGAGCGCGGTGTTCGTCTCGAGCATACTCCTTGGCTTCGGCTGCTATCTTCTCCTGGCGATCCTGGGTTTCGTCCTTGTCTACGACGCCGGCGCATCATTCGACGGCGGCGGCCACGGGGACGCCTCCCACCCTCACTAGAGCGTGCCCTTGGTCGAGGCGACGCCGCCTTCCAGCCGCTCGTCCGGCGCGATGGCCTGGCGCAGCGCGCGCGCCGTGCCCTTGAAGCAGCTCTCGACGATGTGATGGCTGTTGGCGCCGTAGAGGTTCTCGACATGCAGGCATAGCCCCGCATGCTGGGCGAGCGCCTGGAGCCATTCCTTGAACAGCTCGGTATCCATCTCGCCGAGCTTGGGGGCGGGGATCTGGACCTTCCAGACGAAATAGGGGCGGTTGGAGACGTCGACGGCGACGCGCGTCAGCGTCTCGTCCATCGGGATCAGCGCCGCGCCGAAGCGGGTGATGCCGGAGAAATCGCCGAGCGCTTTGCGGATCGCCTGGCCGATGACGATGGCGGTGTCTTCGGTCGTGTGGTGGAAGTCGACATGCAGGTCGCCCTGGGCGCGGACCTTGAGGTCGATCATCGAATGGCGGCCGAAGCTCTCCAGCATATGGTCGAGGAAGCCGATGCCGGTATCGACGTCGCAGTCTCCCGACCCGTCCAGGTCGATGGAGACGACGATCTCGGTTTCTCTCGTTTTGCGTTCGACAGTCGCGGTGCGCATGAGAGCCTTTATAATGCGCCGACCACGGGGATGTCGAACATGACCATGAAAGAAGCCGCCCTGCGCCTCGACCGGGAGGACGCCCTCGGCCATCTGCGCGGTCAGTTCCATCTCGAGTCCGGCGTGGTCTACATGGACGGCAATTCGCTGGGGTTGCTGTCCAAGCCCGCCGAGCGCTCGCTGCTGGAGGTGCTGGAGGCGTGGAAGCGGCTCGGCATCGATGGCTGGCTGCAGGGCGCCCATCCCTGGTTCGGCTTCGCCGAAGAGCTCGGGGCGCTCGCCGCACCCCTGATCGGGGCCAGGCCGAACGAAGTCCTGATCACGGGCTCGACCAGCGTCAATCTCCACCAGATGCTGGCGAGCTTCTTCAGGCCGCAAGGCCGCCGCACCAAGATCCTCATCGAGGAGGCCGCGTTCCCGACCGACGCGCATGCGGTCAAAAGCCATCTCGGGCTTCGCGGCCTCGACCCCGTGCGCGACGTCGTCGTGGTGCCGAGCCGGGGCGGAACGGTTCTGGAGGAAGACGATATCGTTGCCGCGATGAGCGGTGAGGTCGCGTTCGCGATCCTGCCCGCGGCCCTCTATCGCACCGGCCAGCTCCTCGACGTCAGGCGCCTGACGAAAGAGGCGCATGCGCGCGGCATCGTGATCTGCTTCGACGGCTGCCATTCCGTCGGCGCCGTCCCGCATGCGCTGCACGACGACGGCGTCGATTGCGCGATCTTCTGCACCTACAAATACCTGAACGGCGGACCGGGCGCGACCGGCGGGCTGTTCGTGCACGAAAAGCATCTGGGTACCGCGCCGGGCCTGGCGAGCTGGTTCTCCTCGCGCAAGGACCGCCAGTTCGACATGAGCAACGATCTGGAGCACGCCGACGGCGCCAGCGCCTATCACATCGGAACGCCCAACATCCTCAGCATGGCGCCGCTCCTGGGCGCCTTGGAGCTGGTGAACGGCGCGGGGATCGCGAACATCCGCGCCCGCTCGCTCGCGCTGACGCGCTTCATGATTGAATTGTTCGACAGCGAGCTGGGGGGCTTGGGCTTCTCGCTCGCGACGCCGCGCGCGGAAGGGCGCCGCGGCGGTCACATCGCGCTTCGCCACGAGGAGGCGCCGCGCATCTGCAAGGCGCTCAAGCAGCGCAAGGTCATCCCCGATTTCCGTCCGCCGGATATCGTGCGCCTGGCGCCGTCGCCGCTCTACACCTCGTTCGCGGAAGCGGCGCAGACCATCGCGGTCCTTAAGGACATCGTCGAAAGCAAGGCCTATCTCGAATTCCCCAACGTGCGCGAGATGGTGGCTTAAGCCCGGAAGATCTCCGTCACCGGGATCGTGCCGTTGGTGCCGATGAGGGAAAGCGCGCCGCTCCTGGGGCAGGCGGTCATCGCGAGCCGGCTGTTCACATTGGCGATGGGGGCGGCGAACCAGGAGAAGCCGTCTTCCGTTTCAGCCAGACCGAGCGCGCAGGAGAGGCGGCCCGCGCTGTCGATCGGCCGCGCGCGCCAGCCCTGTTCGCGGCCGATGAAATGGTTGGCGGCGCAGACGCGCCCGTCGCTCATGCCGCGCACGGCGAAGGCGTCTTCGGTGCGTTCGATCACGCAGCCTTCCACAGGCCCAGCCAGGATGAAGATCGCGGGCACGGCGAGCGGCGTTTCGCTCAGCATCCGCTTGGCGCTTTCATAGTCCGGCGCGGTCTCGAAGACCCGGCGCAGAAGATGGGCGGGCGGCAGGCCCGCATTCTCGCGCATGGCGATGCGCGCGCTCAGCCAGTCGCCCGCGAAGCCGTATCCGTGCTCGCGCGACGGCGCCTGGTTGAGCGCGGCGGCGAAGCGGCCGTGCGCGGTCGCCTGGAAGATGCCGCTGACGCCCGGCCATGTCGCGTTCAGGAAATCGCCAGCCGGTCCGGATTGATGTGCGACCAGCAGATACTCGCCCAGCGCCGGGAACGGCCAGTCGAGCACGCGCCTTAAAAGCGGGCCCTCATCCGTCTGCCACACCCCGCCGGTGCAGCCCCATTCGAAGCAGACATTGAGAAAGTAGACGCCGCTGCGGCCAAGCAGGCTTGCCATCGCGCGGATCTCGTCGAGATAGGGGTTCGCGGCGCGCTCCAGCCAGATCTCGGACGCGCGGTCGCCGAGCGGCAGCGCCACCAGGCTTGCGACCTGGCCCAGCGGTCCGTAGGTCGTCGAAGCGGCAGCCACAAGCGCATGCGCGCCGGAAAGATGCGCCTTCAGAAGGTCGAACGGCGTACCCTTGCGGATGTCCACATAGGGGATCGAGATCAGCGCATCCATGGGGCCCTGGCGAAACGCTTCCTGCTGCTTATATTGGGCGTGACATGACAAACGAAAAGTGGCGTTCCACAACAATCCTTTCGGTGCGCAAGGCCGGCCGGGTCGTCGTCGCGGGCGACGGGCAGGTCACGGCCGGCAATACGGTGATGAAGGCCAATGCGAGGAAGGTCCGGCGCCTCGCCAAGGGCGACGTGATCGTGGGCTTCGCGGGGGCGACCGCCGACGCGTTCGCGCTTTCCGAACGGCTCGAGGCCAAGATCGAGCAGCACCCCGGCAACCTCACCCGCGCCTGCGTCGAGCTCGCCAAGGACTGGCGCATGGACAAATACCTGCGCCAGCTCCAGGCAATGATGGCGGTGGTCGACGCCAGGACCTCGCTCATCCTCACCGGCAATGGCGACGTGGTCGAGCCGGAACTGGGTCTCATCGGCGTCGGCTCGGGCGGCCCCTACGCGCTTGCCGCCGCGCGCGCGCTTCTCGACACCGATCTCTCCGCCGAAGAGATCGCGCGCCGCGCGATGAAGATCGCCGCGGAATTGTGCATCTACACCAACGACAGCGTGACGCTGGAGAGCCTCGCCGCGGATTGACTTCGCGGAACAGATGTAGTACATAACCAGCCATGGCTGATGTCTTGCACATCGACGACCCCAAAGCCGCCGCCCTCGCGCGCGAACTCGCCGAGCGCACGGGCGAGAGCGTGAGCGATGCGGTGGTGCATGCGCTGGAGCATGAGATCGAGCGCAATCCGCCGCCGCGACGGGAACGAGCCAGCCGGGAGGAATTGCTCGAGATCGTCAAGCGAATGCACGAACTGCCAATCCTGGACTACCGCACCGCCGACGAGTTGGTCGGCTATGACGAAGACGGGTTGCCGAGCTGATGGTCGTCGATAGCTCGGCGATTCTGGCGATCGTGTTTAACGAGCCTGATCACTTCCTCTACTTTGAATCTCTGGCGGCGGCACAAACTCTTGCGATGTCAGCCGCGACGCTTTTCGAATGCCGCTTGGTTGCTTTGCGGAAAGGGGGCGAAGCTCAAGAAAGTGAGCTGCTCGATTTCCTGGCCCGGCTGAAAATCGACATCGCGCATTTTGATGAAGCGCAAGTCGATGTGGCTGCCGAAGCGTTCCGCCGTTACGGCAAGGGGCGCGACAGGGCCGCCCTCAACTTTGGCGATTGTTTCTCCTATGCGCTCGCCAAGAGCCGCGGCGAGCCTCTCCTCTACAAGGGCGGCGATTTCGCGCGGACCGACGTCGCGGCGGCGGTTTGAATCGCGGGCGCCCAAGTCCCATATTCAGGCCATGACCTCCGCATTTACCCCCCGCGAAATCGTATCCGAGCTCGACCGCTTCATTGTGGGACAGGCCGACGCCAAGCGCGCCGTCGCCATCGCCCTGCGCAACCGCTGGCGCCGCCAGCAGCTCGCCCCCGAGCTGCGCGAAGAGGTTCTGCCCAAGAACATCCTGATGATCGGGCCCACCGGTGTCGGCAAGACCGAGATCTCGCGCCGCCTCGCCAAGCTTGCCCAGGCGCCCTTCCTCAAGGTCGAAGCGACCAAGTTCACCGAGGTGGGCTATGTCGGCCGCGACGTGGAGCAGATCGTGCGCGACCTTCTCGAGATCGCCATCGCCCAGATGCGCGAGAGGAAGCGCCGCGACGTCGCGGCGCAAGCCGAGGCCCGCGCCGAGGACCGCCTCCTCGATGCGCTTGGCGGATCGGTTTCCCAGCGCGAGCTGAACCGGCGCGCCCTGCGCGCAGGCGAGCTGGACAAGAAGGAGGTCGAGCTCGAGATGAAGGACGCGGGCGGCCAGCCCTCCTTCGAGATCCCGGGCATGCCGAACGCGCAGATCTCGATGGTCAATCTCGGCGACATCTTCGGCAAGGCCTTCGGCGGCCGCGCCAAGACGCGCCGGCTCAGCGTCGCCGAGGCGCGCGCGCCCCTGGTGGCGGAAGAGGCCGACAAGCTTCTCGACGACGATCGGGTCGTGCGCGACGCCATCGAGGCGGTCGAGAACAACGGCATCGTCTTCCTCGACGAGATCGACAAGATCTGCGCGCGCAGCGAGTTCCGCGGCGGCGGCGACGTCTCCCGGGAGGGCGTGCAGCGCGATCTCCTGCCGCTCATCGAAGGCACCACGGTCGCCACCAAGCACGGCCAGGTGAAGACCGATCACATCCTCTTCATCGCGTCGGGCGCGTTCCACACCGCCAAGCCTTCCGACCTTCTGCCCGAATTGCAGGGGCGGCTGCCGATCCGCGTCGAGCTCAAGGCGCTGACGCGCGACGACATGCGGCGCATCCTGACCGAGCCGGAAGCGAGCCTCATCAAGCAATACATAGCCCTGCTCGCGACCGAGGGCGTCATGCTCGACTTCACGCAGGACGGGATCGCTGCCATCGCCGACATCGCCACCCACGTGAACGCGAGCGTCGAGAACATCGGCGCGCGCCGGCTTCAGACCGTGATGGAGCGCGTGCTCGACGAGATCAGCTTCGCCGCGACCGAGCAGGGCGGAGCCAAGCTCGTCATCGACGGCGCCTATGTCCGCGCCCGCGTCGAGGACCTGTCGAAGGACCAGGACCTGTCGCGGTTTATTCTTTGACGCAAAACTTTACTCCATCGTCATCGCCCGCTTTATGCGGGCGACCCACGGCAGCAAGCGAGCTTGTGTCCATGGGTCGCCCGGACAAGCCGGGCGATGACGATGGGGAGATCATGAACCTGCCCCCGGCGGCATTTTTGGGAAGCTTGGCTTTGCCGGATCGATATGCGCCCAGGGTTGCGCCTCGCTCGTATGGAGCGCGCCGGTCATGACGAGCTTGCTCGGATCGTCGAGGCTCGCGGCCTTCACCACCTGGAACGGCCCCGCGTCCGGCCAACTCGCGATGGGTGAGCCGCATTCGGCGCAGAACAGCCGCGTCACCGCACCGCCGGAATCGCCTTTCGAGCAATAGGATCTCGGCGCGCCCTTCGTGAAGCTCAGCGTCCCGCGCGGAACCACCACCGCGGTCGTGTAGCCGCCGCCCGAGGCGTATTGGCAGGCGCGGCAGTGGCAATTCATCACCGCCACCGGATCGGCCGAAACCTCATAGCGCACCGCCTTGCATGCGCATCCGCCCTGAAACGCCATGGGATTCTCCCACCTCTTCGCCGCAATGGTGGGCAGCCTATCATTTGGGTTGACCCCCCGGCCATTCCTGTTAAGGAGTCGCGCTTTCTTGCCCGAGGGACCTTGCGATGCCGCGCCAGAACTACCTCTTCACCAGCGAAAGCGTGTCGGAAGGCCATCCCGACAAGGTCTGCGACCGCATCTCCGACGAGGTGGTCGACCTGTTCTTCCGCGAGGGGCCGAAGAGCGGTCTCTCCGAATGGGACATCCGCGCGGCCTGCGAGACGCTGGCCACCACCAACCGCGTCGTGATCGCGGGCGAGACGCGCGGGCCCAAGCATATCGGCAAGGACGATATCGTCGCCGTCGCGCGCAAGGCGATCAAGGATATCGGCTACGAGCAGGACGGCTTCCATTGGCAGACCGCCGACATCGAGGTGCTGCTGCACGCGCAGTCGCCGCACATCGCGCAAGGCGTGGACGCGAGCGGCAACAAGGACGAAGGCGCGGGCGACCAGGGCATCATGTTCGGCTATGCCTGCAACGAGACGCCCGAGCTGATGCCGGCGCCGCTCCACTACAGCCACAAGATCCTTCGGTTGATGGCCGACGCGCGCAAATCGGGCAAGGCGCCCAAGCTCGGCCCCGACGCCAAGAGCCAGGTGACCGTGCGCTACGAGAACGGCAAGCCCGTCGAGGCGACGCAGATCGTCGTCTCCACCCAGCATCTCGACGCGGACATGACCTCGAACGACGTGCGCGCGGTTATCGAGCCTTACGTGCACGAGGCGCTGCCCAAGGGCTGGATCAACGGCCACACCACCTGGCACGTCAATCCGACCGGCGCCTTCGTCGTCGGCGGGCCGGACGGCGATTGCGGGCTCACGGGCCGCAAGATCATCGTCGACACCTATGGCGGGGCTGCGCCCCATGGCGGCGGCGCGTTCTCGGGAAAAGACCCGACCAAGGTCGACCGCTCCGCGGCCTACGCGGCGCGCTATCTGGCGAAGAACGTCGTGGCGTCCGGTTTGGCCGACCGCTGCACGATCCAGATCGCCTATGCGATCGGCGTTTCCGATCCGCTCTCGCTCTATGTCGACCTGCACGGCACCGGCAAGGTGGATGAGGCCAAGCTCGAAGCCGTGCTGCCGCAGCTGATGAGCCTGAAGCCGCGCGGCATCCGCGAGCATCTGAAGCTCAACCGTCCGATCTACGCGCGAACCTCCGCATACGGACATTTCGGCCGCACCCCCGACGCCGATGGCGGGTTCTCCTGGGAGAAGACCGATCTCGCCGATGGACTCAAGCGCGCCGTCTGAGCGCCGCCGCGGCTTGCTCTACGGCCGCCGCAAGGGGCCGAAGCTCTCGGCGCATCAATCGTCGCTGCGCGATACGCTGCTCCCCAAGCTGCGGCTTGCGTTGGAGCAAGGCCGCGATCCCCGTTCCTATTTTTTACCTCCCCCTTGTGGGGAGGTCGAAAAATGCGAAGCATTTTTCGGGTGGGGGTCCAGCGCAGGCGGAGAGGCCGGCCCCCCACCCGAAGCGCTGCGCGCTTCGACCTCCCCACAAGGGGGAGGTGAAATAGACGACGTCTGGCTCGAGATCGGCTTCGGCGCGGGCGAGCATCTTCTCGAGCAGGCGCAGCATCATCCGCGCACCGGGTTGATCGGCGCCGAGCCTTACGAAGGCGGCGTCGCCAAGCTTCTCGCCAGGCTCACGGGGACTGAGAACATCCGCATCCACGAGGGCGACGCGCGCGAGATCATCGAGGCGCTGCCGGACGCCAGCATCGGCCGGGCCTTCATCCTCTTCCCCGACCCGTGGCCCAAGACGCGCCACCACAAGCGCCGCTTCGTGCAGACGCAGACGCTCGACGCGCTCGCGCGGGTCCTCGCACCCGGCGCCGAATTGCGCTTCGCCTCGGACGACGCGGGTTATCTTGCATGGACCCTGGAACGGCTGATCGCCCACCCCGCCTTCGCCTGGACCGCCGAACGCGCATCCGACTGGACCGCGCGCGGCGCCGACTGGCCGCAGACGCGCTACGAAGCCAAGGCGCTGCACGGCCCGCCGGTCTTTCTGCGCTTCGTGCGAAGGCCTATATTGTGAGCATGGACGAGGAAGACGACATCAAGCCGCCGCGCCATTGGGGCGATTTCGGCGCGCTGTTCCTGGCGGGCGGGTTCTCGCTGTTCGGGCTCTATCTGATCGTCGACATGATCTCGGGCGGCCATCCGCTCGGCGTCCTGTTCCAGAAGCCGCCGGCGCAGACCCAGCAGGTCCAGGTTCCCAGCGAGGAAGAGCAGCGCGCGGCCCCGTTCCATACCGAGCCGGGCGAGGTCGTGCTCTCGACAAAAACGATGACCCCGATCAAGCGTCCCGCGCCGTCCAAGCCGAAAGACGCGCCGCACGCCCCATAAACGGCCACAATCGCCCGGCAAAAGCGCGCACGGGGGATGTCATGCGCCTGTGCCGAATACTTTGTGCTCCAGCCTTGGCAATGCTGCTTGCGTCAAGCGCGCAAGCGGCGAACGTACTACCGGACATCGCGGATTGGAGCACGCTGAAGATCACGCTGTGGCGTGGCGGTTGCGAGTGCGAAGTCTACAAGGTCGAGATATCCGGCGACGGGACCGTCGAATACGAAGGCTACGACATCGTTGCGGTTCGCGGCTTGCATCGCTTCCGTATTCCCGAAAGCGCCGTCCGCGATCTGGCCGCGGCGTTCCGGCGCGCGAACTTCTTCGATGTTCCCGAGGATAACCTGCACAGGACGCCCGGCACCGTGTATGCGATCCCCAACGACGCTTTCACCACTACCGTCGGGATAGCGTTCGATGGGCATTCCAAGGAGTTCGAGGACTACCGGGGTTCCGAATTTCTGGTGCTGGAAAACGTCCGGGCGTTGGAGACGATGATCGACGACGCGACCGGCATGGCGTCCTGGGTCGAGGGCGATGGCACGACGCTCGCCAAGCTCGAACGGGAAGGCTGGGATTTCCGCATCCCTGCCGACAAGCATTCGATGCTGTTCGTCTCCGCCGCCGAGGTGGGCAACAGCGCGCTGGTGCAGCAGTTGCTGGATAGGGGCGTCGCGGTGCGCAACGCCTTCGGCTGCGCGGCGCTCACGACGGCTGCCGACCGGGACGATCTGAAAACGGCCGCGCTGCTGGTCGATGCGCAGGTGCCGGTGAGCGCGCCGGAGCTCGATCACCTCGGCCGCTATCTCCCGCGCTGCGCGCCGCTGAACGCGGCGGCGCAGCGCGGCAATCCCGAGATGCTCAGGCTCATCCTGAGTTTGCATCCCGACATCGATCAGCACGGCTTCAAGAACAAGACGCCGCTCATCGAGGCCGCGGAAAATGCCATCAATGTCGGCGATGAGAAGCGTCGCGACAACGAGAGGGCTGTCCGCCTCCTGCTCGCCGCGGGTGCAGGGGTCAATGTCCGCGACGACGAGGGAAGCAGTGCGCTTTCCTTGTGCCATTCCGATGCGGGAGTGGTGCGGATTCTGCTCGCGGCAGGCGCGACGGACATCGATGCGCGCGACTGGCGCGGGCGCACGCCGCTGATGAACAGCTCTGATCCGGACGTGACCGCGGCCCTGCTCGCTGCGGGGGCCGATCCTTATCTGAAGGACACGGACGGCAAGACAGCCTTGGATTACGCCGATTCCTGGAACAAGACCCGCCCCGTTCTGGAACGCTGGATGGCGGAGCATCCGCAAAAATAGCCGCAAGCGGGTTGCAAAAGCCGGTCTGTGGGCCTATATCCCGCCCATCCCAGACAACAGAACGTACTGTTGTGTGGCGGTCGCAAGACCGCCGCGCGGGAAAGGCTTTTCCATGGCCGGGTTCAATCCGGCCATCCAGAACCAAGGAATCCGGCGATTATCACGGCCATGTCGCATCTGGAGCCGATCCTGGAACCCGCCATCGAGGCGGCGGGATACAGGCTCGTGCGCCTGCGCCTCTTGGGCGGCAAGACCAAGACGCTGCAGATCATGGCGGAGCGGCCGGACGGCACGATGAACGTCGAGGATTGCGCCCTGCTGAGCCACGCCCTGCTCGATTTCATCGAGCGCGAGGAGCCGCTGGAAGGCGAATACGAACTCGAAGTGTCATCGCCCGGCATCGACCGTCCGCTGACGCGGCTGATCGATTTCGCGCGCTATGCGGGCCACGAAGCGAAGCTCGAGCTCGCAGCACCCATCGACGGGCGCAAGCGCTTCCGCGGGGTCCTGCTCGGCCTCGACGGCAACGACGTCGTCGTCGAAACCCAGGGACAGCGCGTGCGCCTCGCTTTCCGCGCCATCGCGGAGGCCAAGCTCGTGCTCACCGACAGACTCATCCAGGAAGATTTGAAGGCGCGCGAACGCGCCGAACGGGAGAACTGACATGGCTTACGGGGTTGCCGCCAACCGGCTCGAACTCTTGCAGATCGCCGATGCGGTCGCGCGCGACAAGTCGATCGACAAGCAGGTCGTGCTCGCGGCGATGGAAGAGGCGATGCAGCGCGCCGCCAAGGCCCATTACGGCGCCGAGAACGAGATCAAGGTCGACATCGACCCCAAGACCGGCGAGACGCATGTCTCGCGCTATCTGCACGTCGTCGAGCTCGTCGACAACAACAAGACCGAGATCAGCCTCGCCGACGCGCAGGCGCGCAACCCCTCCGCCATGATCGGCGACATCATCGCCGAGACGCTTCCTCCCGTCGACTTCAACCGCATCAACGCGCAGAACGCCAAGCAGGTGATCGTGCAGAAGGTGCGCGACGCCGAGCGCGAGCGCCAGTACGAGGAATACAAGGACCGCATCGGCGAGATCATCCACGGCATCGTCAAGCGCAGCGAGTTCGGCTCCGTCGTCGTCGATCTGGGCCGCGCCGAAGGCGTGGTGCGCCGCGACGAGATGATCCCGCGCGAGAGCTTCCGCACCGGCGACCGCATCCGCGCCTATATCTACGACGTGCGCCGCGAGGCGCGCGGGCCCCAGATCTTCCTGTCGCGCTCGCACCCGCAATTCATGGTGCGCCTGTTCGCGCAGGAAGTGCCGGAGATCTATGACGGCATCATCGAGATCCGCGCGGTGGCGCGCGATCCGGGCAGCCGCGCCAAGATCGGCGTGATCTCCAAGGATTCCTCGATCGATCCCGTCGGCGCGTGCGTGGGCATGCGCGGCGTGCGCGTGCAGGCGGTGGTGCAGGAGCTGCAGGGTGAGCGCATCGACATCATCCCGTGGTCGCAAGAGTCCGCGACCTTCATCGTCAACGCGCTTGCGCCGGCGGAAGTCAGCAAGGTCGTGCTCGACGAGGACACCCATCGCGTCGAGGTCGTCGTCCCCGACGAGCAGCTTTCGCTCGCCATCGGGCGCCGCGGCCAGAACGTGCGCCTCGCTTCTCAGCTTACGGGATGGCAGATCGACATCCTGACCGAGGCCGAGGAGTCCGAGCGCCGCCAGAAGGAGTTCGCCGAGCGCACCAAGCTCTACATGGACACGCTCGACGTCGACGAGACGGTCGCCCAGCTGCTCGCCTCCGAAGGCTTCGCGACCATCGAGGACGTGGCCTATGTGCCGTTGGACGAGCTCGCCTCCGTCGAAGGCTTCGACGAGGAGACGGCGCAGGAGCTTCAGAACCGCGCGCTCGAATTCATCGAGGCGCGCAACAAGGAGATGGACGACAAGCGCCGCGAGCTCGGTGTCGAGGACGACGTCCTCGAGGTTCCCGGCGTCACGCCGGCGATGGCGGTCGCGCTCGGCGAAGCGGGCATCAAGACGCTCGACGACCTGGCGGGCTGCGCCACCGACGATCTGCTGGGCTATTTCGAGACCGGCAAGGACAAGGAGCGCGTGCGCGTCACGGGCGCGCTCGAGGGCTTCAACCTCACCGCCGACGACGCCAATGCCATCGTCATGAAGGCGCGCGTCAAGATGGGCTGGATCGAGGAGCCCGAAATCGTCGAAGAGGCGGTCGAGGAAGAAGCGACGGAGGAAGGCGCCGAGTGACGGTCGCGGCCGAAATCGAGGACGACATGCGCGAACGGGGCGATCTTGACGCCTCTCGCTCGCGCGAACGGCGTTGTCTTGTAAGCGGCGAGGTCCTCGCCGAGGACAAGCTCGTGCGGTTCGCGGCCGATCCGGACGGCAATGTCGTGCCGGACGTGGCCTCTGTGCTCCCCGGCCGCGGCATGTGGGTGCGCGCCGATCGCGACGCGGTCGCGCAGGCCGCGGCGAAGAACCTGTTCTCGAAATCGGCGAAGACGAAGCTCAAAGCGGCCGCGGATCTGCCCGGCCGCGTCGAGCGTCTGCTGGTGGCGCGCATGCAGTCCGATCTGGGGCTGGCACGGCGCGCGGGCCAGGCGGTGACGGGTTTCGACAATGTGATGCGCGCGTTGGATTCCAAGCCCGCGCGTTTGGTCCTTGTGGAGGCCCATGACGGAGCGGCGGACGGAAAGCGCAAAGTCCTCGGCGCGGCCCGGGCCCGTGGCCTGAAAACCCAGACGATAGAGGTACTTACGAGCGCCGAATTGAGCTTGGCCCTGGGCCGCGAGAATGTGATACATGCAGCCCTCAAACCGGGGCGGCTGGCCGAAAGGCTGATCTTCGACGCCGGACGGCTCGGCGGTTTCCGCCAGGTTTCGTCGGCTTCAAACTCGGCGGGTTCGAACCCCGCTCCGAACGAAAGAGACGTATGAGCGACGCCAACGACACCACACGCCGGCCCCGGACGCCGCTGACGCTGAAGAAGACGGAGACGTCGACCGTCAAGCAGAGCTTCAGCCATGGCCGCACCAAACCGGTCGTGGTCGAAAAGAAGCGCACCCGGCTGGAGACCGGCACGAAGCCCGAGAAGCAGGCCGCGCCCGAGCCCAAAGCCGCGACGCAAGCCGTCGAGACGACGGCCGCGCCCGCGACGCGCGGCGTGGTGCTGCGCCAGCTCACCGACGAAGAAAAGGTCGCGCGCGGCAAGGCGCTCGCCGACGCCCGCGTCCATGAAGAGGAAGCGCGCAAGCGCGCCTTGGAAGACGCGCGTCACCGCGCCGTCGAGGACGCGCGGCTGAAAGTCGAGCGCGATGCCGCCGCCAAGCGCAAGGCCGAGGAAGACGCGCGCAAGGCCGCCGAGGAGCTGGCCCGCCGTCACGCCGAGGAAGAGGCGACGCGCCGCGACAAGCCCGCTTCCGCCGCTGCGCCTGCCGCCGCTGCCGCCACGCCCGCGGCGGCGCCCGCCGTGGGCGAGGTCGTGCGCCGCGCCCGCGTCAACCAGGAAGAAGACGAAGAGGGAAGCGCCAAGAAGGGCGCCAAGCCCGGCGCCGCGAAAGTCCCCGCCGTCAAGAAGACGCCCGGCGACATGCGCCGGCGCGGCAAGCTCACCGTCACGCGCGCGCTCTCCGACGATGACGAGCGCACGCGCTCGCTGGCGTCGTACAAGCGCCATCTCCAGCGCGCCCACAAGGGAGCGGCGGTGCAGGCAGCCCCCGCCGGCCCGCGCGACATCACGATCCCCGAGACCATCACCGTCGCCGAGCTCGCCAACCGCATGGCGCGCCGCGCCGTCGACGTCATCAAGGTCCTGATGAAGAACGGCATGATGGCGACGGTCAACGACACGATCGACGCCGACACCGCCGAGCTCGTCGCCACCGAATACGGCCACACCGTCAAGCGCGTCGCCGAATCCGACGTGCTCGAGGGCCTGAAGGGCAGCGACGACGACGATGCCAACCTGCTGCCGCGTCCGCCCGTCGTCACCGTCATGGGCCATGTCGACCACGGCAAGACCTCGCTGCTCGACGCGCTGCGCCGGACCGACGTCGTGTCGGGCGAGGCCGGCGGCATCACCCAGCATATCGGCGCCTATCAGATCACGCGGCCGAGCGGGCAGAAGATCACCTTCCTCGACACGCCGGGCCACGCCGCCTTCACCGCGATGCGCGCGCGCGGCGCCAAGGTCACCGACATCGTCATCCTCGTCGTCGCCGCCGATGACGGCGTGATGCCGCAGACCGTGGAAGCCATCGCGCATGCCAAGGCCGCGCATGTTCCGATCATCGTGGCGATCAACAAGATCGACAAAGGCGATTCCAACCCGACCCGCGTCAAGACCGAGCTTCTCCAGCACGAGATCCAGGTCGAGGATCTGGGCGGCGAGGTGCAGGCCGTGGAAGTCTCCGCGACCAAGGGGACCAACCTCGACAAGCTCGAGGAAGCGATCCTGCTGCAGTCGGAGCTCCTCGACCTCAAGGCCAATCCCGACCGCGCCGCCGAAGGCGCGGTGGTGGAAGCCAAGCTCGACCGCGGCCGTGGCCCGGTCGCGACCATCCTCGTCCAGCGCGGCACGCTCAAGATCGGCGACATCGTGGTGGCGGGCTCCGAATGGGGCCGCGTGCGCGTGCTGCAGAACGACCGCGGCGAGAACGTGACCAGCGCCGGGCCCGCGACGCCGGTCGAGGTGCTCGGCCTTTCCGGCGCGCCGGAAGCGGGCGACGAGTTCGTCGTCGTCGACAGCGACGCGCGCGCGCGCGAGGTCACCGAATACCGCGCCCGCAAGCGCCGCGAGGCGCGCCAGGCGACGTCGTCGCGCCAGACGCTGGACCAATTGCTCAAGACGCGCGCCAGCGGCGAGAAGCGCCTGCTCCCGATCGTGCTCAAGGCCGACGTGCAGGGCTCGGCGGAAGCGATCCAGGGCGCGCTCACCAAGCTCTCCACCGACGAGGTCGGCGCGCAGGTGCTGCAGTCCGGCGTCGGCGGCATCACCGAGAGCGACATCATCCTGGCGCATGCCAGCGGTGCCGCGGTCATCGGCTTCAACGTGCGTGCCGACAAGCTCGCGCGCGAGCGCGCCAAGCGCGACGGCGTCGAGATCCGCTACTACAACATCATCTACAACGTCGTGGATGACGTGAAGGCGGCGCTGTCGGGCATGCTGGCGCCCGAACTGCGCGAGAAGTTCCTCGGCAATGCCGAGATCCTGGAGGTCTTCACGATCACCAAGGTCGGCAAGGTCGCGGGCTGCCGCGTCACCGAGGGCGTCGTGCGCCGCGGCGCCAAGGTGCGCCTGATCCGCGACAACGTCGTGATCCACGAGGGCGAGCTCTCCACGCTCAAGCGCTTCAAGGACGAAGTGCGCGAAGTGCAGAACGGCCAGGAATGCGGCATGGCCTTCACGAACTATCAGGACATGCAGAAGGGCGACGTGATCGAGGCCTTCGAGGTCGAAACGATCCAGCGCGCGCTGTGAGCACCCTGCAAGACGCGCTCGGCCGGGTCGAGCGGAGCCTGCGCGCCGGCCAGGTCGCCGAAGCCATGCGCACGGCCCACGAAGCGGTCGGGCACGGGTTGGTGCATCCGGGGCTTCTGACGCTCGCGGCCCAGCAGGAGATCGAGAGCGGCAATCTCGATCACGCGCTCGCGCTCGCCGAACGCGCCTGTGCGCTCGCGCCGCGCGACGGGGACGCGCTGCGCACCAGGGCGATGGTGCTTGGCGGCCTGGGCCGCAAGCTCGACGCGCTCGCGGCCTATGACCAGGCGCTTGCGGTCGCGCCCAACACGGCGTCGGCGCATTTCGACAAGGGGCTCATCTATCTCTCGCTGCTCGAGCAGACGCTGGCGCGCCAGGCGTTCGAGAACGCGCTTGCGATCCGCCCCACCCATGCCGGCGCGCTTGCCGAGCTCGCCACGATGGCCAAGACGCGCGGCGACGCAGTGGGCGCGCGCGGGCTGGCCGAGCGCGCGCTGCGGGTGCGTCCCGATCAGGTCGCCTCGCGCATCGTGCTGGCGGAGATCGATCTCGACGCCGGCGATTTCGACGCCGCGCAAAAGCGCCTGGACGCGCTTCTCGCCGCGCCGGGCCTGAGCGCGGTCAACCATTCCATCGTGCTCGGCCTTCTCGCCGACGCGCTCGACGGCCAGGGCAGGCAGGAAGAGGCGTTCGCACGCTATGCGCAATCCAACGCGCTCCTGAAGCAGAACTATCGGCCGGCTTACGAGGCGCCGGGTGTCGAGCGCGCGGTGACGCGCGCCGCGCGGCTCGCGTCGTTCCTGCGCGAGGCGCCGGATGCGCGCTGGCGCGACTGTCCCGCGGGCAGCTATCGCTCGCCGGTCGACGGCCACGTGTTCCTCGTCGGCTTCCCACGCTCCGGCACCACGCTGCTCGAACAGGTGATCGCCGGCCACGGCTTCGTCGAGGCCGTGGAAGAGCGCGGCTGTCTGACCAAGGCGGTGACCGATTTCATCGCGCCGTTGGACGGCATGGACCGGCTCCAGGCGCTGGAAGGCGACGATCTTGCGCGCCACCGCGACGCCTATTGGGAAGAGGCGCGCGCGGCGGGCGCCAGGCTCGACCGCGTCTTCGTCGACAAGATGCCGCTCAACCTCCTCAATCTCGGCCTCGTCGCCAAATTGTTCCCGCAGGCCAAGGTGATCCTGGCGCTGCGCGATCCGCGCGACGTGGTGCTCTCCTGTTTCCGCCGGCGCTTCCAGATGCTGGCGAACATGTACGAATTGCTCGATCTCGACGACGCCGCGCGCTTCTACGCCGCCGTGATGGACGTCGCGGAGGCCGCGCGCGGGAAATTGTCCCTGCCCATATTCGAGCAGCGCTACGAGACGCTGGTCGAAGACCTGGAAGGGCAGGCGCGCCGGATATGCGATTTCCTAGGCGTTCCCTACGACGCGCGCATGCTGGATTTCGCCGCCACCGCGCGGACCCGCCCCATCGCCACGCCCAGCGGCAAGCAGGTCGCGCGCGGCCTCTACAGCGGCGAGGGCCAGTGGCGCGCCTATCGGGGCCAGATGGAACGCGTGCTGCCGGTGCTGGCGCCGTGGGTCGAGCGCTACGGCTACGCGCAGTCCTGACGACATGACACGGCAGCGCCCGCAACATGCCCAAGGCCCGTCGCAGCGCCAGCTGCGCGTCGGCGAGATGCTGCGCCATGCGCTGGCCACGATCCTGACGCGCGGCGACATCCGCGACGACGATCTCGCGGGCGTGCCGGTCACGGTGACGCAAGTGAAACCCTCACCCGACATGCGCCATGCCACCGCCTTCGTCGAGCCGCTCGGCGGCAAGAACGCCAAGGCCGTGGTCGCGGCGCTCAACCGCCACAAATCCTATCTGCGCGGCGAGATGGGGCACATGATCGAGCTCAAATTCACGCCCGAACTGCGCTTCGTCGAGGACGAGTCCTTCGCGGAAGCCCAGAAGATCGAGGCTTTGCTCAAATCCGAACGCGTGCAGCGCGACCTCAAGACCGACGACGATGCCTCGTAGGCAAGACCAGAGTTTCAGAGTGGCCGCGCCGCACGACCTTGCTTCAATCGAAGCTTGGTTGCGGCTTGAGCGCGAACAGACCGGCGAAGGCTTCTATTGCAATTGGTCGATCATCAAGCGGGGATTTGACGCCGGGAATTTATTCGTGCTTGGCACAGATGACGACGTTCTTGGTTTCGTGCTCGATGCACCAGGCGGTCCCGACATTCTTGAAGTACGTCCCAATGCGCGCAAAGCGGGCTACGGGCGACGGTTGGCAGAGCTGTCGATCGCTGCTGCTTATGAGCGCGGCATAAGCGTCATGGAAATAGAGTGCGCCCCAGCTACATCGATCCCGTTCTGGCAAAAAATGGGATTCACTGTCGTTGATGCTCGTGTCGGAAATGGCGGCGGCGCGTATGCCTTCAGGGAGTTGGAGCGCCGGTTCAAGTTGACGACTGATGCGCGAACATCCTTCAGCATCTCTTTCTATCCTGAATCTCGACGGCATGAGCTTTCGATCAAGCCTTTTCGAAGCTACGCCGGAGCTGCCGCTTCCCGCCCACACGGCTTGTTGCAATTGCCAGAGCGCGCGATCTGCTACGCGCCCGATATTCACAACTTGAGCGACTGCGTGGTTTGCATTGCCATAGAAGGGCAAACCATCTTTGAAGATAGGGTGAAGTACGAAGGTGCAAAAGCGGTCGGCGTTATGCGGGACGCTGGCTACAATTACTATTTGGATCAGATCAGAGCCCCCGATGCCTCGTAGGAAGAAGGGCGCGCCCGTCCATGGCTGGGTGATCGTCGACAAGCCGCAAGGCGTCACCTCCACGCAGGTCGTGGGCGCGGTCAGGCGCATCTTCGACGCGCAGAAGGCGGGGCATGCCGGGACCCTCGATCCGATGGCGACGGGCGTGCTCGCGGTCGCGCTCGGCGAGGCGACCAAGACGGTGCCTTACGCGATGGACGCGGAGAAGACCTATCGCTTCACCGCGAGCTGGGGCGAAAGCCGCGACAGCGACGATGCCGAAGGCGCGGTCAGCGCAATTTCGCACAAGCGTCCCACGCGCGAAGAGATCGAGGCCGCGGTCCCGAAGCTGGTGGGCATGATCCAGCAGACGCCGCCCATCTATTCCGCGATCAAGGTCGACGGCGAGCGCGCCTACGATCTCGCCCGCGACGGCGAGGCGGTGGTGCTGGAGCCGCGCCCGGTCTTCGTCCGCTCGGTCAGGCTCGTGGACATGCAGGGCGCCGGCACGGCCGAGTTCGAGATGGTCTGCGGCAAGGGCACTTACGTCCGGGCCTGGGTGCGCGATCTGGCGCTGGCGATGGGCGGTTTGGGGTATGTTTCAAAACTTCGCCGCTTGGCGATAGGAAATTTCAATGTTTCGGATGCGGTCGGGCTGGAAACCTTGAGGGGTTTTATGCATAGTCCCGCCGCTTTTGAGCACCTGAGGCCCCTTTCGACCGCGCTGGACGGCATCCCGGCGCTGGCCGTGACGGGGCAGGATGCGGTTCGCCTGAAAAGCGGCAATCCGGTCATGGTCCGTCCGCGAGAATTCGCCCGGATCGCGGAAGCCGCACAGACGGACGATCTTCAAGGGCTCACGGTCTTCCTTTCGACCGGAGAGGGCGAGCCTGTGGCACTCGCCGAATTCGCCGAAGGGGAATTGAGACCGTTCCGTGTGTTCAACTTTGCCGCCGGATGACCGGAAAGAAAACGAATGACGATCACTGCAGAGCGTAAGCAAGAGCTGATGAAGGAATACGGAACCGGCGGCAACGACACCGGCTCCCCCGAAGTTCAGGTCGCCGTGCTCTCCGAGCGCATCAACAACCTGACCGACCACTTCAAGATGCATGGCAAGGACAACCATTCGCGCCGCGGCCTGATCAAGATGGTCTCGCTGCGCCGCCGGCTCCTCGACTACATCAAGGCCAAGGACAGCAAGCGCTACGAGCAGCTGATCGGCCGCCTGGGTCTGCGCCGCTGAACCGTCGCCTGCCCATCACGCCCACATGTTTCGCGCGAGGTCCGCGATGGTCGCGGACCCGTGCTTTTGCGTTGGCTCGAGCAGGGCTTGAGGCCAACAACCCCCGTGGCAATCCGGCCCCGGGTACGAAGGAAGTGAAAGAGAATGTTCAATATCGTCCGTGAGGAAATGGAATGGGGCGGGCGCAAGCTCGTCCTCGAGACCGGCAAGGTCGCACGTCAGGCTGACGGCGCGGTGGTTGCCACCTATGGCGAGACCGTCGTGCTCGCAACCGTCGTCGGCGCCAGCGCGCCGCGCGAGGGCGTGGATTTCTTCCCGCTCACCGTCAACTACCAGGAACGCTACTATGCCGCGGGCAAGATCCCGGGCGGCTATTTCAAGCGCGAGCGCGCGCCGACCGAGCGCGAGACGCTGACGTCGCGTCTCATCGACCGCCCGATCCGCCCGCTCTTCGCCGACGGCTATCGCAACGAGACCCAGGTCGTGGTGCAGGTGCTGTCCCATGACATGGAGAACGACCCCGACATCGTCGGCCTGGTCGCGGCGTCGGCCGCGCTCACCATCTCGGGCGTGCCCTTCATGGGCCCGATCGGGGCGGCGCGCGTCGGCTATATCGACGGCGAGTACCGCCTCAATCCGCTGGTCGACGACATGAAGGACTCCAAGCTCGACCTCGTCGTCGCCGGCACGATGGACGCGGTGCTGATGGTCGAATCCGAGGCGCAGGAGCTGGACGAGAAGACCATGCTCGGCGCCGTGATGTTCGGCCATAAGAGCATGCAGCCGGTGATGGAGATGATCATCCGTCTGGCCGAGAAGGGCGCGAAAGACCCGCGTCCGGTTCCGGAGGACATCCATGCGCCGATGCGCGACATGCTGAAGAAGGAATCCGGCGCCGAGCTCGCTTCCGCCTTCCAGATCCGCGAGAAGCATGTGCGCCGCGACGCCATCGCCGCGGTCCGCGCCAAGCTCGCCGAGAAGTATGTCGGCGAGGGCGACGCGCGCGTGGCCAAGAACACCTTCTCCAACCTGATGCACGACGTGGAAGCCTCTGTCATGCGCAACGCGGTGCTCGACACCAAGAAGCGCATCGACGGGCGCGATCTCGTCACCGTGCGTCCGATCGTGGCCGAGGTCGGCACGCTGCCGCGCACGCACGGCTCGGCGCTGTTCACCCGCGGCGAGACCCAGGCGCTGGTGGTGACCACGCTCGGCACGTCCGAGGACGAGCAGTACATGGATCAGCTCGAGGGCACCATCAAGCAGCACTTCATGCTGCACTACAACTTCCCTCCGTATTCGGTGGGCGAGACGGGCCGCATGGGCGCGCCGGGCCGCCGCGAGATCGGTCACGGCAAGCTCGCCTGGCGCGCGATCCATCCGATGCTTCCGGGCAAGGACGAGTTCCCCTACACGCTGCGCGTCGTCTCGGAGATCACCGAGTCCAACGGCTCGTCGTCGATGGCGACGGTGTGCGGCACCTCCTTGGCGCTGATGGATGCGGGCGTGCCGCTGAAGAAGCCGGTTGCGGGCATCGCCATGGGCCTGATCCTGGAAGGCGAGCGCTATGCGGTGCTCTCCGACATCCTGGGCGACGAGGATCATCTCGGCGACATGGACTTCAAGGTCGCGGGCACCGAGGACGGCGTCACCTCGCTTCAGATGGACATCAAGATCGCCGGCATCACCGAGGAGATCATGCGCGTGGCGCTGGATCAGGCCAAGGGCGGGCGCCTTCATATCCTGGGCGAGATGGGCAAGGCCATCAGCCATTCGCGCGACCAGCTCGGCGAGCACGCGCCGCGCATCGAGCAGATCAAGATCCCGACCGACAAGATCCGCGAAGTGATCGGCACCGGCGGCAAGGTGATCCGCGAGATCGTCGAGAAGACCGGCGCCAAGATCAACGTCGAGGACGACGGCACGGTGAAGATCGCCTCCGCCGACGCGGAGTCGATCAAGGCCGCGCTGAAATGGATCAAGGGCATCGTGGCCGAGCCCGAGATCGGCGAGATCTATGACGGCAAGGTCGTCAAGGTGATGGATTTCGGCGCCTTCGTGAACTTCTTCGGGCCCAAGGACGGCCTCGTCCACATCTCCGAGCTCGCGCCCAAGCGGGTGAACAAGACGAGCGACGTGGTCAGCGAAGGCCAGGCCGTGAAGGTGAAGCTCTTGGGCTTCGACGACCGCGGCAAGGTGCGCCTGTCGATGAAGGTCGTGGACCAGGTGACGGGCGAGGACCTGACCAAGAAGCAGGCGGCCGAAGCCAAGCAGGACGGCCAGCAGCAAGCCGGCGCCTGACATTGCCATCGTTTTACCAAGCCGCCCGCGCGACGACCGTCGCGCGGGCGGTTTTTTTGCCGCCTGCGCGGCCGCCCATCGAGGGTTGCGCGCTGCGCATGACCGCGCAGCAGGGTACGGCACTTACATTGCGGGCAGCCGCTCCCGGAATTGCCGTCATGCTGAAGCGCCTCGTCCCGACGATCGTCCTTCTCTTCGCCGCGCCCTGCGCGGGTGCTGCGGATGTCACGACCATCGCCGCGGCGCGCGACGCGGTGGCGCGCGGCGACTGGCAGGCGGCGGTGGATCCGCTCGCGGCGCTGGTTGCGCAATCGCCGCTCAACGGCGAGTTCCGCATCGATCTGGCGCGGGCCCACTACTACACCGGCAAGCAGGCGGAGGCGGAAGCCGACTATCGCGCGGCATTCGAGCTGAAGGCGGTCGATCCCGCGATCGCGGCTTACGGCGTCGCAAAGTGCAACGCCCTGCTCGGGCGGCGCGAGGCGATGCTGAAATGGCTCGCCATCGCCACCTCTCTCGGCCTGCGCAGGCTGGAAGGCGCGCGCAGCGACGAGGACTTCAAGGCCTATCAGGGCGATCCGGATTTTCGAAGGATCGTGGGGCTCGCCGACACGTCGAAGCTGTCGCGCGACGATGGCTGGCGCGGCGACATCGCGATGCTGGCGGATTGGGTCAAGAAGAAATCGTTCCACCCGTTCAAGACCGCCACGGGCGACCGCTTCGTCTCCGGTGCTACCATGAGCGAAGCTGAGTTCGACGACACGGTTCGCAAGCTCACAGCCGACGCGCCGAAGCTGAGCGACCGCGACATCGAGATCGCGCTGTTCCGCCTGGTCGCTTCGCTCGGCGACGGTCACACCGCGATCGAGGGGTCGCGCTCGCGCGCCGAGTTCGCGCTGACACTGCCGCTCGGCTTCTACGTCTTCGACGACGGTCTCCATGTGATCTCTGCCGCGCCCGCCTATGCCGATCTCGTCGGCGCCAGGGTGGTGGCGCTCGACGGCACGAAGGCGGACGACGCGCTCGCCAGGCTCGAGCCCTTGATCGCGCGCGACAACGCGCAATGGGTGAAGGCGATGGAGCCGCACTACCTGCGGCACACGCCGTTCCTCAAGACGCTGGGCATAACGAAGGCCGAGGACGCGGTGGAGCTGTCGGTCGTGCTGCGCGACGGCACTGCGCGCACCGTTTCGGTCAAGGCGGACATGACCGCGCCCGACATCTGGAACGCGCTGCCCAAGCCCGACGGCTGGATCTGGATCGGCGACAAGAGCGCGAGCCTCTTCCAGCAAGGCAACGACAAGGCCTATTGGTGGAAATGGGCACCGGCGGACGGTGTGCTCTATGTGCAATACAACAAGGTCGCCGACACGAAGGAGCAGACGCTGGCCGGTTTCGCGCAGGAGCTTGCGGGCGCCATCGCGCGATATCCGGTGAAGAAGCTCGTCATCGACATGCGCAACAACAATGGCGGCGACACCTATCTCAACGAGGCGCTGCTCGCTGCCATCGCGGGCAACGCCAAGGTCGACCGCACGGGGCATCTTTACGTCATCATCGGGCGGCGCACGTTCTCGGCCGCGATGAACGCGGTGTCGTATTTCGGCCGCTTCACCAAGGCGGTCTTCGTGGGCGAGCCCACGGGAGGCAAGCCGAACGCGCCGGGCGACGAGACGCCGTTCACGCTCCCCTACAGCGGCATCGTCGTCAATCTCTCCGACCGCTACTGGCAGGGCGGCTGGCCGGACGATTTCGCCGATTTCCGAGCGCCGGACATCGCGGTGGCGCCCACCTTCGCCGACGCGGCCGCCGGGCGCGACGCGGCGATGGAGATTGTCGCGGCACAGCCCGACATTTCGCGGTAGAGTCCAAACCGGATCGGGTGAAGGGGCATATGATGAAAATTTCGCGCGCATGGGCGGCGATGGCGCTCGCCTGCATGGTCGGCCAGGCGTCGGCGTCCGTGCCGGCGCAACCCGCGCACGACCTCACCGAAGCCGATCTGAGCGCGTGGCTCGACGGGATGATGCCGCTCGCGCTCGGACGCGGCGACATCGCGGGCGCGGTCGTCGTCGTGGTCAAGGACGGGCACGTGCTCGTCGAGAAGGGCTACGGCACAGCCGACGTCAAAAGCGGCAGGCCGGTCGATCCCGCGCGCACGCTGTTCCGGCCCGGCTCGATCTCCAAGCTCTTCACCTGGACGGCGGTGATGCAGCTCGTCGAGCGCAAGAAGCTCGACCTCGACGCCGACGTGAACACCTATCTCGATTTCCAGATCCCCAGGACGTTCGGCAAGCCCGTCACGCTGCGCGACCTGATGACCCATCGCTCGGGCTTCGAGGAGACGATCAAGCGCCTCTTCGCCGTCGACCCCAAGCGCGTGCGGCCGCTGGGCGAGGGGCTCAAGGCGTGGGTGCCGGACGAGATCTTCCCGCCGGGCGAGACGCCCGCCTATTCCAACTATGGCGCCGCGCTCGCGGGCTATATCGTCGAGCGCGTCTCGGGCGAGAAATTCGAGGACTATGTCGCGCACCACATCTTCGTGCCGCTCGGCATGACGCATTCGACCTTCGCGCAGCCCTTGCCGGCCGCGCTCGCGCCCGACATGTCGAGCGGCTACGACAAGGCCTCGGGCGAGGCGCAGAAGTTCGAGCTCATCTGGATGTCACCGGCGGGCGGGTTGTCGACCACGGGCGACGACATGGCCAAGTTCATGATCGCCTATCTCGACGGCGGCGGGCCGATCCTGAGGCCCGAAACCGTCAAGCTGATGCACAGCGAGATCTATCGGCGCAATCCTCCCCTGCCGGGCATCGGGCTCGGCTTCTATCACGAGGACACGAACGGCCACGTCATCGTCGGCCATGGCGGCGACACGATCCTGTTCCACAGCGACCTGCATCTCATCACCGATGCGGGCGTGGGGCTCTACGTCTCGCAGAACAGCGCGGGCAAGGAGAATTCCAGAATCCGCGGGCCTTTGTTCCGCGCGTTGCTGGACCGCTATTTCCCCGCGCCCGCGATGGGCGTCGAGCCGACGCTCGCCAGCGCCAGGACGGACGGCGCGCTGGTCGCGGGCATGTACGAATCCAGCCGCCGCTCGGAATCGAGCTTCTTCCGCGTGGCCAGCCAGGACTCGAAAGTCTCGCTGAACGATGACGGCACGCTCAGCGTCGCCGATCTGGACGGGCTGAACGGCGAGCCGCGGCGCTGGCGCGAGGTGAGGCCCTTCGTGTGGCGCGAGGTCGGAGGTGCGCATCTGCTGATCGCCAAGCGCGTGGACGGCAAGGTCGTGGAGATCGCCAGCGACATCTATCCGCAGATCTTCACGCTCACGCCCTCGCCGTTCTGGAGCTCCGGCGTATGGAATGTGCCGCTCCTGATCGCGACCTTTGCGATGCTCCTGCTCAGCGTCGTGTTCTGGCCTGTCAAGGCGGTGCTGCGCTGGCGCTACAAGAGCCCGTTCCCGCTCAAGGGCCGCGCGGCGACGGTCTACCGCATGACGCGCGTCGCGGCGCTGATCGATCTGGCGTTCATCGGCGGATTCTTCGGCGCGCTCACCTATGGCGGCCTGCATCTGGAGTTCTTCGATTCCCCCAGCGACTGGATATTCCTGTCGCTGGAGGTGCTGGGCGTGATCGCGATCCTGGGCACGGTCTTTCCGCTCTATGAGCTGCGCCTCGCGCTCGCCGATCCCGCGCGGCCGTGGTGGACCAAGCTCACCGACGCGCTCCTGGCGCTTGCGGCGCTGGCGGTGGTGTGGTTTGCGTTGTCGCTGAACTTCGTGAACTTCCATCTGAACTATTGAGGCTGGCCATGCCCAGGATCGATGTCGGCTCCGTCCATCAGCGTACCGGCTCGACATACCCGAAGCCCTTCGACGCGATCGCCAAGGGCCGCGTGCGCCAGCGGCTCGGCGACGCGGGCGGGCTCGACCAGTTCGGCGTCAATCTCTTGCAGCTTCCGCCGGGCTCGGCGTCGAGCCAGCGCCACTGGCATTCGGCCGAGGACGAGTTCGTCTTCGTCGTCGCGGGCGAAGTGACGCTCGTCACGGACAAGGGCGAGGAGGTGCTGCGCGCCGGCGACTGCGCTGCCTTCCCGCGGGGCGTCGCGGACGGTCATCAGCTCGCCAACAAATCGTCGCAAATGGCGGTATGTTTGGAGGTCGGTGGCCGCGCGAGCGACGACGTCTGTGTCTATTCCGACATCGACATGATGATCGACAAGACCAAGGGCGGCTACACCCACAAGGACGGGACGCCGTATTAGTTGCTCTTCTTGTCATCCCCGGCGAGCATCGCGCGCAACGCGCGCGATGCGAGGGAGTGCGTAGCGACAGCGTACGCACGACCCAGGTGGACAGACTGGTCTCGATCTCTCCACCTGGGTTCCCTTCCCCTCGCGACGCTGTCGCGTCGCTCGGCCGGGAATGACAATTGTTTGCATGAACCATTCCCCGCGATTGATAGTTAATGTCCCCGCGCAATTCTTGTCGAATGACCGCCGCGTGATTAGCTTGACGCGGGGCATGGGACATATCTCTTGCGGACGACGCTGCGCTTTTTGAGCCTGATCTTCCTGGTCGCGGGGCTCGTCCTCATGGGTGCGGATCTCATCACCTCGATGGACCGCGGCGGCGAGCCCTATCTGCGCTCCATCGCGCAGGTCTGGGCGATCTTCGATCCGGCGGGCATCGTGACGTTCAAGGATTGGATCGGGCACGAGGCGCCATGGGCGTCGAACGGGGTGGAGATCGCGCTCACGCTCTGGGGCTGGGGCGTCTTAGGCGGCCTCGGCGTGATCCTGAACTTCCTCTCCGGCCGCGGCCCGGCGCGGGCGCGGTGAGGCAGCGGCGCTGCCCTCATGCTTCGACAAGCTCAGCATGAGGGACTGCAACACCGTCCGGGTTGGCTCAGGCCCTCACCCTGAGCTTGTCGAAGGGTGAGAGGAGCGAGGCGCCCCCATAGGCGCTAACTTAGAGCGCCAACAAGCGGCACGTCGCCCTTCGAGGCTCGCTGCGCTCGCGCCTCAGGGTGACGTACCCACTGCAGCAGTAGCGTCATGCTGAGGTGCCCGCCGAAGGCGGGCCTCGAAGCATGGCGCTCCGCTCGGTCAAACCCGTCTGAATTTGTTCTAAGTTAGCGCCTATGCGAGGCGCCCCCTACCTGTTCCCTCCCGGCACCCACAACACGTCCCTCGCGCCCTTGTCGTTGACGAAGCGGCTGGCGACGAAGAGGTGGTCCGACAACCGGTTCATGTAGCGCAGCGCCGCTTCGTTGAGCGGCTCGGCGGCCGCCAGCTCCACCATCAGCCGCTCCGCGCGCCGCGCGATGGCGCGCGCAAGATGCAGATGCGCAGCCGCGGGACTGCCGCCCGGCAGGACGAACGAGGTGAGCGGCGCAAGCTCCGCGTTCATCGCGTCGATCTCGCGTTCGAGCCGCTCGACTTGGGCGTCGGCGATACGCAACCGGCCCTCGGCGCGCTTGGCGGTTTCCGGCACGCAGAGATCGGCGCCCAGATCGAACAGGTCGTTCTGGATGCGCATCAGCATCGCGTCGACCTCAGCCGTAGCGTGCAGCCGCGCCACGCCGATGGCGGCATTGGTCTCGTCCACCGTGCCGAAGGCCTGGATGCGCAGGTCGTGCTTGGACCGGCGCGTGCCGTCGCCGAGCGCGGTGTCGCCCTTGTCGCCGGTCTTGGTATAGATGCGGTTCAGCGTGACCATGCGCCACGATACCGCCTCGAACGGGGTCTATGCGACGATTTTCGCGAGGCTTGGGCGGATGGGTATCGGCGTCGTTCTCCTTATGTTGGCGGTCGTCGGCGCCGCAGCCGCCGCCATCGGCTCGGCGATCCTGGCAGGCACGACCGCGCGGCTCACCCAGCGCGTCGGCCCGGGGCGTTCGCGCGCGATCCTGTTCGCGGCGCTGCTGCCCTTTGCTTCTCTCGTTTGGGTGGGTGCGGTCTTCGTCTTCCAGTGGGCGGTCAACGACGAGGTGTTCGGGCGCGACCCGGGACTGGGCGACGGCTGGTACTGTCCGCTGCCCAACGGCTATTCGATCCTGATGATCGATACGATGGATACGGCAGACATCTATAACCCCAGGACCCAGCTCCCCGACTCCGTCGTCGCCCAGGACGATACGGTCGCGCGCGTCACGCGCCTTCAACTCGCCGGACCCAGCATGCTTGGGATGACCGAGGACGGGCGGCATTTTCTGCTCGATACCCGGACTGGCCGCGTCCGGTATTTCGCGGGCCTTGGCGAATTCAATGCCGCCGCCCGGAGCCTCGGCATAGCGCCGAATCTTGTCCCTGCCGCGGATATCTATTTCGACAACCGGCTTTCCTGGTTCGATTTCGCCGCGCTGGCGCTCCTCGTCGTGCCGCCGGGTGTGGCAGGAGTGTGGGGATTGCTCTGGATTCTGCGGTTGCGGCGACAGGCGCGTTGACTATGATCCGCCCGCCGCCAGCAAGAGCTTCGCCCATGCCCGTCGACGCGCCCGAGATCATCCAGGTCGAAGACACCCGCGTGTCCTGCGACGGCGGAGGCGGCGCGCTCGGCCATCCGCGCGTCTATCTCGAGATGGGCGACGAGAGCTTCGTCGAATGCCCCTATTGCGACCGCCGGTTCGTGCTCAAGCCCGGCGCGGGGCACCATTGACGGCGCCGCTCAAGAAGGGCGACCACCTCTACCTGATCGACGGTTCGGGCTACCTGTTCCGTGCCTATCACGCGCTTCCGCCGCTGACGCGCAAGTCCGACGGCCTGCCGACGGGCGCGGTGTCGGGCTATTGCAACATGCTCTGGAAGCTGCTCGAGGACATGAAGGGTCCCGACGAGCCCACCCATGTCGCGGTGATCTTCGACGCGGGCGCGGTCACGTTCCGCAACAGGATCTATCCGCAGTACAAGGCCAATCGCCCGGAGCCGCCGGAAGACCTGATCCCGCAATTCCCGCTGGTGCGCGACGCGACGCGCGCCTTCAACGTGGCCTGCGTCGAGCTAGCCGATTACGAGGCCGACGACCTGATCGCGACCTATGCGCGGCTGGCGCGCGAGAAGGGCGCGCGCACCACCATCGTCTCCTCCGACAAGGATCTGATGCAGCTCGTCGAGGACGGCTGGATCACGCTGCTCGACACGATGAAGAACCGCAGGCTCGGCTCCGCCGAGGTGATGGAGAAGTTCGGCGTGCCGCCGTCCAAGGTCGTGGAGGTGCAGGCGCTGGCGGGCGACTCGACCGACAACGTGCCCGGCGTGCGCGGCATCGGCGTCAAGACCGCGGCCGAGCTCATCAACCAGTACGGCGATCTCGAAACGCTGCTCAAACGCGCCGGTGAAATAAAGCAGCCCAAGCGGCGCGAGACGCTGATCGAGAACGCCGGCAACGCGCGCGTCTCGATGAAGCTCGTGACCTTGGACCGCAACGTGCCGGTGAAGGAAAGCCTCGACAGCTTCGCGGTGCGCGAGCCGGAAGCGGTGCCGCTGATCGGATTCCTCAAAGGCATGGAGTTCAACTCGCTCACCCGCCGCGCGGCGTCGCATTTCGGCATCGAGGATCCGGACGCGATCTCGGCCGATACCGCGGCGAGCCCGCCCGCGCCGAAATCCGCGGCAGCCAAGCCCGCCGCACCCGCGCCGTCTACCAAAGGCGGCGCATCGGGCGCGGTGATGGATCGCGGCGCATTGATGAAGCCGATCGACCACGACGCCTATGAAACGGTGACGACCATAACGCGCCTGGGCGAATGGATCGCCCGCGCGCATGAGATGGGCGCGGTGTGCATCGACACCGAGACGACGTCGCTCGACCCGATGCAGGCCGGTCTGTGCGGCGTGTCGCTCGCGGTGGCGCCGGGCGAGGCGTGCTACATCCCCTGCGGCCATCGCGCCGGCGGCGATCTGGTCTCCGGCAGCCGCGACGCCATCGTGCAGATCGCGGAAAAGGACCTGATCACAGCGCTCAAGCCGCTGCTCGAAGATCCCGGCGTGCTCAAGATCGCGCAGAACCTCAAATACGATTATCTCATCTTCCTTGTGCGCGGCATCCGCGTGACGCCATACGACGACACGATGCTGATGTCCTATGTGCTCGAAGGCGGGCTGCACGGCCATGGCATGGACGAGCTGTCGCAGCTGCACCTCACCCACACGCCGATCCCGTTCGATCAGGTGGCCGGCAAGGGCAAGGAAAAGATCACCTTCGACAATGTCGCGCTGAAAGAGGCGACGCGCTACTCGGCCGAGGACGCCGACGTCACCTTGCGCCTTGCCCTGCTGCTCAAGCCGCGGCTGGCGGCGGAAGGAAAGCGCACCGTCTACGAGACGCTGGAGCGCCCGCTCATCGCCGTCCTTGCCGACATGGAGCATGCGGGGGTGATGATCGATCCCGACCTGCTGCGCCGCCTCTCCAACGATTTCGCCAAGCTTCAGGCGAAGATGGAGAAGGACATCCACAAGCTCGCGGGCGAGGAATTCAACATCGGCTCGCCCAAGCAGCTGGGCGACATCCTGTTCGGCAAGTTCTCGCTGCCGGGGGGACGGAAAACCAAGACCGGCGCGTGGTCGACCGACGCCGACGTGCTCGAGGACGTCGCGGCCCAGGGCCACGACATCGCCAAGAAAGTCCTCGACTGGCGCCAGCTCGCCAAGCTGCGCGGCACCTATACAGACGCGCTGCCTGCCTACATCAACCCGAAGACCGGCCGCGTGCACACGTCCTACGCGATGGCGTCGACGTCCACCGGGCGGCTGGCCTCGACCGATCCGAACCTGCAGAACATCCCGATCCGCACCGAAGAAGGACGGCGCATCCGCCAGGCCTTCATCGCGCCCAAGGGCGCCAAGCTCATCAGCGCCGACTACAGCCAGATCGAGCTGCGCCTGCTCGCCCATATCGCTGATATCCCGCAGTTGAAGAAAGCGTTCTCCGACGAGCTCGACATCCATGCGATGACGGCGTCGGAGATCTTCGGCGTGCCGGTGAAGGGCATGCCGGCCGAGATCCGCAGGCGCGCCAAGGCGATCAATTTCGGCATCGTCTACGGCATCTCGGCGTTCGGGCTGGCCAACCAGCTCTCCATCGCGCGCGGCGAGGCCGACGACTACATCAAGAAATACTTCGCGCGCTTCCCCGGCATCCGCGACTACATGGAAGAGACCAAGGCGTTCGCGCGCGAGCACGGCTATGTCGAGACGCTGTTCGGGCGGCGCGTGCATATCCGCGAGATCAAGTCGACCAATCCGAGCTTCCGCGGCGGCGCCGAGCGCGCGGCGATCAACGCGCCGATCCAGGGCACGGCCGCCGACATCATCCGCCGCGCCATGGTGCGCCTGCCCGATGCGCTGGCGGCCAAGAAGCTCAAAGCCAGGATGCTGCTGCAGGTGCATGACGAGCTCGTCTTCGAGGCGCCCGACGCCGAGATCGAGAAGAGTTCCGCGCTCATCAAGCAGGTGATGGAAAAGGCAAGCCTGCCCGCGATCCAGCTCAGCGTGCCGCTCACCGTCGAAGTCCGCGCCGCCGAAAACTGGGACGCGGCGCATTGATCTGGTATAATGGATCCATGAGCGACGACCTGACCGTCAAGATCTCCCCCCGCGCGCGCAGCCTTGCCGAGGAAAACTCGGCAAGAGAGGGGTATTCCTCTGTCGATGACTATGTTGATGCCCTGATACTGGAAGACAGCCTCGAGGATTTCCTGCGTCAGCCCTGGATTCGGGAAAAAATCGAGGAGGGATTGAAATCTGGCAGCGCGGGTGCGCTCACGCGGGAACGCCTGCGGGAAATCGTCGACGAAGGAATTGCACTGGCCGAAAAGGACAAGCGATGAAGGGGTTGGCTGTCACCATGACGGTGACGGCAATCAGCGATATCCGGGATATCGTTCGCTACATTGCACGAGACAATTCAAGCGCAGCGCGAAAGTTCGAAGACGAGTTTTGGCTCGCGGTCGATCGTATCCGCGTGTTTCCGCAAACCGGTTATGCCATACCGCAGCCTGATGGTGCGTTCCTCGCGGTCCGTGTTTCCACGAGATTCAAGCACTATTCGATCGTCTATCATCTGTTGAGCGACGAGGAGCTTGAAGTCGTGCGCGTGCTTCATGGTGCAAGAGACATGCGAGCTTTTTTCTAACGTAAGCATGCGCCTACCCCCGATACTCGAACTCGATCAGGTAGACGTTCTCGCCGGGGCCGTGCTTGGCGATTTTCAGCAGGTCGACGACGCCGGCGAAGCCGCTGTCGCGGGCGAGTTTCGGCGTGATGTCGGAAAGCTCGATGCGGCGCATCGCGGTGACGACGACCTCGCCGGGGCCGAGCTTGTAGCGGCCGCCGACTTTCACATGCGGGCGCTGCCAGATGCGCACGCTGCAGGTGACCTCGCCGCGCATGATGGGCCCGTGAAGGCGCCTGGTGAACTGCATGGGCGCAATGATCGCTCCGCCGCGCGGCGGGTGCAACTCAGGCGGCGATCGACTTGAGGCCTGTTTCCGCGCCGATGCCGGCCTTGTCGAGGGTTGCCATCAATTCGCTCATCGCCGCTTCGGCGCTGGTGCGCGACTGGGCGGCGTAGCCGGTGAGGAAGCCGGGCTTGGCGAGCTGGGCGACGACCATCTCGCGGGCGCGGGCGGACAGGCGCCCCTCGGTCAGGAAGGCGCCTGTGCAGAGCTTGAGAAGCGTGTTCGCGCGCTCGGCGGGGCCGGGCGCGTTGGCGATGACGCTGTCGAAAAGCTTGTTGCGCGCCTCGACCTCGCAGGCGAGCCTGTCGAGCAGATCGGCGATCTCGGCGCGCTGGTCTTCCTGAAGGCCCGAACGGCGCACGCGAAGCTGCAGGTTCGCGAGCGCCTGAAGGCGCGCCAGCACGGGCGTCTTCGCATTGTTAAAATGCGCCTCGAAAGAGGGGGCCGTGATCGTGGGCGCGATGAATTCGGCGAGCCGGCGCTTGTTCTCCGCGCCGATGATGTTCTCCTCGACGAAGAGAAGGCGCGCGAGCTTCTCCTCGGGCGTTTCCGCGCCGGCCAGGTGCTCGCTCAGCGTTTCGTGCGTGACCAGCCGGCGCGAGCGCAGGGTGAAGGCCGCGATCAGATCCTCGTGGCTCAGATATTTGCCGATGCCGCGCACCAGCCGGTCGGCGATGCGGCGCAGGGTCTGGAACTCGTCGGGCAGGGAATCGGGCGCCAGCCGCTTGGCGCTCTTGAATTCCGCCATCAGGCGCGCGGCGATCGCGGTGCGCGCCTCTGGCAGGTCGTCGGCCGCGAAATGCTGGGTGAGCGCCGTCAGGCCGGCGCGTCCGCCGCTCGGCTCGACGCCTAAGAACAGTTCGACCAGGCTCATCAGCTCGCCGCCGAAATTCTCGCGCGGCCCGATCAGGTCGCGCAGGCCCGCCGATCCGCTCAGGATCTCGGCTATGATCGCGTCGATGGAGGCGAACAGAAGCTCGCGTCCCGCGCCGTCCGCGCGCTCGACGAGCGCGAGCAGCCGGGCGACCTTCTCGTCCCAGCCCCTGGCGTCGGCGAGATGCAGCGCGAGCGCGCCGTTGAGCACATAGGACGCGTCGGCCTCGCCGTTCAGCCTGGCTGCGAGCGCGTTGAACTGATCCGCGGCAATGGCGGGGAAGACGCCCTTGCGATGATCGCGATAGACGCGGTGGATCGCCGCGTTGGTGAGCTCGTTCAGGCTCTTGATGATCTGCTGCACGGGCGTCTTGGTCGAGGAGGCCTGCGCCACCGCGACCTTCTGGATCGCGTGCTGCAGGACGGTGCCCGACGCTTCGAGCTGCTCCAGCGCGTCGGCGCGGTGGGAAAGCTCGGTCAGCGTGATGCGGTTGCGCGCGAGATATTCCGCCAGCAGCCGCGAGATCGTCGCGCGCGCGTGATAGGAATAGAGATCGTCGGGCTTGAAGCAGGGCAGCGCGTGGGGGACGTCTTCCTCCGCCGGCGCCGATTTGTACTGGTTGTGGCCGTCCTCGTAGATCTTCAGCGTGAGATAGTCGCCGGTCTCGTTGTTGTAGGTCTCCTTGACGACCTTGACCCCGGTTGCGCGCTCGCCGGCCATCAGCGACTTGGCGAACTCGATCGCGGCCTCGCGGTCGCCCCGCGCGTCGAGCATGCGCCAGCCGCCCTTCGCGCCCTGGCGGGAGAAGATTTCGTAATGGACTTCCTGCGCCATGCGCCCCTCCGCTGATAGGTAGTATCGCGTATGCGCTTTAAGCGGCGGTTAAGCTTGTCACCTTGGGGTCATCTCCGCACAAGGCGCAGGCCGGATCGGGAGAGAGGCGGACTTTGCGGAAAGTCGTGGTTAGCGCATCGTAAATGAGCAGGTGGCCCGCGAGGCTGTCGCCCACCTGCGCGATCTCCTTGATCGCTTCCAGCGCCTGCAGCGTGCCCATCACGCCGGCGGCGGCGCCGAGCACGCCGGTCTCGGAGCACGACGGTGCCGTGCCCGGCGGCGGCGGCTCGGAGACGAAGCAGCGATAGCAGGGATAGGGATGGCTGCGGTCATGCGCCTTGAACGTCGCGAGCTGTCCGTCGAATTCGCTCACCGCGGCGGAGACGAGCGTGCGCCGGCTCAAGAAACACGCATCGTTGACGAGGAAGCGGGTCGCGAAATTGTCCGAACCGTCGGCTATGACGTCGTATTGGGAAACGATTTCGAGCGCGTTCACCGCGGTGAGCCTTTCGGTGTGCGCGTGCACCGCGACATTGGGATTGATCGCGCGGATGCGATCGGCGGCGGAATCGGTCTTGAAGCGGCCGACATCGCACGTTGCATGCGCGATCTGGCGCTGGAGGTTGGAGAGGCTGACCCGGTCGTCGTCGACGATACCGATGGTGCCCACCCCCGCCGCCGCGAGATAGAGCAGCACCGGCGAGCCGAGGCCGCCCGCGCCCACGACCAGCACGCGCCCGGCCTTCAGCCGCGCCTGGCCCACGCCTCCCACCTCGCGCAGCACGATATGGCGGGCGTAGCGGTCCAGTTCCTCGTCGCTGAGCTTCATCGCCGCTCCATAGCGCATTCGCGCGATAGTGTCGCTCCCACCTTAATCCATTGAAATATTTGCAATATTTATTGATCCTTTGCCAAACGAGGGCGTTGCCGCACAATGCTCCAGCACCTAAGGTGCGGCAAAAATCGGGCACCTTCAAAAGGCGCCGCCAACAGGGATCGTTCCTATGTCATCGACGTCCAAAGAGGCCGGCGCGTCCGGCCTCGAAGCCCAGGGCTTCCGCAATCTGAAGGCGGTCCATTGGAACCGCAACGTCGCCGAGCTCTATGAAGAGTCGATCCGGCGCGGCGAGGGACACTTGGCCAAGGACGGTCCGCTCGTGGTGCTCACCGGACAGCACACCGGCCGCTCCGCGACCGACAAGTTCGTCGTGCGCGACGCCGAGACCGAGAAGCACGTCTGGTGGGACAACAACAAGCCGATGACGCCGGCGCATTTCGACGTGCTGCACGCCGACATGCTGAAATTCGCCGAAGGGCGCGAACTCTTCGCCAAGGATCTCTATGGCGGCGCCGATCTCGAGCATCGCCTGCCCGTGCGCATCGTCACCGAATACGCCTGGCACTCGCTCTTCGTGAACCAGCTCCTGATCCGCCCGACCGCGGAGCAGCTCAAGGGCTTCGTGCCGGAGTTCACGATCGTCGACCTGCCGAATTTCGAGGCCGATCCGGCGCGCCACGGCTGCGCCAGCAAGACGGTGATCGCGGTCAATTTCACCAGGAAGACGATCCTGATCGGCGGCACCTCCTATGCCGGCGAGATGAAGAAGTCGGTCTTCACGATCATGAACTACCTGCTTCCCGCCAAGCGGATCATGTCCATGCACTGCTCGGCGAACATGGGCCCCAAAGGCGACACCGCGATCTTCTTCGGCCTGTCCGGCACCGGCAAGACGACGCTCTCTGCCGACGCCTCGCGCACGCTGATCGGCGACGACGAGCACGGCTGGAGCGAGCACGGCGTCTTCAACATCGAAGGCGGCTGCTATGCCAAGGTGATCAAGCTCTCGCGCGAGGCCGAGCCCGAGATCTATTCGACGACCGAGCGTTTCGGCACCGTGCTCGAGAACGTCATGATGGATCCGGGCACGCGCAAGCTCGACCTCGACAGCGCGCACTACGCCGAGAACACGCGCGCGGCCTATCCGATCGACTTCATCCCGAACGCGTCGGAGACCGGGCGCGGCGGGCATCCCAAGAACGTCATCATGCTGACGGCCGATGCGTTCGGCGTGCTCCCCCCCATCGCCAAGCTCACGCCGAGCCAGGCGATGTATCACTTCCTTTCGGGATTCACGGCCAAGGTCGCCGGCACCGAGAAGGGCCTCGGCAAGGAGCCGCAGCCCACCTTCTCCACCTGCTTCGGCGCGCCGTTCATGCCGCGCCATCCGTCGGAATACGGCAACCTCCTGCGCGACCTGATCGCCCAGCACGGCTCGGATTGCTGGCTGGTCAACACCGGCTGGACGGGCGGCGCCTTCGGCGTTGGCTCGCGCATGCCGATCAAGGCGACGCGCGCGCTGCTCGCCGCGGCGCTCGACGGGAGCCTCGCGCATGCCGAGATGCGCGTCGATCCGCATTTCGGCTTCCGCGTTCCGGTCGCCGTCCCCGGCGTCGACACCAAGATCCTGAACCCGCGCGACACCTGGGCCGATAAGAAAGCCTATGACGCGCAGGCCAGGAAGCTCGTCTCCATGTTCCGCGAGAACTTCAAGAAGTTCGAAGCCCATGTCGGCCGCGACGTCCTCGACGCGGCGCCCGTGCTCGCGGAAGCGGCGGAGTGATAGTTCTGAATATATGCCATGTTAGGCCTGGAAAGGCTCTGAGATTCCCGGCAAGCTCCTCGAACATGATTCGGGAGGACAAGGTCCATGGCTAAGGTAAAGCCGACTGTAGCGAGGACTCAGGAACGCCTCTCGATCCACAAGTTCGACACGACCGACTATATTGTCATGGATACCGGTATACATCGCGATGCCTCGACGGGACGGCTCGTCTCTCGTCGCGACGAGCCCGAGGCGCGCAAACCCCAGAAATAGCCGCCCGCAATGCCAAACATAGCGATTGTTTGGGATTTCGACGGAACTCTGACCCCGATGGACAGCACGACGAAGGTCGTGGAAATCCTTCAGGGCGCGGATCAAGGTTCGGTATTCTGGCAATACGTCAAAAGTTTGCGCGGCGACCAAGAGCAGCCCATGTGGGAACACGTGCTGGCAATGGATGCGCCCATTTGGATGTACGCACTGTCCCGCATAGCCGCAAAGAAGAAAGTTCCGCTCAACGGCGAATTCTTCCGGGATTTCGTTCTTCCCCACATCTCCGTATATGACGGGGTCGCGGCATTCCTGCGAAAGCTGAAGCTTCTCGAAGAGACCTCGCTCTTCAAGACGACGGGAGTTGCGATCCATTTCTTCATAATCACGGCGGGGCTGAAGGATCTGGTCGAACTCGTGCTCCCTGACGGTCTGATTACCTGGACGTTCGGGTGCCGCTACAAAATTGTGGTCGCGCCGGGGGCCAGGGATGAACCAGAAAGCGTGCCGGTTTTCTGCATGGACGAGACCGTGAAGACCAGATCGCTTTTTGAAATATCAAAAGGCTCCTTTTTGGACCCCGATCATTCAGTCAACCGGCGAGTGGCGGACGCGGATTTATGGGCGCCGTTTAAAAACATGGTGTACGTAGGTGACGGGGATACCGACGTTCCCGCCCTATCGCTCGTTCGCAGCCAAGGCGGACTCGGAGTTGCGGTTTACAACCCCGCTAGATCCAAAGAAGAGATCGACGATAAGCTGAGAAGGATGCGCTTGGACAAAAGGGCGGACTTGATCACCGCCGCGAGCTTCGGCCCCAAGGATGAGCTTTTCGAATTTCTCAGCACGCGCTGCCGGCAGATTGCTCTGCGATATCGCGCAGAACAGCTCACCTGATTTAATACAAACTCACCCCCGGCTTCGCATCGGGCGTGGTGACGATGTAGTCGTAGCCGAGCAGCACGAAGCGGGCAAAGGGCTTCAGCTTCTCCAAGCCCGGCGTGTCGAGCGCGTGGCGGATGGGATCGGTGGGGATCAGCGTCCAGCCGTCCTTCGGCAGCGCGGCGGTGTCCAGTCCGATCGCGGCGTAGAGGTCCTTCACCTCCGCGTTGTCGTATACTTCGATCGTCGTGGGATTGCCGGGCTTGGGCGCGAAGGCGATGTTGCGGCCGCCTGCCGGCAGGAAGGCGATGCGCAGCGCCGTCTTGCCGTCCAGCCGCGCGGTCTCGGTCGCGAGCGTGCCGAGATCGACGGTGTTGATCGTGGTGGTGCCCAGCGCCATGTGCTCCAGGCCCATCTTGAAGACGACCTTAGGCTCGGCCTGCGCGCTCGCGCGATAACGCCCAAGGAAGTTCTTCGCCAGCAGGCGTGCGCGGCGCGCGTTGTTCTCGTAATTGTGCCCGCTCATCCAGAGCTGATAGACGGCGGCGCTTTCCTTGAGCTCGGCGATGATCGCCTGCGCCTCGGCGACGCCCTTGAACCGCGCGGCCAGCGCGTCGAAATCGGCGTCCTTGAAGCGCGCGAGCAGGAACTTGTCCTGCGCCGCTGTCGCGGCCGCGTCCTGCTCCTCGCCCAGAAGCTTGGACGCGGCCGCGCGCGCCGCTTCGTCCGGCGCGATGGCGACGAGGCGTTTCAAATGAAACGGCGGCGAGCCGATGAATTCCTGGTCGACGCCCCACAGATAGGGCGTGCCGTTCGCGTCGTGGCCGAGGAAGTCGCCGGCCAGCGCCGCATCGTCCTTGAGCGACAGGAACGGGATGCCGAGCGGAACCTCATGCACGAGCTTGTGCAGTCCCGCCTCGCCGCCCTGCGCCAGCGTATCGGCGATCATGCCCGTCGACAGCGGGCCGACTTCGACCACGTGATACTTGAATCCGAACGGGCGCGCGTCGTGCGCCACGGCGCGCAGCACGATTGCCGAATCCGCGAAGCCGTGATCCTCGCCCCACAGGATGAATTGGGCGCGGCCGATCTCGTCCTTCAGCACGGCGGCGCCGCCGCCGCCGAGCCCGCCGCCCTGCGTCACCGCAAGCGGATAGGTCTGCGGCGCGGCCAGCGCCTGCGTGCCGATCAGCGCGGCCAGAAAAATCCCGCCTGTTCCCCGAAGCATCGCGTTCTCCTCGTCTCGTCGCAGAAGTGGGTGGGCTATCCTAGCGGCGCCAAACAAGCGCATCGCCGGACGGGCTTGCGCAACCCGCCGGTCGCCAAACTAGACGGATTTAGAGAGGTTTAAGCGCGCCTGTACACCCACACCCGCGCCGGCGGCACGTTGAGCCAGACGATCGCGGCGCGGGCGAGCGTGACGCCGGGCGGCGGGGCAACCGGCGGCTTGAGACGATAGGAGAACTGCACGAAGGGTGCGCCGGGTGCGAGCCGCTTGAAGACCTGGGCAAGGAACGCATCGCGCATCTCGACCGGGAAGTTTATCAGCGGCAGGCTGGACACGGCGGCGGCGAAGGTGGCGCCCGCGCGCGCGCCCAGCGTCTTGTCGAGATCGAAAGCGTCGCCCTGGATCACCGTCACGCGGGGGCAGCGCTCGCGCACGCGCGCCGCGAACTCGGCGTCGTATTCGATCGCCACGATGCGCGCCGGCGCGATGCCGCGGGCGATCAGCGCCTGCGTCACCACACCGGTGCCCGGACCGAATTCCAGGATGGGAAGAGTGCCGCCGGGATCGATCTGCGCCGCCATGGCTTTGGTCAAGCCGGGCCCCGACGGCGCCACCGCGCCGGTATGCTTGGGCCGCGCGATCAGCCGCGCGAGGAAGCGAAGCTGGTCGCTGGCGACGCTCACGCCTTCTCGCCGCCCTTCCAGAATTCCTTGAGCTTGGCCATGAAGCTTTCGGATTCGGGATTGGTGCCCGCGCCGCTCTCGGCATCGAACGCCTTGAGCAGCTCCTTCTGCTTCTTGCTGAGCTTGGCGGGCGTCTCGACCACGACCTCGACGTAGAGATCGCCGGTCATGCCGCCGCCGCGCAGCACCGGCATGCCCTTGGCGCGCAGGCGGAACGGGCGGCCGGATTGCGTGGCTTCGGGGATGTTGATCTTGGCGCGGCCGCCGTCGAGGGTCGGCACCTCGATCGTGCCGCCGAGTGCCGCCGTCACGAACGAGACCGGCGCGCGGCAATGCAGGTCGTGGCCGTCGCGCTGGAAGATCGCGTGCGGCGCGACCGAGATGAAGATGTAGAGATCGCCCGGCGGTCCGCCGTTCATGCCCGCCTGGCCTTCGCCGGAGAGGCGGATGCGCGTGCCTTCCTCGACGCCGGGCGGCACGTCGACGCTGAGCGTGCGCTCCTTCTGCACGAGGCCCGAGCCTTTGCACTGCTTGCACGGGTTGCGCACGATGCGCCCGCTGCCGCGGCATTGCGGGCAGGTGCGCTCGATGGTGAAGAAGCCCTGCTGTGCGCGCACCTTGCCGATGCCGCTGCAAGTCGGGCACTGCTCGGGCTTGGAGCCGGCTTCGGCGCCCGTGCCGGAGCACGCCTCGCAGGCGACCGCGCTCGGCACCCTGATCTGGGTCGCCCGTCCGGTGAACGCTTCCTCCAGCGTGATCTCGAGATTGTAACGCAGGTCGCCGCCGCGGTTCTGGCGCCTTCCCTGCTTGCCGCGGCCGCCGAACTCGCCGAACAGATCCTCGAAGATGTCGCTGAAGGACGACGTGAAGTCGAACGGATTGCCGTGGCCGCGTCCGCCGCCCTGCTCGAAGGCGGCGTGGCCGAAGCGGTCATAGGCCGCGCGCTTCTGCTCGTCCTTCAGGACGTCATAGGCTTCGTTGATTTCCTTGAACTTGATCTCGGCGGTGTGGTCGCCCGGATTCTTGTCCGGGTGCAGCTCCATCGCGAGCTTGCGGAACGACGCCTTGACCTCGGTCGTGGCGGCGCCTTTCTTCAGGCCGAGTACATCGTAGTAGTCGCGCTTGCTCATCGCCCAGCCGGATAAGCTTCGGGGCCGCCGTGTTCGGCAGCCCCGAAAGGAAGATTACGGCTTCTTGTTCTCGTCGACCTCGGAGAACTCCGCGTCGACGACGTTGTCGTCCTTCTTGGGCTCCTCGGCGCCGTCGGCGGCGGCACCTTCGCCGCCGGCCGCCTGCTGCGCCTTGTACATCGCCTCGCCCAGCTTCATCGATGCCTGCGCGAGCGCCTGCGTCTTCTTCTGGATGTCCTCGTCGTCGTCGCTCTTCACGGCTTCCTTGAGCGCCGCCATCGCGTTCTCGATGCCGGTGCGCTCGGCCGGATCGACCTTGTCGCCGTGCTCGGACAAGGCCTTCTCGGTCGAGTGGACCAGCGCGTCGGCCTGGTTCTTGGCCTCGGCCAGCGCGCGGCGCTTCTTGTCGTCGGCCGCGTGGCTCTCGGCTTCCTGCACCATCTTCTTGATGTCGGCGTCCGACAGGCCGCCCGAGGCCTGGATGCGGATCTGCTGCTCCTTGTTGGTCGCCTTGTCCTTCGCCGTCACCGACACGATGCCGTTGGCGTCGATATCGAAGGTGACCTCCACCTGCGGCACGCCGCGCGGTGCGGGCGGCAGGCCCATCAGGTCGAACTGGCCCAGCATCTTGTTGTCCGCCGCCATCTCGCGCTCGCCCTGGAAGACGCGGATCGTGACCGCGGTCTGGTTGTCCTCCGCGGTCGAGAAGATCTGCGACTTCTTGGTCGGGATCGTGGTGTTGCGGTCGATGAGGCGCGTGAACACGCCGCCCAGCGTCTCGATGCCGAGGCTCAGCGGCGTCACATCGAGAAGGAGCACGTCCTTCACTTCGCCCTTGAGCACGCCCGCCTGGATCGCCGCACCGATGGCCACGACCTCGTCGGGATTGACGCCCTTATGCGGCTCCTTGCCGAAGAGCTGCTTCACGGCCTCCTGCACCTTGGGCATGCGCGTCATGCCTCCCACCAGGATGACCTCGTCGATCTGGCTCGCGGTGACGCCTGCGTCCTTGAGCGCCGCCTTCACAGGACCGATCGTCTTCTGGATCAGGTCGTCGACGAGGGCTTCGAGCTTGGCGCGCGTGATCTTGATGGTGAGGTGCTTCGGCCCCGAGGCGTCCGCGGTGATGAAGGGCAGGTTCACTTCTGTCTGGTTGGCGGACGAAAGCTCGATCTTGGCCTTCTCGGCCGCGTCCTTCAGGCGCTGCAGCGCGAGGCGGTCGGAACGCAGGTCGATGCCGTTCTCTTTCTTGAACTCGTCGGCCAGATAGTTCACCAGCCGCTGGTCGAAATCCTCGCCGCCCAGGAACGTGTCGCCATTGGTCGACTTCACCTCGAAGACGCCGTCGCCGATCTCGAGAACCGAGATGTCGAACGTGCCGCCGCCGAGGTCGTAGACCGCGATGGTCTGGCCGGCGCCCTTCTTGTCCATGCCGTAGGCGAGCGCCGCCGCCGTCGGCTCGTTGATGATGCGCAGGACCTCAAGTCCGGCGATCTTGCCGGCATCCTTGGTCGCCTGGCGCTGCGCATCGTTGAAATAGGCGGGAACGGTGATGACGGCCTGGGTGACCTTCTCGCCCAGATGGGCTTCGGCCGTCTCCTTCATCTTCTGCAGGATGAAGGCGGAGATCTCCGACGGCGCGTATTTCTTGGAATCGCGGCCGGCGACCCAGGCATCGCCATTGTCGGCCTTCACGATCTTGTACGGGACCATGTCGATGTCCTTCTTGGTCATCGGGTCCTCGAACCGGCGGCCGATCAGCCGCTTGATCGCGAAGAACGTATATTCGGGATTGGTGACGCCCTGCCGCTTGGCGGGCTGTCCGATGAGCCGCTCTCCATCCTGGGAGAAGGCGACGATGGAGGGCGTGGTGCGCGCGCCTTCCGCATTCTCGATGACTTTGGGGGCCGAGCCCTCCATGACCGCGACGCACGAATTGGTCGTGCCAAGGTCGATGCCGATTACTTTTGCCATGTCATGTCCTTCCTTCAAGCGATGGAACCAAAGCCCTCAAGAGGCGCCTTCCGGCCCATCCTATTGATTCAATTGGCAAAACCGGCGCAGGGCACTATCCCCCGCCGGTCCTGGGGGGTATATAGGATCGAGATATCGGCGGTGCAAGACTTGGGAAAATTCCCGCGCCGCATCATTGGTGGTAATATTTCCTACCGTGCCTTCTGGAGTCTCCGCCGATGTCCAAGATCGAGAAAATCAGCGTCGCGCTGCCCAGCGAAATGGTCGCCGCGATCAAGGCAGCGGTCGAATCCGGCGACTATGCCACCAACAGCGACGTCATGCGCGACGCCCTGCGCGATTGGCGCATGCGCCGCCGCGTCGAGGAAATCGAAATCGAAGAGATGCGCCGTATGGTGCAAGAGGGCATCGACAGCGGTCCGTCACTCGACGGTGAAACGGAGTTTGCGCGCCTCAAGGCCAAATACGCCGTGACGGCCGAAGCCAAATGAAGCCGTTTCGGCTGGCGCCAAAGGCGTCCGCGGATCTCGATCAGATCGCCGCGTTCATCGCGCGCGACAATCCTATCAGGGCGGCTACGTTCGTCGAAGAACTCCTCTCTGTCTGCCGGCGTATTCCGGCTCATCCCGAAAACTATCCGCGTCGCTCACATCTCGGCCCGGGCATGCGTGTCGCGATTCACAAGAGCTATCTGGTGTTCTTCACCATCATCCCGACGAAATCCGCGTCGAGCGCGTGCTCCACAGCGCACGCAATACCGCGCGTCTGTTCGAAGAAGACCGTTAGCTACGCCCGCCCCGCATGATCCGCCAGCACGTCGGCGATGCAGGCGCTGACTTTCTTCGCGGTGGGCACGTCGAGGAATTCGTTGGGGCCATGGGCGTTGGAGTGCGGGCCTAGGACGCCCGTCACCACGAACTGCGTCTTGGGATAGCGCTTGCCCAGCATCGCCATGAAGGGGATCGAGCCGCCTTCGCCCATGAAGGCGACGGGCTTGCCGAAATGCGCGCTCGAGGCGCGCTTCAGGCTCTCCAGGAGCCACGGCGCGAGCGCGGGCGCGTTCCAGCCGCTTTGTCCTTCCTCGGCGTGGAACTCGACCTCGGCGCCGTAGGGCGGGTTGCTCTCGAGCACGTCCTTGACGACTTTCGTCGCCTTCACCGCGTCGCAGGTCGGCGGCGTGCGCAGCGAAAGCTTCAGCGTCGAATAGGGCAAGAGCACGTTGCCCGCGTTCTCGGGCTCGGGATAGCCGTCCATGCCGGTGATGGCGAGCTGCGGCCGCCAGGTGCGGTTCAGGATCATCTCGGTGACGTCGGGCGCCATCGGCTTGGTCTTGCCCGCGAACGGCATCTTGGTGAAGACCTCGTCGCCCAGGATCTGCGCCGCCTGGCGCGCCTGCTCCATACGCTCGGGCGGGATCTGCACGAAGAACTCGTCCAGCTTGATCTGGCCGGTCTCCTCGTCCTCGATACGCGACAGAAGCCGGCGCGCGATGCGGAAGGAGGACGGCACCAGCCCGCTCGCATCGCCCGAATGCACACCCTCGGTCAGCACGCGCACGGTGAGATTGCCCATGGAGATGCCACGCAGCGAGGTGGTGAGCCAGAGCTGATCGTAATTGCCGCAGCCGGAATCCAGGCACACGACCAGCGACGGCGTGCCGATGCGATCCGACAGGTGGTCGATATAGAAGGGAAGGTCGTAGCTTCCCGATTCCTCGCACGCCTCGATCACGATCACCGCGCGCGCGTGGTGCTTGCCCTGCTCCTTGAGCGCCAGCAGCGCCGAAAGCGCCGCGAACATCGCATAGCCGTCATCGGCGCCGCCGCGTCCGTAGAGGCGGCCGTCCTTCATCACCGGCTCCCACGGCCCGGTGCCCTCGGCCCAGCCTTTCATCTCGGGCTGCTTGTCGAGATGGCCGTAGAGCAGGACGGTGTCCTTCCCATTGTCTTCGTTGTTTCCCGGCACCTCGATGAAGATCAGCGGCGTGCGGTCCTTCAGCCGCACGACCTCGAGGCTCGAACCGGGGAGCTGCTTGAGCTTCTCGCGCGCCCAGCCCTCGAACATCGCCACGACCTTGTCCATGTAGCCGTGCTCGACCCATTTGGGATCGAAGGCCGGCGACTTGTTCGGGATGCGGATGTAGTCGGTGAGCGTGGGGACGATGTCCTTGTCCCAAAGCTGCTCGATGAAGCTCGTCATGCTAGTCTCCAATGCCGGGAGGGTGCGCGATGTACTACGCCAGCGTTCTTTTGTTGACTCTCATTCTGCCGCTGGGCTCGGTCTATGTCGACCGGAGTTTGGCGCATGACGCTCTGCCGATCCTGCTTCTGGTGGGCAAGTGGTTCGCGTTTTGGGCCGGCGGGGTGAGGCTCTTCATCGCGGGAATGCGCCAGCAGGTCCAGCCGCGCTTCACGTCGCAGACGATCTTCGGCATCGAGAGCGACGACCCGCTGCCCTTCATCCGCGAGCTCGGCATGGCCAATTGCACGATGGGGGTGTTGGGTGTCACCGCGGCGTTCGTGCCCGCTTTCGTGCTCCCCGCCGCGATCGTCGGCGGCCTCTATTACGCCCAGGCCGGCATCGGCCACATCCGCCACGGCGGACGCAACCTCCAGCGCAACGTCGCGATGGCGAGCGACCTTTACGTCGCGGCGGCGCTGCTCGGCTATGTGGGGTGGACGGTGGCGTCCTCCCTCTAAAAGCCCAACTCGGGCTGTGCTATGCTCCCTGTCGGGGGGTGGGCAATGTCGACCGAGGCGATCGTTCTGCGGCTGTGCGCCGCCGGCTTGGCCGTGCTGTGCGTTGTCGCGATCTTGCGCGGTGTCATCGAGATCGCCGCGGTCTTCGGGCGGCGCGGGGCGGGAGCCGCGGCGCGCCCGAACTGGTGGGTCATCCTGCCGTTTCTGCTGGCGATCACCCTCATCGTCAGCTGGCTCGTCGACAGGGCTGCCGAGGGGAGCCTGCATTGGGGCGTGCAGCCTGACGATTTCTGGGGCGATCCCGATACCCTCCTATTCGGGCTTTTTCTCTCGGCGCACGATTCCAGTCTGGCGCTGTGGGGCCCCGCCATTCTCCTGCTAGTCGCCATTCCGATCGTTCACGCCTTTCGGAGCCGCTCTTTCTTTTGGCATCTCTATTTCTTCGGCGTGCTTGGAATGCTCGCCATGCCGTTTGCGCTGGTTTCCTTCGGCACGTTTCTGGAGCGCGAGGCGGAGACCCTTGTGCGCGAGCACCCAGCTTTCTTCCAGACGGGGCCTTGGCCGGAAGGCTATCGCGGCCGTTACGGGCTGAAGGAATTCACGCCTGTGTGCACGGCGGGCCTCATGAGAACACTTCGCTTGCGAATGTTTTCGCACGACAAGTATTCGACGGAAGAGCATCTCTCGGAACAGATCGCCCAGCTTTGGCTGAACGACACGTTCAACACGGCGACTGCCGACATACCGGCCGCGTTCGGCTGCCAGCTCTCGCAGATCGAGCCCAATCCGAACTATCTGCCGATGGCGCTGACGATGGCGATCTACCGCGCCTTCGTCGCGCTGGTGATGCTGGGCATGGTGATGAGACCGTTCCTGAGGCCGCGGGAAGAATGACGACTGAGTCCGTCCTGCTGAGACTCTGCCTGATCGCTTTGTATGCGCTCTGGGCCATAGCGATCGTGAGAGGCTTGGCCGAATGCGTCGGCATGGTCCGGCGGCGGCGTTCCACGCGCAGGTTCGCGCCGGATTGGTGGGTACTCCTGCCATTTTTCGTCGCGCTCGCGCTGATCGCCTCCGACCTCGCCAGGAAAGCCGCGCCGGGCGGATTTCTACTGGGCGGAATTCCAAATCCTTTCGGCGACACCGCGACTTTCGCCTTCGGGCTGTTTTTCCTCATCGGCGAGACGGGATTGATCTGGGGCGTGGGCCTTTTCCTGTTGGTGTCGATCCCCATCGTCCAGGCGTTCCGGAGCAGGGCTTTCTATTGGCATCTGTACTTCTATGGGGTGCTGGGGATCCTGGCCATGCCGTTCGGTACGCTCGCCATGGAAGTGTCTCTGGAATTCGTGAGCCAGATGGCCGTCACCTATTCCACCGGCGACGAGCGGGTTCGATTCACCGATCGTTATCATCTTGAAGACAAACCCGCATGCACGCTCGCGATAATGCGAAGCATCGGTCTGCAGACCTTCAACGTGCATCCAGACCACTACGACTATCGAGACTATCCCGACTATGAGGTCGCGTTGATTCAGATCTGGCTCGAAAACACCATCGGCGCGGCCACGCTCGACATCCCGCAGGCCTTCGGATGCGGGTTCTCCCAGCTCGACTATGACAGGGACGACTTTCCGATGGCGATGACGATCGTTCTCTATCGGATATTCGTTTCGCTCGTGGTGCTCGGCATGATCCTCAGGCCGTTTCGGGTGCGGCCCGTGCCGCGAGCCGGCTAGAGAGCCGCCACCAGCGCGGCGTTGTAGATCTCGCTCATCTTGGCGCCGAGCGGGGCGATCTGCACCGACTTCTCCAGCCCGATGAGCAGCGGTCCCATCATCGTCACGCCGCCGATCTGCGACAGGAGCTTGGTCGAGATCGAGGCCGAGTGGATCGCGGGCATGACCAGCACGTTCGCGGTATCGGTCAGGCGGCAGAAGGGGTAAAGCGCCATCCTGGCGCGGTCGAGCGCCACGTCGGCTGCGATCTCGCCATCATATTCGAAATCGACGCCCCGCGTATCGAGGATATGCACGGCCTCGACGATGCGTTCGCTGCGTTCGCTGCGCGGAAAGCCGAAGGTCGAGGACGCGAGCAGCGCCACGCGCGGCGTGAGTTCGAAATGGCGCGCGACGGCGGCGGTCTGCACCGCGATGTCGGCGAGCTCGGCCGAGGTCGGCATCTCGTGCACGCTGGTGTCGGCGACGAGCACCAGGCCTGCGCGCGTGAACACCAGCATCACGCCGATGGGGCGCTCGCCGCGCGGGCTGTCGAGCACCAGGCGCACATCGCTCAGCGCCACCTGATAGGAGCGCGTCACGCCGGTCACCATCGCGTCGGCGTCGTCCGCCGCCAGCATCGACGCGGCGTAGACGTTGCGGTCGTTGACGACGAGCCGGACGCAGTCGCGATGGAGGAGGCCCTTGCGCTGGGCGCGCTTGTAGAGCGCGTCGACATAGGGCGAGGCCTGGCGCGCGGAAGCCGGCACGCGGATCTCGAGCGAGCCCTCGTCGAGGCCGGCATTGCGGATGCCCTGTTTGATCACCTCCTCGCGGCCGACGAGATAGGCCTTGCCGAGGCCGGAATTCTGGAACGCGGCCGCGGCGCGGATCACGGACTCTTCCTCGCCCTCGGCAAAGACGATGCGCTTGGGATTGGCGCGCACCGCCGCGGTGATCTTCTGGAACAGCGACGCGGACGGGTCGAGCCGCGCCGAAAGCTGATGGCGATAGAGGTCGCAGTCCTTGAGTTCGCGCCGCGCCACGCCCGTGCGCACTGCGGCCTCCGCCACCGCCGACGACACGCGGCTGATCAGGCGCGGATCGAAGGGGACGGGGATGATGTAGTCGGGCCCGTAGACGGGACGCGCGCCCAGATAGGCCGACGCGACCTCGTCGGGCACGTCCTCGCGGGCGAGCGCGGCGAGCGCCTCGGCCGCCGCGATCTTCATCTCCTCGTTGATCGTCCGTGCACGGACGTCCAGCGCACCGCGGAAGATGTAAGGAAAGCCCAGCACGTTGTTGACCTGGTTCGGATAGTCGCTGCGGCCCGTCGCCACGATGGCGTCGGGGCGCACGGCCTTGACTTCCTCCGGCGTGATCTCGGGGTCGGGATTTGCCATGGCGAAGACGATCGGCGCCTTGGCCATGGTCTTGACCATGTCCTGCGTCATCGCGCCTTTGACCGATAAGCCCAGGAACACGTCGCAACCCACCAGAGCGTCGGCCAGGGTGCGCGCGTCGGTCTCGACGGCGTGGGCGGACTTCCACTGGTTCATGCCGTTGGTGCGGCCGCGCCAGATGACGCCCTTGGTGTCGCAGAGGATGGCGTTGCCCTGCGGCAGGCCCATGGATTTGAGCAGCTCCAGGCAGGCGATGCCGGCCGCACCCGCGCCATTCACGACGACCTTGATGTCGCCGATCTTGCGGCCCGTCAGATGGCACGCGTTGATCACGCCCGCGGCCGAGATGATCGCCGTGCCGTGCTGGTCGTCATGGAAGACGGGGATGTCCATCAATTCGCGCAACCGCTCCTCGATGACGAAGCAGTCCGGCGCCTTGATGTCCTCGAGGTTGATCCCGCCGAAGGTGGGGCCCAGATAGCGCACCGCCGCGACGAATTCGTCGACGTCGGAGGTGTCGACTTCCAGGTCGATGGAATCCACGTCGGCGAAGCGCTTGAAGAGCACGGCCTTGCCCTCCATCACGGGCTTTGCGGCAAGCGCGCCCAGATCGCCCAGCCCCAGGATCGCCGTGCCGTTGGAGATCACCGCGACCAGGTTGCCCTTGGCGGTGTAGTCATAGGCCGCGTCGGGGTTCTCGGCGATGGCGCGCACGGGGACCGCCACGCCCGGCGAATAGGCGAGCGACAGATCGCGCTGCGTCGCCATGGGCTTGGTCGGCGTGATCTCGAGCTTTCCGGGCTTGGCGCCGGCATGGAAGGCGAGCGCTTCCTCGTCGGTGAAGGACGGCCGTTTGATCGGGGGCATGAGGGATTCCCTGCTGATCCACAGAATATCCGCCTTTGGCGCAGTGGAGACAACGCGCTTCTGCTAGGGTCGGGCCATGAACGAGCATGTCGCCACCCCCGAGACCGACGCCACGCCCCTGATGGCGCAATATCTGGCGATCAAGGCGGCGCATCCGGAATATCTTCTTTTCTACCGCATGGGGGATTTCTACGAGCTGTTCTTCGACGACGCCGGCAAGGCGGCCGAGGCGCTCGACATCGCGCTGACCAAGCGCGGCAAGCATGCGGGCGAGGACATCCCGATGTGCGGCGTGCCGGTGCATGCCGCCGATGCGTATCTGGAGAAGCTGATCCGCAAGGGCTTCCGCGTCGCGGTCTGCGAGCAGGTGGAAGACCCGGCCGAAGCCAAGAAGCGCGGCTCGAAATCCGTGGTGAAGCGCGAGGTCGTCCGCCTGGTGACGCCCGGCACCTTGACCGAGGATTCGCTGCTCGAGCCGCGCAGCGCCAACATGCTCGCAAGCCTCGGCCGCGCGGGGCACGACCTGGCGCTCGCCAGCGTCGACATCAGCGGCGGCGCGTTCGAAGTCGCGAGCATCGCGGCCGGCGACCTGGGGCCCGAGCTTGCACGCCTGAATCCCAGCGAAGTGCTGGTGCCGGATTCGCTTCTGGCCGACGATGCGCTCGCAGCCACCTTGAAGGCGCTCGGCCCCGCGCTGACGCCGCTGCCGTCCATCAAGTTCGATTCCCATGCCGGCGAGCGCGCGCTGAAGACGCGTTACGGCGTCGCCTCGCTCGACGGCTTCGGCCAGTTCACGCGCGCGGAGCTGTCGGCGGCGGGCGCGCTGATCGCCTATCTGGAGCTGACGCAGAAAGGCCGCTTCCCCGCGCTGAACGTCCCGTCGCGCGGGCTGGCGAAAGCGCATATGAGCATCGACGCCGCGACGCGGCGCAATCTCGAACTGACGCAGACCTTGTCCGGCGAGCGCACCGGAAGCCTGCTCAGCGTCGTCGATTGGACGGTCACGGCGGCGGGCGCGCGCGAACTGGCGGCGCGTCTCGCGGCTCCGCTGACCGATGCGGCGGTGATCGGCGCGCGCCACGACGCCGTCGGCTTCTTCGCGAACGACAGCACGTTGCGCCGCGCGGTGCGCGAGGACCTGCGCCGCGCGCCCGACATCGCGCGCGCGCTGGCGCGCATCTCGGTCGGACGCGGCGGCCCGCGCGACTTGGCGGCCTTGCGCGACGGCATCCGCTCCGCCCGCCTCGTGCGCGAGAAGATCAAGCTCGGCGATGGATTGGAACCCGCGCCGGGCGAGGTGCGCGATGCCCATTTGGCGCTGATGGAGAACGTCGCCGCTGTGTCGCGGCTGGCGACGAAGCTCGACCAGGTGCTCGTGCCCGAGCCCGGCTTCTTCGCGCGCGACGGCGGCTTCATCGTCTCGGGAACCCATCCCCCGCTCGACGAGGCGCGGCAGCTGCGCGACGAGAGCCGCCGCGTGGTCGCGGGGCTGGAGGCCGGCTATCGCGAGAAGAGCGGCGCGCCGCTCAAGATCAAGCATAACGGCGTGCTCGGCTACTTCATCGAGGTGACGCCGCAGCATGCCGACAAGCTGATGAGCGCCGATGCGCGCACCCTCTTCCGGCACCGCCAGACCATGGCGGGCGCGGTGCGCTTCTCGACCGACGAGCTCGCCTCGCTCGACAGCCGCATCGCCGAGGCCGGTGCGCGCGCTCTGGCGCTGGAGCTCGCGCTGTTCGACGAGATGGCCGGCGAAGCGATCGCGCAGGCCGCGGCGCTTGGGTGTCTGGCGCAGGCGCTTGCGGTGCTCGACGTGGCAAGCGCGCTTGGCGAGCTGGCGATAGCGCGCCGCCTCGTGCGGCCCAAGGTCGACGACGGCCTCGCTTTCCACATCGTGCGCGGGCGTCATCCGGTCGTGGAGCAGGCGCTGGAAAAGAGCCACGACAACGCCTTCGTGCCCAATGATTGCGAGCTGGGCCGGGACCGGCTGTGGCTCGTCACCGGCCCCAACATGGCGGGCAAGTCGACGTTCCTGCGCCAGAACGCGCTGATCGCGATCCTCGCCCAGGCAGGCAGCTTCGTGCCTGCGGACGCGGCGCATATCGGCATCGTCGACCGTCTCTTCAGCCGCGTCGGCGCGGGCGACGATCTCGCGGCGGGCCGCTCGACCTTCATGGTCGAGATGGTCGAGACCGCGGCGATCCTGAACCAGGCGACCGGGAAGAGCCTCGTCATTCTCGACGAGATCGGCCGCGGCACGGCGACGTTCGACGGCCTCGCCATCGCCTGGGCCGCGGTCGAGCACCTGCACGAGAAGAACAGGAGCCGCGCGCTCTTCGCGACGCACTATCACGAGATGACGGCGCTGGCCGAGCGTCTCTCCTCGCTTGCCTGCGTGACCATGCGCGTGCGCGAATGGAACGACACCATCGTCTTCCTGCATGAGGTGGCGCCCGGCACCGCCGACCGCTCCTACGGGATCCATGTCGCCAAGCTCGCAGGGTTGCCGCCCGCCGTCGTCGCGCGCGCACAGGACGTGCTCGCCGCGCTGGAAGAGGGCCGCGAAGGCCACAAGCCGCTCGCCCGCATCGACGATCTGCCGCTGTTCGCGGCACAGCCCGTCAAGGCGGTGTCGAAGTCGAGCGCGGTGGAAGACGAGCTGCGCAATATCTCGCCGGATGCGCTGACGCCCAAACAGGCGCTGGATCTGCTGTATGTGTTGAAGGCGAAGCTTTCCGATTGAGCTCTATTGTCATTCCCGGCGAACATCGACGGTCCGTAGCGACAGCGTACGGACGCGTCGATGTGAGGGAAGCATCTGTGTTGGGAGTCAAGCGGATTTGGGGGCGGATTGCATCCAGAGACGGTCCTTTGCGATGAGAAGGTTTGCGAGGACGAGGAGTTTTCTGGCGACGGCGATGAGGGCCTGTTTTG
>Ga0265318_10000109_pt1 | contig 77225 bp, 76 predicted proteins | sample 4821metaG_FD_192431 | JGI IMG/M metagenome (GOLD analysis project Ga0265318, IMG submission 192431) | Rhizosphere microbial communities from Carex aquatilis grown in University of Washington, Seatle, WA, United States - 4-8-21 metaG | ecosystem: Host-associated > Plants > Roots > Rhizosphere >... | reverse complement strand
GTTTTTCGGAGACTCGGCGTTTCCTTGGCAATCGAAGACTTCCTAACGTATGCATTGGGCCTCGCCGCGACCTCGCGCGCGACGACGGGCTTGGCGCATTCCGAGCAGGTGAGCACCGAGCGGAAATCGTGGCCGCATTTCAGGTGGCGGTGGAGGACGGGCGGTCCGGCCTTCGTCGCGTAGTGCTTGTCGCCCCAATGCACCAGCGAGATCAGGGCAGGGTAGAGGTCGAGGCCCTTCTCGGTGAGCCTGTACTCGTAACGCACCGGCCGCTCCTGATAGGGCACCTTGGAAAGGATGCCGTGCTCCACGAGCAGCGCCAGCCGCTCGCTCAGCACGCGCCGGGCGATGCCCAAGCTGTTCTCGAAATCCTCGAAGCGGCGGACGCGCAGGAACGCGTCGCGCAGGACGAGCAGAGTCCAGCGGTCCCCGATCACCGCCAGCGTGCGGGCGAGGGAGCAGTTTTCGTCGGCGAGTGAGTCCCAACGCATTTCCTGCAACCTTCCTTGTCATTCCCGGCCGAGCGAAGCGAGGGGAAGGGAACCCAGGGGACTGGGCGCCGTAGCCCAGTCCCCTGGGTTCCCTTCCCTCGCACCGCCGCTGCCGCGGCGATGCTCGCCGGGAATGACAATGATAGCTTGACTCAGTTCCTTTTCAAGACTTATAAGTCTTAAAAGTGAACTTACAGAGGTCCGCCATGCCCAAGCGCCATGCGACCGCCGCGGTGATCGGGGCGGGGGATTATATCGGCTCCGCCATCGCCAGGCGCTTCGCTTCCGAGGGCTACACCGTCTTCGCCGGGCGCCGCACCGCCGAGAAGCTCGCCAAGCTGAAATCCGAGATCGAGGCGGCCGGCGGCGAATGCGTCGCGCGAGGGCTCGACGCGCGCAAGGAGGAGGACGTCACCGCGTTCCTCAAAGAGGCCGACGCGCATGCGCCTCTCGAGGTCTGCGTCGTCAATCCCGGCGCCAACGTCCAGTTCCCGATCGTCGAGACGACCGAGCGCGTGTTCCGCAAAGTGTGGGAGATGGCCTGCTATGCCGGATTCCTCGCCGGCCGCGAGTCCGCCAAGCTGATGCTGTCGCGGGGCAAGGGCACGATCCTCTTCACAGGCGCCACCGCCTCGATCCGCGGCGGCGCGGGCTATGCGGCGTTTTCGAGCGCCAAGGCGGGCCTGCGCAACCTGGCGCAGGCGATGGCGCGCGAGCTGGGGCCTTCGAACATCCATGTCGCGCATCTCATCATCGACGCGGGCGTCGACACGGAATTCGTCCGTGAGCGGATCAAGGCGCGCGGCGGCGATCCGAACGGACTGCCGCCGGATACGCTGATGAATCCGCAAAGCGTCGCCGACGCCTATTGGTACCTGCACGCCCAGCCGCGCGACGGCTGGACGTTCGAGATGGACTTGAGACCCTATGCGGAGCGCTGGTGATGAAACGCGTGCAATTCCTCTTCGACTTCGGAAGCCCCAACGCCTATCTCGCGCACAAGGTCATCCCGGACATCGAGGCGCGCTCCGGCGCCAGGTTCGAATACGTGCCGATCCTGCTGGGCGGCGTCTTCAAGCTCACCAACAACAAGCCGCCGATGCTCGCCTTCGGCGAGGTCAAGGGCAAGCTCGCCTATGAGCAGCGCGAGACCGAGCGCTTCATCAGGCGCCACCACATCACGGCGTACAAATTCAATCCGCACTTCCCGGTGAACACGCTCGCATTGATGCGCATGGCGGTGGCGGCGGAGCAGGAGGGCGTTTTGATGCCTTATGTCGAGGCCGCGTTCCATCACATGTGGGAGGCGCCCAAAAAAATGGACGACCCGGCAGTCATCCGCAGCGCTCTGCTCGAATCCGGGCTCGACGCCGACCGGCTGATCGCAGCCGCCGGGACCGACCCGGTCAAGCAGCGCCTGCTCGCCAACACGGAAGAAGCCGTCGCGCATGGCGTCTTCGGGAGCCCGAGCTTCCTCGTCGGCGAGGAGCTGTTCTTCGGCAAGGACCGGTTGCGCGACGTCGAGGACGAGATCGCCGGGCGTTAACTTTTCCACACCCGATTTCGGTTGCCTTGGGCGGGCCGCGCGACATAGAACCGCCGGAATCTTGCCGCTTCCTCTCAGGCCCAAGGAGATCGAGACTTATGAACGGGACCAAGCGTTTCCTGCTGCCTCTCGCCTTCGCAAGCCTGGCCGCGACCGCCGCGAGCGCGGATTCGCCGAACCTGATCGGCTCCTACAAGGACTGGTCCGCCTTCCAGGCCACCACGAACGGCACGCGCGTCTGCTATGCGATGGCCAAGCCCAAATCGATGGAGCCGAAGAAGGCGGCACGCGATCCGGTGTATTTCCTGATCAGCGACTGGCCCGGCCGCAGGGCGAAGGCCGAGCTCGAGGTCGTCCCCGGCTATCAGTACAAGGACGGAAGCTCCGTCACCGCCGAGATCGGCAAGGACAAGACGCCGTTCTTCACCAAGAACGACGGCGGCGCGGGCAGCGCCTGGGTCGACGACGCGGCCGCCGAGCAGAGGCTGGTGAGCGCGATGGAGCACGGCGCCAAGCTCGTCGTCACCGGAATCTCCCAGCGCGGCACCACGACGCATGACACGTATTCGCTTGGCGGGCTCTCGGAAGCACTCGAGAAGGTGCACGCGGCTTGCGGGATGTGACGTGACGCTCCCTCCAGGGAGCTCCGTGTCATCCCCGGCGAGCATCGGCGCGCCAGCGTCGATGCGAGGTAAGGGGATCCAGGTAGTCAGACCGGTCTCGCTCTTTCCACCTGGGTTCCCTTCCCCTCGCGATGCCGATGGCATCGTTCGGCCGGGAATGACAATATGAGCATGATGGAAAGCAAGCAGTCCCTCCTCGGCCTTTCTCCCGACGCGCTGAAATCCGCGCTCATCTCGGCCGGCGTGGCGGAGAAGGCGGCGGCGATGCGCGTGCGGCAGCTGTGGAACTGGATCTATGTCCACGGCGCGCGCGATTTCGCGCAGATGTCGAATCTCGCGAAGGACTTCCGCGGCCACATGGACGCGCGCTTCACGCTCGCGCGGCCGCAGGTCGTGACCGAGCAGATCTCGAACGACGGCACGCGCAAATGGCTGATCCGCGGCGGAGGCGGCCAGGAATTCGAGACCGTATTCATCCCGGAGCCGGGGCGCGGAACGCTCTGCGTGTCGAGCCAGGTCGGCTGCACGCTCAATTGCCGCTTCTGCCACACCGGCACGCAGAATCTCGTGCGCAACCTCACCCCGGCCGAGATCACAGGCCAGGTGATGATCGCGCGCGATCACTTGAGCGACTGGCCGAGCACCGGCGCGAACCGGCGCCTGACCAATGTCGTGATGATGGGCATGGGCGAGCCGCTGTACAATTTCGACAACGTCAAGGCCGCGCTCGCCATCGTCGCGGACGGCGACGGGCTCGCTCTCTCCAAGCGCCGCATCACGCTGTCGACCGCGGGTGTCGTGCCGATGATCAAGCGCGCGGGAGAGGAGATCGGCTCCAGCCTCGCGATCTCGCTGCACGCCGCGCGCGACGAGGTGCGCGACGTGATCGTGCCGCTGAACAGGAAATACAAGATCGCGGAACTGCTCGACGCCTGCCGCACCTATCCCGGCGTCTCGAACGCGCGGCGCATCACCTTCGAATATGTGATGCTGAAGGGGATCAACGACAGCCTCTCCGACGCGCGCGAGCTGGTGCGCGTGATCCGCGGCATCCCCGCCAAGATCAACCTGATCCCGTTCAATCCCTGGCCCGGCGCGCCCTACGAATGCTCCGATTGGGAGCAGATCGAGAAGTTCGCCGAAATCGTCAACCGCGCCGGCTACGCCTCGCCGGTGCGCACGCCGCGCGGCCGCGACATCATGGCCGCCTGCGGCCAGCTCAAGAGCGAAAGCCTCAAGCAGCGCGCGAGCGAACGCATGGCCGAGATGCGCTCGGCCGAGTTGGCGCGGATGCCGGTGTAGGCCGTGAGCGACGAAACACCAGGTTTCGTGTCACTAGACCGAGGCGTCGAGCTTTGCTTTTCTCCAGACGATCGGTTGTTTCACTATACGAGCACCGAGGGTATGTATGGAATTTTGGCAAGCAACACGCTCTGGGCGACACACTTTCAGTTTTTGAACGACACGCAGGAATTTCGAGCAGCGCAGAATTCTTTGGAGGCCTTCGTCAGGGGCAGGATGCTGGCAAGATTGGTCGCGCTAAAAATAAATAAGAAAATAGAGGTCAAGGAGGGCGTTGTTTTAAGGGATCTTGCTGATGGCGAAGCAAAGAAAATAGTCAAGATATTCTACGACGTAATTTTTAGTCACGTCGAACCATTTGTTTTGTCTGCATTCTTATGCAGCAAAAGTGATGAGCGCCATTTTAGAGACGGCAATTTGCAGCATTGGGCTACTTATGGCCGCGGTGCGGGTTTCGCGCTGCAAATTGATCCAACCCGCCTTTCGGAGCTTTTCAGGAAAGAGACGGAAAGATACGCACACGGCGGCTTTTTTGGTGGTCCCGTGGAATACGTGGAGGACGATCGTTCTCCTCGGGGCATGCAAGAAGAGTATGCCACTCTTGCCTCTGTTGCGCTTCAGCTAATGGAAAGTCTCCTGGATGATGAGGCCCCTAAGCCAGAAATTGAAAAAAGCTTTTTGCCGTTCAATCGAGCGAATGCTTTTATCAAAAACAGCTATTTCTCGCATGAACGGGAAGGTCGGATCGCGTTCTATCGTCACAAAAGTGTTCCGGAGAAAAAGAAAAGCCATCCTATTCATATTCTGGCCAAGGGGGCTCACGGCATTCCTTATATTCATTTGTTCGACGGTGAACTGCTAGGTCCGGAATCTCCCATCGAACGCATAATAGTTGGGCCGCATCCGGAGAATGCGAGAAGGCGATTGGCTCTTGAGTCCTACCTAACTTCGAAAAAGTGGAATATCGAAGTCAGCGAATCAAAGATCCCATATCTCGTGAGATAGCCTCTTTGCTTCAGCGTCGCGCCGTCGCCGACACCGCGCTCTTCTCGCCCCGCTCCGGCGCGGTGTCGAGCGAGTACGTCCCGTCCAGCGCATCGGTGAAGGTGATGCCGTTGGTCGTCTGATAGAGGTGGAACGTGCCACCGGTGACGAAGGGATAGGACAGTTCCAGCATCAGCTGCACGCCGGGGCTCGACTGGTCCTGCAGCGCGACGTCGACGGATTTGCCGAAGCCCTTGACCGTCGCGAGCAGCCCGCCGCCGAAATTTCCGCTGCAGCTCGGCGTGTCCTGCGCCGCGGCGAGAACGCCCGTGATCTGGATGTGGTAGATGTTGCAGTAGCCGTCGAGCGAGATGTCGTAGACCTTGCCGTGCGCGCCGGCTGCGCCGCCGGAAGCCAACAGCGCGAGCGCGCCGAGCACCAGGATCTTCTTCATCGCGTCCATCCGGATCGGGTTTCGCCGCAGGTTTTGCGGGCGGCCGCGCCGGACGGGCAAGCGGGCACGACGAGCGAGGCTAACGGGCGGTTGCGACTGCGACACCAATTTAAGGCGCTTCCGGCCGGCGCGTGAACGCTGCGTCGCGGACACGCGCGACCGAAAGCCCGGTAGTGCGGCATCTTCGCCGCTCCTGGCCCGCGGCGTTGATTAAGAACGCGGGAAGCGGACTGTGAAAAGTCTCGTCGTCGTGCCGCTACCCGGCATCGCCCGGCGCCGCCTCTCGCGCGGCATGCCCGATCGCCTCCTTGAGGCGGTCGTTGCCCCAGAAAAGTTCCTCGCCTGCGATGAAGGACGGCGCGCCGAAGATGCCGCGCGCCCGCGCTTCCTCGGTCCGGACTTTCAATCGCTCCTTGTTCTCAGGCGTATTGGCGGCGGCGAAGGCGCCGGCGGGGTCGATCTTCAGGCGCTCCAGGATTTCCGCCAGCGTGGCGTCGTCGGAGATGTCCTTGGCGAGCGCGAAATTGGCGGCATAGACCGCGCAGCTGAATTGGGGCGTCCATCCTTCCGCCTCACCCGCGAGCGCGAGCCGCGCCGCCTTCAGGCCGGCTTGCGGAAACCGCGCCGGCGGCAGCGCGAGCGGGATCTGCTCCTGTGCGCAGATGCGCTCCAGGTCGCGCCACATGTAGCGGCCCTTGGCGGGATAGAGGTTGAACGGCGAGTCGCTCCAGCCCTGGTCCGCGAAGATCGGTCCCAGCAGGAACGGCCGCCACGCGACCGCGACGCCCGCGGTCTGCGCCAGCCGCTCGACGCGCATCGCGGCCGGGTAGGAATAGGTGCTGGCGAACTCGTACCAGAACTCGATGCTGCCCATCAGTATTTGGCCATCAGTGTTCGGCCATCAGCGCTTGGCCCGCGCCTTGCGCGGACGCACGCCCGGCAGCTCGCCGCCGATGAACTCGACGCCCGCCTCCTCGAGCGCGTTCTGGATCGCGTCGAGATTGTTGGGGATGAGGGGCGGCACGTCGTCGGCCGCTTCGGCCCGGCGCACGGTCATGACGCCGATCTGCGCCTGCTCGGCCAGCTCGTTCGCCGACCAGCGCACGATGGCGCGCGCGGCGCGGATCTGCGTGCCGGTGATTTTCTGCTTTTGCCCTCTTGATACTTTTTCGACCACCTGATACAACCTCGGAATGCTCCACCTGATCGAATATCTACCATAGGATCGCAGCCATGGCCAACCCGAACAAAACCCGCACCAACGCCCGCAAGCCCGCCGGGGAACCCCGCGGCGAGGCACTGCGCGAATCCGTCTTCCTGCTCTCCAGCGAAATGGAGGAACCGCTGCGCCACGCGATGCAGATGGTGCGCCTCATCGGTCTCGTCGATCCCAAGGACGACGACGACAAGGAAGCCATCGGCTTCGTCGCCCATGAAGCGGTGATGAAGCTGCACGCCGTGACCGACCGCCTGCGCGAACTGTTCGCCGCGTGCGGATAAAGGTCTGGGCGGAACTTATCCTCCTTGAACCGGTGGCGGGCCGCTCCATCTTTGCAAACAGCCTGAGCCCAAGTGGCGGAGATCGAGCCGCCCCTTCATCCTTCGACAAGCTCAGGATGAAGGGGCACCCTCACCCTGAGCTTGTCGAAGGGTGAGGGTGCAGTAAGCGCCGGCCGCCATTTCGCACCCGCCATGAAGCAAGGCGATTGTCGTGCCGTCTCAAGAGGTTGACCCAGGGGGCGGGGAGGTTGAATTCAAATTTTTCAAAATCGGGGAGGAGGGGTAGGCGAAAGCGGCAAACAATTCTATTGCTCTGGACCGGCCTCGATGGAGAGATTTCGTGCCCGCCCCGAACATCAAGAAAGTCGTCCTCGCCTATTCCGGCGGCCTCGACACCTCGGTCATCCTGAAATGGCTGCAGACCGCCTATGGCGCGGAGGTCGTGACCTTCACCGCCGATCTCGGCCAGGGCGAGGAGCTGGAGCCCGCGCGCGCCAAGGCGAAGCTCCTCGGCATCAAGCCTGAGAACATCTTCGTCGAGGACCTGCGCGAGGAGTTCGTGCGCGACTACGTGTTCCCCATGTTCCGCGCCAACGCGCTGTATGAGGGGACCTATCTTCTGGGCACCTCGATCGCGCGGCCCTTGATCGCCGCCAAGCAGATCGAGATCGCCGAAAAAGTCGGCGCCGACGCGGTCGCCCATGGCGCGACGGGCAAGGGCAACGACCAGGTGCGTTTCGAGCTCGCCTATTACGCGCTCAAGCCCGACATCAAGGTGATCGCGCCGTGGCGCGAATGGGACCTGACCAGCCGTACCAGGCTGATCGAGTTCGCGCAAGCCCATCAGATCCCCATCGCCAAGGACAAGCGCGGCGAGGCGCCGTTCTCCGTCGACGCCAACCTGCTGCACTCATCGTCCGAAGGCAAAGTGCTCGAGGACCCCGCGGCCGAACCAGATGCCATCGTCTATCAGCGCACGCTCTCGCCCGAGGAGGCGCCGGACAAGGCGACCGTCGTCGAGATCGGCTTCGAGCGCGGCGATGCGGTGTCGGTCGATGGCGAGGCGCTTTCGCCCGCCGCGCTGCTTGCGCGGCTGAACGCGCTCGGGCGCGCCAACGGCATCGGCCGCCTCGATCTCGTCGAGAACCGTTTCGTCGGCATGAAGTCGCGTGGCGTCTATGAGACGCCGGGCGGCACGATCCTCATCGCCGCGCATCGCGCGATGGAGAGCCTCACCCTCGACCGGGGCGCGGCGCATCTCAAGGACGAGTTGATGCCGCGCTATGCCGAGCTGATCTACAACGGCTTCTGGTTCTCGCCCGAGCGCGAAATGCTGCAGGCCGCGATCGACAGGAGCCAGGAGTTCGTCGGCGGGACTGTCCGGCTCAAGCTCTACAAAGGCAACGCGACCGTCATCGGCCGCGCCTCGCCGCATTCGCTCTATTCCCAGGACCTCGTCACCTTCGAGGACGACCGCGGCGCCTACGACCAGAAGGACGCGGCCGGGTTCATCAAGCTCAATGCGCTGCGCCTGCGCACGCTGGCGATGCGGAAGAGGAGGGCGCAGAAGGGTTGACAATGGTACCATATATGTTACCATACAAATGATCCAGCGCCGTGACTATATCGACCGGCTCGGTCGAAATCGTTTCGACCGCTGGCGAGGACACCTGGACGATATCGCGTCGGCGAAGGTGACGATCGCGCTTGACAGGCTTTTGCAGGGCAATTTCTCGCGCGTGAAGCCGGTGGGCAAAGGTGTGAACGAGCTGAAGATCGATTTCGGTCCCGGATATCGCGTCTATTTCGGTTGGGACGCGCGGCTTTGATCATTCTTCTCGGCGGCGGCACGAAGAAGCATCAACAACACGACATCGCGCGGGCGTTGGAGAGTTGGGCGGACTACAAAGCCCGTAAGCAGACGGGAGCATGATGTGCCCTTAACGAGAGACTACAAAGAAGGTCTATTGGAAGCGCTCAAAGCGCGGCCGGGCTTTGCCGTTGCCCTGTTGCGCGAGGGGATCGACGCGCTGTTGAACGGCGAGCTTGAAGTCGGCAAGGAAGTGCTGCGCGATTACGTCAATGCAAGGGTAGGTTTCGAGACGCTTGCCAAGGAGGTCGGTATTCCCTCCAAGAGCTTGATGCGGATGCTGGGGCCGGCTGGCAACCCGCAGGCGAGCAATCTTCTCGCCATTATCGGCGCGCTTCAGCGCCACGCCGGCATCGAGCTGCGCCTGGCGGAGATTCCGCCGCCGAAGAATGCGCGGACCAAGAAACGCAAATCTCCGCCTGCTTCGCGGCCCGAAAGCGTGCGATATCCGGAAAGTTCCAGCGCGGCGCATGGCGCGCTGCGAGAAACGGGCAAGGCGTTCAAGAGGAGGTGACATGATGCGCGTCAAGCTGTTGCTGATTTCGCTTCTCGTCGCTGCCGCGACGGCGGCGGTCGCCGCGTCCGGCCTGCCGCAGATCGACGATTTCGCGGGTGTCTACAAGCAGCCGTCCGCGCCGCCGCACGACGATCCTTTCCATGTCCCGGAAGATGTCATGGAGGTCGTCAAGGTATCGGACTCGCAGGCCTATATCCGCATCCGCCTCACGGCAGCCAATGGCGGCGTCTGCGGAATCTGGGGGATCGCGGATTACATGGCCGTCGACCTTGTCTATCGCACGCGGGACTTGACCGGGGCCACATGCCTGCTGGCCGTGAGGCCCTATGCGACGCGCGTGCTGCTTTCCGATCCGGCAAACTCGTGCCGCCAGTTTTGCGGTTCGACCGGAAAGTTCGACGGCATGGCGTTCGAGCGCAGTGGCCGCCGCAAGATCACCTACATGAAACAGCTTCTGGCGTCGCGCGAATACGCGCAGGCGGTCGCGGAGCGGGACAGGAAGAAATGACGGGCACCAACGACGAGCAGATCGAATATTGGAACGGCGTGGCCGGCGAGCGCTGGGCCGCGTTCCAGCCGGTGCTCGACCGCGCTCTCGCGGCGATCTCCGACGCCGTGCTCGCCTTCGCCGCCGCGCGGCCGGGAGAGCGCGTGCTCGACGTCGGCTGCGGCACGGGCACGACGACCTATGCGCTCGCCAAGGCCGTGGGACCCAGTGGCAGCGTCACGGGCGTCGACATCTCGCGCCCCATGCTCGGCGTCGCGCGCGGACGCGGCGCGGGCGTGAACTTCCGCGAGGCCGATGCCGCGACGCGCCTTTTCCATCCGACGCACGACCTTTTGTTCTCGCGCTTCGGCGTGATGTTCTTCGCCGATCCTGTCGCCGCCTTCGCGAACCTGCACAAGGCGCTCAGCCCCCATGGGCGCGTGGCCTTCGTGTGCTGGCGAGACGTGAAGGAGAACCCCTGGGCATCGGCGCCCATCGCCGCCGCGCGTCCGCTTCTGCCGCCGCAGGAGCCCGTCGACCCGCATGCCCCCGGCCCTTACGCCTTCGCCGACGACGCGCGGCTGCGCCGGATCCTGAGCGACGCCGGCTACCGCGACATCCGCATCGAGAAGCTCGACACGACGATGCATATGGGCGAAGGCGTGGACGAAGCGGCCGAGCAGGCCCTTCGCGTCGGCCCACTCTCCCGCGCGGCGACGGGCCTCGACGACGCGACGCTCGACAAGATCCGCGCCGTCGTGCGCGAGGCATTGGCGCCGTTCGCGAGCGCCTCGGGTGTCGCGCCTCCGGCAGCGTGCTGGCTGGTAGGGGCCGCGGCATAGTGGGGTGTACACAACTATAGATAGAGTCTATGCTGTACTCCGGGTGACGATTTGGGGGCGGGAATGGGCCGGCTTTCGCGTGTCGTGGTGCTGGGCTTTGCGTGCGGCGTGGGCGGTTGCGCGTCCTTGGCCTGGACCGAGCACAATCCGCAACTGGGGCCGGGCGGCGTTGTTGCCGATCCAACCAAGGCCTATACGCTTTCTGAAACGCTCGACCGTCCCGCCGACGACCAATATGTCGTGCTTTTCGCCTTCTCCGGCGGCGGCAAGCGCTCGGCGTCCTTCGGCTACGGCGCGCTCGAGGCCGCAAATGGCATCAGGCTCGACGAAGGTGCCACGCTCGCCGGCCAGATCGACGTGGTCAGCGGCGTGTCGGGCGGAAGCCTCACCGCCGCCGCTTTCGCGCTCTACCGCGAAAAGCTGTTCGCCGATGGCGCGCTTGTCGATCCGCACGGCGGCACGCATGCGTCGTATATGGATTTCCTCGATAGCGACACAAACGCATCGATCCTGGGAATCTACCTTGAGCCCTGGCGCTGGCAATGGATGATCAATCCGCATGTCGGAACCAACGACGAGATGGAGCAGACCTATGAGACCGCGCTGCTGGGAGACACGAGATTCGTGGATCTGGCCGGACGCGGGCGTCCCTATCTGGTCGTACAGGCGACCGACCTCGACGCACAGCAGCCTTTCACTTTCACGCAGACCGATTTCGACCTGATCTGCTCCGACCTCTCCACCGTGAAGGTGTCGCGCGCCGTCGCGGCGTCCAATGGCTTTCCGGTGCTGTTCTCGCCGATCGGCTTGGAGATGCATTCCTACAGCCAGTCGCTGATCGGCGACGGCACGCCCGATCCGCAAGGCCCATGCCCCGATCTTTCCTGGCGGCGCTCGGACACGGCCGGTCCGTTCACGCGCCAGACCCTGCTTGCGCAGCGCGCCGCGCTCTACTCGCCCAAGGGCATGCCGAAGGATGGTGCGTACTTGCACCTCGCCGATGGCGGTGTGAGCGACAACCTCGCGCTGCGCGGCATCGCGTCCATCTGGACGAGGTTGGGCATGGAGAGCGCGAGCGCAGGCTGCATGGATGCGGTTGCGCCCGACGCGGGCAACGCCGTATGCGCGCGGCTGGGAAAGCTCCATCTGGCGAATGTCAGGCATATCCTGGTCGTCAGCGTCGACGGTGAGGCGGAGCCGGATCGCACCAGCGGGATCAACGTGCCTGTTCTGGGCGGGCTGTCGCGCATCGCCGGAGCTACGCTGAATTCGGTGATCGATTCCTCGAATTTGAGCACCTTGCCTCTCGCGGCCGACGCCACGGAGGATTTCCGCCGCGCGATCGGCGTGCTCAGATGCCGCGCTGCGGGCATCGACGGTCTGATCTGCGCCACCAACCCGCCGGCGGAATACCTGCCGCAAGCCACCTTCGCGCATGTTTCGTTGTCCGATTGGGCAAGGAAGAATCCCGGCCCGGGCGCGGAGGTCGCCGACTCGCCGACCGGCCTGACTTTGCCGAGCGGGGACGCGGCGAAGCTCGCGGCGGCGGGAAAAGCCGCCTTTCTTTCGAACCCGGACATCAACTGCTTTTTGCGCGATGCAGGTGCCGCGACCTATGCGCCGGTGTCGCGCTATTGTCCGGCCGCGAACCCGCCGCGGTGAGGCCACTCACACGTCCAGCGCCGCTGTCAGCGCGTTGTCCTGGATGAATTCGCGGCGGGGCTCGACGAGCTCGCCCATCAGCTTGGTGAAGAGGTCGTCGGCTTCGTCGGCGTGCTCGACCTTGACCTGGAGCAGCGTGCGCGCGTTCTCGTCGAGCGTGGTCTCCCAGAGTTGCTCGGCGTTCATCTCGCCCAGCCCCTTGTAGCGCTGCATGGTGAAGCCCTTGCGGCCCCACTCGAAGATCGCGCTCAGAAGCTCCGACGGCGAGCGCACCTCGCGCTCCTCGTCCTTGCGGCGCATCGTGCCGGATCTGAGATAGGCCGATTGCAGCTCGGCGGCCATGCGGTCGAGCTTGCGCGCGTCGGCGCTGCCGATCAGCGCGCCGTCGATGGCGACGGCCTCGCGAACGCCGCGCACCTCGCGCCAGAACTTCAGGCCGCCGTCGGGCGTCGGCTCGCCATGCCAGCCGCGCTCCAATTCGTCGGAGAGCGCGTCGAGGCGATGGGCGATGTAGGTCGCCGCGGCCGACGCCTTCTCCCTGTCGTTCAGGATGTCGGGGTTGAGCGCGCCCGCGATCGCCGCCTGCTCGAGCAGGAAGCGCGGATAGTGCTGCGGGAAGCCTTCCAGCGCCGTCTTGGCCGCGCGGGCCTTGTCGACCAGCGCGTCGAGATCGGCGCCGGCCACCGTCTCGCCGGTGTGCAGCGTGAACGCGGCGCCGCTGGAGCCCTCGGCGATGAGGTAGTTCTCGAGCTCGCGCTCGTCCTTGAGGTAGCGTTCCGACTTGCCCCGCGTCGCCTTGTAGAGCGGCGGCTGGGCGATGAACATGTGGCCGCGCTCGATCAGCTCGGGCATCTGCCGGTAGAAGAACGTCAGCAGCAGCGTGCGGATATGCGCGCCGTCGACGTCGGCGTCGGTCATGATGATGATCTTGTGATAGCGCAGCTTGTCGGGATTGAACTCCTCGGCCCCGATGCCGGTGCCGAGCGCGGTGATCAGGGTCGCGATCTCCTGGCTGCCCAGCATCTTGTCGAAGCGCGCGCGCTCGACGTTGAGGATCTTGCCGCGGAGCGGCAGCACCGCCTGGTTGGCGCGGTTGCGCGCCTGCTTGGCGCTGCCGCCGGCCGAATTGCCCTCGACGATGAAGAGCTCGCATTTCGACGGATCGCGCTCCTGGCAATCGGCGAGCTTGCCCGGCAGCGAAGCGCCGTCCAGCGCGCCCTTGCGCCGCGTCAGCTCGCGCGCCTTGCGCGCCGCCTCGCGCGCCAGCGCGGCTTCCATCACCTTGCCGACGACGGACTTGGCCTCGGCCGGATGCTCCTCGAACCAGTGGCCGAGCTTCTCCAGCACGACACCTTCGACGACGGGACGCACCTCCGACGAGACCAGCTTCTCCTTCGTCTGCGAGGAGAATTTCGGGTCGGGCACCTTCACCGACAAGACGCAGGTCAACCCCTCGCGGCAATCGTCGCCGGTGAGCGCGACCTTGTCGCCCTTCTTGGCGCCCATGCTCTCGTCGGCGTATTTCGTCACCACGCGCGTCAGCGCGGCGCGGAAGCCGGCCAGATGCGTGCCGCCGTCCTTCTGCGGGATGTTGTTGGTGAAGCAGAGCATGCTCTCGTGATAGCTGTCGTTCCAGGTCAGCGCGGCCTCGACGGAGATGCCTTCGCGCTCGGCCGCGACCATCACCGGCTGCGGGATCAGCGCGTTCTTGGTGCGGTCGAGATATTTGACGAACGCCTCGAGGCCGCCCTCGTAGTGCAGCGTGACTTCCTTCTTCTCGACGCCGCGCTGGTCGCTGAGCACGATGGTGACGCCGGAATTGAGGAACGCGAGCTCGCGCAGGCGATGCTCCAAGGTCGCGTAGTCGAACTCGACCTTGGTGAAGGTCCGAACGCTGGGGAGGAAGGTGATTTCGGTACCCTTCTTGCCCGGGGCATCGCCGACGATCTTCAGCGGCGCCACCGGCTCGCCGTCGGCGAAGCGCATGTAGTGCTCCTTGCCGTCGCGCCAGATGCGCAGGTCGAGCCATTCCGACAGCGCGTTGACCACCGACACGCCCACGCCGTGCAGGCCGCCCGAGACCTTGTAGGCGTTCTGCTCGAACTTACCGCCGGCGTGGAGCTGGGTCATGATGACCTCGGCGGCGCTGACGCCTTCCTCGGCGTGGATCCCGGTCGGGATGCCGCGGCCGTTGTCGCGCACGGTGCAGGAGCCGTCGGCGTTCAGGATCACGTCGATGCGGTCGGCATGGCCGGCGAGCGTCTCGTCGATGGCGTTGTCGACGACCTCGTGCACCATGTGGTGCAGGCCCGAGCCGTCGTCGGTGTCGCCGATATACATGCCGGGGCGCTTGCGCACTGCATCGAGGCCTTTGAGGACCTTGATGGAATCGGCGTCGTATTCGTTGGGGTTGGGCAGGGCGGGGGAGGACATGGGGATCACTCGGATATAGGGCGCGGAAGCGAATCCGCAACCTCGAACAATTGGGCTTTGCCGCTCAGACCCGCGAAAATCGCCATATCGGTGCCGGTCATCCAGGCCTGGGCGCCAAGCTCCAGGATCTCGTCGAACAGCGCCGCGCGGCGGGCGGCATCGAGATGGGCGGCGATCTCGTCCAGCAGCAGGATCGGGCTCAGCCCGCCGCGCGCCCGCGACAGCTCGCGCGCATCGGCGAGCACGATGGAGATGAGCAGCGCCTTCTGCTCGCCGGTGGAGCATTCGCGCGCGTCGGTTCGCTTCTGGGTGTGGCGGACGGCGAGATCGGTAAGGTGCGGGCCCACGGTCGTGCGCCCGGCCTCGGCGTCGCGGATGCGCGCGCGCGCCAGGCTCTCGCGCAGCGCCGCGGGATCGATGTCGTTCTCCAGCGAAAGCTGGGCGGCGGGAAACGCGCCGATGCGCTCATCGAGCGCGCGGTTGAGGCGGGTCACCGTCTCGTTGCGTGCGCGCGTCATCGCGATGCCCGCCTCGGTCATCTCCGCTTCCAGGCCGTCCAGCCACGCCGGATCGCGCGGGCCGAATTTGAGCAGCCGCGCGCGCTCGCGCATCGCGGTCTCGTAGCGCGTCGCGGTGCGCGCATGGCCGGGATCGAAGCCCAGCACCAGGCGGTCGAGGAATCTGCGCCGCCCGCTCGCGCTCTCGATGAAGAGCCGGTCCATCGCGGGCGTCAGCCACAGCATCTGCACGACGTCGCCGAGGTCCGCCGAGCTCTGCGCCGCCGCGCCGTTCATCCGCACCTGGCGCCGCTCGCTGCCTTGCGTGGAGACGAGGCCGGTGCCGATCTCATAGCTCTCGCCGCTGCGCGACACGGTGGCGGCGACGGCCCAGAGCGCCTCCGACATCGCGGACGGCCCACGCCGCGTATGCTCGGAAAGCCGCGCGCCGCGCAATCCGCGTCCCGGCGACAGCAGCGAGATCGCATCCAGGAGGTTCGTCTTGCCCGCGCCGTTCGCGCCCGCGAGAACGACGGGTGTGGCCCCGGTCGCGATCTCGACGCTCGCATAGGAGCGGAAGTTGGTGAGGTGGAGGCGAGTCACAGCGTGCTTCGGGGCTCGCTCCGCTCGCACCTCAGCATGACGGGTGTCGGCGCCGTCATCCTGAGGTGCGCCGTCAGGCGCCCCGAAGGATGGATGGAACGGCTCTGTCAAATTCACACCCGCATGGGCATGAGGACATAGAGGGTCCGGCTGTCCTCGGTGTCTTCGATGATCGTGGGCGATCCCGCGTCGGAGAGCAGGAAGCGGACCTCCTTGCCTTCCATCTGGCTCGTGATGTCGAGCAGATAGCGCGCGTTGAAGCCGATCTCGATCGGCGAGGCGCTGTAATTGGCGCCCAGCTCTTCCGTCGCCGTGCCGCTCTCGGGATTGACCACCGACAGCGTGACCTTCTCCTTGGCGATGTGCAGCTTCACCGCGCGCGTCTTGTCGGCGGAGATCGTCGAGACGCGGTCGACGGACTGCGCGAACTCCTTGCTCTCGACCGACAGCACCTTGTCGTTGCCGGCGGGGATGACGCGCTGATAGTCCGGGAACGTGCCGTCGATCAGCTTGGACGTCAGCTCCAGCCCGTTGAAGGTGAACTGGATCTTGGTGTCCGAAAGCGAGATCTCGATGGCGCCGTCGGCGTCGTCGAGCAGGCGCTGCAGCTCGTTCACGGTCTTGCGCGGCACGATCACGCCCGGCATGTCGGCGGCGCCCTCGGGCAGGTCCAGCTCGAAGCGCGCAAGGCGGTGACCGTCCGTCGCCGCCGCGCGCAGCGTCTGGGTCTTTCCCTCCTTGGCGGCGTGCAGGTAGATGCCGTTCAGATAGAAGCGGGTCTCCTCGGTGGAGATCGCGAAACGCGTCTTCTGGATCAGGCGCTTCAGGTCGTCCGCGGCCAGGCGGAAGCGGTGGGGCAGGGCGCCCGACGCCATCTGGGGGAAATCTTCCTTGGGCAGGCAGGCGAGCTCGAAGCGCGAGGTGCCGGCGCTGACCGCCAGCCTGCCGCCCTCGGCGGTCAGGAGCTCGGCCTGGACCTGCGCGCCTTCCGGCAGCTTGCGGACGATGTCGTAGAGCATGTGCGCCGGCGCCGTCGCGGCTCCGTTGCGCAGCACGTCGGAGGGGATCGTCTCCACGATCTCGATGTCGAGATCGGTGGCGGTGAGCTTGAGCTCGCCCTTCGCCGCCTCGATCATCACATTCGAGAGGATCGGGATCGTGTTGCGCCGCTCGACGACGCTCTGCACATGGCTGAGCGCCTTCAAAAAGGCGCCGCGTTCGACGTTGATCTTCATGGGTCTTTCGGCTGCCGTCCGGTTCCTGAAATAGCCCGTCCCGGAAGCGCCTGAGCCCGCCGGAACCCCTTGATTTGCCTGGGTCCTGGAAGTGGTGGACTCAAGCAAGGAACTATATCAGGCAGGGGGGAAAGAATACAGTTTTTCGCGTCCTATGGCTCCCCGGCGGGGAGGTCGGAGAATCCGCCGATTTACCCCCAAAATCGTACGCCGGCCTGGTGAGAGCTGAGGGCCGTCAGTGCCAGTTCGAACCCTAGTCGCCGGATTTCGACAGGACCGTCAATTTGTCCAGGTCTTTGAGCGGGACGTCCGCCCATGCACGCGACTGGCCGCAGTTGTAATTGACCTCGTAGGCGTCAGGGGCGAACTTTCTGGCCCAGCTGTTTCGGCTTAGCGGGTTGAGGAAGAGAAGATACTCCGGTCCCTCACTACTCCCTCCCAAATAGAAACCGCCACTGTCACGATCGGTATAGTCGTTGATGATGGCGGACGCCTTTCCTTTGAAGGTGCGATCGATATGGACGCGATAGACGGTGCCACTATCATTCGAAGGACCCAGCCCGATATTTCGGCTCGACAGGACTGTGCCCTTCACAACCAGGGCCGAATCCAGAAACTCGTCCGCCAGCGTCGTCTTGGCGTATAGCCCGCGAACGGAGCCGTCGCCACCCTTGGCTTTCGTAAAGTGTTTGCCGCCGTAGACGCAAAGAGCGTTCGCGCCTGAACTGGACGCCAGCAAGGCTCCCGTCAGAGCGGCCCAGCACGGAATTTTTCCCAGGCGACAGAGCATCCGTCCCTCCGGTCGCCAACATACTCCAAAATTGTCATCCGGGACGATGCTTCCGTACACTGTCGTTACGGACCATCGCTTGGCCGGGATGACAGCTTGGGCGGTTCGTTCACCCCACCCGCGACAGCAGCGTCTTGAGGAACTCCACCTGCAGCCTGAATGCCTCGTCCTCGCCGCACAGCGTCTCGACGCGGCGGCAGGCATGCAGCACCGTGGTGTGGTCGCGCCCGCCGAAGCGCCGGCCGATCTCGGGCAGCGAGCGCGTCGTGAGCTTGCGCGACAGGTACATCGCCACCTGCCTCGGCCGCGCCACGCGGCGCGCGCGCTGGGGCGAGTGGAAGTCGCGCACGTCGAGCTTGTAGTACTCGGCGGTCTTGCGCTGGATGTCCTCGATGGAGGTTTTGGCCCCGGGCGCCATGCGCGAGCCGACGGCTTCGTCGGCTATCTCCACCGTCACGGGCTTGCGGGTGAGATCGGCATAGGTCGCCAGCTTCGTGAACACGCCGATCATCTCGCGCGGGCTCGCATCCTCCATGTCGGCGATGCGCTCCAGGACCGCGTCGGGCAGCGAGACGTCGGGGCGCAGGCGCGCGAAGTCGGCGGCGCGGCGCTTGAGGATCGCGAGCCGCGTCGTCCTGTCGGGCTTGCCGAGCGCGATGACGAGGCCGCCGGCCAGGCGCGACTTGATGTCGGCGCCCAGGCCCTCGAGCGCGCCGGGGGCGCGGTCGGCGGCGATGATCACGCGCCGGCGCAGGTCGGCGAAGGCGTTGACGGTGTAGAGGAACTCCGACGCCGTCGCGGTCGAGCGGCAGATGTGCTGCAGGTCGTCGACGATGAGCACCTCGGCGGTGCGCAGTTCGTCCTTGAAGGTGAGGGTGTCTTTCCTGTGCAGCGCGCCCAGGAAGTGGCGCATGAAATCCTCTGCGCGCAGGAACAGCGTGCGCTTGCCACGGTTGCGGAACTCGAGCGCCGCGGCGTTCAGCAGATGCGTCTTGCCGAAGCCGAACCCGCCATGGATGAACAGGTGCGGGAAGTCGTTGCTCTGGCCTTCCGCGAAAGCGCGCGTGGCGCTCAGGCCGAACTCGTTGGCGGGACCGGCGACGAAGCCGTCGAAGGTCTGTTGTGGATGCAGCATGCGCGTCCACAGGCCCATGCCGGCATCGGGCGCCTCGTCGCGCGCGGGCACGTGGCTCGAAACGGCCGCGGCGCGCTCGCGGGCGATGTTGCCGCCGATGGAAACCTGCGGCTTGGTGACGACGATGGCGACCGAGGCGGGTGACGCGCCCGCTGCCTGCAAGGCGCGCTCGATGCGGTCGGCATAGCGCTCGGCGACGCGGTCGCGCATGAAGGACAGGGTGGCGCCGATGCGCACCTCATCGCGGTCATAGGCCTCCAAAGTCAGAGGCCTGATCCACGCGTCGAAAATCCCATCGCCCAATTCGCGGCGCAGCTTTTCGCGCGCCACCGCCCATGCGGCGGGCCATTCCGGGCCCGTCGTCTTCCCAGTCATCTCAACCATGTCCCAACATCCCGCTTCTTGTCCGGGCCAGCGTTTGTCGCCTGGCCCGGCGAGCCTTTTTTCTTTCCGGAAGTGTCTCCGGCCGTCCCCTCAGTGCCTTAGCGGCTCACCCATCCTCGTCGCATCATTGCTCCCTCTCGTTCGTGGCGCCTTCGGGCCGGGTCCCCGCAAGTCATTCGATGTCTGCCCCGGGCCGCAAAGACGACAGTTAACCATGGCGCGACCATTGGGCCGCACCCGTCTCCAGTCTTCGTCGATGTTTTACTTAGGGATTACTGTACGAGAATGCGCCAAACGCCTCGAAACGATCGAACACTCTGATTTTATTATTCTTTGTCTTCGACATTTCCGCTCTCACGACCAGTAACTCGGTTAATTTGCATGATCCCGAATCACCGGACAAGGAGAACGAAGGATGACTATGAAGAAAATGATTCGCTCACAACCCTTTGTGACGTATACGGAAAATCCTATTGCCGCCGAATCAAACACTTAGAGGGAAGCGGCTGTGAAAAATAAGTGTCGTTTCAGTGACACATCTGCATACGGACAATAAAAGCGATTGATTTCACTTGAGAAACGGCCCGCGCTGAAAAGCAGGCCGGGCGTGGCGGCGGCGCCGGCGCCTATTTCGCCAGCTTCGCCAAGCGCTTGGTCAGACGCGACACTTTGCGCGCGCCGGCGTTCTTGTGGATCACGCCCTTGGACACGCCGCGCATGATCTCGGGCTCGGCCGCCCTCAAAGCCGCCTGGGCCGCCTTGGAATCGCCCTTCGCCAGAGCCTCCTCGACCTTCCGCACGAAGCCGCGCACGCGGGTCTTGCGGGAATGGTTGATGGCGGTGCGCTTGGCGGTGGTGCGGGTGCGCTTCTTGGCGGAGGCGATATTGGGCATCGGCGGTCCTTGATAGTCCTTTGGGAGGCGGGGTCTTTAGCCCTTGCGGCCCCGGCGGTCAATGCGGTGCCGCGCTTGTGAGGCGGCTTCCGCAAGACGTGAGTTGAGACGACGGGCGCGGCTGCCCGAAGCTTCGGCCCATGGCCAGATATATCGCGCTTCTCCTGATCCTGACGTTCGTCGCGCCCGCAGGCGCCGAAACGATCGTCAAAGGCTCGCTCAGTTATGCCGGGCACGACCGGACCTACTATCTCCAGCTCCCCGACCATGTGACGGCGCCCGCGCCGCTGGTCGTGCTGCTGCACGGCTCCGGCGGCAATGGGCTGTTCATGGCGCAGCAGTGGCACGACGAGGCGGCCGCGCAGGGGATCATCCTGCTCGCGCCGGATTCCCTGCACCAGGAGGCCGGCTGGGACCTGCACGAGGACGGGCCGGGCTATATCCATGCTCTTGTCGCGGCCGTGGCGGCGGCGCACAGGATCGATTTCCGAAGGCTTTATGTCTTCGGCCAGTCGGGCGGAGCGGTCTACACGCTGACGCTGGCGATGCTGGAGTCGGAGTATTTCGCCGCGGCCGCGTTCCATGCCGGCGGCTGGCGGCGGCCGGCCGAGTACAAGGTCATGGATTTCGCCACCCGCAAGATCCCGATCGCAATGTGGGTCGGCGACCAGGACGAGTATTTCTCCACCGCCTCGGTGCATGCGACCCAGCATGTGCTGACCGGCGCCGGCTTTCCGGCCGAGCTCCATGTCCTCGACGGGCGAAGGCATTCCTACAAGGACGTGCCGGGCGACTTCCACGACCGGGTGTGGAACTTCCTGAGCAGCCACACTCTCGACGGGCCGCCGCGATACGCGGAGTACAAATAAAAAACCGTCATCGCCCGCTTTATGCGGGCGACCCACGGCAACAAACGAGCTTGAACCCGTGGGTCGCCCGGACGTGAAGCTTGTCCTCCGGTCGCGCTTCGCGCGATCCGGGGGGCCGGGCGATGACGATTTTAATTAACAGCGCGGACCTACTCGTCCTTGAACCCCGGCTTGCGCTTCTCGGAGAAGGCGGACATGCCTTCCTTCTGGTCGTGCGTCGCGAACATCGAATGGAACACGCGGCGTTCGAAGCGCACGCCTTCGGACAAGGTCGTCTCATAGGCGCGGTTGACCGTCTCCTTGGTCATCATCGCGATGGGGACGGAGCGCTCGGCGATCGTCTTGGCGGCCTTCATCGCCTCGGCGACGAGATCGGAAGCGGGCACGACGCGGCTGACCAGGCCGGCGCGCTCCGCCTCGGCCGCGTCCATGTTGCGGCCGGTGAGGCACATCTCCATCGCCTTGGACTTGCCGACATAGCGCGTCAGGCGCTGCGTGCCGCCGATGCCGGGCATGACGCCGAGATTGATCTCGGGCTGGCCGAACTTGGCGGTGTCGGCGGCGATGATGACGTCGCAGAGCATGGCGAGTTCGCAGCCTCCGCCCAGCGCATAGCCCGCGACGGCGGCGATGATGGGCTTGCGGATCGCGCTGATGCGGTCGTTGGCGTCGGCGAAGAAGTTCGCCTTGTACATGTCCATGTAGGATTGCGGCGCCATCTCCTTGATGTCGGCGCCGGCGGCGAAGGCGCGCTCGGAGCCGGTGATGACGATGCAGCGTACCTCCGTGCCGCGATCCCAGCCCTCCAGCACCTCGATGAGCTCGCGCAACAGTTCGTTGTTGAGCGCGTTCAGCGCCTTGGGGCGGTTCAGCGTGATCAGGCCGACGCCGTCTTCGATCTTGGTCAGGATGTTCTGGTATTCCATGGGACGCTCCACATTTCCGCGCGCATCCCTAGCGATGTTAGTGATCCGTGTCGACGGGTTCGCAGTTCCTGTGCCCGGCGGCGACGCAGTCCTGCAGATCGGTGGATTTCTTGAGCGCCTGCGTCAAGAGCACGCCCAGCACGATCACGACCATGACCGCGACGAACACGACAAGGTTGTTGCGCGAGCGCCGCGCGTCGTCCTCGTCCTCAGACATCCGGGCGCCCCCGCGCCTTCTTCAGGCTCGCATGGCGCTTCTTGCCCTCGAGGCGGCGTTCCTTGGACGCGCGGGTGGGCCTGGTGGGCCTGCGCTTCTTCGGGATCACGGCCGCCTCGCGGATCAGCTCGATCAGGCGCGTGCGGACGTCGGCGCGGTTGCGCTCCTGCGTGCGGTATTGGCGGCCGGTGATCACCAGCACGCCGTCCTTGGTCAGCCGCGTGCCCGACAGCGCGATCAGGCGCAGGCGCACCGGCTCGGGCAGGGACGGCGAGCGCACGACGTCGAAGCGAAGCTGCACCGCGGTCGCGACCTTGTTGACGTTCTGGCCGCCCGGGCCGGCGGAGGCGATGAAGCTCTCGCCCAGTTCGGAATCGTCGATCGAGATCGCGGGTGTGATGCGAAGCATGGGAGTGTTTTAGAGCGGATCGCGGTCCGAGCAAACGGCACGTCGCTACGCTGCCGCTCGCGACCCCTTCGAGGCTCGGCCTTTGGCCTCGCACCTCAGGGTGACGCGCCTACTGCAAACAGTAGCGTCATCCTGAGGTGCGAGCGGTCGGTAGCGACAGCGCACCGACGGCCTCGAAGGATGGCGCTCCGCTCAAGCTCAGCAGTTTGCTCTCTTGACATGCAACCAAATGGTTGCCTATAAAGACGCATGAGCATGGATGCCGCGTTCAAGGCGTTGGCGGACAAGAGCCGGCGCCAGTTGCTGGACCGGCTCCACAACAAGAACGGTCAGACGTTGGGCGAATTGTGCGAGGGACTGGAGATGTCGCGCCAGGCGGTGACGAAGCATCTCGACGTGCTTGAGGGCGCCAACCTCGTGGCCACGCAATGGCGCGGGCGCGAGAAGCTGCACTTCATCAATCCCGTGCCGATCTTCGACATCGCCGACCGCTGGATCGGCAAGTTCGAGCGCGGCCGGCTGCGCGCGCTCAGCGACCTCAAGAAGAGCCTCGAAAGGGAAGACACATGAGCCAGTTCGTCTACGTCACCTATATCCGCGCGACGCCGCAGAAGATCTGGGAGGCGTTCACCACGCCGCAGTTCCAGCGCAAATTCTGGTTCGGCATGCATCAGGACAGCGACTTCCGCAAAGGCTCGCCCTGGCGGATCGTGTTCGAGGACGGGCGCACCGCCGACAGCGGCGAGATATTGGAAAGCGACCCGCCGCACCGCCTCGCGATCAAATGGCGCAACGAGTTCCGTCCCGAGCTGCGCGAGGAAGGCTATGGCCATTGCCTGATGACGCTGGAGGAGGACGGCGAGACGACGAAACTGACCATCACCCATTCCATCGAGCGCGAGAACTCCAAGCTGATCGAGGCGGTGTCCGGCGGCTGGCCCAAGATCCTGTCCGCGCTCAAATCGCTGCTCGAGACCGGCAGCGCGCTTGCGATCACGCATCAGCGCGCGAAGGCGTGAGCCATGGGCACGAGGTTCGTCTATGTGACGTATATCCGGGCGAGCGCGGATAAGGTCTGGGAGGCGCTCACCCAGCCCGAATTCACGCGCCGCTATTGGGCCGGGACCACGCAGAGATCGGAATGGAAGCGCGGCGCGTCCTGGGGCGCCTATACGCCGGATGGGCGGCTGTGGGACTCGGGCGAGATCCTGGAGGCCGACCGCCCGCGCAGGCTCGCGCTCACCTGGCGCAAGGAGAGCGACAAATTCCCCGAGATGCGCGCGGAAGGTTTCTCGCGGCTGACCTACGAACTCGAACAGCAGGGCGACACGGTCAAGCTCACGCTGACGCACGAGATGGACGTCGACAATTCCAGGCTCATCGGCGCGGTGGGCGAGGGCTGGCCCATGGTGCTGGCGAGCCTTAAAAGCATGCTGGAGACGGGAGAGCCGCTGGCGGGCTCGACGAAATGGCCGGAGGGATTATGAGCGTCACCCCATTCCTGATGTTCGAAGGCAAGGCGGCGGAAGCGGTCGAATTCTACGTGGCACTTCTGGGCGGCGAGATTTCGGCCATGGAGCGCAGGCCGGATGGCGGCGTGCAGCGTGGCGCGTTCACCCTGCGCGGGCGCGAGTACCGGGCGTTCGACAGCCCGGCGAAGCACGACTTCACATTCACGCCCGCGATCTCTCTGTTCGTGGAATGCGCCGACGAAGCGGAACTCGACAGGCTCTTCGCCGCGCTGAGCCAGGGCGGCAAAGTGCTCATGCCGCCGAACAATTACGGCTTCAGCCGCAAATTCGCCTGGTGCAACGACCGCTTCGGCGTCTCGTGGCAGATCAATCTGGGTTGACGCCACCTCGACGAACTCACCCTTCGACAAGCTCAGGGTGAGGGTGGTGCAGGCGGCACGCTGTCCCAGTCCCTCATGCTGAGCCTGTCGAAGCATGAGGGGCATCGCAGACGGGCCCAGCGCAACCGCCGCGGCGTGTCGTGACAGATCAATTGGAATTGAAACGCTGCCGCCGTACTCTGCGGCATGTACAAACTTTCTTTTCAACGCGGTGACGCTTGGGTCGAACATTCGCATCCGCCCGAATACCGCGAGGAGACGCTTTCCGGCGGTACGGTGCGGATCGTCGCGGGCGTTCCTGCGGGCGACAGCACGGTCATCAGGACACTCGCCGCCGAGCTGCCCGCGCCGTTCTTCCTGCTCTATGTTCTGCACACGCCGCGCGGCGAAGGCGAGCCGGGCCGTTATCAAAGTCCCGAGATGGATCACGCGCAGCTAGACAGCTTTCTGGCGGAGTACGGCGCGCTTCTGTCGGGCGATTCCAGGCACGACTTTTGGATATATGCTCCGGACGTTCCGGCGACGATCGTCTGGGATCGCCACAACCTTCTCTATGCGTATGGTCCACTGGACGACTTCACGCGCGCCTTGCGTGCTCTGGGTTTTCGCGAAGGCGACCCCAATGTCGCGTTCGATCACATCCACCACTACCGAAAAGAATTCGACGTCGCCGCCGCATCCTTGCTGTCGGCCCTGGCTTGGGTCCATTCCCCGCTGCGCTCGCAGGACGAGCAGTAGCGGTGCATAAGGATTGAACCTAAGTGCCGAAAATAATTACACTTTTCCCTCTTGAACTCATAATTGCACTCACCATATCACTCCCTGAATAGTTGCACGGACCAGGCATGACCGTCTTTCGTCGCGGTCTCGGGTTCGGCCGTCCGATGGTGCCGATCCGAGGAACGCGTGGGCTCATACAGGGTGAGGGTGTCGGCTCACGCGCACCCGTGCGGAGTTTTCCGCGAAGCCCGTGGACGACGCGAAGGCGCCGTTGTCGTTGCGACCCTCAAAAGGACCTCGACCGGCCGGCTGGAGCGGCGTGGGCCATGAAGCCTGCAGAACGGCTCGCGAGGACTCATCGGACCTCGCGGGCCGTTATTGTTTTGCGCATTGCCAAGCGGCACGTCGCCCTTCGAGGCATCGCTGCGCGAGGCACCTCAGGGTGACGTGCCTACTTTAGCAGTAGCGTCATCCTGAGGTGCGAGCGGAGCGAGCCTCGAAGGATGGCGCGTTTCGCATCTCTACCTCTGGCACACCGGACAGTAAAAACTCGACCGTCCGCTCTGCACGATGCGCTTGATCGTGCCGCCGTCCTTGCGTTGGCAGAGCTTGTTCGCGCGGTCGTAGACGGCGAAATGGTGCTGGAAATAGCCAAGCTCGCCGTCGACGCGCTTGTGGTCGCGCAAGGACGAGCCGCCGGCCTTCACCGCCTCACGCAGCACGGCCCCGATCTCATGCACGAGCGTTTCGATCTCCGCGGGCTTGACGCGCCGCGCCAGGCGCCTGGGCGAGATCCGCGCGCGCCACAACGCCTCGCAGACATAGATGTTGCCCAGGCCTGCGATGATGCGCTGGTCGAGCAGGGCCGATTTGATCGGCGTCTTCTTGTTCTCGAGCGCCTGGCTAAGGAACGCCGCATCGAATTGCGCCGACAGCGGCTCGACGCCGACGCTCTTGAACAGCTTGTGCCGGTCGATCGCGGCGGTATCGATCAGCGTCATCAGCCCGAAGCGGCGATGGTCGTTGAACACGATGCGCGCGGGCGCGTCGGTGTCGAAGACGACGTGGTCGTGCTTGCCCTTGCCCGCGCCGTCCTCCGCGCGCTCGTAATAGAACTCGCCGAGCTTGCGGTCTGCGCCTTGCGCATAGACGCTCATGCTGCCGCTCATGCCCAGATGGATCACCAGCGTCTCGCCGCCATCCAATTCCACCATGATGTACTTCGCCCGCCGCCACAGCCGTTCGACGCGCCGTCCCGTCAGCCGCTTGGCGAATCCTTTTGGAAACGCGATGCGCAGGTCGCCGCGCCGCGTCTCGACGCGCGTGAAGACGTGTCCTTCCAGCGCGGGCTTGAGGCCGGTCATCACGGTTTCGACTTCTGGAAGCTCGGGCATGCTCAGTCTTTCGCCGGCGGCGCTCCCAGCGTGAAAGAGTCGAACGCGACCTCGAGCCCCGCGCGCATCGGGCTGCACGCGGTCGGTCCGACAAGACAGGCGTCCGCTTCGGGGAACGGCGCGATGCGCAGAAGCGACCACTCGCCGCCATCCTCGCGGACGTCGAGCCTGAGCGCGCCGCCCCGGACCGTAGCGCGCACATGGAAAGCGTCGCCGCGCATCTCGGCCCCGACGGCCCAATCCGAACGTCCAAGGGTCAGCACGCTCGAGAACATCGTGCGTCCCTTCCAGCGCTCGGCTCCGAACTTGACCCAATGCGCTTCGTCGATGCGCACCATCATCCCGGCCTGGTCGTAGAGCGTCTCGAACTGGCCCGTGACGCGCAGGCCGGCGGTGAACGCACCACGCGCACTCACGCCCAGGAAATGGCCGTTGTCGTGGGTGAAGCCGTAATGCGTCTCGCGCCAGAAATCGGTCTTGTCCAGCGTCGTCAGGCGCAGGCCGGTCTCGCCTGCCGACCAGTTCTCGGGCTCGTTAAGCCAGACGCCGCGTTCCCACATACCCGCCTCGACGGCCGCGACCTCGCGGCGTTACGCTTTCCCAAAGACAATAGTGTAAAGTCCCCCGCAATGAGCAATGCCGATTCATCCACCGCCTCCTTCGGCTACCGCGACGTGCCGGAGGCCGAGAAGGAAGGCCTCGTGCGCGAGGTGTTCTCCTCGGTGGCGCGGCGCTACGATTTGATGAACGACCTGATGTCGGGCGGCATCCACCGGCTATGGAAGGACGCGATGGTGGAGTGGCTCGACCCGCGCCCGGGGCAGAGCTTCCTGGACGTCGCGGGCGGCACGGGTGACATCGCGTTCCGCATCGCGGACTCCGCGCGCAAACGCGGCGGCGAGGCTGAGATCGTCGTCTGCGACATCAACGCGGACATGTTGGGCGAGGGCGTGCGCCGGGCTGAGACGCGGGGCGAACATGCCATCTCGTGGATCTGCGGCGATGCCGAGAAGCTGCCGGTGCCCGATGCGAGCGTGGACGCCTATACGATCGCGTTCGGCATCCGCAACGTGACGCATATCGATCAGGCGCTGAAGGAAGCGCGCCGGGTGCTCAAGCCCGGCGGCCGGTTCCTCTGCTTGGAATTCTCGCGCGTCGAGGCGCCGGGGCTCGATGCGCTCTACGACGTCTATTCGATGAGCGTGCTGCCGCGCCTCGGTCAGATGGTGGCGGGCGACGCGGAGGCCTATCGCTATCTCGCCGAAAGCATCCGCCGCTTCCCGCCGCAGAAGGAATTCGCGCGCATGATCGAAAAGGCGGGGCTGTCTCGAGTGAAGGTGCGAAACCTGACCGGCGGCATCGCCGCGATGCATTCGGCATGGCGAATATGATGAAGGTGAAAAGAACAACCTCCCCCTTGTGGAGAGGTCGAAAAATCCGAAGCGCAGCGCAGGATTTTTCGGGTGGGGGGTGGCGCAGACGGATAGTCCGTCCCCCCACCCGAAGCGCTTCGCGCTTCGACCTCCCCACAAGGGGGAGGTAAAATGGTCCGAGACTTTTTCCGCCTCATCCACATCGCCCGCACTCTGGCGAAGCACGACGCGCTGATCCCGCGCGAGTTCCTGGACGCGATGCCGTCATCGGCGAAGTTCGCGCGCTTCGTGCTCGGGCTGGGGCCGAAGAAAGACCGCGGTCTGCCGCCGGGCCGGCGGCTCGCGCGCGCTCTGGAGAGTTTGGGGCCGGCGCATGTCAAGCTCGGCCAGGTGCTGGCGACGCGCCCCGATCTCGTCGGCGACGATATCGCGCTCGCGCTCAGCCAGTTGCAGGACCGTCTTCCGCCGTTCCCGACGAACGACGCGAAAGCCGCCGTCGAGCGCGACCTCGGCAGGCCGCTCGCGGCGTTGTTCTCATCCTTCGGCGAGCCCGTCGCGGCGGCCTCCATCGCGCAGGTCCACAAAGCCGAGACCGCGGACGATCCGCCGCGCTCCGTCGCGGTGAAGGTGCTCCGGCCCGGCATCGAGCGGGAGTTCGCACGCGATCTTTCCGCGCTCGCGCTCGCCGCGCGCATCGCCGAGCGCGTTTCGAAGGAGGCGCGCCGTCTGCGGCCCGTCGCGGTGGTGGAAACCATCGCGGTGTCGGTCGCCCTCGAGCTCGATCTGCGCATGGAGGGCGCGGCGGCGTCGGAGCTCGCGCAGCGTACCAAGGCCGATCCCGATTTCCGCGTGCCCGCCATCGATTGGGACCGCACCTCGGGCCGGGTGCTGACCAGCGAATGGATCGACGGCATTCCCGTGCGCGACGTCGAGGCGCTGAAGGAAGCGGGGCACGATCCCGAGCACATCGCCGAGGTCGTGGTGCGCAGTTTCGTGCAGCAGGCGCTGCGCGACGGCTTCTTCCACGCCGACATGCATCAGGGAAATCTCTTCGTCGACGCGCAGGGGCGTCTGGTCGCGGTCGATTTCGGCATCATGGGGCGGCTCGATCTCACGATGCGCCGCTTCATGGCCGAGACGCTGGCCGGGTTCCTGGCGCGCGACTACGAGCGCGTGGCGCAGATCCATTTCGACGTCGGCTTCGTGCCGCCGCATCACTCGCTCGAGACCTTCGCGCAGGCGTTGCGCGCCATCGGCGAGCCGATCTTCGGCAAGTCGGTGCGCGACCTGTCGATGGCGCGGCTGCTGCAGCAATTGTTCGAGACCACGCGGCGCTTCGACATGCAGGCGCAGCCGCAATTGGTGCTGATGCAGAAGACGATGGTCGTGGTCGAGGGCGTCGCGCGCTCGCTCGATCCCGATTTCGACATCTGGGAGACGACGCGCCCCGTCGTCGAGCGCTGGATGATCCAGCAGATCGGGCCGGAAGCGCGGCTGCGCGAGGTGGGCGAGGGGATGAGCGCGCTCGGCCGCCTGGCGCGCGACCTGCCTCAGCTTCTGCGCAACGCCGAGAACGTTTCGAACATGCTCGCCGATGGCGGCCTGCGCCTGCACCCCGACACCGCGCGCGCCATCGCGGAAGCGCAGGTATCGCGCACGCGCCACCTGCATATCGCGCTATGGATCACCGCCGCGAGTGCGGTGGGGATTTTGGCGGTTGTTCTTTTCTGACTATCGTCATGGCCGCTCTTGAGGCGACCATCCAGTGAGCGAGCATCTGCGAGCGAAAAGAGTCATTGCGCCCGCAGACGCGGGCGCGCTGGGTGGCCCGGACAAGCCCACGGCTGTCCGGTTTAATTTCAGTTCCATTGGATAGCCAGTTGTAGTGGGTTTTGCGTGGTTTGGTCTGGGGGCTCGATGAGCCTGTCGAGGCGTCTTCGATGCATGAGGTTTGCGCGCACGAGGCGTGCGAAGGCGAGCGGGGTTTTGACGGCTTTTTGGGTTGCCTGGGCGAGGCGCAGCAGCAGGAACGCGATGAGGGCGGTGGCGATCTGGATGCGCACGGCGTTTTGGGATGTGCCGAGGAAGTGGTTGATCTTCAAGGTCTGCTTGATCCAGCGGAAGAACAACTCGATGGCCCTTCTGCGCTTGTAGAGGTCTGCGATGTCCTTTGCTTTAGCGTCGAGATCGTTGGAGAGGATGCGTAATACCTTGCCGGTGTCGGTCTTGACGCGCACCTCGCGCACGGCGTTGGCGAAGGGGTTTTGGCGATTGTACGTCTGGCGCGCGGGCAAGAAGCCGATGCGGTCGGAGAGGATGTTTGATCCTTTTGGGACGCGCAGCTCCTTGAGCAGGCTGAGCGGAGTGTTCTTCTTGAAGCGGGTGACGATGCGGCAACCGGCCTCGTCGAGCTTGGCCCACCAGCGATAATCGTAATAGCCCAGGTCGAAGACATAGGTCGCTCCCGCCTCGATGGGCATGGTTTGGGCGGGCGTGATGTCGTTGACGTTGGCGGCGCTGAGGGCGGCATAGACCGGCTGGTCGGCGTCCGGATCGTAGATCACGTGCAGCTTGGCGCCGCAGACCTTGTGCGAGAAGCGCGCCCAGTCGGCACTGCGCGCGTCCAGCTTGAGTCCGGTCGAATCGATCAGATAGGTCGTCTCCCACAACTTCCGGCGCAAGCCGCGATGGGCTTGAGCCAGCAACTGGGCGAACAGCTCGCCAAAGACCTCCGCCGGACGAAGCGCATTGGCGTCAGCCAGCGTGGAGCGCCGCGGCTGGGTGGCCCCCAGGTGGTAGAGCCGCGCCTTGTGGCTCTCAAGACCCGACACGATCTCGCGAAGGCTCGAAGCCCCCGACAGCTGCCCATACAGCATCGCCACCAACTGGCTCTTCGTCGACAGCTGGCGCACGTGCTTGTCGGCGCCGTGTTCCTCCACAAGCCGATCAAACCCGCCCCACGGAACATGCTGCAACAGCTGGTGCAGAACGCTATTGTCATGCCGCATGGTGTTGCCTCTTCGGTGTCCAAAACGTCGCCAAACGCTTGGAAACCAGAAGAATCAACGCCATGCGCCTTGTCTACAAAATTAAACCGGACAGCCGTGGGTCAAGCCCGGCCATGACGGCAGATGTCAGCCCGGGTTCTTCGGCGGCGGCGGAGGCGTCTGGACGATGCGGTACTGGCCCGCTTCGCAGTCGTTGCTGTGGCCGGTATCGACCACGTAGACGCTCAAATTCACCGTGTGATTCTCGAGATCGGGCGCGTCGGGCACCTTCAGGTGCACGGCGCTGCCGGTGACCTTCTCGTTGAGCGCCAGGATCTTCTTGTAGCCGGGCGACTTGTCGCCGGGCATGGCCGCGATCGTCAGCACCACGCGCACGTCGGAAGGATCGGCCACGCGCTCGATCGCGTCGCAGGCGATGGCGACGTCGTCGCCGGGCGCGAGATCGGGCACCGCCTCGGTGTTGTTCTCGGGCGGGACGATCTGCGTGAACTTGGCGTTCGGGTTCGGCGTCTGCGCGACGACGGGCGCCGCCATCAGCGCCGTGCCGAGCAAGACCGCACTCCCAATTCCGATCCTGACCATAGCCTTGTCCTCCCCGGCTCAGGCTTAGCCGTGAATCTAGTTTACTCGCCTCTCGCGTCCTTCCCAATAGGGCTCGCGCAGTTCCCGTCTCAGGACCTTGCCCGACGGGTTGCGGGGCAGGGCGTCGATGAAATCCACCGATTTGGGCAATTTGTAGCCGGCGATGCGCTCCCTTGCATGGGCGATGATGCCGGCGGGATCCGGGGCAACCCCCGGTTTCTTAACCACAATCGCCTTCACCGCCTCGCCCCAGCGCTCGTCCGGCACCCCGATCACGGCGACGTCGGCCACCCCCGGATGGCCCATGATCGCGTTCTCGACCTCGGCCGGATAGATGTTCTCGCCGCCCGACACGATCATGTCCTTCACGCGGTCGTGAATGTAGAGATAGCCGTCCTCGTCGAAGAACCCGGCGTCGCCGGTCGAGAACCAGCCCTCGGCGCAGATCGCCTTGGCTGTGGCGTCGGCCTTGTTCCAATAGCCCTTCATGACGTTGCCCGAGCGGATCTGGATCTCGCCGACCTCACCCATGGGCACCGGCTCGCCGTTGCCGCCGATGACGCGGATCTCGTGGCCGGGCGCGGGCCTGCCGCAGGAGCGCAGCTTGCCGCGCGCGGGCTCGTGGTCCTCGGGCAGAAGGAACGTGCCGCCGCCGGTCGTCTCGGTCAGGCCGTAGACCTGCAGGAACTCGCAGCCGAAGACCTCTTTGGCGCGCAGCAGCACTTCGTCGGAGATCGGCGAGGCGCCATAGGAGATGTTCTTGAGCGAGGAGAAATCCGTCGCGGCCGCGGCCGGGTTCTGCAGCACGAACAGGATCAGCGCCGGCACCAGGAACGCGTAGGAGATCTTCTTCGCGCCGATCAGGCGCAGGATCTCCGCCGGATCGGTCTCCCCCAGCACGATGCCCTGCGCGCCCTGCGCCAGCGCGAGCAGGCCGATGTTCACGCCGGCGACATGGAAGAACGGCATCGCGATCAGCACGACGTCCTCCGGCTCGTAGCGGCCGAGCGGCGCGCTGCCGAGGCAGGAGAAGATCGAAAGATAGTTCGCGTTGGTGAGCTGCACGCCTTTGGGATGTCCGGTCGTGCCCGAAGTGTAGAGCTGGATCACGTCGTCCTCGGGCCCCACGGGCAGCATGGGATCGCGCGCCTGCTGCGCGTCGCGCCAGGTCTCGTAAGACGGCCAGGACGCGTGCCCGCCGTCCATCGCGATCACGTGGCGGAGCTTGGGACAGTCGGGAAGGATCTTCTCGACGATCGCGTAGTACTCCTGACCGACGAAGATCGCCTCGCAGCCCGCATCGTTGAGCACATAGGCGATCTCGGGCGGGGCGAGGCGCCAGTTCACGCCGACGATCACCGCGCGCGCCTTGAAGGCGCCCAGCAGCGCCTCGAAATAGCGGTCGCAATTCTTGCCGAGATAGCCCACGCGCGCGCCGGGCTTCTGGCTCAAGCCCATGAGGCCCTGCGCCACGCGGCTGGCGCGCTCGTCGAGCTCGCGATACGTCGTGCGGCGGTCCTTGAAATCGAGCGCGGTCGCATCCGGCCGCTCGTGCGCGTGCACCCTGGTGATATCGGCGACGGATTTCAGCCGCGAAAAGTCGAACATCGGCGTGCTCTCCCGGTGGTTCTATTCCTCATCGTCTTGCGGGCTGCCGCGCTTGCGCAAAGCGCGGTTCGCGCGCTCCTCTTTCTTCGCCTTCCACGCGCGGCGCATCTCCTTTCTCTCAAGCCTGCCGGCGGCCTGGGCACGCCGGGCGGACCTGGCCGCCAGCGCGGTGTCGTGATGGGTGACATTGGCCGCGCGGTCGATCGGAAAAGGATAGAACCAATCCGTCCCGGTCTGTGCGTAGGACCGGGGGCGGGGGTTCATCTGCATGTCGAGCAGCTCGGGATCGTCGGTATTGATCACGCGCCACTTCTTAGACGCGCGCATGAGCGCGACAGTGGGTTTGTTCAGCTCGTAGTCGCCTTGCGGACCGCAGATCACCAGGCACTCGTAGTCCTGAGGCAGTTTCTCCATCGTCCCGCGCGAATAGCTCGCCACATAGACATATGACTTGCCCAGGCGTTCGAGTTCCTTGCGCAGATAGGGCACGCTCGAGCGCTGACCGGCGATGCAGAATCTGTCGAATTTCGAGGCGACGATCTTGATGGTGTTCTCGAAGACGGGATGGGTGCAGAAATGACCGAGATCGTTCATCTGGATCTTTTCCGCGTCCCGCGCGGGATAGGGCTTGAGCGGCTTGCGCCTGCGGTTCGCCCATTTCAGGAAGGCACGCGCGAACTGATTTAGATCGAGGCGTCCGGCCTTCTTGCCGTCTTCGCCAGTGGACCGGTAATCCCAATCCTCCGTGAACGGCTCCAAGCTCTGAACGAGGGCGATCCTGAAGATCGGCGTCTTGAGATACGCGCTCAGCATGTCGAGCACCTTGGTGCGATGCTCGAGAGCGAGATCGATGCCCGCGACGAAGGTCAGCGGCAGGGTGTCGTGATATTGCGGATAGCGCTGCCAGCGGACGCTGATGAGATCGCAGGCGGGGTCGCGCTCCAGATTGTGGGAGAGCGCGCCATAAGCCTGGTTGCTGGCAATGAGCATTTCGGCGGTATCGTCGACGATGATGACGCTGGCCGATTTGAGGGCGGCGACGGCGCGCTCGACAGCCGTGAAATTGCCGCTCTCCGCGCGAGCCTGGAAATAGTCGTGGAAGACGAGATCGGAGAGGATGACGGGTGACGGCGGCAGGCAGATGTGCTCGAAGGTCACCGGCCGGCCCAGCTTGCGCGAGATCCTGTCGATGTCCCCCTCGCGCAGGCGCGAGAAGGTTCTGCGGTCCGCGAGCGACACGATCCTGATCGTATCGGGCGCGTCCGCCTCCGGCGCATCCTTGGCCGCGGAAAGCGCCGCGGCGAATTGCGAGAGCGTCCATTTGCCGTCATAGGCGACGCCCGTTCCGGTGAGCACGATCCGCAGCAGTTCGAGCGAGAGCGAATCCAGCATCTCCTCGACGGGCCTCTCCCGGTCGACATGCGGGAAGGACTGGCGCAGGTCCTCGACCGGATCGACGCGGCCGCGGCGGCTCTGGCGCATTTGTCCGGCCAGGATCCAATCGGCGGCCGATTTCTTGCGGTTGAACTTGCCCGACGACGTCTTGGTGAGGAAGCGCGGCGGCACGAACTCGATGCCGACATGGTCGAGGGCCGTGGCCTCCCGGAGCGCCTTGGCGATGTCGGACTGGTCGCGGCGCAGGAAGAAGTCGTCGGCTTCGATGAGCACCTGCGGCTTCTGCGTGCCCAGCCGCGCGTCGTAGACCTGCACCGCGGCCGCGCGTCCCTTGATCCAGGGGAACAGGCGGTTCAGGGCCAGGTCGATATCGGAGAGCATGTATTTGCGGCCGGCCTGGATCACCAGGTCCTGTTTGCGGCCGGTGACGAACAATTCGCCGTCGATCAATTGCCCCAGATCGCCCGTCGGATAGAACCCTTCGGCGTCGCGGATGTCGCCGCCGCCCATATAGGCGACGAGCGAGGCGGGACTCTTTACCCAGATTTCGCCGTCGACCTCCTTGATCTCGACACCGGTGATCGCGCCGCCGCAGGAGACGACCTCGACGCCGTCGATCTCGCGCGTCGCGAGTCCGCGGCGCAGGCTGACGGCGAACACGTTCTCCGCCATCGCGTAGCAGGGCGCGAAGCTGTCGGGGGCCGCGCCGGTGACGTCGACGAACTTGCGCGCCGTGTGCGGCGACACCGGCTCCGAGCAGCTGATCCACCAGCGCATGCTCGGCAGACGCCGCGGCTCGAGCCGCGCCATCACCTCGAAGCCGAAATTGGGCATGTAGCAGACGGTCGCCGTGTGCCGCTCGATGGCGTCGAACAGGAAATGCGGCTTCCGCACCCAGCTCATCGGGTCCATCATCACCACGTCGATGCCGAGCAGCATCGGCATGACGAAGCAGGCGATGTAGCCCATGTCGTGATAGAGCGGCAGCCAGGACGCGATCCGGTCCTGCGGTCCCAGCGCGAGCGAGGCGTCGAAGTCGCGGACATGCGCGAAAAGCTGCGCCGCGCTGAACTCGATGGCCTTGCGGTAGCCGGTCGTCCCCGACGAGAGCTGTATGATCGAGAAATCGGAAAGGCTGAAGGCGGTCGCGTCCCTGGCCTTCACATTCGCGAGCTCGTCCTGCGAGACGATCGCCACCTCGATGCCGCTCTCGCGCAGGATCTCGGCACAGTTCGCGTCGCTCACGATCGCGCCGATGCCGGCGATCCCGATGGTGTTGCGGATGGAATCCGACCAATAGGCGCGGCTCTGCTTGCGGGTCGGGTATTGCAGGATGAGGGGGCGCAGGCCCGCGACAAGGCAGGCCAGCCAGTTCGTCACCAGCTCCCGCCCCGAACGGTAGGCGAGGCCGGTGACGGTTCCCGGTGCCGCCTTCGCGCCGAGCCGCTTGGCGATGGCGCGGATGCGGGCGGTTTCGGAGGACAGCGCGACGCTTTCCTCCTTGCCGTCGTCGTCGATGAAGGTGAATCGAGGCAGGCGCCTGCTGTCCAGCGCGGATACCTCCCGGTGTTGATTCATCTACCCAAGGCCGTCTGTCGTTCCCCGGTCTACTTGGCATGCCGACCGGGCGGCGGGCAAGATTACAGGAAATGCAAGGACATGCCCGCCGCCTCTGGTTCAGCGGCTCAAGTACCAGAAGCGCCAGCACATGGTCACCGCCGCCACGAACAACGCGAAGGCGAGCCCGATCCAGATGCCCAGGCCGGCCATGTGCAGCCCGAAACCGAGCAGGACGCAGACCGGGAATCCGGCCAGCCAATATGACGCGCCCGCGATCCACATCGGGGCGCGCGCATCCTTGAGCCCGCGCAGCGACAGCGCGGCCACGACCTGCAGCCCGTCGAAGATCTGGAACGCCGCCGCGACCCGCAGGAAGACGGTGGCCAACGCTATGGCTTCGGCGCTCTGGGCCGAATCGGAGGCGAAATAGAGCTCGGCGATCTGGCGCGGGAACAGCGCCAGGACCACGCTCATGGCCGCCATGAACAGCACCGCCAGCCCGAGCGCGGTGTATCCCGCGCGGCGCACGCCCTCGCGGTCGCCGGCGCCGGCCGCCAGCCCGACGCGGATCGTGGACGCCATCGCGATGCCGAGCGGCCACATGAAGGTGTTCGACGGCACGTTTATCGATATCTGATGCGCAGCGACACTCGCTGCCCCGAACGTCCCCATCATAAGGGTTGCCGAATTGAACAGCATCGCCTCGAACATCATGGTCAGGCCGATCGGCATGCCGAGCCGGAACACCTCCGCGAGCTTTTCCCAATGCGGCCGGAAGAAGCGGCGGAAGATGCGATAGGCGCGCAACTTCGGCGTGGCGAGCACGACCGCGAGCAATGCCAGGAACTGGAAGGTGTAGGACGAGGCGCTGGCGATGGCGGCGCCCGTCAGCCCCAGTTTCGGCATGCCGAAATGGCCGAAGATCAGGGCGTAGTCGCCCGCGAAGTTGAACGCGATGCCCGCGACCATGACGACCATCGGCGCAAGCGGCCTTCCGAGCGCCGTCGAGAAGTTCCGCAGCACCTGGTAGAACAGCGAGAAGGGCAGCCCGATGCACAGCGCCGCCGTGAACTGGCCCGCGCCGGCCGCGAGCTCCGGCCTTTGATGCAGGAGCAGCATCACCGGCTTGGTGAACAGCATCAGCCCGATCAGCGGCAGCGACACGATCGTCACCGCCCAGAAGCCCATGCGCACGACGGCACGCACGCCCGCGTGGTCATTGGGATTGGCGCCCAGGATATGGGCGGTCATGGGGGCCACGGCCGCGACGGGGCCCGCGCCGAAGAGCCAGCAGAAGAAGAAGACGGTGATGCCGAGTGCTGAGGACGCGAGCGCGGTCTCGCCCACGCGGCCGAGCATGATGACGTCGGTCGTCATGATCGCCATCTGCGCGACCTGGGTGAAGATCAGGGGCAGGGCGAGCTTCAGCGTCTCGCCGGCTTCATCGAACCAGGCGTGCAGCCCGTGGCCTTCGACGCGGCGGCCGGCATGGGCGAGATCGATCTCTACAAGTTCAGCAGTCATGACACGGGCATTTCTTTGTCCAGGGCCCGGGCCCGGCTTCGCGAAGGGGATATGCGAGATACAAAAAAACCCTCCAAAGCCGGGCTCGGGAGGGGTGAACTTTCGAACGGATCAGGTTTCCCTAACGCGCGTTCTCCTCGCGAACCGGTGCGTCGACCGCGACGCCCGAAGGGGCGACGAGGGCAACCGCGAATTTCGTGACGCTACAGCGCATCGGTTCTCTCAAAGTGCCGCCCGGCCCCATGCCGGATGGACGCTGGTTTGGGTACGCCCTGAATCGCGCGAAGTCAACCGAAGGGCGCGCAAATCCGCCCCCTGTTGCGCGCGGTACACAAACATCGATTGCAAAAGGAGGCGCGGAGGATGCTATCTTGGGTGGGGGAGTTCTGCGTTGCGTGTTAAGCTTGAAAGTCGCGAGAAGATCAAGGCGACGCTGCGGACGGCGCGTCCTTTCGACGGGTGGCCGCAGGCAGCGATCGACTCGCTGGCGCGCGAATCAGAGCTCAGGCACTACGCGCAAGGCGAGATCATCGAGGAACGCGGCAATCCTGCGACCGGTCTTTGGGTCGTGGGCACGGGCAGCGTGAGCCTCTTCCACAGCACCGGCGACGGCAAGTATTTCCTCCACGCCGTGCTATGGCCGGGCGACACTTTCGGCTTGTTCCCGGCGCTCGACGACTGGCCCGCGCCGCTCAGCTATTCGGCACGCCGTGAGGGCCTGATCGTCTTCATTCCGCGCAAGGCTCTGTGGGCCGCGCTCGGTGACGCGGACCGGTTGCGCGAGATGGCCATTCTCGTGGCCCGGCGCGCGCGTCTCGACATTGAGGTGCGCATCTCCACGTCTGTGGACCCGCTCCCGGCGCGGCTGGCCAAATATCTGGCGTTCCTGCCGCGCCGTTCGCACGCGATGAATGATGAGCCGCCGGGGGAACCCGATTCCACGCCGATCGACCTGACGCAGGACGAGCTCGCCAACATGCTCGGCGTGTCGCGCCAGACGCTCAACCGCACGCTCGGACCGTTCCTGCGCAGCCGCATCGTGGTGCGCAACGGCCAGGGCATCCGGGTGATCAACTTCAAAGGCCTGCTCGCGATCATGGAGCAGGTTGAACCGCTCCCGGACATGTGGCGCAGGGAGATCCTATCCTGGGACGAGCGCATCCGGGCGAGCGCATCGGAGCAGCGGCCGGCGCTGGCGCAGTCGATCCTACCCGAGCTCCCGCGATAACGCTTTTGACCGGGACGCTCTGCGCCTAGACTTCCTTCATCGCTATTGGAGGAACTGCCATGGACTTTTCGATTCCGAAGGAAATCACCGATCTTCTCGCGCAGCTCGACGACTTCATCGAGCGCGAGATCGTGCCGTTGCAGCGCCGGGACGACAACGACCGCTTCTTCGATCACCGCCGCGAATGGGCGCGCACCGATTTCGAGCATGGCGGGCTGCCGCGCAAGGAATGGGAGGCGTTGCTCGGCGAGATGCGCAAGCTGGCCGACAAGGCGGGGTTCCTGCGCCTGGCGCTGCCCGAGGAATATGGCGGCAAGAACATCGGCAATCTCGCGATGGCCATCATCCGCGAGCATCTTGCGGCCAAGGGGCTCGGCCTGCACAACGACCTGCAGAACGAGACCTCGATCGTCGGCAACTTCCCGCAGATCCTGATGATGCGCGATTTCGGGACCGATGAGCAGAAGAAGACGCTGCTGCCGAAGATGCTGGAGGGCAAGGCGCGCATCGCCTTCGGATTGACGGAGCCCAAGCACGGCTCCGACGCCACCTGGATGGAGACGCGCGCGGTCAAGGACGGCGACGGCTGGCGCATCAACGGCGAGAAGATGTGGAACACGGGCGTGCACGTCGCCACCCACGACATGGTGTTCTGCCGCACCTCCGGCGCGGACGGCGACGCGCGCGGCCTCACCTGCATCATCGTGCCGATGGACGCCGAGGGCGTGAAGATCGAAGAGTATATGTGGACCTTCAACATGCCGACCGATCACGCGCGCGTGTCGTTCAAGGACGTGTGGGTGCCGGAGGGCGCGGTGTTCGGGCCGGTCGACAACGGCCTCGTGCTCGCGCGCCATTTCGTGCATGAGAACCGCATCCGCCAGGCGGCGTCGGGCGTGGGCGCGGCGCAGTACTGCATCAACGAGAGCGTCGACTATGCTAACGTGCGCAAGCCGTTCGGCAAGCCGTTGTCGCGCAACCAGGCGATCCAATGGCCGCTGGTCGAACTGCAGACCGAATGCGAGATGCTGCGCTGGCTGATCTACCGCACGGCATGGGAGATGGACCGCATGACGGGGCCTGAGATCCAGCTCTACCTCTCCGACAAGGTGTCTATGTGCAACTACCGCGCAAACCGTCTGGTCTGCGATGCCGCGGACCAGGCGATGCAGACGCATGGCGGCTGGGGCTATTCGCGCCACAAGCAGTTCGAGCACATCTACCGCCACCACCGGCGCTACCGCATCACCGAAGGCTCCGACGAGATCCAGATCCGCAACGTCGCGGGCCACATGTTCGGCTTCATCGGCAAGAACCGTCCGCGCACGTGAAAGCGCTCTGGACCTGCCCGAAATGCGGCCAGACCTTCGTCACGGCGAAGGTCTGGCATTCCTGCGTGAACGTGGCGGTCGAGGCGCATTTCGAGGGCAGGCCGGCGGGATTGCGCGAGACGTTCGACAAGTTCGTCGCGCTCGCGGAAAAGAACGGGCCCGTCACACTGCGGCCGGTCAAGACGCGCATCGCGCTCCAGGCCAATACGCGCTTTGCTTCTGTGACGGTCAGGAAGAACGATCTGCATTGCCATGTCGTGCTCGATCACGGCAAGGCGCGGCCGCCGGTGCGCAGGATAGACAAGCTCAACAACAACTATGTGCACGTCTTCATCCTGGCGGCGCCGGCCGACGCGGATTCGCGCGTCGCCGGATTGCTGAAGGAGGCCTACGCCGTCGATCGTAAACGCCACGGAGCGCGCGCCGCATGACCGTCCTCAACATCGCCCATCGCGGCGGGGCCGCGTTGTATCCGGAGAACACGCTCGCGGCGTTCCGCGACGCGGTGGCGCGCGGATGCGACGGTGCAGAGCTCGACGTGCAGCTGTCGAAGGACGGCGAGGTCGTGGTCTATCACGACTATCGCCTCAAGCCCGAGATCACGCGCGGGCCGGACGGCAGGTTCCTTGCGCGGCCTACGCCGCGCATCAAGGACCTGACGCTCGCAGAGTTGCGCGCGTTCGACGTCGGGCGCTGCGATCCGGCGAGCGAATATGCCCGCGCGCACCCGGACGTGAAAGCGGTCGACGGCGAGCGCATCCCGACACTTGCCCAGGTGATCGCCATCGCGAAGACGTCGCCCAAGCCGTTCCACCTTTTCGTCGAGCTCAAGACATCTTTCGCCGACCGCGATCTTTCCGCCGATCCTCGCATGCTCGCGGACGCGACGGTCAAGGTGCTGGGTGACTACCTGGATCGCACCGTGTTCGTGGGCTTCGACTGGCCCGGGCTGCTGCGCGTCAAGGAGATCGCGCCGAAAGCAGAGTGCTGGTTCACGACGCTCGCCGCGAGCTGGTTCCGCGACGGCATACCGCCGGCTGAAGACGATCCGCCGGCGGAGGCCGCGCTCTTGATGTTGCGCTATTGGGCGGCGAGCGGGACCTCGCCGTGGGCGGGCGGCTTCGATGCGGCGAAGCATGAGGGCTCGATCCGCCGTGCGATTAAGGCGGCGGGCGGACAGGGCTGGTTTCCCACGCTCACCGACATCGATGCCGCAACTGTCGCGGAAGCGCGCACCTTGGGGCTGAAGCTGGGCGCCTGGACCGTCGACGATCCCGCACAGATGAAGCGGCTGATCGCGCTCGGCCTCGATGCGATCTGCACCGACAGACCGGACCTGCTGGCAATGGCGATGCAGGGCGGATAAGTGTCGCCCATCGCAATCCGGAGACGTTCATGACCGCCTTGTTCGACAAGCTCGCCCTCAAATCCGTGACGCTGAAGAACCGCATCGCGGTGGCGCCGATGTGCCAGTATTCGGCGGATGACGGCGTCATCAACGACTGGCACCTGATCCATCTCGGCTCCCATGCCATCGGCGGTGCCGGCCTCGTCGTCGCCGAGGCCACCGCCGTCTCCCCCGAAGGCCGCATCACGCCGGGGTGCTCCGGCCTCTGGAACGATGAACAGGCCGCGAAGTGGCCGCGCGTCATAGCCTTCCTCAAGCAACACGGCGCCGTTCCCGGCATGCAGATCGCGCATGCGGGGCGCAAGGCGTCCGCGAACCGTCCGTGGGAAGGCGACGATCACATGAAGCCGGACGACCCGCGCGCCTGGCAGCCCATCGGCCCCAGCGCCGACGCCTTCGGCGCCAATCTGCCGCGCGTGCCCATCGCGATGACGAAGCCCGACATCCAGCGTGTGCAGGGAGATTTCGTCGCGGCAGCCAAACGCGCGCTCGCCGCCGGATTCGAGCTGCTCGAGCTCCATTTCGCGCACGGCTATCTGGCGCAGAGCTTCTTCTCGCCGATCGCCAACAAGCGCACCGACGAATATGGCGGCAGCTTCGAGAACCGCATCCGCTTCTTGACCGAGACGCTCGCCGCGGTGCGTGCCGTGTGGCCGGACCACCTGCCGCTCGCGGCGCGTCTCGGCATCTCCGATTTCACCGATGAGAGCCAGACGGTCGAGGAGAGCATCGACCTCATCAAGCGGTTCAAGCAGGGCGGGCTCGATCTCATCGACGTCAGCGTCGGCTTCAACACGCCGGACATCTCGAAGATCCCATGGGGTCCGGCTTTCATGGCGCCGTTCTGCGAGCGCATCCGCCGCGAAGCCGGCGTGACCACCGCCTGCGGCTGGTTCATCCGCGAACCGGCGCAGGCCGACGCGATCGTCCGCGACGGCCAGGCGGACCTCATCATGCTCGCGCACGCGATGCTCGACGACCCGAACTGGCCCTATCACGCGGCGCGCGCTCTGAGCCTGCCGGATTTCAAGTGGGTCCTTCCGGCGCAATACGCGCACTGGATACGGGCTTAGCCTCGCGGCACGCCGGGGACGCCCGTGATGTCGTGCGCCCAGGGGAGCGCGGACTCCGTCCAGATCTGCCGCTTCGGCGGCAGGGACGCCGCTTGCTTCAATGCGCCGAGGCGCAGGTTGAACAGCGTCTGGTTCTCCGCGGTCGTCGCATAGATCGCCGATCCGCAATCGCCGCAGAACGCCTGAAGCCGTTTCGCGCCGCTGTCGGCGGTCTTCACATAGGTCTTGGGCGCGCCGCGCAGCAGGCGGAAGTCCTCAACCTTCGCCGGAACGCTCGCGCGCCACGGCGAGCCGGAGAATTTCTGGCAGTCGGTGCAGTTGCAGATCGCGCTCTTGAGCGGATCGACCTTCGCCTCATAGGCGATGCGGCCGCACTGGCATTCTCCGTCGACCTGCATGGCTTTGTCCCGCGAAAGCGCCGCGATCATCCGCGAAAAGGCGCGTGCGGGTCAATTCCGCATTCGGCCGCGTTCCGGCGGCACGGCGGATGTGCGACATATCCCGGAACGCGCGGAGGCGGACATGCGGACCAGAGACATTTCCTACACGGTGGGCGACAAGGCGTTGACCGGGTATCTCGCCGAACCCGATGGTGCGGGACCGCGGCCCGGCGTCCTGGTCTGCCATCAGGGCAACGGCGTGAGCGAGCATTCGCGGGAGCGCGCGCGCATGCTGGCGCGCGAGGGTTACACGGCTTTCGCGCTCGACATGTACGGCGGGACGGCGACCAGCCGCGAGCAGGCGATGGCGCTGCTGCAGGGCTTGATGAAGGATCCGTCGGAGCTGCGCCGCCGCGCGTTCGCGGGGCTCGACGTCCTGAAGTCCCAAAGCGGCGTCGATCCTTCGCGGCTCGCGGCCGTGGGCTACTGTTTCGGCGGTGCCGTAGTTCTGGAAATGGCGCGGGATTCGAACGCGCTCAACTGCGTCGTCGCATTCCATCCCGGCATGTCGGGGCCGGTGGCGCTGCCGGAGAAGGATGATCGTCCCGTCGGTCCCAAGGTGATGATCTGCGCCGGCGCCGACGATCCGCTGATCCCGGCTTCGGCGCGCGAGAAATTCGCAGAGCTGATGAACGTCGCCGGCGCCGACTGGCAGTTCATCTCCTACGGCGGCGCCGCGCACAGCTACACCGACATCTCCGTCGACGCGCTCAACATGCCGGGGTTCAAATACCACCAGCCCACCGACCGCCGCTCCTGGACTCATATGAAGCAGTTGTTCGGCGAGGTGTTCTAGCCCTCGACCTTCGGGTCGTTGAGGCGCAGCTTGTTCTCATGCGCGACCGCCTTGGTGCCGGCTTCGGCGAGCTCGCCGCGGAAATAGAATTTCTGCCACTGCTGCTTGAGCACCACCGGATCGTTGGCGTCGAAGCCGCGCATGAACTCCTCGCGTTTCTCGCGCCACACGCCGAACTGGCGCGCCAGATCGGGCTCGGCCGTGATCGGCTTGACGACGGGCGTAAGTTCGTTCAGCGCGCCCTGCGGCACGGGATAGATGAGACATATCGGTTCGCCCTTGTCGAAATGCACCTTGCCGGGCGAGGTGAGCTGCCAGTTCATCGTGAAGGGATAGGGGAGCCAGTCGGTCTCGATGAGGCCGGTGAGCGGGGCGATGCCGTGCTTCGGCTTGTTGGTGGGTCCGGTCGCCATGAGCTGCCAGCCGGGCGAAGTGCGGAACAGGTAGCCGGTGTGGAAGGTGACGATGCCGCGGGTGAAGTTGGACGCCGCGAAATACTCGATATCGGGAAAGCCGTCGGTCGCCCTGATCTTGATGTCCTTGGTTTCGAGACCGCCGCGCCATTCGATGTCGAGCGAGCAGGGCGAGAGGATCTCCCAGCCATAGGCGTTGGCAATGGCGAGCGGCAGGCAGCGATAGGCATGGCGCTCCGGAAACGCGTCCATCCATGCGCGTTTCGGATCGGCGGCGGCGAGCTTGGGCAACGTCGGGGTGAGCGCGAAGCATTCGAGCGTGAGCGGTGGAAGCGCGTCGGTCATGGCCCTACTTCACCAGCCCCTCCGCCGCCATGGCGGCATGCACCTTGGGGCGCGCCGCCACCTTGTCGAACCACGCCGACAGTGAAGGCGACAGAGCGATGTGCATCTTCTTCGCCCATGTCAGCATGACGAAGAAATAGGCGTCGGCTGCGGTGAATGTGTCGCCGAGGAGAAACGGTTTGACCGCAAGCGTCTTCTCGACGAAGGCGAAGCGCTTCTCGATCGTCTCGATCGTCTGCTTGCGCACGTCGCCGCTCGCCCCGTGGAACAGCGGGCCGAACGTCTTGTGGATCTCGCCGTTGATGAAGGTGAGCCATTCCTGAAGGCGGTAGCGCTCCAGCGTGCCGCAGGCGGGCGCCAGTCCGCTCGCGGGGTTGCGGTCGGCGATGTACTGCACGATCGCCGGGCCTTCGGTCAGAAGCTGGCCGTCATCGAGAACGAGCGCAGGCACCGAACCCTTCGGGTTGATCGCGAAGTAGTCGCCGCCGTCCCCGGTCTTGTGGGCCTTGAGGTCCACCTGGGCGAGTTCGAGCGCGATGCCGGCTTCCTCCGCGACGATGTGCGGCGACAGCGAGCAGGCGCCGGGGGCGTAGTAGAGCTTCATGCGGTCTCCTTTTCCGTCTTAAAAATGCCCGCCCGTCACCGCGTAAAGCAAGAGCCACGGCTCGATCAGCACATCGATGACGCCATGCGCCAGGATCGCGGGCGTCAGGCTGCGTCCTCCGCCAAGATACGTCGCCGCCATCATCAGGGCCAGGACCGCCGTCGCGCCGGCAGCGCCGAAGGCCTGGCCAAGCTGCATATGGCCGCCCAGCGCGCCCCAGCCGACATGGGCGAGGCCGAACAGCAGCGCTGAGAGGACGATCTGGACCGACCAATGCGCGCCGCCGTCGCGCGCCTGGCTCATCAGGAAACCGCGGAACACGGTCTCTTCGCAGATGCCGGCCGAGATGCCGATGCCGAGCGCGATGGCGATGCGCCACAGCGACCAGTCCGTCGCGACCGGCGCGCCGACCCTGATCATGTTGGAGACGATCCCGCCGCCATAGATCGCGGCGAAGAGGGCGGCCAGCAGCCATCCCCAGATACGCGCCGGCCGCATCCAGCCGATGTCGCGCAAGCTCTGTCCGCGCAGGCGCAGAAGCACCAACGCCGCCGCGAACAGAGTCCAGACGAGCACGATCGAGCTTGCGGCTTGAAGCGCGACCCTGTCGCGCGGTCCGGTGATCGCCAGCAGCGGCGTCACCGCCGCGCGCGCCACGGGCAGCACGATCTCCAGGACGATGAAGACGGCGATCATCAGGCCTATGGCCGCCCAGGGCCCGATGCGCGGTGTCGTGGTGCTCATTGCCTGTCTCCTCGTTTGCGCCGTCACCGCTGAGGGCGGACCCAGGGGACGGCGCAAGAGGAAATTCCAGAGCATGTCCTTCCCGAAAAAGCACAACATCTTGCGGTGCCGCGCGCGCGGCGCAGTTGAACCTCGCTTTTCGAGGGGGGAGGGGTCCCTCGAAAATTTGCATTCAAGCCGTCTCGCGCGCGTCCGCGGAACATAAGGTGCGGGCCGCCATGCTTCTGTACAGAACTCTCACGCATGTTCGAGTAGCCTTTCGCGCAGACTTCGCCTCCGAAAGAGAAGTCGTGACGCCGCCGCGCGCTTTCAACTGCGCAAAGACGCATAGCGTTATGCGAGGATGATGAGATCGTAAGGGCAGATCGGGCAAGCTCGAGTCGGGGCGGCAGCGCAGTGACGTGCCGCTTCGATGTCAGTGGATCACGTTTATATCCAAAGCAGACTGCGTTCAGACGGACTCGCCGCCCCTCACCCTTCGACAAGCTCAGGGTGAGGGAATGAGAGAGCGAGCTCGCTGCCGCAGTCCCTCATGCTGAGCTTGTCGAAGCATGAGGGTGGCGCGGATACGCAAGAACGTCCGGTGCTCTAAAGCCCTTCGAACAGCGCCGTGGAAAGATAGCGTTCGGCGAAGGAGGGGATGATCACCACGATGGTCTTGCCTTCCATCCCGGCGCGCGCGCCGACTTCCAGCGCCGCCGCGATCGCGGCACCCGACGAGATGCCGACGGGGATGCCTTCCATCTTCGCCGCCTTGCGCGCGGTCGTGAACGCGGTCTCGTTGGAGATCGTCATGACCTCGTCGATCACCCCGCGGTCGAGGATGCCCGGGACGAAGCCCGCGCCGATGCCCTGGATCTTGTGCGGACCGGGCTGGCCGCCGGAGAGCACCGGAGAATCCTCGGGCTCCAGCGCGATCATCTTCACGCCCGGCTTCTTGGCTTTCAGCACCTGGCCGACGCCGGTGATCGTGCCGCCCGTGCCGACGCCGGAGATGACGACGTCGACCGCGCCGTTGGTGTCGTTCCAGATCTCCTCGGCCGTGGTGCGGCGATGGATATCGGGGTTGGCGGGGTTCTCGAATTGCTGGGGGATGAGCGCGCCGGGCGTGGCCGCCACGATCTCCTGCGCGCGCGCGATGGCGCCCTTCATGCCTTTCGCGGCTTCGGTGAGCACGACCTCGGCGCCCATCAGCGCCAGCATCTTGCGCCGCTCGATCGACATCGATTCCGGCATGACGAGGACGAGCTTGTAGCCCTTGGCCGCGGCGACGAAGGCGAGCGCGATGCCGGTGTTGCCGCTGGTCGGCTCGACCAGCGTCGACTCGCCCGGCGTGATCTTGCCCTGCTTCTCCAGCGCCTCGATCATCGACACGCCGATGCGGTCCTTGACGCTCGAGATCGGGTTGAAGAATTCGAGCTTGAGCAGGATGTCCGCCTTGACGCCGGCCTCCTTGGGCATGCGCGCCAGGCGCACCAGCGGCGTGTCGCCGATGGTCTCGGTGATCGAATTGTAGATCCGTCCGCGTCCCGGCTTTCCGGTTTCCATGATGAGGCTCCCTGTGCGTCGTTGGAATACTCTACTACTTCAGTAGAGTATCAATCAATCCGGTCTCAAATCGCAAAATCCGCGGTGCCGCCGCCGCAATCCACGCCGGCCGCGCGCGCGCGCGTGCACAAATCCTCGATGGAGATCGCGTCGAGCCGGGCCATCACCTCGTCCTGCAGCGAGGCGATCAAGGGTGTGACGATGCGCGTGCCGAGATCGGAATGCGGCACCTGGCTCTCGCCTTCCTCGTCCAGGCTTTCGGCCACGCGCACCACCTCGCCGACGCTGATGCGCCTGCGCTCCTTGGCGAGGCGATAGCCGCCGCGCGGGCCGCGCACGCCTTTCAGCACGCCGGCGCGCACGAGCTGCTGCATGACCTGCTCGAGATAGCGCTGCGGCACGCCCTGGCGCGCGGTGATCTCCTTGGCCTGCACGGGCTCGGGGCGGCCGTTGAAGGCGATGTCGATCACCGCCTCGAGCGCGAGCAGGGTCTTGCGCGACAGCTTCAGCATTCAGTCGTCCTCTGCTTCGTCCGTGGAGCCGAAGCCGCCTTCGCCGCGCTTGGTCTCGATCAGCGTGTCGACCTCCTTGATGTCGGCGTGCTTGATGCGGGCGAAGACGATCTGCGCCACTTTCATGCCGCGCGTCACGGTGAAGGTCTGCTCGCCCAGATTGACGAGGATCGCCTTGATCTCGCCGCGATAGTCGCTGTCGATCGTGCCCGGCGCATTGAGCAGGGTGATGCCGTGGTTGAGCGCCAGCCCGGAGCGCGCGCGTACCTGGCCTTCGTATTTGTCCGAGAACGCCACCGCGATGCCGCAGGGGATCGCGGCGCGCGCGCCGGGCGCGAGCTTGATGTCGCCGTCGATGGCGGCGAGCAGGTCGAGCCCCGCCGAGCCCTCGGTCGCATAGGCCGGCAGCGGCAGGTCCCGGCCGTGGGGGAGGCGGACGATGTAGAGGTTCATGCCGCTTTGCCCTTGAGCGCGTCGGCGATGCGTGCCGCCAGACGCCGTCCCACTTCCGTCTTGTCCATCTCCGGCCAGTTCTCCGTTGTCGAGGATGTGATCAGGTGCACCGTGTTCTTCTGGCCGCCCATGATGCCGGTGGACGGGCTCACGTCGTTGGCGACGATCCAGTCGCAGCCCTTGCGCGTGCGCTTGGCCTGCGCATAGGCCACGACGTTCTCGGTCTCGGCCGCGAAGCCGATGACGAGTTGCGGCCGCCGCGCCCCGTGCGAGAGCGTCTGGAGGATGTCGGGGTTGGCGGTGAGCGTGATCTTGGGCTCGCTGCCGTCCTTCTTGATCTTCTGGTTCGCCAGCGTCTGCGGCCGCCAATCGGCGACGGCCGCCGTGCACACCGCGACGTCGACCGGCAGCACGGACTCGCATGCCGCCAGCATCTCGCGCGCCGTCTCGACGCGCAGCAGTTTCACCCGCGGTGGCGGAGCGATGGCGACGGGGCCGGACACCAGGATGGTTTCGGCGCCTGCATGCGCCAGTGCGTCGGCGATGGCATAGCCCTGCCGTCCCGATGAGCGGTTGGCGATGAAGCGCACGGGATCGAGCGGCTCCTGCGTGGGACCGGCTGTCACCAGCGCCTTCATGCCGGAGAGGGGGCCCGGAAGCGCGAGCGCGGCTTCGATGGCGCAGACGATCTCCAGCGGCTCGGCCATGCGGCCCGGCCCGAACTCGCCGCAGGCCATCTCGCCGTCGCCGGGGCCGACGAAGATCACGCCGTCATCCTTCAATGTGGCGAGGTTGCGCTGCGTCGCGGGGTGGTTCCACATCCGCACGTTCATCGCCGGCGCCATCAGCACGCGCTTGTCGGTCGCGAGCAGGGCGGTCGATGCGAGATCGTTGGCATGCCCGTTCGCGAGCTTGGCCATCAGGTCGGCGGTCGCGGGCGCGACCACCACGAGGTCGGCGGAGCGCGAGAGCTGGATGTGTCCCATCTGGGCTTCATCGGTCAGGCTGAAGAGGTCGTCATAGACCTTCTCGCCGGCGAGTGACGCAACGGAAAGCGGCGTGACGAACTCCGCGCCCGCCTTGGTCAGGATCGCGCGCACCGCGACGCCGCGCTCTTTCAAGCGCCGGATCAGCTCCAGGGACTTGTAGGCAGCGATCCCGCCGCCGATGATGAGCAATACGCCATTGCCTTGCATGGGCGGGAAAATACCCCGACCGTAGCGGGATATAAAGGGAATAACGGGCGCTTACTGTGGTTCGCGCCTCCGGGAGCTAACATCATGAATATCCAGGTGAATCAGCCACCGTTCAAGCCGCTGCCGATGAAGGCGCCCGATATCGAGGCCGTCCGCAGGGCCGACGGGACGGTTTATCTCACGTCGCGCCACCCGCTCGGGCAGATGCACCGCTCCATTGCGCATCTCTTCGAGCAGAAGGCTGCCGCGCATCCGGCGCGCAAATTCATCGCCGAGCGCACGCCGATCCCGGGCGGCGGCACGGGCGATTGGCGCTTCATCACCTATGGCGAGATGAACGCGCGCGCCGAAGCCATCGCGCAGGCGCTGCTCACGCGCGGGCTTGGACCCGACGCGCCGCTGATGGTGCTGTCGGGGAATTCGATCGCGCACGGCTCGATGATGCTGGGCGCGATGAAGGCGCGCGTGCCGGTGGCGCCGGTGTCGGTCGCCTATTCGATCATGTCCGGCGATCACGGCAAGCTGCGCCACGTCTTCGAGACGACGAAGCCCAAGATGATCTTCGCCGAGCAGGGCCCGATCTATGCCCGCGCTCTGGCGGCACTTCCGCTGGACGGCGTCGAGGTCGTGAGCGTGATGCCGGTCCCCGATCGCGCGACGACGCCGTATGAGGACCTGCTCAAGACCAACCCCGGTCCCGCGGTCGCGGAGTCGATGGCGAAGATCGACCACGACACGGTCGCGAAATATCTCTTCACCTCGGGCTCGACCGGCATGCCCAAAGGCGTGATCCAGACGCATCGGATGATGTGCGCCGTCGTCGCGGCGCAGGAGGCGCTTCGCACCGAGGCCAGCGATCCGGACGAGATCCCCGAGAGCCTCGAATGGATGCCGTGGAACCACATCTCCGCCGGCAATATCGGCTTCAACAACGCGATGAACGCGGGCGGCACGATCTATCTCGACGCGGGCAAGCCCTTGCCGGGCATGTTCGACGAGACGATCCGCAACCTGCGCGACATCCGCCCGCTCGGCTTCGGCTCGGCGCCGATCGCATTCGGCTGGCTCGCGGACGCGATGGAGCGCGACCCCAGCCTGCGCGATCACTTCTTCGCCAAGATGCGCATGGTGGGTTACGGCGGGGCCACGCTCAGCCAGGACATCTATGAGCGCATCCAGGCGCTCTCCATCGCCGCCACCGGCGAGCGCATCCCGTTCACCACCATGTACGGCGCGACCGAGACGCAGGGCGTGACGGTCGTGCACTGGCTGACCGAGCGCGTAGGCCTCATCGGCCTGCCGCTGCCCGGCATCACGCTCAAGCTCGTACCCAACGGCACGAAGCTCGAGGTGCGCGTGAAAGGGCCCACGATCACGCCGGGCTATCTCAATCGCGACGATCTCACGAAGAAGGCGTTCGACGAGGAGGGTTTCTATTCGCTGGGCGACGCCGCGAAGTTCATCGACGAGAACGATCCCGAGAAGGGCCTCGTCTTCGACGGCCGCGTGACGGAGGACTTCAAGCTCGACAGCGGCACCTGGGTCAGCGTCGGCACCTTGCGCGCGCAGGCCGTCAGCGCGGCGTCGCCCGTGATCTTCGACTGCGTCGTCTGCGGCCAGGACAAGCCGTTCGTGGCGCTGCTGGCGTGGCCGAACGTCCAGGCCGCGATGCAGCTCACGGGCAAGTCCAACATCGACGGGATCCTCGCCGATCCGAAGCTGCACGACTTCGTGCGCGACAAGTTCGCCGCCCACAACAAGGCCCAGACGGGCAGCTCCTCGCGGGTCAAGCGCGTGCTGCTGATGGCCGAGCCGCCCTCGATCGACGGCCACGAGATCACCGACAAGGGCTACGTCAACCAGCGCGCCACGCTCGAGCGCCGCGCGGCGCTGGTCGACAGGCTCTATGCGGGCGGGCCCGAGGTGATCGAGGTGCCTTAACGCAATAGTCACCTTGATTTCCTAACGTAGCGGCATGGAGATGAATGCCGCAGACCTCTGCCGCCTCGCCGCCGACCTTGCGGCCGAGCATGGCGACGCCGCGCGCGACTACGCGCGCCGCGCCGTGATCTCCTTCGAGGCCGAAGGCGCCGCCGAACGCGCGCGCTTCTGGTTCACGCTGTCGGTGTTCCTGGATGATATCGCTGCGGCGCGGCTCGATCCGGAAAGAACGATCATTTTGCACTGACGGCAAACAAAGTCGTCATGGCCCGGCTTGTCCGGGCCACCCACGGACGTCTTCTCGATCTCGCAGGATTGCCGTGGGTCGTCCGGACGTGAAGCTCGTCCTCCGGTCGCGCTTCGCGCGATCGGGGGGCCGGACGATGACGATAATGTTGCACTGTGCACATCCCGCGTCCACACTCGTGCGGAAGATATCGGCTGGGACAGTGATGCCTCTCGATCCTTTGGTGAAAGCCTTCCTCGACCAGATGGCGCTGATGCCGGGGCCGAAGATGTTCGATCTGCCGCCCGAAGAGGCGCGCGCGATGTTCGTCGCCATGATGCAGATGATCGGGCCGAAGGACGTGCCCATCGGCAGCGTCAGGAATCTGAGCGCGGACGGCGTGCCGATGCGCATGTACCGCCCCGTGGCGTCGGGCGGCGAGCCGCTGCCGGTGCTCGTCTATTTCCACGGCGGCGGCTTCGTCATCGGCGATCTCGAGACGCATGACGGCGTCTGCCGCGAGTTCGCCAATGACGGCGGCTTCGCGGTCATCGCGGTCGACTACCGCCGCGCGCCCGAGCACAAATTCCCCGCCGCTCTCGACGACGCCATCGCCGCGGTCGCATGGATCGAGGCGCATGCGATGGAGCTCGGGGTCGATGCCAACCGCATCGCCGTCGGCGGCGACAGCGCGGGCGGCGCGCTCGCGGCCGAAGTCGCCCAGCATGCGAAAGCCAAAGGCGCGCCCAAGATCGCGTTCCAATTGCTGCTCTTCCCCGTGACCCAGATCGGCGGCGAGACCGGATCGCTGCGCGAATTCGCGATCGGCTATTTCCTCGACAAGCCGACGCTGGATTGGTTCTTCGGCCACTACATCCCGGGGGCCCAAGACAAATCCGATCCGCGCGTCTCGCCGTTGAACGCGCCGGACTTCAAAGGCCTGCCGCCGGCCTATGTGATGCTCGGCGGTTTCGATCCGCTGCATGACGAGGGCCTCGCCTACGCGCGCAAGCTGCGCGACGCAGGCGTGGAGGTCGAGGTCGCGGACTATTCGGATCTCGTGCACTGCTTCATCTACATGCAGGGCGTGCTGCCGCAGGCGCGCGAGGCGGTGACCGCCGCGGCCAAGGCCGTGGCCAAGGGCCTGGGAGTGAAATAATGGCGCTCGACGTCAACGTCCGCGCGCTGCTCGACCAGATGAAGGCGGCGGCGCTGCCGAAACTGTGGGAGCTCGCGCCGCCCGCCGCGCGCGCCGCGATGAAGTCGCGCATCTTCAACAGCAAGGACACGCCGATCGGCGAAATCCGCAACCTCACGATTCCGGGGCCCGCGCACGACATCGCGTTGCGCTCTTACACGCCGGTCGATGCGAAAGAGGCGATGCTTCCGGGCCTCGTCTTCTTCCATGGCGGCGGTTTCGTGATCGGCGATCTCGATACGCATGATGATCTGTGCCGCCATCTCGCCAACGGCAGCGGCTGCCGCGTCGTGTCGGTCGACTACCGCCTCGCGCCCGAGCACCCGTTTCCGGCGGCGGTGGAAGACAGCTTCGCCGCGACGAAATGGGTGGCGGAGCATGCCGGCGAACTCGGTATCCGCGGCCCCATCGCCGTCGGCGGCGACAGCGCGGGCGGCAACCTCGCGGCCGTGGTCGCGCAGCTCGCCAAGACCCAAGGCCCCGCGATCGCGTTCCAGCTTCTCATCTATCCGGTGACGCAGCTCGGCGGTCCGGAGATGCCGTCGATGGAGGAGAACGCCAAGGGTTATTTCCTCGAGCGCGAGTCGATGCAGTGGTTCACGCGCATGTATTGCCCCGACATGTCGCAGCACTCCGATCCGCGCATGTCGCCGCTCAGGGCGAAGGACCTCGCAGGCCTGCCGCCCGCCTATGTCGTGACCGCGGGCTTCGATCCGCTGCGCGACGAGGGCAAGGCCTACGCCGACAAGCTCGACGCCGCGGGCGTGCCGGTCACCTATGTGAACTATCCGGGCATGATCCACGGCTTCTTCAGCCTGCGCGGGTTGATTCCGAAAGCCCGCGAAGCCGTCGCGGCGGCATCTGCTGCGGTGAAGGCGAGCGTGACGGTGGACGAACAATAAAACAAAAACGTCATGGCCCGGCTTGTCCGGGCCACCCACGGACGTCTTCTCCAATCGTGCAAGGTTGCCGTGGGTCGCCCGGACAAGCCGGGCGATGACGAAATTGGTTATGGGATCAATTTCCCCGGGTTGAGTATCCCTTTCGGATCCAACGCGCCCTTGATCGCGCGCAGGACGTCGATGCCGAGCGCGCCTTTCTCCTGGGCGATCCAGGGCAGGTGGTCCTCGCCGACGCCGTGGTGATGGCTGATCGTGCCGCCGTTCGCGGCGATGGCGTCGGAGGCGGCTTTCTTGATCGCCTGCCATTGCGCGATCTCGCCGCTCAGGTTGCGCGGGAAGATACAGGTGAAATAGAGGCTCGCGCCGTCCGGATAGGAATGCGAGATGTGGCAGAGCACGACGCCATGCGCCCCCGGTCGCGGCGCGGTCTCGCGCATCGCCTTGTCGAGCGCGTCGCGAACCGCGGCATATAGCGCGTCGATCTTCGACCAGCGCGAAGCTGTCTCCAGCGTGTCGATGCCGACGCCGCGGTCCATCATCGGATCGCGCATGTAAGGCCCATGGAAGCGGCCTTCGCGCCAGCGTTCGCCTTGGGAGCGGCCGAGCTCCAGCGCGCCGAACTTCTTCTGCGCCAGGCGGCCGAACTGCATGCGCGCGAGCTCGACCGTATCGGGATCGCCCTCGAAGCCCGCGATCAGCGCGCAGGCCTTCGCGTCGAAGCCGCGCCGGCCGAGATAGAAATCGGCGAAACGGTCCTTGAGCCCGCGCTGCTTCCCGAGCGCGCTGAAGGTGCGATAGAAGCGCGTCTCTTCCATGTCGGAGAGCCGCAGCATCGTTGCCGGAATCTCGTCCTGCACGGCAGCGCGGATGGCCGCGGCGCCGCTCGCGAAATCGCGAAACAGGTATCCGCGCCAGTCGCTCGCGGCGGGCGCGGGATGCACGCGCACCGTCGCCTCGGTGACGATGCCGAACGCACCTTCCGAGCCGAGCACGATGTCGTTCAATTGCGGACCAGCCGCCGAGCCGGGGAAGCCGTTGGTGTCGAGCAGGCCCCTGGGCGTGGCGAGCTTGGCGCCGGCGAGCCAGTCTTCCGCGCGGCCGTAGCGGCTCGAGCCTTGCCCCGCACCGCGATGCGCGATCCATCCGCCCAGGCTCGAGAACTCGAACGATTGCGGATGGTGGCCGAGTGTCAGCCCTTTCGCGGCGAGACCTTTCTCGAATGCGGGGCCGTAGATGCCCGCTTCCGCCGTCGCGGTGCGCGACGCCACGTCGACGTCCAGCAGCCGGTCCATGCCCGACAGGTCGAGCGTGACGAGGTTCGGGAACGCGCCGCGCGTGCCGTTCACGCCGCCCACGACGCTGGTGCCGCCGCCATAGGGCACGACGGCGATGTCGCGTTCGGCCGCGAAGGCAAGCAGCGCCAGCACCTCGTCCGTGCCGCGCGGATAGAGCACGGCGTCGGGCGCGGCCGCCAGATCGCCTGCCCGAAGGCGCAGCAGGTCGTGATAGGAACGGCCCAGCGCATGGAACGCGCGCTCATAGGCATCGTCGCGCACGCGCTCCGGCCCCAGCATCGCGACGAGCTTGGCGCGCGTCTCGGCGGGAAGGCGCGGCTCGGGCAAGGCGATGTCTTCGAGCGCGCGCGCCGGCGTGGCGAGAAGCGAGGGCATGCCGAGCTCGCCCGCGAGCCACGTCCACACCTCGTCGCGGCCCGCGAGCGCGTCCCGATGCGCGGCCCATCCCCAGCCGTTCCACTTGATCTTGGCGCGATCGACGCTCATCAGCACCTCAGGTTCAGCGCGCGCGGCAGGATCTCGAACGTCGCGGGAAGGCGGCCGGCGCTCTCGCCGTCGGTCTCGATGAGGACGGCGCGGCCGCGCGTCTCGGCGACGGGAACCGCCACCACTTTGCGTCCGCGCAGCACGCGCACGTTCGGCTTTTCGATGTGCTCGCCCGTGTAGATGAGCTTCATGTCCTTCATCATCTGTGCCCTGGGTGCGCCGCCCATGACGACGACGTCGAAGGCGCCGTCGTTGGTCGAGGCGCTCGGCGCCACGCGCATCCCGCCGCCGAAATACTGGCCGTTGGCGACGGCGACGGTCGAGACGCTGGCGATCTCGTCATAGGTATTGTCGACGATGATGCGCACGACATGGTCGGAATAGGTGAGCATGTCGGCGGCGCTGTGGAAGGCGAAGGCGAACGCGCCGCCGAAGAGCTTGGCGATGCGCGCGCGGTTGACGGAATCGACCACCGCGCCCGACAGGCCGAAAGAGGCGATGTTCGCGAAATGGCGCACCAGCGGCTCACCGTCGCGGCTGAGGCAGGACAATCGCCCGACGTCGATGGCACGGACGGACGCGGTCCTCAGATGCGCGATGGCCGCCGCCGCGCCCGCCTCGACGCCGAAGCTCTTGCGGAAGTCTCCGCCCGTGCCGCTCGTCACATAGCCGAACACCGCATCCGGCGACACGGGGCCGCTCGCGTCGAAGAACCCGTTCACCGCCTCGTTGATCGTGCCGTCGCCGCCGACCGCGATGATCTCGTGATGGCCCTCGCGCAAGGCATTGCGCACCAGCATCGTCGCCTCGCGCCGCGCCTGGGTGAAAGCGACGGACATGCGCGGGAAGGCATCGGCGAGCATGGGCTCGATAGCCTTCCATTCGCGGCCCGTCCGGCCGTTGCCCGAGCGCGGATTGACGACGACGAACGCGCTCATGCGGCATCCTGCGTGCGGTACAGATGCGCGAGCGAGGCGATCTCGGCCGCGCGCTTCTCCTCGCTCCAGCCAAGTGCCGCGGCCATCTGGCGCGAGACGTCGTCCAGCGTTTCCGCCGGCGGCGGGCCGAACACGCCGATGCCGCTGCGCCGCATCACGACGTCCTCGAGCGTCAGCGCCATCTCGTCGCGGACGGCGCCCGCCACGTCCGCCGTCTTGCCGGGCAGCCGCGCCGTCGCGGTGTCGCATTTGCGCGCCTGGATGCCGAGCTTCTCCACCAGCCTGTCCACCACCTGCTGCGCCAGATGGCGCGACGTGGTCCATTTTCCACCTATGGCCGAGAACAGTCCATCGAGGCGGTCGTCCTTTCCGTGGTCGACGAGCTCGGCGCGGCGGCTGGCGCCATAGGTGTCGCCCGAGCCGTCATCGACCAGGGGCCTCAGCCCCGCATAGAAGAACTCGACCTTGTCGCGGGTAAGCCGCGCGTTGGGCAGGTGCGCGTTGATAAAGGCGAAGAAATCGGCGATGTCGCGCTCGCCGACGCCCACCGTGTCCGGATCGCCCGTGAACGCGGTGTCGGTGGTGCCGAGCAGCGTATGCCCGCGCCAGGGCAGCACGAAGAAATGCCCGTGCTCCGTCGCCATGGTGAGCGCGAACTGCTGCGTCAGCGACGGCACCAGCACATGGATGCCTTTGGAGCGGAGCAGCTTGTGCGACGGCGGCCTGTCGATCGCGTGCGCGAGGAAGATGTCGGCCCAGGGCCCCGCCGCGACCAGCGTGGTCTTCGCGCGCACGTCGAACGACGCGTTGCCGGTCGCGTCACGGACGTTCGCGCCCTCGACACGGCCGTCGCGCAGCAGCAGGTGGCCCGCCTCGACATAGTTCGCGACCGCGGCGCCGTTGGCGTCGGCGTCGATGAGGCATTCGAGCGCGAGCCGCTCGGGCGAGGACATCTGCGCGTCGTAGTAGAGGAACGCGCCGTCGAGGTCGGGGCGGTCGAGGATCGGCTCGCGCGCTTTCGCGTCCGCGGCGCTCAGCCAGGAATGGCCGGGCAGGCGCTGCCTGGGATCGTCGAGCCAGCCGCGGTCGAAGGACAGGACGTCGTAGAGCGTCAGCCCGGCGGCGAGCGTCGCGCGTGCCTTCGCGCCGGCGCCGAAAAGCGGGACGAGAAAGGGCAGGGGATGGACCAGATGCGGCGCGATGCGCTGCCAGATGCGCCGCTCGCGCAGGGACTCGCGCACCAGGGCGAGCTCGAAATTGCGCAGGTAGCGAAGCCCGCCATGGATCAATTTCGAATTGTGCGCGCTGGTCGCGGCGGCGAAATCGCCGCGTTCCACTAGGGCAACTTTCAGCCCCCGCCGGGCGGCGTCGCGCGCCACGCAGATGCCCGTGATCCCGCCGCCCACGATCAGGACGTCGAAAGTCTCGTGGCTGAGGCGATCCAGGGCGCGGCGCATGATTTCCCCAAGCCTTCCGGGCGACTGACATCTTGTCAACATGCCCTTCCGGCCTGCTAAGCTCTAACAAAGATGACGGAGGAGCGATATGGCGCGGGTGCGGGCGAACGGGATCGACATCGAGTATGAGAGCTTCGGGCGGGACGGCGACCCGGCGGTCCTGCTGATCATGGGCTTCGCGGCGCAGCTCACCATGTGGCAGACGGCGTTCTGCGAGCAGCTCGCGGCGAAGGGTTTCCGCGTCATCCGCTTCGACAACCGCGACATCGGCCTGTCGACCCATCTGAGCGGTTTGCCCGCGCCCATCCCCGCCGAGCTCATGGCCAAGCGCATGAGCGGGCAGCCGGTCGAGGTGCCTTACCAGCTCGACGACATGGCGGCGGATGCGGCGGCTCTGCTCAAGGCGCTCGGTATCCGGCGTGCGCATATCGCAGGTGCCTCGATGGGCGGCATGATCGCGCAGCTCGTCGCGATCAACCACCCCGACGTGACCAAGAGCCTGATCTCCATCATGTCGACCACGGGCCGGCCCGACCTGCCGCCGGCGAAGCCCGAAGCGATGGCGGCGCTGATGACGCCGCCGGCGAGCGACAGCCGCGCCGACCGCATCGCCGCCGGGCTCAACGTCGTCAAGGTGCTGGGCAGTCCCGCCTATCCGGGAACCGAGAGCGAGCTGCTGGAGAGCGTGAGCGCCGCGGTCGATCGCGCGCCCTACGACGCGGCGGGCGTCATGCGCCAGATGGCGGCGATCATCGCCGCGCCGCCGCGCAACGACGCGCTCAAGGCGCTCAGGTGTCCGGCGATGGTGCTGCACGGAGCCGACGACCCGATCATCCCCGTCGAGGCAGGCAAGGACACGGCGGCGAGCATTACGGGCGCCCAGCTCGTGATCGTCCCCGGCATGGCGCATGATTTCACGAACGCGCTGGTGCCCGTCTATCTCAAGCATGTCGGCGATTTCGTCGCCGGCGTGGAGGCGAAGAAAGCCGCATGACGAAGATCCGCGCCAACGGCATCGAGCTCGAATACGAGGACATCGGTCCGCGCGACGGCGTGCCGCTCCTTTACATCAACGGCTTCGGCACCCAACTCACGGGATGGCCGGAGGAGTACGCTCAAGGCTTTGCGAAGGCGGGCCTGCGCTATATCCGCTTCGACAATCGCGATGTCGGCTTGGGGCAGAAATGGACCGGGCAGATTCCCGATCTGAAAGCCATCGGCGAGGCGCTGCGCGACGGCAGGAAGCCCGACATCCCCTATACGCTGGACGACATGGCGGCGGACGCGGCCGGATTGCTCGACGCGCTCGGCATCGAGAGCGCGCATATCTCCGGCGCCTCGATGGGCGGGATGATCGCGCAGCTCGTGGCCCTCAATCATCCGCAAAAGGCGCGCTCGCTGATCTCCATCTTCTCGACGACCAGCGACCGCTCGCTGCCGCCCTCGACGCCCGAGGCGCAGGCGGCGCTGGTGACGCGGCCGCCGTCCTCCGACCGCGATGCGGTGGTGGCGCATTCCCTCAAGGGCCGCAGAGCCTATGCCTCGACGCGCTGGCCGTTCGACGAGGCGCGCTTGAGCGCGCTGGTCGGACGGAACTTCGACCGCTCCTACTTTCCCGAAGGCACCTCGCGGCAATGGGCGGCGATCCTCGCCGCGCCGCCGCGCACGGAGCGGCTGAAGTCGCTCAAGATCCCGTCGCTCGTCCTGCACGGCTCGGCCGACACGCTGATCCGGCCGGAAGCCGGGCGTCACACGGCGCAGTGCATCCCCGGCGCCGAGTACCACGAGATCGAAGGCTGGGGCCACGACATGCCGCTCGAGGCGATCCCCGTCGTGCAGGGCTACATCCTGCCGTTCGTGGAGCGCGTCGAAGCAAGGCGCAGGCGCGCGGCTTAGAGCGTGAATCATCGAGATTGAATCGGATGGGTCATCCTTCGAGGCTCGCCCTTCGGGCTCGCACCTCAGGATGACGCGCTTGTTTCTATCAGTAGGCACGTCACCCTGAGGTGCGAGCGCAGCGAGCCTCGAAGGGCGATGTGCCGTTTCGATGTGAGTGGATCATGCTCTATTTGATCGGCGGCGGCGTCAGCGGCACCGGACAGCTCGTCGCCTGCGGTATCTTGCTCTGGACCGGAGGCCGCGGATAGTACTGCGTCGTCTGCTGCACGTCCTGCGCCTTCGCGGTTCCGAAGACGCGCTCGATGAGCGCGAGCGACTCGTCGAGCCCCGACGAGATGCCGCCGCCGGTGAGCCGGTTGCGGTCCCAGCAGTAGCGCGGGTTGTCTTGGGCCACGGTCACTTGCGGATAGCGCTCGGTGAGGCAAGGCACGAATGCCCAATGCGTCGTCACCGTGTATCCGTTCAGGAGCCCGGCCTGGGCGAGCAGCAGCGCGCCCTCGCATACCGAGCAGACATAATGCGCCTTCTGCGCCTGTGCGGTGATGAAGTGGATATAGGTCTGGTCGTGGCCGTACATCATCCGCGAGAGCTGATCGGGGTCGCCGCCCGGAACCCACAGCGCGCCGTATTGCGGCGCGTCCCTGAACTCGAGCGGCGCCACGATGATCGCGCCGCCGCGGCATTTGATGGGTCCGGCCTTCACGGCCGCGATCTGGACGTCGAAGCCGGCCCAGTTGAGCAGCTCGAACGGACCCATGACGTCGAGCACGTCGACGCCTTCATAGACCGGAATGCCGAGAATCATCGCGTGCCCCCGCCATTGGACGTGGGCGCAACCTTACAGTGAGGTGCGGATTTTTCAACTAACCCAAAAATGTCACGGCCCGCGAATGCCGCCTTCGCTAAAGCTGCGGCGTGCCAAGCGGTGCTCACTCGCCGCGCCAGAGCGAAGCGGAGGCGGGCGGGCCGCCCAGGTGACACAATCTCCGCCGTGCAGAACCCGGCTGGGTGGCCCGCATACGCGGGCCATGACAGTGGGGGGATAACGGAAAGCCTACTTGATCTTGCCTTCCTTGAACTCGACGTGCTTGCGCAGGACGGGATCGTATTTCCGCATCGAGAACTTCTCCGTCATGGTGCGGGTGTTCTTCTTGGTGACGTAATAGAAGCCCGTGCCGCCCTCGCTGTTGAGCTTGATCTTGGCCGTGGTCGGCTTCGCCATGGGAGTGCTCCGAAGTCCTGTTCTGGAAGGGCCGGTAACCTACTGACGCTGCTTGGGAAGTCAAGCGAGCCAGGTTTCCTGGGTTTTCCCGCGCAAAAACCGGAAGAAAGGCGCGGGGCGGACGGTTCCGGGCGGATCGGAAAGGCGCAGCTCGACCTCGTCCAGAACCCGGCGCGTGATGCCGGGCAGGTCCAGCGCCCGGGCTTCCGCCAGCGTCAGCCAGGACGGCTTGAGCAGCTCCTCGTGCCCCGTGCCGTCGAGCGTGTGGGCGATAGCGCTCGCATCCGCCATGAAGAAGCGCGCGTCGAAGCGGCGCGAGCGGTTGGGGGGCGTGATCGCGCGCGCGATCATGTCGAGGCCGTCGAGCCTGGGCACGATGCCGTGGGCGAAGAACGCGACCCAGGCGGGCGAGCGCGTTCGCGGCGCGGTGCCGGGTTCGCCCACCAGGATGCCGGTCTCCTCGAAGGTCTCGCGGATCGCGGCCAGCGCCAGTCCGCGCGCGCGCGAGGTGGTGACGCCGACAGCCGCGCGCGCCATCACCTCGGGGCGCAGGTCGTGCATGACCTGGATGCGCTGGTCGCCGGGGTCGAGCCTGCCGCCGGGGAAGACGTATTTGTTCGCCATGAAGACCATGCCGGAGCTGCGACAGCCCATCAGCACGCGCGGTTCGGCGTCGCGCTTGACGAGGATGAGCGTAGCGGCGTCCTTGGGGCGCAAGGTCCCGGGCACCAGCTTCTCGTCGTCGGTCATCACCATGGGATTGTGCTCATCACGTCTTCGCCTTCTCTTTTCCCTCTCCCCTTGCCGCCTTCGCTTCGCTACGGCGTGCCAAGGAGATAAGGCTTGCCACGGCGTAGCCTTTAGGCGGAGCCGGGTGGGAGAGGAAGAAAAATCATGGGTTTGGGCGGAGCGAAGCGGAGACCAAGCCCTTGATTTTTCAGGTGAGGGGAGAGTGCAGGTGGTCCAAACCACTTCCCCCTCACCAGCAAAATCTAACGCTTAGCTGCGCTGCGCTCCGCTAAACGTAAGATTTTGCGTCCTCTCCCACGAGGGGAGAGGAAGGCTACGAATTGGGCCGCCCGGACCTTACTCAACGCTTGCGCCTCTGCTTGGTGAAGGCCTGTGGTTTCTTCTGCGGCGGGCTCGCATGTTCCGCAAGATCGAAGCGCAGGCCGCCGGTGAGCGGCGCGGCCTCGACGAGTTTCACCCCCACCATGTCGCCCAGCTTGTAGACGATGCCGGTGCGGTCGCCGATCATGGCGTGGCGCTTCTCGTCGTGGCGGAAGTATTCGAAGCCGAGCGAACGCGCGGGCAGCAAGCCCTCCGCGCCGGTGTCCTTCAGGCGCAGGAACAGGCCGAAGCGCGTCACGCCGGTGATGCGGCCTTCGAAGACGGCGCCGACGCGGTCCTGCATGAAGGCCGCGACGTAGCGGTCGGTGGAGTCGCGCTCCGCGGCCATCGCGCGGCGTTCGGTCATGGAGATGTGCTCGGCGGTCTCCGCGAGCTTGCCCGTCTCGCGGTCCGTCAACCCGTCCGGGCCGAGCTTGAGCGCGCGGATCAGCGCGCGATGCACGATGAGGTCCGCATAGCGGCGGATCGGCGAGGTGAAATGCGCATAGCGCTGCAGGTTCAGGCCGAAATGGCCGAGATTGTCGGGCTGGTAGACGGCCTGCGCCTGGGAGCGCAGCACGACGTCGTTCATCACCAGCTCGTGCGGCGTGCCCTTGGCTTGCGCGAGGATGCGGTTGAACGCGCCCGGCCGGATCACCTGGCCCTTGGCGAAGGACATGTCGATCGTGCGCAGGTAGTCGGAGAACGCGAACACCTTCTCCTGGCTCGGATGTTCGTGCACGCGATAGATCAGCGGCATGCGCGCCTTCTCGAGCGACTCCGCGGCGGCGACGTTGGCCAGCACCATGAACTCCTCGATCAGGCGCATGGATTCCAGGCGCTGGCGGAAGCCGATGGAGGCGATCTTGCCGTCCTCGCCGATGGTAATGCGGCGCTCGGGCAGGTCGAGGTCGAGCGGATCGCGCAGCTTTCGCGCCGTGACGAGCGATTGATAGCAGGCCCACAGGCCTTTCAGCGCCTCGGTCACGGGCTTGGCGAGCGCGGGGTCGCCCCGGCCGTCGAAAGCATCCTGCGCCTGCTTGTAGGTCAGGCTCGCGGCCGAGCGCATCACGCCGCGCAGGAATTCGTGGCGTTTCTTCTTGCCGTCCTTGTCGAACACCATGCGCACCGCGAGGCACGGCCTGTCGACATTGTCCATCAGCGAGCACAGATCGGCCGACAACCGCTCCGGCAGCATCGGCACGACGCGGTCGGGGAAATAGACGGAATTGCCGCGCTTGTACGCCTCGCGGTCGAGCGGCGAGCCCGGACGCACGTAATGCGCCACGTCCGCGATGGCGACGATGGCGACGTGGCCGCCGGGATTGCCCGGATCGTCGTCCGGCGCGGCCCAGACCGCGTCGTCGTGGTCGCGCGCGTCCTCGGGATCGATGGTGACGAGGGCGAATCGCCGCAGATCGGTGCGGCCTTTGCTGTCGGCGGGCAGGGCGCCGTTCGCCTCGTCGATCACTTCTTTGGGGAAATCGGTCGGGATGCCGTGCGCGTGGATCGCGATCAGGCTCACCGCCCTGGGCGCGTCCATGCTGCCCAGCCGCTCGACGATGCGCGCGCGCGGCAGGCCCGAGGCGCGGCCGGCGATGGGCTCGGCGAGCACGAGCTCGTTGTCCTGCGCGCCGGCGCGATCACGCGTATCGACGATGAACTCGCTGCGGCTCTTGCGGTCGATGGGCGCGATGCGCATGCCGCCCTGGCCGGTATGGGCCACGCCCAGCACCTTGTGCGCGCTTGCGCCGAGCTGCTTGATGACGCGCGCCTCGTAGCCGTCGTCGGTCTTCTCCAGCCGCGCGAGAATGCGCTCGCCGCGGCCGAGCGCGGGGCCGTCTTTCAGATGGACGAAGATCTTCGGCGGCTCGTCGTTCGATTCCCAGCGCTGCGGGCGCGCGAGCAGCTCGCCATCCATGTCCTGTCCGGTGATCTCCAGCACCGCGACCTCGGGCAGCGCGCCGGGCTTGACGTAGCCCTTGCGGTTGCCGGTGACGACGCCTTCCTGGTCGAGTTCCTTCAGGATCCGCTTCAGCGTGATGCGGTCGGCGCCCTTGACGCCGAGCTTGCGCGCGAGATCGCGCTTGGTGTCGCCCTCGGACAATGCTTCGAGGACGCGCGCCCGGTCGAGCTTATTCGACTTCGGCGGGCGCTTTGGGTTTGGTTGCTTTCTTTTTTGCAGGTTTCTTGTCCGTTTCGGATTTGGTTGGTTTCTTGGGCGCAGCCGCCTTCTTCTTCGGCGCCGCCTTCTTTTTCTTCTTAGCCCCACCTTTGGCCGCGCGCGCCGCGATCAGCTCGACGGCTGCCGCGAGCGTGATCTCGTTGGGATCGCCTTCGCCGGGGATTGTGGCGTTGGTCGTGCCGTCGGTGACATAGGCGCCGTAGCGGCCCTTCATCACCTTGATCATGTCGCCCGACGTCGGATCGGGGCCGAGTTCCTTCAGCGGCTCCGGCCCGCGGCGCTTGAAGCCTTTGGCCTTGCGCTCTGCGATGAGCGTGACGGCGTGGTTGAGGCCGATGTTGAACACGTCGTCCGGCGATTCCAGCGACGCGTATTGCTTCTGATGCTGCACATAGGGCCCGAAGCGGCCGAAGTTCGCAGTGATAGGCTCGCCCGTCTCGGGATGCTTTCCCACCTCGCGCGGCAGCGAGAGCAGCTTGATCGCAAGCTCCAGATCGACGTTCGACGGATCGGTGCCCTTGGGGATGCTCCCGCGCTTGGGCTTCTCGCCTTGGCCGAGCTGCACGTAGGGCCCGAAGCGGCCGCTGCGCAGCGTGATCATCTCCTGGGTCGCAGGGAACAGGCCGAGCTCGACCGGCTCGCCGCCGCCCTCGCCGTTCTTCTGGCCGATCTGGCGCGTGAACTTGCAGTTGGGATAGTTCGAGCAGCCGACGAAGGCGCCGAAGCGTCCGAGCTTGAGGTTCAGCCTGCCGTCGCCGCAGGACGGGCATTTGCGCGGATCGACGCCGTCGCCGCTCTCGGGGAAGATGTGCGGGCTGAGGATCTCGTCCAATTCGTTGATGACGTCGGTGATCTTGAGGTTCTTGGTCTCGCCGACCGCGGCCGAGAAATCGCGCCAGAAATCGCGCAGCAGCTGCTTCCAGTCGAGCGCGCCGGCGGAGACCTCGTCGAGCTTCTCTTCGAGGTCGGCGGTGAAACCGTACTCGACATAGCGCTTGAAGAACGAGCTCAGGAACGCGGTGACGAGGCGGCCCTTGTCCTCGGGGATGAAGCGTCCGCGGTCGAGGCGCACATAGGAGCGCTCGCGCAGCACCGACAGGATCGAGGCATAGGTGGAAGGCCGTCCGATGCCGAGCTCCTCGAGCTTGCGCACCAGGCTCGCCTCCGAATAGCGCGGCGGCGGCTCGGTGAAATGCTGCTCTGGCTTGACGTGCTCGACTTGCGTCGGATCGCCTTGCGCCACTTTCGGCAGACGGTTCGAGTCCTCGTCGTCCTCGTCGTCCTTGCCTTCCTGGTAGAGCGTCAGGAATCCATCGAACATCGTCACCGTGCCGACGGCCCGCAGGATGACCTGCTTGTCGTCGGAAGCGACGTCGACGGTGGTGCGTTCGAGCTCCGCGCTCTCCATCTGGCTTGCGATGGCGCGCTTCCAGATGAGGTCGTAGAGCTTCATCTGGTCGCCGTCGAGATAGCGCGAGACCTCATCCGGCGCGCGGTCGAAGCTCGTGGGCCGGATCGCCTCATGCGCTTCCTGCGCGTTCTTGGCCTTGCTGGTGTAAGCGCGCGGCACGCCGGGCACGTAGCGCGCGCCATAGCGCGAGCCGATGACGCGCCGCGCCTCGGCGATGGCTTCGCCCGCCATCGTCAGGCCGTCGGTGCGCATATAGGTGATGAGGCCGACCGTGTCTCCGCCGATGCTCACGCCTTCATAGAGCGACTGCGCGACCTGCATGGTGCGCTTCGCCGCGAAGCCCAGCTTGCGCGAGGCTTCCTGCTGCAAGGTCGAGGTGATGAAGGGCGGCGAGGGGTGGCGCTTGACCGGCTTGCTCTCGACGCTGTCGACATGGAAGCGGCGCGCGTCGATCGCGGCGACCGCGCGCTCGGCGTCGGCGCTGTTCTTGAGAGAAAGCTTGTCGAGCTTCTTGCCGTCCAGATGCGTGAGCCGCGCGGAGAAGCCGCCGGCCGCCGCGCGCAGGTCGGTGTCGATGGTCCAGTACTCATCCGCCCGGAACGCCTCGATCTCGATCTCGCGCTCGACGACGAGTCGAAGTGCTACCGACTGCACGCGCCCGGCCGAGCGCGCGCCCGGCAGCTTGCGCCACAAGACCGGCGACAGGGTGAAGCCCACGAGATAGTCGAGCGCGCGGCGCGCCAGATAGGCGTCGACCAGCTCCTCGTTGATCTGGCGCGGATGCTTGATCGCCTCCAGCACCGCCGTCTTGGTCACCGCGTTGAAGACGACGCGCTCGACCGGCGTGTCCTTGAGCGCGTGGCGCTGGTTCAGGACCTGCAGCACATGCCAGGAGATCGCCTCGCCCTCGCGATCGGGGTCGGTGGCGAGGATGAGCTTGTCGGCCTTCTTGACCGCGTCGGCGATGTCCTTGATGCGCTTCTGCGCCTTGTCGTCGACCTCCCAGATCATGGCGAAGTCGTCATCCGGCTTCACCGAGCCGTCCTTGGACGGCAGGTCGCGGATGTGACCGAAGCTCGCCAGCACCTGGTACTCGGGACCCAGATACTTGCTGATTGCCTTGATCTTACCGGGGGATTCGACGACGAGAACGTTCATGTGAAACAAAATTGCTCAATCTTCCGGGCGCGACGGCACCCGGTAAGCCGAAACTGCGCGCCTATTTCGGGGATGGCTCCTGGGCGGGCGGGACACTGATCGAAGGGGATGAGGCGTGTCAACGCGGCTATGAGGTGGGTATCCTTCCTTTTAGTTGCAAGTTGGTTGATTTGTATAACTCTTGGTTGCAGGATCGTTCGATCTGCAACCGAATTTTTCCAGCCAAAGCGCCAGTCCCATGACGATCCGACCAGACCAGCCTGGCCAGAAGCCCGAACCGATCACGCCGCGCGAAACCGCAATGTACACGGCCGATCTCGTTGAATCTCTTAGAAAAATCGCGCTGAAGCAGGACCAGCCGCTGCTCGCCCATCTCCTGGAACTGGCGGCGGTGGAGGCGAAATCGCTGGCAAGAGATCAGGACCAGGACACCCGATTGCCGGAGTGACGGGTGAGTCGGCCGGCCAACTCCATTTCCAGCAGCACGGTCAGGACGGCCGCGGCGGGCGCGCGGCAAAGGCGAATCAGCTCGTCGACCTCGACCGGTGCCGGGCCGAGCGCCTGTTCGATGGCCGCGCGGACCCGGTCGGCCTCCGCTTCCAGCGCTTTCGCGTCAGGGTGCGGAAATTCGGAAGCCCCCTCGGGCTCGCGCAACGCGCGTCCGACGATCGGCTTCAAAACCGCGATCACGTCGTCGGCGGTCTCGGTCAGCACCGCGCCTTCGCGGATGAGGCGGTTGGTGCCCTTGGCGCGCGGATCGAGCGGCGAGCCGGGCACGGCGAAGATTTCGCGGTTCTGTTCCAGCGCGAAACGCGCGGTGATGAGCGAGCCCGAGCCTTCCGCCGCCTCGACGACGACGACGCCGCGCGCGAGCCCTGAGATCAGCCGGTTGCGGCGCGGGAAGTGTCGTGCCTGCGGCCGCTCGGCGAACGGTATCTCCGAGACGATCAGCCCCTGCGCGCGGATGCGCTCGTAGAGCGCGGCGTTCTCCGGCGGATAGATCACGTCGACGCCGCCCGCGACGACGGCACAGGTTCCGCTTCCGAGCGTCGCGTCATGCGACGCCGCGTCGATGCCGCGCGCAAGGCCCGAGACGACGACGAAGCCCGCATCGCCGAGCCCCATCGCCAGCCGTGCCGCGAGCTTGCAGCCGAGCGCGGACGCGTTGCGCGCGCCGACGATCGCGACCATCTCGCGCGCGAGAAGGCTCGCATGGCCCACGACCGAGATCAGCGGCGGCGGCGGATCGAGGGCGGCTAGGCCTTGCGGGAATTCGGGTTCGGTGAAGCCGATCGTACGGCCGCCGAACGCGTCCAGCCGCTCGAGTTCGCGCCGCGCATCGGCATCGGACGCCGGTTTCAATTCATCGCCGCCACCTCGGCGGCTGAGGCGCGGCAGTTCGCAGAGCGCGGCGCTCGCCGAGCCGAAGCGTGCGATCAATTGCGCGAAGGTGACGGGGCCGACGTTCTGCGTGCGCGCGAGCCGGAGCCAGGCGCGGCGCTCGCTTTCGCTCAGCGCGCGCCGTTCGGCGTTCACGACGCCGTCTTCGCGCCGATACGCGGCTCTGTACCGTTGAGCAGGCGGGCGATGTTCGCGCGGTGCGCGATGAAGGCCAGCACGGCCAGCATGACCATGAGCAGCGCGTACAGGGGGCCTGCGAAGTAATACATATAGAGCGGCGCCACCACGGCTGCGATCAGCGCCGCGAGCGATGATATCCGCCAGATCGCGACGGAGACCGCCCAGGTCGCGAGCATCGCGAGAGCAGCCGGCCAGGCCAGCGCCAGCGACACGCCAAGCGCGGTGGCGATCCCTTTGCCGCCCTTGAAGCCGAGCCAGACGGGAAAGAGGTGGCCGAGGAACGCACCCAGCGCCGCGAACACCGCGCCGACCTTGCCGTAGAACGCGGCGGCGATCAGGACCGCGGCCGCGCCTTTGGCCGCGTCGAAGATCAGCGTCGCCGCCGCCGCCCAGTACTTGCCCGTGCGCAGCACGTTGGTCGCGCCGATGCTGCCCGAGCCGATGTTGCGCACATCGCCTGCACCCGCGATCCAGGCGAAGAACAGCCCGAACGGGATCGAGCCGAGCAGATAACCGAAGACGAGGCTGGCGCCTGCGGACGCCCAATGGATCGTCTGGCCGAAGATCATGGCTGCTTGTCCTTTGCACGGTCGAAGACGCATTCGCCGCCGACGAACGTCATGCGCACGCGGCCCTGGAACTTGCGGCCCTCGAACGGCGTGTTGCGCGCGCGCGAGTGAAGCTCGGAAGGAGCGACGACGAAAGGCGCGTCCGGATCGAACAGCACCAGATCGGCCGGCGCGCCCTTGGCGAGGCGTCCGCCGGGCAGATCCAAGATGCGCGCGGGCGTCTCGGTGAGCGTCCTGAGCACGTGCTTCAGGCTTGCGCGGCCGTCGTGATGGACGCTCAGCGCCACGGGAAGCAGGGTCTCCAGGCCCACCGCGCCGAACGCGGCTGCGGCGAAGGGCTGGCGCTTGGTGTCGGCGGCCTGCGGATCGTGGCTGGAGACGATGACGTCGATCAATCCGCTCGACACGCCTTCGACCATCGCGGCGCGGTCGGCTTCGGAACGCAGCGGCGGCTTCACCTTCATGAAGGTGAGATAGGAACCGACGTCGAGCTCGTTGAGCGCGAGATGGTGCGCCGACACCGCGCAGGTGATCGGCAGGCCGCGCTGCTTGGCGCTCGCGATGGCGTCGAGCGAGGCGCGGCAGGAGATCTGTCCGAAGTGGTAGCGCGCGCCCGTGAGCTCGACGAGGCGGATGTCGCGCTCGACGATGATCGCCTCTGCGGCGGCGGGGGCCGCGGGAATGCCCAGCCGCATCGCGAACTCGCCCTCGGTCATCGAAGCGCCGGCGGTGAGGTCCGGGTCCTCGGCGTGTCCGACGACGAGGGCGCCGAAGGCCGAGGCATAGGACAGGGCGCGCCTGAGCACGCGGGCGTTGGCGACGGTGCGGTCGGCGTCGGTGAAGGCGACGGCGCCGGCCTCCATCAGCAGGCCGATCTCCGTCATCGTCTCGCCGGCGAGGCGATGCGTCAGCGCCGCCATCGGAGCGACGTGGACGCGCGCCGTCGCGGTGGCGCGGCGGTGGATGAAGTCGACCAGCGACGGCTCGTCGATGATCGGGTCGGTGTTGGGCATGACGACGATGGTCGTGACGCCGCCCGCCGCCGCCGCGCGGCTCGCCGATTCCAGCGTCTCGCGATGCTCGCTGCCGGGCTCGCCGGTGAAGACGCGCATGTCGATCAGGCCGGGGCTGAGCACCAGCCCTTTGCAGTCGACGACCTCCGGATCGGACGGATCGGTGTCGTTGAACAGGCGCGGGCCGATGTCGGCGATCCGGCCGTTCTCGACCAGCAATCCGCCACGCACGTCGAGGTCCGAGGCCGGATCGATCAGGCGGGCGTTGCGGAAGGCGATGCGCTTGCCGCTCATGTGTTGCGCCCCCCGCGGGCGAGGCCGCGCGCCAGCGCGTCGAGCACCGCCATGCGCATGGCGACGCCCATCTCGACCTGTTCCTGGATGAGGCTGACCTCGATGTCGTCGGCGACGGTGGAGTCGATCTCGACGCCGCGGTTCATCGGGCCCGGATGCATCACCAGCGCGCCGGGCTTGGCGAGCGCGAGCTTCTCGCGGTCGAGGCCGTAGAAGCGGAAATACTCGCGCGTCGAGGGCACGAAGGCGCCCGTCATGCGCTCGAGCTGCAGGCGCAGCATCATCACGATGTCGCAGCCTTCGAGCCCCTTGCGCATGTCGGTGAAGATCTCGACGCCGAAGCGCTCGGCGTCCGAAGGCAGCAGCGTCTTGGGCGCGATGAGGCGCACGCGCGCGCCGAGCTTGGCGAGGAGATGGATGTTGGAGCGCGCGACGCGGCTGTGCAGCACGTCGCCGCAGATCGCGACGACCAGCCCCTCGAAAGAGCCGCGCCGGCGGCGGATGGTCAGCGCGTCGAGCAGCGCCTGGGTCGGATGCTCGTGGCTGCCGTCGCCGGCATTGACCACCGAGCAGTCGAGCTTGCGCGCCAGCAGCTCCGCCGCGCCGGAGTCCGAATGGCGCACGACCAGGATGTCCGGCCGCATCGCGTTCAGCGTCGCCGCGGTGTCGAGCAAGGTCTCGCCCTTGGTGACGGAAGAGGTGCGCACGCTCATGTTGAGCACGTCGGCGCCCAGCCGCTTGCCGGCGAGCTCGAAGGAGCTCTGGGTCCGCGTCGAGGCCTCGAAGAACAGGTTGATCAGCGTGCGGCCCTTGAGCAGCGCGCTCTTCTTCTCGGCGGCGCGGTTGAGCGCCACATAGGTGTCGGCCAGATCGAGCAGGCCCGCGATCTCCTCGATCGAAAGCCCTTCGATTCCAAGCAGATGGCTTGTCTTGAGAATGGCCGTTTCGGCGCGCGAGGTCATCAAAGTCCGGCTTATAGGCAGGTGGGCGGCGAGGGGCAAGCCATGTCCATTTCAGGCACTGTCTCAGTTTGAATTTTTAACCGTCTATTACTCTGCAATGCCCTGCTGCGTCCGGTCCATAGCCAGCGGGACAGTGATTTGGGACGTGTCGCCTCGGCGAGAAGCTCGCAATCGCTATTGTTAGCGCAACAGCGGCCAAGACCGCTATCACTGCCCACATAATGATGCGCCGCCAATCCATCAATCCGGTTTCTTCTTATACGGTCCACGCGGTTTCGGCGGGTTCGCCGCGTCAACCAGTGCCACTATATCAGACATTTCCCAAAGATGGTCCGTGATACCTGCCGCCATAGCGGGGCTCACGCACAGCGTCGAATGCTGCTTGATGAAATTATGGAAGGCGAAGTAGAGCGCGAGCGCGTGACAGTGGTTCGCGAACTTTTCAGTTCCAATCCGAAGTAACTCTATTGCGCGTAGATCGACTTATAGCGGTTTTCAAATTGGTGATGGATCAGCCACTCTGAAACTCCAAAATGGTGAGCAATCTGCTCGTCATCCCGGCCAGTCTCTTGCATCTCAAGAATTGATTCTACAGGTGCCAAGAATTCAGCAGCGAATGCGCGCCCTAACTGCTGCCTATACGTGCCAACCTGGCCCGTGACTGGAGAGTAGTGATCGGTGCCAAAATGAAGTGCGTCACCAACAGTTCTGGCGACCGTAAACAATTCCGATTCCGGGCCTGCTGAACCAACAATCACGTGCGCATGACCGGGTATAACGTGAGACGCCCCCTTGAGACTGCTCGGAGAACGCGGCGCAGTCTTGAAATTCTTATTACCGAGCAGCTTCGAAAGATTGGCAACGCTTTCAATTGTATCAGTTGATTGCAATCCCAACCTATGCCTCGCCTTTCGCGCTGATGCATAGCCTTCCGTCCAAGGCGCAGCAGCCCTTCGGCGAAAATTCAAAAACCCACGCAAGTCTTCAACCCCGGGCAACTCGGTCATCTCACCAAGTCTGTGTTCCGCATCACGTAACCATTCAATTGAACCAATGGCGGAATTTAGTTTTGAACCAGCCAAAAACTCTTCGAGGCCATCGCTGTCAAACAACCTTGCGGCATCTTCAATCAGCCCTGCTACACGATCATCAGCCGTGTAAGGGTCTACATCAAACGCACCAGCCGCGCGACAAAACTCCAATTCGTCGTCGTCATCCAATGAGGCTTCAATTTTTTCGAATTGGGCACTGAGCAATGACCCTGCTACTTTTCGCTCTCCCAACTGGTCAAGCACTGACATTAGAAAAGTCAGGAGCTGGTCCTGAACCTCATTAATGCTTTGCTTTTCCTCGTCCAGGGACACAAATTGGATGTTAGGGTTTTCGTATGCAAAGGGCTTACAGGTGATCTCAATCTGATCGTTTCCGATTCCGGTCAAAGTAATATCCGGCATCACAAAACCCGACCGCAGCGCACGCATGCTGACTTTGCGTCCGCGCCCATAAAGTATCTGCCACCATCTAAAAGCAATTGACTCGGCGAGTGGATAAACGGGCATGACAATGTGATCGACAATTTGCTGCTCGCCGGCCTTACGCAAGTCGGTCGCGATGCTGCGTCCAACGCAAATCTTGAGACGCGCAACCGTATTGGCTTCTTCTACTGATGCGTTGGCACCCGGTGCCAGAAATTCAGCGGAAATATTCATGCCACTCTTCCCTGCTGATCGGCCAACCTTTGTATTCTGCAACCGAGTCTTCGCCGGTTCCGCGTTGTGTAAGACGCCCAAACCAGTATTGGTTACCGCCTTCTACGTGCCAAATTTCCCGCGGATAATCTCCGTCCCAGATATTTGGATTGAAATGCCGACTAATTATCGCCGTTCTCACCCATCTGCTCGCTTTCGCCTTGTCATCGTCACTCACAAGTGGGCAGATCGTTGCATCTTGGCGGTGTCGCGGTAGCCCGAGCCAAGATTTCTGATCTTTGTGTTCAATGCTGCCGGAATAAACTGCGCGGCCCGCGAGGTTTTCCAAATCCCGCTGACTGACCGCGTGAACTGTCCTGGGCGGCCTTCTCAAGTCATGAAGCGCGGTTACTTCCACCGCGCCAAGGCTGCATTCGTCGCAATTTGATGCCGCTTTGCAGCGGCTACGCTCTTGGAGCGCGCCTCGCCACCGGCTCGCCCGCTTTTCACACGTCCAGACTTTGGATTGTCCTGCATCTCGACTGTTGCGATCCGCGCCACCATTATCGCGGCGCCGATCACGTCGGCGGGACGACGTTCTCCTCGCGGTCCTTTGGGCATTTTCGCCTCGCTTTGCCGTTTCATCGGAACCCCAGCGGAACCGATAGAAAAGGTAATATTCTCAATAGGATAACGCGGAATGGACCCTTTCGTTTCACCAGCCGAACAGGCGGTTGAAACGGTAGCCCATGAAAATGGGTGCGTATACAGAAATTGTCATCACAGATGTATGCGCAGCCATTTATCGCGCTGCAGGTTTGAACGTAGAAACACTCAGAATTCGTTTCCAGAATCTCGCGATTGCGACGATCTGTGCAGTGTGCGCGCAGCGCAGATTTCATCCCGCCGTAGCTCCGCACTTTGTGGAACATTACCGGAACTATCCTTCTGGCAGTCTCAACCCACGAGTGATAGTGTCGCGGGTGACGGTCGCGCCAATATGAGGTTGGAACGCCGCCACCCCCGCAACCCACGCCTGCATAGGAGGAGATGAAGTCTCGATAGAGGGCGACGGCTCCAAGGCAAACGTCGCATTCAAGCTCTTTAATGTCGTCATGCGAGCAGAACTCGGAAACTCTTTACCCAAAGATCGCCATTGGGTGCTGCAAGCTTATGTCGATTGTCTGAGAGCTGTTATCCACGGGAAGGTTCCTGGGGGGACGTAGCAGCCCCACTTAAGCTCGCCTGAACGAACTGCGGGAAAGTGCCCACAATTTTGACTGCGGCATCGGCGCTGCCTGCACACGGATGCTCGCTTGTCGCCAACTTCAAGATTTCGAGCCTGATCTCGTTTGGCATCATTTTTCGGGCCTCTATTTTCAAACTGAGACAGTGCCCTATTTTATTCCCAACAGGAAATTGCGCAGCCGCCGCCGGACGTTGGACACGGCTTTGCGGATTTTGAATGCGGTACGGACTATGGCGATGCGCTGGGCGCGCTCGTCCAAGGGTCTCGGCCCGAATCGTCCCAAGTCCTCCTCTCTATTCATCGCCGTGCCCGGCGGCTGGAAGAAACCCGTCGCCGGCGGATCCGAGGGGACCGTCGAGCTTTCGCCGGAGGGGGCGGTCGACTCGGCTTGGTCGGACAAAACGCCCGCAGCGGAACGGCCAGCTTCAATTTCTTTGCGATTCATCCGCCATATGCGGCCGGCAAGCGCGGAGGCGCGGGTCACGGTTTCCTCCGCGACGCTGTCGAGCTCGTACAGGAGCGTGCGATACAGGATGCTTGAATTTTCGACATCGATGGACGCGATGAGCTTCAGCAAGTCTTCGCGCTGACGGCGATAGGCGAATTCGTCGAGCAGCAGGACCAGGGTCAGGTTGGCCAGCCGGTCGCTGTTCTTCGCACCATGGCGCGCTATCCCGACGAAAAAAAGGAAAACCGCGGACAGGATGCCTGCAACGATCCATTCCAGATAGATCATGTCCTTGTCCTGTCTCTTTCCTCGTGCGCTAGGCCGGCCCGTCGATGTCTTCGAGGACCCGGCCCGCCGGCTCGGGCAGGAAGAATATCCCCGCGAGCGCGATCGCGATGGCGAGCAGGGATACCGAGATCGCGGGGCCGTGGGCGTGGAACTTGTCGTACCAGAAACCTTCCAGCCAAAGCGCGACCCCGCCCATGAATATCTCGACCATGTAGCGCAGGCCGCCCACGGTCGCGCGGTAGGCGGTCGGCACGATCTCGATCGCGAGCGCGGCCATCAGCGCGTCGGCGGAGAAGAAGGCGAAGAAGGAGACGATCCAGAGCGGCGGGATCATCCAGCCCTGAAAGCCGCTGTAGAAGAAGGCGTAGCCGGCGCCGCACAAGACCATCATAAGGAAGATCGACAGCCTGCGCCCGATGCGGTCGCTCGCGCGTCCCATCAGGATGTTGAGCCACAGCGCGAACAGGCCGCCCGGCACCGCGAGCAGCGTCGTCTGCCACGGCAGGAAGTGAAGCGTCTGCTGGAGGTATTTGTTCTGCAGGACCGTGGCGGGTCCGACCGCGAAACCCCAGGCGCCCGCGATCAGGAGGATCAGCGCGATGCGCCCGGGATGCTCCGCCAGCAGGCGCCGCACCATCTCGAGCGCGCCGCCGATGCGCGCATGCAGGCGCTGGACTTCGACCTGGCGCGCCTGGAACCGCTTGGTTTCCGGCAGGCGGCGGCGCAGGAAGGCAAGGAAGAACAAGCCGCCGGCGCCGATGACGTAGAGCGCCCGCCATCCGCCCGGCAGGATCGTGACGAAGGCGAAGCACAGCGACGCGAGCCCCGCGCCGGTATAGTTCATCGCCGACAGCGCGCCGGCCGACCAGCCGCGCAGGTTTGCCGACAATTCCTCGACGACGACGACGATGCAGAGCATCTCCTCCGCATAGCCGAAGACGCGGGTGAGCACCTGCAGCCAGACGAACTGCGCATAGGTCTGCGAGAACGCGGTCGCGAGCGTGAACGCCGCCTGCCCGAAGACGGTGAGGAGCAGCAGGCGCCGGCGTCCGACGAGGTCCGCGCTCAGCGCCAGCAGCATGGCGACGAAGGTCGCGAAGCGGAACAGCGAGACGGTGGGGCCGATCTGGTTCTCGGGGATGTGCAGGCTCGCCTGGATCTGCGGCAGCGCGAAGCCGTAGACGTTCTGGTCGTAGCCCGCGAACAGCATCGCCACGCCGACGAGCAGGAAGGTGCGTTCCTCGTTGCGCGTCATCGCGATCCTGGGGCGCAGCATCGGCGGCAGCCAATAGAATTTGGCGAGCTCGGGTTCGGGAGTGCTCATCGATTCCTCATGGCGCGCAGGCGCTCGAGCGCGCCTTGAAGGATATAGGCCGCCGCCATCTTGTCGACGACCTCGCCGCGGCGCTTGCGCGAGGCATCGGCGTCGAGCAGCGTGCGCGTCACCGCCGCGGTCGACAGCCGCTCGTCCCAGAACACGACGGGCAGCGCGATGCGGCCCGCCAGGTTGCGCCCGAACGCGCGCGCGGCCTGCGCTGCCGGCCCGGCGCTGCCGTCCATGTTCAGCGGCAGGCCGAGCACGACACCTCCGACGCCTTGCGCGGCGATGATCGTCTCCAGCTTCACTGCGTCGGCGGTGAACTTCCCGCGCTTGAGCGTCTCCATCGGGGTTGCGACGGTGAGCAGCGTGTCGGACAGCGCGAGGCCGATGGTCTTCTCGCCGAGGTCGATGCCGAGCAGGCGTGCGTGGGGGGGGAGGGAGAGCGCGTCGAGGGTGGTGATCATATTTTACCTCCCCCTTGTGGGGAGGTAAAAAGGAATCCCTCATCGCTGCCCGATCTCGATGCGGTTGCCGGCGGGGTCGCGGACGAAGAAGCGGATCAGGCCCTCGGCCTTGCCTTCGTCCTCGACCGCCACGCCGCGCGCCTG